>Ga0316230_1003890_pt1 | contig 11287 bp, 6 predicted proteins | sample TBH18025metaG_FD_206004 | JGI IMG/M metagenome (GOLD analysis project Ga0316230, IMG submission 206004) | Freshwater microbial communities from Trout Bog Lake, Wisconsin, USA - TBH18025 | ecosystem: Environmental > Aquatic > Freshwater > Lake > Hypolimnion/Profundal zone | place: USA: Wisconsin...
CTTCCATTCGGGCCTGGGGGGACTGGTCGGCCAGGGGATCCGGGGCGAACCTCCCCTGATCCTGGTGGAGGTGGATCACACGTGCGGTGCCTTGGCGCCGTCATTCTTCGGGTCGCATGCCTCTATTTTACCGTTTTGATCGCAAGGTGCCCGGAATATTGAAATAGGTTTCCGATCCTGGAACCGCGCCGGTCCGTTCGTCATGTCTTGGCCCCGCGCAGCTTAGAAAAGGTAAAAAATAATCTGTTCTGATATGATCGCCGCATGACACCCGGGCGTCCTTTCCAATTCATCACAGGATCGGTCTTGCGATGCCTCCGTGGTGCCTTGGCGGGCCTGCTGGTGTTGGCCTCGGCCCAGGCCTGGGCCGCCCACGCCTACGCCCAGTTCGGCGACATCAAGTACCCGCCCGGCTTCGACCATTTCCAGTGGGTCAACCCGGACGCGCCCAAGGGCGGCGAGCTCACCCTGGTGCCGCCCCTGCGCATCTCCCAGTTCGACAAATACAATCCGTTCACGCTGAAGGGCACTTCGCCGCCGGGGCTGAGCGAACTGATGTTCGAAAGCCTGCTCACCGGCAGCTTCGACGAGCCGACCACCGCCTACGGCCTGCTGGCCCGGGATGTTTCGGTGGCGCAGGACCGCCTCTCGGTCACCTTCCGGCTCGATCCGGCGGCCCGCTTCCACAACGGCAAGCCGGTGCTGGCCGCCGACGTGAAGCACAGCTTCGATTCGCTCACCGGCAAGCTGTCGCACCCGGCCTACCGGGCCATGTTCGCCGACGTCAAGGACGCCACGGTGCTGGACGAGCGCACCGTGCAGTTCCACTTCCGCCGCTCCAGCGCCGAACTGCCGCTGATCGTCGGCGGCATGCCGGTGTTCAGCCGGGAATGGGGGGCGGGCAAGCCGTTCGACCATATCGTCATGGACATCCCCATCGGCAGCGGTCCGTACCGGATCGGCCACGTGAATTTCGGCCGGGACATCACCTACCAGCGCGATCCGGGCTACTGGGCCGGCCGGCTCAACGTGCGCCGCGGCATGTTCAACTTCGACCGGATCACCTACAAGATCTACAAGGACACCACCGCCCAGACCGAGGCCTTCAAGGCCGGCGAGTTCGACTATATCCAGGTGTTCTCGGCGCGGGAGTGGGCGCGCACCTACGTCGGCAAGCCGTTCACCTCGGACCGGCTGGTCCGGCGCGACCTGGCCAGCGGCAACGCCGGCGATTTCCAGGGCTTCCTGATCAACACCCGGCGCAAGCAGTTCGCCGACCTGCGGGTGCGCGAGGCGCTGGAACTGGGCATGGACTTCGAGTGGATGAACCGGCAGTTCTTCTACGGCAACTACACCCGGGTGCGCGGCTTCTTCGTCGCCAGCGACTTCGAGGCCAAGGGCCTGCCGGGCCCGGACGAGCTGGCCGTGCTCACTCCGCTGCGCGGCAAGCTGCCGCCCGAGGTGTTCACCCGGCCGGTGCCGCTGCCGCCCAACACCGATCCGCCCGGCAGCCTGCGCGCCAACCTGGAGCGGGCCCAGCACCTGCTCAACGCGGCGGGCTGGCACTACCGGGACGGGGCCCTGCGCAACGCCGCGGGCGAAGCGCTGACGGTGGAATTCCTGGACAGCGAAGGCTCCATGGGGCGGATCGTCACCCCCTACATGCAGCAGCTGGCCAAGCTGGGCATCGACTGCCGCTACCGGGTGGCGGATTTCGCCCTGCTGCAGAAGCGGCTGGACGTGTTCGACTTCGACATCACCAGCATCCGCACCGTGGGCAGCGAGGCGCCGGGCAGCGAACTGAAGGACAAGTTCAGCTCGGCCTCCGCCGCCAACGAAGGCTCGGCCAACCTGATGGGCATCCGCGATCCGGCGGTGGACGCGCTGGTGGAGGAGGCCACCTCGGCCGCCACCCGGCCCGAGCTGGTGGCCCGCCTGCGCGCCCTGGACCGGGTGCTGCGCTTCGGCCACTACTTCGTGCCGGCCTGGTACACCAACGCCTTCCGCATCGCCTACCGGGCCGGCAAGTTCGCCGAACCGGCGGTGAAGCCGCGCTACTTCCAGGCCGAGGGCTGGATCATTTCCACCTGGTGGGCCATCCACCCTTAGGAGGCAGCCCATGTGGGCCTACATTCTCAAACGGATCCTGCTGATGGTGCCCACGCTGTTCGGGATCCTGACGATCACCTTCGCGGTGATCCAGTTCGTGCCCGGCGGGCCGGTGGAGCAGATGGTCTACCAGCTGCAGGGGCGCAACTCGGCCGGGGAGGGCCCGGCGGCCACCGGCGCCGGCTACCGCGGCCGGCAGGGGGTGGACGCCGAGCGGATCAAGGAGATCCGCAAGCTCTACGGCTTCGACAAGCCGGTGCACACGCGCTTCTTCCAGATGCTCGGGCAGTTCGCCCGGTTCGACCTGGGCAAGAGCTTCTTCCACAACGAGGACGTCTGGCAGCTGATCCGGGAAAAGCTGCCGGTATCGATCAGCCTGGGGATCTGGAGCTTCCTGCTCACCTACCTGGTATCGGTGCCGCTGGGCATCGCCAAGGCGGTGCGCGCCGGCAGCCGGTTCGACACCGCCACCACGCTGATCGTGCTGGTGGGCTACGCCATCCCCAGCTTCGTGATGGGCGTGCTGCTGCTGGTGCTGTTCTCGGGCGGCGCGTTCGCCCAGTGGTTCCCGCTGCGCGGGCTGACCTCGGTCAACTTCGACCAGCTCTCGCTCATGGGCAAGGCCATGGACTACCTGTGGCACATCGTGCTGCCGGTCACCGCCATGGTGCTGGGCAGCTTCGCCGTGATCACCATCATGACCAAGAATTCTGTGCTGGAGGAGATCCACAAGCAGTACGTCCTGACCGCCCGGGCCAAGGGGGTGAGTGAACGCAGCGTCATGTGGCGCCATGTGTTCCGCAACGCCCTGATCCCGATCATGACCGGCTTTCCGGCCGCCTTCGTCGGCGCCTTCTTCTCCAGCTCGCTGCTGATCGAGACCCTGTTCTCCCTGGACGGGCTGGGCCTGCTTTCCTACGAATCGGTGATCCGGCGCGACTACCCGGTGGTGCTGGGCAGCCTGTTCTTCTTCACCCTGATCGGCCTGGTCACCACCTTGATCCGCGATCTGAGCTACCTGTGGGTGGATCCGCGGGTGAAGTATGACTGAACAGCACGATCTGCAGAAGCCGTGGCTGCGGGCCTGGCGCCGCTTCAAGGGCAGCCGCCTGGGCTACCGCAGCCTGCAGCTGTTCCTGGCGCTCACGGTGCTGAGCCTGTTCGCCGAAGTGCTGTCCAACGACAAGCCGCTGCTGGTGCGCTACAGCGGCCACTGGTACGTGCCGCTGGTGCAGACCCTCCCCGAGACCACCTTCGGCGGCGATTTCCCGACGCCCACCGACTTCCTGGACCCGTTCATCCGGGAGCGGCTGGCCCGGCCGGGCAACTTCGCGCTGTTCCCGCCCAACCGCTACCACCACTCCACCATCAACTATTTCGCCCGGGAGCCCAACCCGGCGCCGCCCAGCCGGCAGAACTGGATCGGCACCGACGACCGCGGGCGCGACCTGCTGGCGCGGCTGCTCTACGGTTTCCGCCTCTCGGTCCTGTTCGCCTTCGCCGTGACCGTGGTCTGCACCGTCGCCGGCATCGTCTACGGGGCCATCCAGGGCTACTTCGCCGGCTGGACCGACATCGCCATGGAGCGCTTCGTGGAGATCTGGGGCGCCATGCCGACCCTCTACCTGCTGATCATCTTCTCGGCGTTCTTCGCGCCCAGCGTGGGCCTGCTGGTCGCCCTGATCTCGGTCTTCGGCTGGCTGATGATCGCCGCCTACGTGCGCGCCGAGTTCCTCAAGAACCGCAGCCTGGACTACGTGCGCGCCGCCAAGGCGCTGGGCCAGCGCGACCGGGTGATCATCTTCAAGCACGTCCTGCCGAACTGCCTGACCCCGGTGATCACCCTGATCCCGTTCGAGATGGCCGGCGCCATCGGCGCGCTCACCAGCCTGGACTTCCTCGGCCTGGGCGTGCCCGAGGGCACCCCGAGCCTGGGCGAACTGCTGGCCCAGGGCAAGAACAACCTGGACGCCTGGTGGATCTCCCTGGCCACCTTCACCGTGCTGGTGTTCACCCTGGTGCTGCTGATCCTGGTGGGGGACGCGCTGCGCGACGCGCTCGACCCGCGCAAAGCGGTCGCGGAGGATGCGTCATGATGCTTGAGGTCCAGGATCTGAGCATCAGCTTCGGCGGCCGCAGGGTGGTGGACCGGGTCTCGTTCCAGCTCGAGGCCGGCGAGAAGCTCGCCCTGGTGGGCGAATCGGGCTCGGGCAAGACCGTCACCGCGCTCTCCACCCTGCGCCTGTTCACCGCAGCCCAGCTCACCGGCGGCATCCGCTTCCAGGGGCGCGACGTGCTGGCCATGGGGCCGGCGGAACTGCAGGCCCTGCGCGGCAACGACATCGCGGTGATCTTCCAGGAGCCCATGACCGCGCTCAACCCGGTCATGACGGTCGGCGCCCAGATCATGGAGGCGCTCCAGCTGCACCGGGGACTGGGCCGGGCCCAGGCCCGGGAGCACGCCATCGATGCCCTGAAGCGGGTGGAGGTCACCGAGCCGGAGCGGCGGGTGGACAGCTATCCGCACCAGCTGTCCGGAGGCCAGCGCCAGCGCGCCATGATCGCCATGGCGCTGGCCTGCGACCCCAAGCTGCTGATCGCCGACGAGCCCACCACCGCCCTGGACGTCAGCATCCGGCACCAGATCCTCGACCTGCTGGAGCGGCTGCGGGTCGAGCGCAACCTGGCGGTGCTGATGATCACCCACGACCTGAACCTGGTGCGCCGGTTCGCCGACCGGGTGGCGGTGATGGAACGCGGCGTGCTGGTGGAGCAGGGCCCCATGCGCCAGATCATGGAGACGCCCCGGCACCCCTACACCCTCAAGCTGATCGACAGCCGCTGCGAGCGGGATGTGGCCGAGCCCCGCCCCGGCTGCGTGCTGGAGGCGCGCGCCGTGCGGGTGGACTATCCGGTGCCCAGGCCCGGGATCCGCGGCTGGTTCGGCAAGGGCGTGTTCAACGCCGTGGCCGGCGCCAGCTTCACCCTGGCGCCCGGCGAGACCCTGGGGGTGATCGGCGAATCCGGTTCGGGCAAGACCTCCCTGGCCCTGGCGCTGCTGGACCTGACCGCCGCCTCGGGGGAGATCACCCTGGCGGGCGGCGCCTGGGCCAGCCTCGGCGCCGAGGGCCGGCGCGCCCTGCGCCGGCAGATCCAGGTGGTGTTCCAGGACCCGTTCTCCTCCCTGTCGCCGCGCTGGACCATCGAGCAGATCGTCGGCGAGGGCCTCACCATCCACCAGCCCGGCCTGGACCAGGCCCAGCGCCGGACCCGCATCATCGCGGCGCTGGAGGATGTCGGGCTGGCCGAGGACGGTTCGGTGGAGCCGCTGCTGGGCCGCTATCCCCACGAGTTCTCCGGCGGCCAGCGCCAGCGCGTGGCCATCGCCCGGGCGCTGATCGTCAATCCGCGCATCGTCGTGCTGGACGAACCCACCAGTTCGCTCGACGTCACCATCCAGAAGCAGGTCCTTCAGCTGCTGGCCCAGCTCCAGCGCCGCCACGGCCTGGCCTACGTGCTGGTGACCCACGATATCGACGTGGTGCGGGCCATGGCGCACCGGGTGCTGGTGATGAAGGACGGCCGGGTGGTCCGGGAGGGGCCGGTGGACCAGGTGCTCTCCGACGATCTATGGGAAAAACTTTAGGCATTATAGAATTAATACAATACGATAAAGATCTAATACCCAAAGGGAAATCATCATGAATTTCAATGCGGCCTTCGCGACCTTCCTGATGCTGATGTCCTGGATTCCGGTCAGGTCCGGGGAACCGCTGGCGGCCAGCGGCTGCTCCATCAGCATGACCGGCTATCTCAACGAGATGGTCAAGGTCTACGAGAAGGAGACCGGCCAGAAGATCCTGCTGCGCGGCGGCGGCAGCTACGTGGGGCTGGCGGAACTGGGCGCCGACCGGGTGGATTTCGCCGCCTCCTGCAAATCGCCCGGCCCGGATGACCCGCGCAACCTGCGCTACATTCCGGTGGCCTGGGACGCGCTGGTGTTCATCGTCAATCCGGCCAATCCGGTGAACGGCCTCAGCCCGCAGCAGCTCCAGGACATCTACGAGGGCCGGGTCACCGGCTGGAAGGCCCTGGGCGGACCGGACCTGCCGATCAAGTCCTACATCTCCACCCCGGTGGGGATGGCGGGCATCGGCGAATCCCTTGCCAAGTACGTGCTCGCCGGCAAGTGGCCCCAGACCACGGCCAACTCCTCCATGCAGTCGGCCTCGGTGGCCCTGTGGGAGCAGATGGTGGAGAAGACTCCCGAGGGCTTCGCCTCCACCGGCTTCGACAGCGCCCAGAAACGGCACGTGAAGATGCTGGCGGTGAACGGCGTGGCCCCCACCAAGGCGGCGATCATCTCCGGCCGCTACCCGTACAAGCGCCAGCTCTGGCTGGTCACCACCGCGGACGCCAAGCCCGAGGTGAACGCGTTCATCAAGTTCGCCCTTAGCGCCAAGGGGCAGGAACTCATCGCCGCCAACGGCGTCCCGCCCCTCGCCTCCATACGATGAGGGTTACCCTCAACACCAAGGTGACGGCCTTCGTCGCCTTGGCGGTGCTGCTGATCGGCCTGGCCAGCACCGCCTTCTTCGTGCGCGCCTACCGGCGCGACATGGTGCGGGTCACCACCGCCCGCGGCAGCACCATGGCCGAGGCGCTGTCCCGGGGGGTCGCCCAGGGCATCGCCGAGGAGAACCTGGGCATCATCCAGCAGGTCCGGTCCATCGTCCAGGCCAACGACGTGCTCCTGGCCCAGGTCTATTCTTCCATCTGGCTGCCGATCGATTCCTTCCCGGACGACAATTTCCGCATTCCGCCGGATCCGGAAGCGCAGGCGCAGCTGAAGGCGCAGGCCGGCGAATGCATCATCCGGCACCGGGACAGCATCGATTTCTACGCGCCGGTCCTCTACCATCACCTGGAGCAGCCCCAGGAGACCAAGTACGTCATCGGCTACGTCCGCATCCGGCTCTCCACCCGCGCCATCGACGCCGGCATGCTGCGCGGCGTCCTGGGCTATTTCACCGGCGCCCTGCTCATCGCGCTGGCCGCCTCGGTCCTGCTCCACGGCCTCCTGCGCAAGCTGGTGCTCAGGCCCATCGAGCGGCTCAACCAGGCGGTCTCCACCGCCGTGGGCAGCGGCGCGTTCACCCCGGTGCCGGTGTCCAGCGGTGACGAGATCGGCGAGCTTTCGGGGAACTTCAACCGGATGCTGGCGGCCATCCAGGAGCGCGAGCAGCGCCTGCGGATCTCCCAGGAGCTGTTCTCCACCGCCTTCCGGGTCTCCCCCGACGCCATGGCCATAAGCCGCCACCGGGACGGCTGCTACCTGGAGGTCAACGAGGGCTTCGTCGCCGCCTCCGGCTACCCGGCGGCGGAACTCCTCGGCCGGAGCTCGGCCGAACTGGGCCTGTGGGCGGACCCGTCAGACCGGGACCGGCTGGTGCGGGAGCTGGACGAGCACGGGGCGGTCTTCAACATGGAAGCGGGGTTCCGGTGCAAGGACGGCGCCAGCTTCCTCGGCGAGATGTCGGCCAGGCTGGTGGAGATCGGCGGCGAGCAATGCATCCTGTCCATCACCCGGGACATCACCGATCGCGAACAGGTCCGACAGCAGCTGCAGAAGCTGGACAAGCTGGAGGCGCTGGGCGTCATGGCCGGGGGGATCGCCCACGACTTCAACAACCTGCTCACCGCCATCCTGGGCAACATCTCGCTGGCTGCCAACCACCTGGGCGAAGGCCACCACGCCACGCAGATCCTGGCCAGGGCCGAGGCCGCCGGCAGGCGCGCCGCCGAACTATCGCTCCAGCTGCTGACCTTCGCCCGGGGCGGGGCGCCGGTGAAGCAGGCCACCTCCATGCGCCGCCTGCTGGAGGAGACGATGTCTCTGGCGCTGACCGGCTCCCAGGTGGGCTGCCGGCTCGATTTCCCGGCAGCCATGCCGGCGGTGGACGTGGACCCGGGCCAGATCGCCCAGGTGGTGCACAACCTCATCATCAACGCCATCCAGGCCATGCCCGACGGCGGCAGCATCACCATCGGCGGCGCCAGGGCGAGCCTCGCCGCCACCCCAGGCTGCGCCGCCGGCGACTACGTCCGCGTCACCATCAGCGACACCGGCTGCGGCATCTCCGAGGAGAACCAGAAGCGGATCTTCGACCCGTTCTTCACCACCAAGCGCGGCGGCAGCGGCCTGGGCCTGGCCTCCGCCCACTCCATCGTCCAGCGGCATGGCGGCGCCATCTCCGTGCGTTCGGCGGAGGGCGAGGGCACCAGCTTCGAGATCCTGCTCCCGGTGAGCCGGGAGGAACCGGCGCGCGAGGAAGCCAGCGGCCTGGAACCGGCTGGAGACCTTGCCGGCCTGTCGGTCCTGGTGATGGATGATGAATTTATTATCATCGATATGCTCACCGAAGTCCTGCACCAGCTGGGCTGCTGGGTCCAGGCCTGCACCCGGGGCGAGGAGGCGGTGGCGCTGCACCGGGCCGCCCTGGAGGCGGGAACCCCGTACGCGGTGGCGATCATGGACCTGACCATCCCGGGCGGGATGGGCGGGGCGGAGGCGGCCCGGCAGATCCTGGCCCGGGATCCCGCGGCCCGGCTGGTGGTTTCCAGCGGCTACTCCAACGATCCGGTCATGGCCCAGTTCGCCCGCCACGGGTTCCGGGCCTGTTTGATGAAGCCTTATTCCCCGGCGGAGGTCAGCCGGCTCCTGAACCGGATTGCCGGGGCCGGGTGACGGAATTTTTTTTTCCGGACCCCCTCACGGTTCTCCGATTCAGGTCGATACAAATGCATACCCCCAATTTGGGTGGTGTACCGGCTCGTGCAAAATCCCGGCAATCTTCCGGGGACAGGGGCTACCAGCAGCACCAATTCGTGACGAACGCCTTCAGGTATCCCCGCCGATCGTGGCGGCGGACGCTCGCGCTCCATCCATCTCCCCTACCTTTCGAGGTGCCTGTGAAGTATTCCTGGACGGTTCCGATGATTGTCGCCGCCCTGCTGGGCGGCATGGTCTCCTGCGGCGGCGGCGGTTCCACCACCGCAACCGCCCCCGTCACCCCCCCCCGCACCCCGCCCGTCACTCCACCGGTCACTCAAGCCCGCACCACGGGGTTCAGCGTCCCGACCGAGGTGTCCCCGGTATCCACCGGCACCAAGGCCAGCGCCAGCGACAGGACGTCGAACGGGTTCAGCCGGGCCCTGGCGGCGCTGTCCGCGGCGGCCGTCTACAGCGACACGGGAACCGACTACAGCAACGCCCAGACCGTCAAGTACGTCTCCGAGCAGTCCATCGACCAGTTCGCCATCATCGAGACCATCCTCAACGCCGTCGGCCAGACCCATTACGCCGATGCGGTGAACATCAACGCCGGACCCTACAAGTCGATCGTGTCCTGGCAGCAGGCGAATGGGGGCGGGCAATCCATGTCGATCCAGACCTGGGTCGTCGATTCGTCGATCATCCAGGTGGGCGGCAAGGACGTCAACCAGGTGAACGCCTGGATCGAGGATTCCGGCCAGGTGATCCGGGCCCAGTTCAAGATCTCCGCCTCCGCCAACCAGGCCGCCGACGGCTCCTACCTGGATTACGGAGTCTGGACCTTGATGGTCAAATTCGATGAGGCGGGCGACCAGTTCTTCGTGGCCGAGGCCTCCATCGACCCGTCCGGGGCGGCGGTGGTCGCCCTCAGCCAGAAGCAGCAGAACGGCGGCAGCAACAGCCTCCAGTCCAGCAAGGCGGTCCTGCACAAGTCCGCCACCACCGGCTACGGCAAGGTCTATTATCCCAGCCAGTCGGACAACAACAACAGTTCGGTCCAGACCACCGCGTCCTACGTCTACAATTCCGGCCAGCTGCTGGTGCACCAGACCGTGCCGACGGTCGTGTCCACCTACCAGGACCGCTCCAAGAACGTGGCGATCACCTCCCAGTACGGGCTCTACGACAGCGTCACCGGCGAAGACGTGGTGAAGAGCCATTCCTTCGGCTTCCCGGTGTCCTTCACCCAGGATGGCGCCACGCAGAACGCCTACTATGGCGCCAACCAGGGGGCGGACCAGCTGTGGACCAACAGCGGCAAACCGGTTCCGGACGGCACCACCGTGACCCGGCAGGACCAGGGCGCGAACGGGGCAACCTACAAGACCGTCTCCTTCAATGGCACGCTCGTGAAGCGCACCTACATCGATGGTTCGCTGGCCGATCTGCTGAACATCCCGGTACAGACCAACATCAATTATCAGCACGGCCTCACCTGGGATGGAAACAATTGGATGGAGAACGGTCATGCCTTCACCGACCTGGCATCCCTGGTGAGCGCACCCCAGATGTCGGTATGGATCAACGGCATGCACACCGGCGTTGTCGGCGGCCAATCGGTCAACCTCTACTACGACCCGAGCAATGCCGGCGGGGCCGGGTTCTACCCTTGCACCATGACCAACGGCAATGTGACCCCCACGCCCAACGGCGCCAAGTTCGTTCCCGGAATCGGCGACAACCTGTGGATCAACGTCAATGGTTCCATCTACATCGAATATACCGGGACCGGCCCCACCGGCTGGCTCCAGAAGAAAGTCACCTCGTTCAACCAGAGCACCTGGACGCCCACCTTCGATCCCGATGGCGATACCACCTTCACTCCGGTGCTCAACAACCAATATTCCATCAACAACCAGGGCGGGAATTTCATTGTGACCGAGACCGCCGCCAGCCCGGCCACCTACACCGTCCAGATCGAGGTCCAGACCCCGGTCAACCCGGTCAACGCGACCACCAATGTCGGCAGTGCCGCCACCTTCAAGCCCCAGAACTTCCAGAACGGGCAGAGCTCCACCTTCCAGTTCGTCACCGACCCTGCCTCAGCCAAGTACCTCATGCTGGTCTACAAGACCGTGGGCACCCAGGACCAGAATGCCAGCCCGGCGCCCAGCGTCGGCGACGTGGTCGCCCAGGGGCAGTGGTGCCTGGAGGCCTACGATGCCAACGGCACCGACCTCCAGCTCCAGTACGATTGGAACTACCCGCAAGGGGACGGCGGCATGGGGGTCCAGACCTTCCTCTACACCCAGAGCGGACAGACCCGGACCTACAAACTGCTGGACAACGCCATCCAGTTGAAGCCCCTGACCCTGACCGTCAACGGCGCATCCCGGACCCTTT
>Ga0316230_1003898_pt1 | contig 11264 bp, 4 predicted proteins | sample TBH18025metaG_FD_206004 | JGI IMG/M metagenome (GOLD analysis project Ga0316230, IMG submission 206004) | Freshwater microbial communities from Trout Bog Lake, Wisconsin, USA - TBH18025 | ecosystem: Environmental > Aquatic > Freshwater > Lake > Hypolimnion/Profundal zone | place: USA: Wisconsin...
CATGGGCGGCTACCTCCTCGCTCAGCTTTGATTGCGGCAACAACATGCGCATTTCAAAGATGGTGATCATCGGCATCAACCGGACAAACAAGAACATTGCAGAGAAGAACAGTCCGAGGGTTCCGGCAAAGACCGCGTAATCCCAGCGTGTGGCCACGTACATACCCCACGAGGATGGCAGGAAGTCGCGATGCAGACTGGTCACAACAATCACGAAGCGCTCCAACCACATGCCAAGCAGAATCACCAGCGAGGTGCCAAACAGCAATCCCGGGTTCAGCCGCACCTTGCGAATCCAGAGCACTTGCGGGATCAGTATGTTAAACAGGATCAGGCACCAGTATGACCACGCCATGGGCCCGAGCAGTCGATTCTTGAACATGAACAACTCATAAGCGTTGCCCGAGTAGTAGGCGTAGAAAGCCTCCATGGTGTAGCCGTAGGCGACGATCAACCCTGTACCCAGCATCACCTTGGCTGCGTTGTCCAGGTGCCGCAGGGTCATCATGTCTTGTACGCCATAAAACCTGCGGATCGGAATCGCCAGCACGAGCACCATCGCGAAGCCTGAGTAGATGGCGCCTGCAACAAAGTACGGTGGAAAAACCGTGGTGTGCCAGCCAGGAATGATCGAAATTGCGAAGTCGAATGACACCACCGTATGCACCGAAAGCACCAGCGGCGTTGCCAGTCCGGCGAGCAGAATGTATGCACTCTCGTAGCGCTTCCAATGCCGGGCGGAACCGCGCCAGCCCATCGCCAGCAGACCGTAGATTGTTTTCGCGACGGGGTTCTTCGCGGTATCACGGAAGGTCGCAAGATCGGGAATCAATCCGACGAACCAGAACAGCGCTGAAATGGTCGCATACGTGGAGACCGCGAAGACGTCCCACAGTAGCGGGCTGCGGAACTGCGGCCACACGCCCATGGTGTTGGGATAGGGAAATAACCAGTATGCGAGCCAGGGGCGTCCAGTATGGATCAGCGGAAACACGCCGGCGCAGGCCACCGCAAACAGCGTCATCGCCTCGGCAAAACGGTTAATCGAGTTACGCCAGCCTTGCTTGAGCAACAGCAGAATTGCCGATATCAGAGTACCCGCGTGGCCGATGCCGACCCACCACACAAAGTTCACAATGGCAAAACCCCAGCCCACTGGAATATTGATTCCCCAGATGCCGGTGCCGCGATAGAACAGCCACGCCAGGGCAAACAGCATCATGTTCAACAGGCCAAAGAAGAAGAGGAAGCCTCCCAGCCAGCCCAACGTAACCGGTCTCCGGAGCACGATCGACACAATCTTGTCGGTGATCGTCTCCAGTGTATGGCCGGGCGTAAGAACCGGCGCCTGCCCTGGCAGCAGCCGTTCCATGGTCGCGGAAGCTTTAGTCTCCGGAACTTGTTCCATCCTTTACGACTCCAACTCAGGATTCGGGTTCCGCACCGCAGCCATGTAAGTGGTCCGCGGGCGTGTGTTGAGTTCCTCAAGCAATCCGTAGTTCCGCTCCGAAGCCTTCAGCTTCGCAACACGGCTACCCGGATCATTAAGATCACCGAAGATGATTGCCTCCGCCGGACATGCCTGCTGACAGGCGGTCAGGATCTCGCCATCTTTCACCTTGCGGTTCTGCTCTTCGGCATTGATTCTTGCGTGTGTAATGCGCTGTACGCAGTAAGTGCATTTCTCCATTACGCCACGGCTTCGCACGGTCACATCCGGATTGCGCTGGAACTTCAATTGCGGCGTATCAAAATCCGAGTACAACAGGAAGTTGAAGCGTCGGACCTTGTATGGGCAGTTGTTCGAGCAGTAGCGCGTACCCACACAGCGGTTGTAAACCATGTCATTCAAGCCTTCTGTCGAGTGTGCTGTAGCACCTACCGGGCAAACTACTTCGCACGGTGCGTTCTCACACTGCATGCACGGCACCGGCTGGAAATACGTATTCGGATTTTCCGGCGAGCCCTCATGGTAGTTATCGATGCGCAGCCAGTTCATATGGCGGCCACGCTTTACCTGGTCCTTGCCCACTACAGCGATATTGTTTTCTGCCTGGCAGGCGACCGTGCACGTCTTGCATCCCACACAGGAATTCAAATCAATCGCCATGCCCCATTTGTGATCTTTGTACTCATAGGGCGCATACATCGTCAACCCTGCCGCTGGAGCTTCCACCATTTCGTGCGCAAACCCCGGGCTCTTGATGAACTCTTCCAGTGTTGCCGCGCGCACAATTGCCCTGCCCTCCATCGACTGATGCCCTTGCGGAGAGGCTAGCCCGAAATGTCCGCCGGTGGCCCTCAGCTTCAGTCCACCTGCATTCCAGAGCGCGTTCGAAGTGCGCAGCAGATAGCCGCTGACGCCGATGCCCGAGCCCACCCTGCCTGCCTTCTCACGACCATAGCCCAGCGTCACCGTGACCGCGTCGTCAGGATGCCCCGGTGTGAGCCAGATAGCGCCCTTCACCTTGCGACCGTTCAGTTCCAACTCGACTTCGTCCTCGCTCTTCAGCTTTAGCTTTTTCCCCGTGGCCACGCTCATCAGCACGGGATTGTCCCAGCAAACCTGGGTCATTGGCTTCGGAGTCTCCTGCAGCCAGCCATTGTTGGCGAAGCGTCCGTCATAAACCGTGGGATCGCGGCGGAAGATAATCTCCAACCCACCCGCGTTCGCCATCGCCGCTGGTACCGAAACTTTGGCGGTAACTGACTTGGGAGCAAACGCCGAAGCTGCGACGAAGCCATCGTGTAACGAACGATCCCACCAGCTTTTGAAATCCGCGCCCGTATGCTGTGACTGCCAGTAACGCTGGGTGAGTGCGTAGCTGGTTGCCTCGTCTTCATTGGTCAAAAACTCGATCAGTTCGCTCTCGCTGTGTCCTCCGTAGAGCGGCGCGATCAGCGGTTGAACAAAGCTCACCGTGCCATCGTATGAACGCGTATCGCCCCACTGTTCCAGGTAGTGAGTCCCGCTCAGATGCCAGTGGCAATATTTAGCGGTCTCGTCCTGGTAGAGTCCGAGATGTATGCGCAATCCCACTTTGTTGAACGCGTCGTAAAAACCAAAATCCGCGGGCGCGTCGTACATCGGGTTCGTGTTCAGCACCACCAGTGTGCTCACCTGTCCATTGCGCATTTCGTTCGTGAGCTGGCGAAGCTGCTCGACCTTTGGCGTTGCCGCAAATGGATCAACCGGATCACTATAACTTACCGTCTTCCCCACTGCGCCCAGCGCGGCGTTGATCGCATGCGCGAGCGCGTGAGTAGCAGGGGTCTGCGCATCGCCTACTACCACAAGGACCGCACCGCGATTGGCTTGCAGATCTTTCACCAGAGCATCGGCAAACTTCTTCTGCGAACTTTTGATTTCGCCGCCCGCCTGCGTCACCCCCAATGTCGAGGCCACTGCACGCGCGAACCCTTCCACCTCGCTGGCCTTCACGTGCAACCGATGGTCGGCTTTTGCGGCAGTGTTGGTGGTCGCACTTTCCACGGCGTAGAAACGCAGCATCTCTTCTTTCAGTTCAGGACGCCGCCGCCGTGAAAAATCGCGTGTGTACTTGTGAAACCCCGGGAACCCCGAGGACAAGAAATCGCCATCCAGCGACAGCACAACCTTGGAAAAATCGTAAAGTGTCTCAACCGGCTGACCGAAAGCCATCTGCGCACCCGCGTACACGTTGTCGCGGTTCACCGCCTCCCACTGATACCACTTCGCTTTCGGATACGTCTTCAGGAACTCCTGCATCTGCGCTACGAACGATGGCGAAGAAGTCGCTCCACTCAACACGCGGAGCCCCTCGCCCCCCTTTGTTTTTTGCGCGTCAACAACACCGCGCAAGCTTGATAGCACGCGCGGCCAGTCGCGCATTTCGCCCAGGTAGGTATTGGTCTGCGAACGGTCCGGGTCATACATCGTCAGCACACTTGCCTGGTTGAATACGTCGGTTCCCCCAAGCGTTGACGGGTGCTGCGGGTTGCCCTCTATTTTTGTCGGACGCCCCTCATGGCTCTCAACCAATAGGCCCGTGCCGTATGCTCCCAGGGACATCGCCGTGGCGTAGAAGAGAGGCTTGCCGAGGAGCAGATTATTGGGCTGTTTCACGTATGGAACGATAGGTTCCAGCGGTTGCTTGGTGCAGGCGCTCAGCCCAGCCAGCGCCAGCGACGCACCCATGATCTTCATGAAGTCGCGGCGCGAACTCTTGTCGGTCCACTCCGAGGCGTGCTTAGGGAACTCGCGGTGCAGCATCTCCTCAAACTCAGGAGTCTGCGCCAACTCGTCCAGAGTGCGCCAATATTGCGGTCCGCGAGCTTTGCTTAGCTTTTCGCGCACGTCGGCTAATTCCAGCGCTTGCGGCCGGTCTTTGCTGCCAGGACACACAGCCTCGATTCCAGTCTTCCGCTCGTTATCCATTCGCTTCGATTCCACTCGTTCCTATTCGCTGTCGGCTTGGCGCATACGCCTGAAGCCGCTTAGCGGTGGCAGGTGTTGCAACTGGTAATGTCGCGAGGTGAGCGCACGTTATTGACCCTCACCAGATACGTGCCAAGTCCATCCGGCCCCGTCTGATTGGTAAACGTCTTGTACGTGTCGCCCTCGCGAACCGTAACCGGATGCTCTGCCGATGGCTCTTCATACGCCATGTTGAAAATCTGGTCGCCCATCGTCGAAGGATCCTTCGGATCCTGCTTTACATAGTGCGGACGCAGATTTTTCTCCGGCGAGCGATGGCAATTAATGCACCATTCCATTTGCAATGACGCCTGGTTGTACATGAGGGCCATCTTGTCCACACGGCCGTGGCAACTGTTGCAGCCAACGCCTTTGTTGATATGGATGCTGTGGTCAAAATAGGCAAAGTCCGGCAGATCGTTGGCTCGCGTCCAACTCAGGCTGCGCCCGGAGCGATAGCTCTCGCGTACCGGCTCCAGCATTGGGGCGGCCGTCCATATCTGCGAGTGGCAGTTCATGCACGTCTTGGTCGGAGGTATGCCGGCATAACCGGAAACCTCAACCGACGTGTGGCAGTAGCGGCAATCGATCCCCAGTCCCGCCACATGGTGCTGGTGAGGAAATGGAACCGGCTGCGGACGCGCTACTCCGGCATACGTAAAGTAGGGCGAACGCTGTAACTGCAACGCCGCCCAAAGGAGGCCTACCACCAGGATGAGTCCTCCCAGAATGGAGGCCTTTGCGATCGTGTTGGCACTGCGATGAAAGATCTGCGCCATGTATGGAAACTATCCGTTACATCCTTGCCAGAGCCCTCGGGCCCAGACTGAAACGATGAAGCTAGCAGGCTGAGCCGGAGACGTTCTCAACTCCCAGATGCTCTTTCCGCCACCCAATCGCAGTTGTGATTAATTAGCCACACTTCCGTGATGCTCATCACGAGAACATCGGATTATAACAGGAGGATCTAAGGTGTCCTGCTTATGAGGCAAATCTGCTCGGTGTGCGAACGACAGCACTGAAATTTCTACCTGGAACAAAATGGCGTTCTCCCATGGGCCGACCCCGGTCCGGCTGTTCTTTTTCAGAAGCTGCTTTATACCCCACACAGATCATTGATTCCGTTGGACTCATCCAATTGCTGGCACATAAGTTTGAGATGCAGCAACAAGGGATTTGAGTGCAGCTTTTTACTGTGTAAAAAGTAGTTGTATGGGGTTAGTCCCGATTCGAGACAGATATCTTGACTACTTACTCATGATTACGACTCGAAGTGTGTGCGGTGGCACATCATTACTCCAGACAAGAGCAGGGCCCGGCTGGCGCCGAGCCCCTTGAATTCATGCCTAATTTTCATATCAGTCGCGCAGATAGAAATCCACAGTGACTTCCATTTTTACGGCGACTGGTTCGCCGTCTTTTTCCGCTGGTTTGTATTTCCACTCCTTCACCGCGACGATGGCGTTTTCATCGAGTCCGTAGCCAATACCCTTGACGACCTTTGCATCAACCACGTCCCCTTTTTTGTCGATCACGATTGCGAGGGTTACCGTGCCTTCGATCTTCTTCTTCTTGGCCTCGGCCGTGTAATCCGGGGAGGCAACTTCGGAGAGACGCGGTGGAGTGATGTCGTCCGTGATGGCGACGGCTTGGTCGATGGCCTGCACCTTGCCTTGAGCTGCCTTTTGCGCGGCACACCATGGGGCCGTCATCAGCATAAGCAAAACCAAACCAACTATCACGAGAATGCGTTTCATGGGGACGCCTCCATCACCGCCAGCTAAGAGCGCTTGCAGCGATACTTTTCCCTGATTATTTCAACGCTCTTTGGAATCACATGCAGTGACCCAGCGCACATCGCTCTGCCCATTCGAGAACAAGTTTTCGCGAAAGAGTCCGTCGAGTGCTTCAGGCCACGATTTCCTCGACGACAGTCTTTTTCCGTGACTTGGGAAGCGACGGCGCTGCGGCTGCGGAGTCATCCATCGGCAGGTGCGAGCGGCGCTTGCCGTCATAGGCGTACAGCGCTCCGGCAACAGCGGCGGCGGTAGGAACCAATCCGATTTCGCCCGCCCCCTTGGACCCGTAGCCACCCACTTCGTCTGGAACCTCGATAAGGATGACGTCCACTGGCGGCGTGACTTTCGCCTTCAGAATGCCGAGATCGCGGAGCAGCAGCGAGTCGGGCGTTCCATTGGTGGAGGTAAAGTTTTCGGTCAAGGCGTAGCCAAGCCCCATGTGAACCGCGCCCTCGATCTGTCCAGCGCAAGCCAGCGGATTGATAGCGTGGCCAACGTCGTGTGCCGCCACCACGCGCTCCACATGGCCGCCTTCGCCAAGAATGACGACTTGGGTGGCATAGCTGAAGGTCAGGTGCGTCGTCGGGTTCAGCTTGGCCTCTGGAGTACCGGGGCGGGTGGTGAAGTCGCAAATGTAGTCGCCAGCGTACTCTCGTCCAACCAGCGCTTCGAGCGAATGCTGCGCAAGATCAGCGGCCATTTTACGGGCGGCAACCTGCGTGGCCGCGCAACTCAGGGTAGTGGCCCGCGAGGCCCAGGTCTCGCCGCACTTCTGGCCCAACGCCGGGTCCCAGTGGGCGCTCATGATCGCCGATGGCAGGCCGGTCTCTTCGCACACTGCCTGGATCACCGTGGTAAATACGCCCTGGCCCATCTCCGTGTAGCCGGTAAGAATTTCGACGCGCGGTCCCGGGAGCACGCGGAGCAGCGCATGTCCGCTGTCCACCGTACCGTTACCGATGCCGGTGCTCTTGATGCCACAGGCGATACCGGCATAGCGGGCGTTCTTATAAATTTCCTTGACCGCTTCAAGGGTCGCGCGCACGCCGCAACTGTCGCGCATGATCTGTCCGGTACCGGAGACGTCGCCTGGGCCAAGGATGTTGCGTTCGCGAATATCGTACCCATCGAGTCCGATGCGTTCGGCCAGACGATCCATGATTCCTTCCATGGCAAAATGTGCCTGATTGGTACCGAAACCGCGCATCGCTCCGCTAACGGGGTTATTCGTAAAAACAGCCTTGGCCTCGATATCGACGTTGGGTACGCGGTAAGCCCCGCAGGCATGGCCAGCCGCGCGCAGCAGGCACTTGCTGCCGGTTCCGGCATAGCCGCCAGTGTCGCCGATAATGCGCGCCCGCACTGCTACGAGGCGACCTTCGGCATCGGCTCCCACGGTGTAACGCAGAATCATGGGATGCCGCTTCGGATGGATCTGGGAAGACTGACGGCGGGTAAGGGTAGTCTTCACGGGGCGCTGCAGCAGCAGGGCCGCCAGGGCGGTCTGCGCCTGAATCGAAAGCTCCTCCTTCGCGCCAAAAGCGCCTCCGCTGGATGCTAACTCGATTTCCACTTCCGTTTCGGGTAGTGCAAGCACGCGGGCAATCTCCCGCTTATCAAAAGTCGCTCCCTGGCTCTGCGAAAAAACCTTCACGCCTCGTCCCCGGGGAAGTACTACACAGGACTCTGGTTCGAGAAATGCCGGATCGATCGGCTGAGTTCGGAACTCCTGCTCAATGACGTGGGCGGCTGCGGCCAGCGCTGCATCAACGTCACCGCGCGAGAATGCGGTCGAATCCAGCAGGTTCCCCGACTCATGAACATTGCCGGAGGCATGCACCTGCGGTGCGCCCGGTTCGAGTGCGGCGATTGGGTCAACAACCGGTTCCAGCACTTCGTAGCGGACCTCCACCTTGGAGGCCGCCTGCCGGGCGTGAAAAGCGGTGTCTGCTACCACCAAGGCAAGTATGTCCCCAACGCAGCAGGTGGTCTCGCCGACGGCGACAAACACCGGCAGGTCGGGGATGGCGAGGCCGGTGCCACGTGGTCCTGGCACGTCGGTCGCGGTCAACACGCGGACCACCCCGGCCATCGAACTGGCGGCACTACTTTCGATAGCAAGCACCCTGGCGCGCGGATGCGCACTCAGCACAGGCGAGCCATGCAGCATGCCGGGCAACTTCATGTCGTCGATGAAAGGCTTATCGCCGAGTGCCTGTTCGAGACCGCGATAGCGCGCGGGGGAGGCTCCGATACCTTCGGCTTGGCTGTCCCTGGCAAACTCTGGATTGCGGCAAAGGCCGAACTGCTCGCCAAAGAAGTGGTGACGTCTGGGAAGCAGGGGTGCGTCGTTGGTTACAGGGGTTGGCTTGCCATTCCACACCTCGCCCGCGGTCTGGATTGCGTCGATAATACGGGCGTAGCCGGTGCAGCGGCAAAGATGCCCATCGAGAGCCTTGGCCACCACTTCGCGATTGCCCGTCAAGTCCTGCTGCAATAGAGATGAAGCGCGCACAAGTATCCCGGGAATACAGAATCCGCACTGCATGCCGCCCTCGCGCAGAATAGACTCGCCCAGAACAGAGCGCATCTCCTCTGGCAGCCCCTCCATGCTGACCACCTCGCGCCCCTCCATCTGCTCAGGCCGACGAAGGCAGGCCAGCGCAGGACGGCCATCGATGAGCACGGCACAGCAGCCACAAGTGCCTTCGGGAGCGCAGCCGTTCTTGGCGGAGACGATGCCGCACTGCTCACGCAGAACATCAAGAAAATGCATACCGCTCTCGTATGAAACCTCTGTCGGTTCTCCGTTCAGGGTAAAGCGTAGCATCGGCATTGTGCTTCCTCTCACGTTTCGACAACCAACACGGCAACTCCCGACATGGGAGGACAAGAACAGCTTTGGCATTGCGGGGCGACGCCATCTCAGAAAAGCAGCTAGATTAGCCCTACATGGTTGGATGTCTTCCGATTACAACGGGTTCTAAAAGGTGCAGAAGGAACGTGCCGAAGAGTTCATCAGAATCGGTGACGGCAAATCAACGGAGCGTCTTTCGTTCAGTTGCCGGCTGATTGACTGCGCGCCACCGTCACCGGTTTTGCCGGCAACAGCAGCGAAAACACCGTTCCCGTATGTGATCCGGTTACAGTGGAGCGCACACGGATGGTTCCCTCGTGTTTGTCGATGATTTGCTTGCTGACCCAGAGACCAAGGCCAGTGCCGATTGCACCTTTGGTGGTGAAAAACGGCTCGAAGAGATGTTCTCTTGAGCTGGCGGGAATGCCATAGCCGTTGTCAGCGATCGTGACTCGGACGCAGTTGTGACCATTCTTTGGAGCCTTGCTGGCAGACACTCGCAACTTGATCGTGCCTTTCTGCTCGATTGCGTCCAAACTGTTGGCCAAAAGGTTAGAGAAGACTTGTCTCAGTTCTCCCGCAACCGCGATGACCTCTACGTCTTCATCCCATTCCTTTTCAATGACTGCCTGCTTCGATTTGATCTTACTCTTCAACAAGTCAACGGCAGATTCCAGCACGGCACGGACGGAGGTAAGCGCCGGTGCATTGAATTCGCGATAGAAGCCAAGCGACTGGCGCGTGATATGTGCGATCCGCCTCAATTCCGAATCCGCCGCCTCCATATAATGTCGCGCCGCTTCGGGAAGATCCTTCTGGCTCATCGCGATGAATAGCGCGTTTGTGGTCGCGGCCAATGGATTATTAATTTCATGCGCGATTGTAGCCGCCATCCGCCCCACGGAAGCCAGCTTTTCGCTGCGTAGAAGCGCCTGCTCTGCCTGTTTACGCCCGGTAATGTCGCGCAGAATCACCGTGTAGAGCCTCTCCCCGTCCGCTTGAACCTGGGAGATTGTAGCTTCGATCGGGAACTCTTCGCCGTTGGTGCGGACACCAGCCAAAATAGCTGGCGAAGTCATGGACCGTTGCGATACACCCTCAACTCCGAAGCGCCGAACGTGTTCGCGATGGGCTTCGCGCAAAAGTTTAGGGATGAATCGGTCGAGCGTGGAACCGAGGGCTTCCGATGCTGGGCACTGGAAGACCGCTTCCGCAGCTTGATTGAACAGGACAATGCGCTGATGTCTATCTATTGAGATCACCGCGTCCATCGCGGAGCCGACGATGGATTGCAGTTTGGCCTGGCTGGAGCGCAGGGCTTCTTCCGCCTGCTTGCGTTCTGTAGTCTCCCACTCGGTGATTAGGAGTCCCCAGCCGTCCTCTCCGGGCAGATCCACGCGATGCATAGACCAACTAAAGTAGGCCGCCGCCGGGCGATCAGCACTGGAATGACTTACCGGACTCGGCTCATCAATCGCAAAATGCGGTATCCCGGTTTCCAAAACCCGGCGACACAGTTCCTCGAACCGCGGTTTTTCTGGCCAGACCTCTGGAACGCTTTTACCCAGCATTTCCGTGCCGGGAGAGGTCGCGCGATATCCGGGATTAACGAGTTGAAACGTCAGGTCGCGCCCGCGTACAAGGGCCACACAGCACGGCAACTGGTTCACAACTGTCTCGGTCAACTTGCGCTGCGCTACCAGGAGTGTCTGCCCCGCCTGCTTCAGTTCTTCGATGTCGGTGCAGGTGCCGAACCATCTCACGATCTCACCTGCTTCATCTTTCAGAGGCGCACCGCGCATCAGGAACCAGCGGTATGTGCCATCCGCGCCTCGCAGGCGGCTCTCAACGTGGTATTGTTCACCGCTCTGGACGGCGTGGTTCCAAGCGTCCCAGGCGGCCTGCTGGTCATCGGGGTGGAATGGCGTGTTCCAGCCTCTCCCGTAACTTTCCTCCAGAGTCAGTCCGGTGTATTCCACCCACCGATGGTTAAAGTAAACATTCGAACCGTCGGACGTACACATCCACACAATCTGAGGCACAAAGTCAGCCATGGTGGCCAGTACAGTTTCGCTCTGGCGTTGGCGCAACACCTCTTCGGCCAGCTTGCGCTCGGTTATGTCGGTGAAATAGGACCGTATAACCCCGAGGT
>Ga0316230_1003917_pt1 | contig 11215 bp, 9 predicted proteins | sample TBH18025metaG_FD_206004 | JGI IMG/M metagenome (GOLD analysis project Ga0316230, IMG submission 206004) | Freshwater microbial communities from Trout Bog Lake, Wisconsin, USA - TBH18025 | ecosystem: Environmental > Aquatic > Freshwater > Lake > Hypolimnion/Profundal zone | place: USA: Wisconsin...
GGATAATTTTTAAAATATAGTTTACAGAAAATAGATTAAATTAAATTAGATTAAAATTAAATAATATGTTAGAATTTTTTTATAAAGTAAAAGGTGGTATTCAAATAAAAGCACATGGTGATTTTTATTTTTTTATGGATAATGTAGCTGATAGATGCATCAAAAATGAAGGTCAGGTATTGGGATTAACCTATAAAGGAGCAGATCAAAAGGCAGATTTAGAATTGTATAGACAAGCTAAAAGCGATGGAGCAACTGCTACTTTAGAAATTATAGATAAAAACATGCGTTATAAATATAAAGTTAACGCCGGGGATATAGAAAAAGAAATAAACAAAACAGGAAACCCCGAATTAGCAGCACTATTAGGCTGGACATTGGCTAACTATGGAGGAAGTCATAACAAAGTGCCGATTGCAGTATCAAATGATGTAATTATTGGGCTCATTTTATATGTTTTATTAGCAGTTGAAGGAGCTCATAGTTATAATATTGAATGTACTCAGATAGGTGAAAACGGTAAAGATGATATTATCACACTTAGAAACACTACTTTTGCAAGTGGTACTTTAGATGGCTTTATTTCAGGTGCTAAATATAGATTTAGAGCACAAGGTGTTTTGGGTAATGCCTTATTTTCTGAATTTACAGGATACGTTGAATTAAGAATTAACTAGGGAAAGTACTTGAAGTACTTGAAGTACTTGAAGTTTAGAGTGACTAAAGTTGGAAACAATTTTAGGCACTTTTTTATATAAAAACTTAATTAGATAAAAAAGGCTCTATGAAAATCATAGAGCCTTTTTTGATAATATTTATTGAAAGCTTATAAAGCGCCTTCGTCGTAAGCTTTCTCTTCGTGAATAGACATATCTAAACCAAGCCTTTCAGCTTCTTCCGAAACACGAACCGGAGTAATCATGTTGATAATCGCCAACATTAAATAAGTAAATATAAATGCATAAGCTGAAGCAATAACAACAGCAATAAATTGTTTCATAAAGAAAGAAGGATTGCCAAATATCCAACCATCAGCACCATTAGTATTGATTGCTTTAGAAGCAAATACACCGAGAAGAACAGTGCCTAAAACACCTCCAACACCGTGAACTCCCCATACATCGAGTGCATCATCCCATTTCATTCTGTTTTTTAACAGAACTGCCAGATAACAAACAATACCGGCGGCAGTACCTATAATAGGAGCAGCCCACATAGGAATGTAACCGGCACAAGGCGTGATAGTAGCCAAACCCGCAATGGAACCTGTAAGCAATCCCACAAATTTAGGTTTCTTCTCTCGAGACCACTCTATAACAACCCATGCAACAGTTGCAAAGGAAGCAGCTATATCTGTATTAAAAAATGCTAAAGCAGTTACTTTATCTACACAAAGTTCGCTACCTGCATTAAAACCGTACCATCCAAACCATAAAAGACCGCTACCGATGGCAACTAAAGGAATACTGTTAGGTGTAGAGTTCTTGTCAACTCTTGCCCCAACATAAAATACAGAAGCTAAAGCAGCAAACCCGGCAGTAGCATGTACTACAATACCACCTGCAAAGTCAAGAACACCCCATACTTGTAATAATCCACCACCCCAAATCATGTGTACGAATGGGTAGTAAACAAATACTTGCCATACTGTTAAGAAAATCATGTAAGATTTAAAAGTAACACGGTTCGCAAACGCACCTGTAATAAGAGCAGGAGTGATAATTGCAAACATCATCTGGTAAACAAAGAAAACGATTTCAGGAATCTTACCATTACCAGCATACATTGAATCAATTGAAACACCATGCATAAATGCTTTATCGAAGTTACCCATGATACCACCGGCACCTCCACTGAAGCATAATGAATACCCAAAGATAAACCAAAGAACGGTTGTCCATCCTAAAGAAGCAAAGCTCTGGATCATAATACCCAGAATGTTTCTTTTTGTTGCTAAGCCACCATAGAACAAAGCCAAAGCAGGTGTCATAAGCATTACTAAACTTGCGGCTAATAACATGAAGCCAGTTGAACCAGTTTCTAACATAATTGCATTATTTAATTATTATTATTAAAGATTAATTAAAACTAAATTATAAATTTCTAACTAAATTAATTTTCATAAATATTATAGTTAAGAAGTTCACAAAAGTAGATAAATAAAGTCATGTAAAGTATTAGTTAAATAACGTATTTTGATTAATTGATATACTGTATTTAAATACGCATATTACTTACATTAAATAATATTTAAGATTATTTTAATTACAATAATTATAATCTATTGGATTAGATATGTAAGGAAAGCAATTGATTTAATTACATCATAATTAGTTTAATTATAAAATTTCTTGAATTACAGATTATTTTTAGAAGAAAACAGGCACTTCAATGACATTATTAATCATAATAAAAATAGAGTATAGCTTTATATATTACACTATCTAATACTATGTAGTATATAAATTTCAAACATTGTTCTATTGTTAGGCAATAAACACAACTGTAATTTTGCACCATTAATATTAGTAATTATGTATAGATTATATGATCAAATATATGATATTTATTAAATAATAATTTTTCACTTAATAATTAATTTTATGATGTTAAACACAATTTTATTACAGGTACCAAATGCAATAGTACCTAAAATTGATACAGGCGATACTGCATGGATGATTGCAGCAACAGCACTTGTACTATTAATGACCATACCGGCTTTGGCTTTGTTCTATGGAGGTTTGGTGAACAGGAAAAACGTATTAAATACACTGATGCAGTGTTTTATTATCTCATGTGTTATCTCCGTTGAATGGATTGCTATTGGTTATAGCAATGCCTTTGGCTCATCACATGGTTTTTTAGCACCATATATTGGTGGTTTTGATTGGGCATTTATGCATGGAATAAATGCTTCAGATTTAAGTCCTTATTTTGTTTCTCACTCACAAGCAACAGCTACCGGAGGCTTAATTGGTACAATACCTCATTTTGTATTTATTTTATTTCAATGTAAGTTTGCTGTAATTACACCAGCTTTAATCATTGGTGCTTTTGCAGAAAGAATTAAATTCAGAGGATTCCTAATCTTCACTTTATTATGGGCAATAGTAGTTTATAATCCTATTGCACATTGGGTATGGAGTGCAGATGGTTGGTTAAATAAGATTGGCACTTTAGATTTTGCAGGTGGTACTGTAGTACATATCAACTCAGGTATTGCTGCACTTGTAACAGCTATATTGATTGGAAGACGTAAAAGTGTTAAAGATGGTCATACCGGAGAACCTCACAACATTCCACAAGTAGTAATTGGAGCAGGTTTATTATGGTTTGGATGGTTTGGATTTAATGCAGGTAGCGGTTTAGCAGCTGATGGTTTAGCAGGTAGTGCATTTCTAGTTACACATATTGCTTCAGCAGTTGCAGGTTTAACATGGGCGTTAATAGATTGGAGAATGCATGGAAAACCTTCAGTTGTTGGTATCTGTACGGGTGCTGTAGCTGGTTTAGTAGCAATAACTCCTGCTTCAGGTTTTGTTGATACAACCGGGGCTTTTGTGATAGGTATTCTTGTTGCAATTGTATGTTGGACAATGGTAAATGTTGTTAAGAAAAAATTAGGTTATGATGATTCACTTGATGCATTTGGAGTTCATGGGATAGGTGGTATTGTTGGTGCATTAGCTACAGGTTTATTTGCTACAGCAGCAGTTCAAGCTTCAAGTAAAGGCTTATTTTATGGGAATCCAATTCAATTATGGATACAAACTAAAGCAGTACTTGCAACTATTATCTGGTCGGGAGGTATGACTGCTATTATTTTCTGGATTGTTAATAAGACTATAGGTATTCGCGCTACGGATGCTGAACAGGATAAAGGTATGGACGATTCAGAATTTGGTGAAAATGCTTATATAATATAGTATTTATTAAAAATAGATTATAAATTACAAAAGGCTCTGGATTCAGAGCCTTTTGTATTATATCATAAAATGAATAAAAATAATTCCAAAATAATCAATAAATAAAACTAATTTTGCCTGATTATATTTCTACTGTAAAACTTTAATCGGAATATAAGTATGGCAAACATAACAATGAAACTCTTCAACAATTTAAAGATATCTGTCAAAATCTTTTTTGTTATTTTAATAATAACAATAGGAATGGCTTGGTTTGGCTTTTACTCATTTACTGCTTTAAATAATTTAAAAGTAAATGGACCTGTTTATAATAAAATTGTATTAGGTAAAAACTTAGTTGCTGATATACTCCCTCCTCCTGTTTATCTAATAGAGTCGTATCTTACAGTAAGGGAAATGACCGATGAAACTGACAGTTTAATTCTTAATCAAAAATCAGAATATTTAATTAATAAGTTAAAGAAAGAATATTTCGAACGACATAAATATTGGACAAATAATCTTCCTGAAAGTGAAATGAAAAATGAGATGGTAAACCTATCTTATAAGCCTGCTGAAGAATTTTATAATATTATAGATAAAGAGTTTATTCCGGCAATTAAAAAAGGTGATAAACAAAAAGCCAAAGCATTAGTAAATGGAATTCTTGAAGAAAAATATTTAGAACATAGGAAACATATCGACAAAGTCACAATAATGGCTAATGATTATTGTACTAAAATTGAAAATGCTGCTAAAAGAGAGACAAGGAATCGGATATTAATGTTAATTATTATAGGTTTTACAGCTATTGCTTCAAGTATTATGTTCTTTTCGTATGTTATGTCAAGAAAGATTACAACCCCATTAAAGAAATTACAAAAAGCAAGCGAACAGGTTGGAGAAGGTGATTATAATATTAACCTACAAGTAACTTCAAAAGATGAAATTGGTTTTTTAACCGACACCTTTAATAAAATGACTTTAAAGATAAAGAAACAAACCGTAGAATTAGAAAACGAAAAGAAGAGAAGATTGAGTTTGCTTATTGATGGTCAGGAAATGGAAAGGAAAAGAATTTCGAGAGAGCTTCATGATGGACTAGGACAAAAACTTGTTGCTATCAAACTTCAATTGGAAAGTACTTCAAAGCAAAGTAGTGTTATTACTAAACAAACTATAGAAGAAGTTAAAACTGATTTTCTAACTTTAATTGAAGAAGTTCGTGATATTTCAGACAATCTTTCACCAAATGTTCTTAATGAATCGGGAATAGATATTGTTATTAAGAATCTGTGTTTATCGGTAAGCAGAGTAGCTTCAATTGATGTGGACTTTTCATCTTATGGAAATTTTGATTCATTAGACCAAAAGATGATTTCTTACATCTTCAGAATAGCTCAGGAAGGGTTGAACAATGCAGTAAAACATTCTGAAGCAAAAAACATTCATGTTCAACTTTTAAAAAACAAAGAGAATATCATTTTAGTTATAGAAGATAATGGTAAAGGATTTTTATATGATAATAATTTTATTAATAATGGGAATGGGTTGTATAATATGAAAGAAAGAGCTTTATTAATTAATGCGGTTCTAGATATAGAAACAGAACCTGACGAAGGGACAACCATAAGACTAAAAATACCTGTATCAATTTAACATTCACAGAAAAACAAATCAATGAACAAATTAAAAATACTTTTAGTTGACGACCATCAAATAGTAAGAGATGGTATAAACAAGATATTATCAGGTGAAAAAGATTTTGAAATAATAGGTTCGTTAAATAATGGACTTGAAGCATTGGATTTTATTAAACTAAATATACCGGATATTATTTTAGCTGATCTTTCGATGCCTAATATTTCAGGGATTGAATTAACAGAGAAAGTAGCATTAGATTATCCGGAAGTAAAAGTCTTAATATTATCAATGTTTACTAACGAAGATTATATTTTTAATGCTATAAAAGCGGGTGCAAAAGGCTATCTTCCAAAGCAAGATTCTACACTTGATATTTTAATTCAGGCAATAAGAACTATTGCAAATGGTGATGAATATTATAGCCCTTCAATATCAAAAATTGTAATGAAATTGTATGTTGACAGTGCAAAGAATTCAGGGATAGCAAATATTGCAAAGAAAGTGCAGCTTACTATACGCGAAAAAGAAATACTAAAGCTCTTTGTTGAAGGTCATACTAATAATGAAATAGCAGACATATTAAATATTAGTATTCATACAGTAAAAACTCATAAAAATAATATTATGCTTAAATATAATTTTAAAAGTACTGTTGAAATGATAAAGTTTGCAATAAGGAATAAGATGGTGGATTGCTAAAAAAAGTATAATAATCATTATATTAAGATTGGTTTTTTATAAATAAAAAAGAGGCTATCTCAAAATTGAGAGAACCTCTTTTAATATTATAATTCAAATATATTTACAAAGTAAATCCAAAAACAAAATAAATCTTTTTAGCATCAGGATTAAAAATTAAAGATGTAGATACCGGTAAAGTAAATTTATCGCTTATCTGCATATCCTTTGATACTGTTATCCCAAGATTAACGATACCTGTTTTAGAGTTAGCATAATAGCCTGAAATATTATCACCTGGAGCATTAAGTGCACTACCTATAAATAAATTCATAGTAGCATCTTTTACCTTCTTGGTATAACCTAATTCAACATAGGTAGAATAATTAATATTGCCATTTGTTTTCTTAGCATCAGCACCAAAAACATTAGTAGCTACAAATAATGTGAAAGGTATTTTACTGGTTCCATTAAACTTAAGAGATGTTTCATAAACATGTCCTGTAGATTTTTTTTGATAATCAAAATAATTGTAAAATGAAGTATCTTTAGGAAAGAAATAATCAGTTAATGTAAAAGTAAACATGTCTTTTAAAAAGGTATAATTTGCATATAAATCTACCTCCTGATTGGGGATAATACCACTTGTTGAAAAAGCACCGAATGCGCCTAAAGTAAATTTGCCTTTACTTAATTCGAGTGTTGGCTGAATACTTGGATAAGCTCCACCCAATTCTTGCCCTCTCCATAAATAACGGCTATAAAAACTAACCGATGATTTAAACTTACAGGAATTAGTGCTATCCTGAGCATTTGTATTTATTGATACAAATAATAAAAGCGTTAAAACAGTAAAAACTAAAACTAAAAGATAATTTTTTTTCCTTCTCATTTGTTATATATTAATTTGTTAATTAGTTTACAAAAGTAGAAAAACAAAACAATGTTTAATGATAATTCTCTAACGTATTTTAGTTAGTCAATATGCTGAAATAAATTAAGTAATACACTTATTTTAGGGGAATATTTAAATTAAAAACTAAAACTAAATTTATAATGTAATAATTAGTACTTTTGAATTCTTAAAATGACATTTAATTTTAATGGTAGTTAAGTTCAAAAAAGTTAGGCAAATATCGCTTAAAGAGAAAATTATATTAAATTTTCTATTGTTAAGTATAGGCACTATAGTAATAGTAGCAAGCTATTCGTTTTATACATCTCGCAATGCCTTATTAAATCGCACATTTGAACAACTAACTTTTGTAAGAACAGTTAAAAAGAATCAGATTGAGAACTTTTTTACTGATAGAATCCGAGACATTAAGTTAATTACCGTATCGGAAGATGTTCAGCGTTTGTTTTTAATGTTAAAAGACCATTATTCAAAACCAAATAGTAATTATATCGATCAATTTACAATCGAAGAACAACAAATTAATGTTGAATATAATCGTTATCTCAGTAGGTATCTAAATTCATGTGGTTATTATGATAATTTGATGATTGTTAATACTGAAGGAAATCTTTTAAACATAAAGACTACCGATAAACAGCAAGAGAATCTTATTAAATATGATAATCTGAAAAACTATTCATTAAATGAACTTTGGCAAAATATTTTAAAGACTCAAAAGCCGGTAATTCAGGATTTCAAGATTGATCTGAATAGTAAACAAGCTATGCTTTATATTGGTGCACCGGTATTTAATGTAAAGCATAAGATAACTGGAATGGTTGTGCTTGCAATTTCATTTGAAGCAATAAATGGGATAATGTATGAAAACAATCCTCATAATGGATTGGGAATTACCGGTGAATCTTATTTAGTAGGAAGCGATTTCTTAATGAGGACGAATTCAAGATTTCATAAAAACTCCTTACTTAATACTAAAGTTAAAACAGAAGCAACTTTAAATGCCTTTAATAGCAAAGAAGGGACTAGGATATTAAAAGATTATCGTAACATAGAAGTACTCTCGGCTTTTACTAATCTAAATATAAATAATCTTAACTGGGTAATAATAGCCGAAATAGATTTGAGTGAAGCAATGATTCCTGTTTATAATCTTCGAAATAACACTATTTTGATGAGTGTTCTTATTTCGATTATTCTTTTTGTGTCAGCTTTGCTTATATCAATTAAAATTACATCTCCTTTAATTAAGCTTAAGAATGCTGCAATTAAAATTGGACAGGGTAAATTTAATGAACAACTCGAAATTAGGTCAAATGATGAAATTGGTGCTCTAACAGAATCTTTCAATATAATGATGAGCCAATTGGAACAACAGAATATTGAACTTGATAAAGAAAAATCACTAAGATTAAGTTCAGTAATTGATGGACAAGAAATAGAGAGACAACGTTTATCAAGAGAACTTCATGATGGGCTAGGACAGTTTCTTGTTGCAATTAGACTACGTCTTGAAAGCTTAATGTATTCTGATCAAAATAAAATGATAAATAATATTGAAAGTATAAAACTACAGTTTGATAATATAATTGAGGAAGTTAAAAGAATGTCTTATGATTTAATGCCTGCCGTACTCGATGAATTTGGATTAGTTAATGCAATCAGAAATCTTCGTGAAGAAATTGAGAATAGAAATAATATCGTTGTAAACTATACACACAATATAGAAGGTGTCAAGCTAAATAAGAAAATTAATACTTATATCTTCAGAATAGTGCAGGAAGGTATTAATAATATAGTGAAGCATGCACAATCCTCAATAATTAATATAGAACTTATTAGTAAAAAAAATTATATTAATTTGATTATTGAAGATAATGGAATAGGATTTAATATTGAAGAAAGAATTTCAACACCTAATACAAATGGCATTTATAATATGAGAGAAAGAGCTAACTTATTGGATGGAAAACTAGAAATAAGTTCAAGCATTGGTGCTGGAACAAAAATTACAGCAATTATTCCTATAAATGAAATATAAATGAAGTTTGTTGACAATAATGAATATTTTTAGATAATTTTGCAAACATAATTAAATAAAAACCATTAAATGGCAAATATTAAAATAATGCTTGTTGACGACCATCAAATAGTAAGAGATGGGATAAAGTCATTACTCGAAAGTCTTGACAATATACAGATTATTGGGGAAGCATCAAACGGTAACGAATTACTTGGGTATCTAGAAACAGTAAAACCTGACATTATTATTACTGATATTTCGATGCCTGATATGTCGGGTATTGAGCTTACAAAAATAATAAACAGCAACGAAAAATATAAAGACGTTAAAGTGCTAATCCTTTCGATGTACACCAATGAAGATTTTATCTTTAATGCAATAAAAGCAGGAGCCAAAGGCTATTTACCTAAAAACATTTCACGTAAAGAACTTTTTGATGCAATAAATGCTATTTATAAAGGTGAAGAGTATTTTAGCGAACAGATATCAAATATTATATTAAAAAGTTATATAAAGAAAGCCAAATCAGGAGACAATCCTGAAGAAAAGAAAGAAGCTGTCTTAAGTTCAAGGGAAACTGAAATACTGAAGATGTTTGCTGAAGGAATGGCTAATCAAGAGATCGCAGATAAGTTATTTATTAGTATCCGAACAGTAGAGTCACACAAGAATCATATAGTTCAGAAATTAGAACTTAAATCAACAATGGACTTGATTAAATTTGCTATTAAGAACAAAATTGTTGAGTTGTAGGGTTTGAGGGTTTAAAACCATCCTAATATTAATAAAAAAACAAACCTTATTTATTAACTAAAATATCAGTTAATAAATAAGGTTTTATAATATGTTGTCACTAAAGGATAAAATCCCTTAAAATATTAGTCTTTTAAATGATATGCTGCTTTTACTTCAGCATAGTTTCGCATATTTACATTAGGTTTTTTATATGCAGGTGGAATTAATACAACTTTAAACAGGCAATTAGTACCATAAACAGTATTAGGATCACTTCCAGTACCTGTTCCTGAATAAATCCAATCAATAAATACATTTTTTATCTCAGTACTATAGGTCATAACATAATAAGGAGAGCCTACATAAGTCATTGGTAATGCATTCCAATCAACTCCATTGTTAAGACTTAAAAATACTTGTACTGCACCACTAGTTTGAACATCCGAAGTTAAATCTGCATCATAAAGATCGATAAAATAATTAGTAGAATTAGTACTCCATGAACTCACAACATAAGTATTTGCATATACATTGGCATTCCCTTGAGGACCTTCTGGTCCGGTAGCTCCGTCTTTTCCACATGAAGTAACCAAAAATCCTAAAGCAACTATTGCTATGATAATTGATAATTTTGAAAATGTTTTTAATTTTCTCATTGCATCGTTTATTTATTGTCTATCGTCCAATTCCCAGAGACGATTATTAATTGATTTATTAAAATTAAAAAAGTGTGGGAACTTAGTTTTAAAGAAACTAACACTTTTTTTATAGTTGAATTTCTTAAATTATATTTACATTAAAATGCTCTTCAAATTATATGCCAAAAGTACGAATTAAAAAGGAATTAAAAATTAATAATTAACAATTAATAATAAGAGGGCGGTTGAGCTTGTCGAAGCGTTCCCATTCCCTTATTTTTTAAAACTCCTTAATTTTTACTCCTTTTTATTGCTTTGCTTTTTATTTTATCTTGAACTTTTTAAAAAAAATATCAATCATTTATTACGTGTATTATTACAGGTTGTTTTTTATTAAGTAAAACATAATTGCGATTTATGTTAATGTTAAACGATAATTTATCATCAACAATTTGTACAAACTTTTTATTTTCTTTATACTCATTATAGTAATCTAACAAATAACGTATAGGTAATATTATATAGTAATAATTGTCTGATTTTATTTTTGAGTATCTAATTATATTATCTACAATTATTCTATGTTGTTTTAATATTATTGAATCAAAAGTTTGATTAAAACCTAATATAACTTTTGTTGAAATTATTTTTTTGCCTTCAAGCATAAAACCAA
>Ga0316230_1003919_pt1 | contig 11211 bp, 20 predicted proteins | sample TBH18025metaG_FD_206004 | JGI IMG/M metagenome (GOLD analysis project Ga0316230, IMG submission 206004) | Freshwater microbial communities from Trout Bog Lake, Wisconsin, USA - TBH18025 | ecosystem: Environmental > Aquatic > Freshwater > Lake > Hypolimnion/Profundal zone | place: USA: Wisconsin...
CGTATAATCGATGGTTTCCGGAAGGGTGGATGAGCGGTTTAAGTCATACGCCTGGAAAGCGTACGTAGGTTAATAGCCTACCGCGGGTTCGAATCCCGCCTCTTCCGCCAGTAGCACAAAGTCCTTGTAAATCAATAGTTTACAAGGACTTTTTTTATCTTTTCAACCCATGTATTCAACCCATGTCACTAGTTGATATGTTCACAGTAAGAACAAACTTGTAATCCTCTCCAGAACCTTTACCCTCCACCGTTCCAAAAACAGGTTCAGAAAAGGGAAAAATCATGTCAAAACGAGTTTGTATCTATGTTCGTGTCTCCACCACCAAACAGACTGTAGAGAACCAAATACAGGTCCTTAGAGAGTATTCAGACCGTTGTGGGTACCAAGTCACTCAAATCTACTCAGATAACGGTATATCGGGTTCTAAGGGACGTCAGGATCGTCCTGGACTGGATCAGATGTTAAAAGATGGGGTTCAACGGAAGTTTGAGATGGTTTTAGTCTGGTCTGTAGATAGATTGGGTCGTTCAGTTAGTCATTTGGTGGAAGTCATGAATGAACTCAATGAACTCAAGATTGACTTGTATTTCAATCAACAGTCGATTGATACGTCTACATCGTCGGGTCGGATGATTTTCGGAATATTTGGATGTATCTCAGAAATGGAACGTTCATTGATATCCGAGAGAGTCACAGCGGGTCTACAACGAGCAGTGAGTCAGGGAAAAAAACTTGGTAGACCTACAAAGATGAATGATGGAATGAAACAAGCGGTAAAGTTGTTAAGAGAAAATGGAATGGGTATCAAACAAATCTCGAAACAACTTCAGATTGGTGTGGGAACGGTTTATTCGGTACTTTAACTATCGTTTACAAACCAAATTAAAAACAACCCTTCCTTGGGAATCTGGAATTAAATAGTCCCAAGGACCAATTGAATTCACAGAAGAAACAACGTTACCTTCACCCATTCTTAAGGAAAAAACTGACAAAGACAGATACCTAAATTTTTCTTCATTACAGTCAAATTCAACTAAATCTTTGGAAGACAGGTATTTAATACCATCAACATTCTGGAGTGATTTGAAACTAGTCATTTCCCATAATCTGACAACATTACCATTCCTTTTAATTGTTGAATAATCAATGTAGGATGTACCAAAGTCAGTACCACCAACACTTGTCCATTCACAATGACCATTAATTGAAAATAAAAGTAAAAATAAGGGAAGTAATTTTTTCATAATTAATTAAAACTCTTGAGTTAATTGACTCGGATGGAGCGTTTGTTACCTAAGACATCGTAGACACATATCCGAGTCATACCATCAAGATAAGTTCCTTTATAAAATCCTGTTCCATTACCCATCCCTGGTGAAGGTCCATCAACAGACATTGGACATAGGTTTATAGAGTTAACAGTATAAATTTGATTGTTATCGTATTTACACTGTCTAATGTTCCCTTGTATACCCAAATCTTCACTTAGAAAATATTTCCATCCAAAACTTGATGTTGAAATGAGTAGGGTAAAAGAGAAGAAAAGAATCTTTTTCATATCATCTCTTTGGTAAACGACCACCCGACTTCAAACAATCATTAAGTGTCTTAAACGGGACATAGTGTTTAGTCTGTACATAGTAGTGACTTCCCGGTACATGACAAATACCAGTCTTTGACTTTTTCACAACGTCAGACTGTCCAAAAACACTCGAAGAAACCAGTAATCCAAGTATTAACGAAATGATGGTGTTTTTCATAATTCTCAGACTATCATAGAAGTAAAAATGGTCAAAATTATGAAAACATATATCGTTCCAACAAGAAAACATATACAAGTGAATTGTAAGGATTGTTCTTATAGGTGGAAAACTTATACATGACAACCTTTTCTGATTTGTCTCACTACATGACCGAGGTTCACTCAACCATAGAAGTCCGTTTTGGTAATCCGTCAACTGAAGAAAAACAAAAGAAAATTGAACAAGGAGCAATTGAGTATGGATTCTCCTTGGAGAAAATGTTGTTATATGACTTTGAAAGATGTCTGAAGAAGACATGGATTAGAGAGGAGGGGGATAGTATTTTCCAACTCTTTTCTATCTATTTGTTTAATACTCATATTGAGAACCCGAAAGTAACATTTGGTAAATATAAATTTAAGGATTCTTTTTATCCAAAGTTAGTTTTTCATGATGACTACTGGGATAAGTCTGATTCTGTTGGAAGAATTTGGATCAATGATGAAATGATTGAGAAGATTGGTAAAGAAATTGATAATAATTTTGACTATGAGTATGTAGATTTTCAAAGGATCAAAAAATGAAAAAACTAATACTGGTATTTCTTCTCATTATTTCAACTAATTCATTTGGTGAGGTTATAAGTTTAACTTGTGTGGATCGAAATAATAAGTACACAACAAATATTAATTTTGATGAAAAAAATCAAACAGTCACTGTTCTCAATAAAACTATGAAAGCAACGATAACTGAGAAAGAGATATTTTTTAAAGAGGTAGGTAGTGATAATAAAGTTTACCTAGAAAAATTGAACCGTTCGTCAGGAACTCTACAAATTATTGATTCTTTAACGTCCACGATAGACTCTACATATGATTGCACAATTAGTAAAAAGAAATTCTAAGAAAATTAAATAATGGACGACAAAGACAAATTGTTATTTCACTCTAGAGATGTTGGTAATCTCTTAAAAAACTTCATTGACTTAAACCAGATTGATGATGTTAGTGAAATACAGACGATTGAGGAGTTCTTGGTAAATGTTGAAACACGGGATAAAAGACTTTTTGTGATGTTTGTGGGTCGTGACATTGTCAGTTTATTAGATGAACTTTCGGATACAAAACGTCTTACTACTAGTGAAAAACAAAGAGTGAGAGATTTTATAAAAATATATAGAAAAATTATTTCGTATACAGAGATATACGAAAAATGAAAAAACTACTAATTTTTATATTTCCAATTGTTCTTTTAGTTAGTTGTTCCAAAAAAGAAGAACCAATAATGTTAGTTTGTGATGGAGTGGAAAGAACAACAGGTGGGGAGAATGGGAAACCGTTTGATCCTGAAGTTCAAAAAGTAAAAAGAACATACAAATTTATTCAAGACCAAAGAGTGGTTAAGACTGGTCGTCTTGATTTTGATGAAAATAATCCCTCAAAATTTAAAGAAATAAAGAAATTGGTTTGGATATTCTCGGTGGATAACACACCAGAAGTATTTGAGGAAGACACTAGAACTTTTCTGTTGAAACATTCCACCTCAAGGTTTGGAAATGTATTAGTCAGTGATAGTGAGTTGTTTTCGTCTCTAAAAGAAACATCTGAATACAGTGACGACAAAAAATCTGGGGTCTGGAAGGATTACTACGTAACCATCAACAGAATATCTGGTGATTTTCGGGAACAGCAACTTGAGAATTACAAAAAAGGTACATCCTTTAGAGTTTTAACAGAGGGAAACTGTAAAAAAGTGGAGAAAAAATTCTGATGAAAAAATTAATTATCTCTGTTTTGATACCCTTAACAACAACATTAGTATTTGGTGTTGAATCAGATTTAGTTTCACTTGATAGTTACATCTCAAATCACGACACAAAAGACAAAGTGGTTGTTACTTATACAATGGAAAGATGTACCGCACTTTATCTTTATTTCGCATCTCAATCTCAAAGTGAAACTTCTCAAGAGGGAATTAAGTTTCATCAAAATGCTCAGAACGGATATAAGAAATTAACTTATCTTAGAACTAATTTTGTAGTTGATAATTACAAAAATCCTGAAGGTGTAATTAAGGAGGGTACAGAAACAATCAAAAGAATGACATCTCTTTACAAGTCAAGAGCAGACAAGGTATTGGATTCAGGAAGAGATTTGAATGAAGATAAGTTGATATGGTCGGATCTAAACTTCTGTTCATCTATATACTTAAAAGGTAAGTAGACTATTTAGAAATACTCCGATTAAATGAAAAAACTTCTACTATTTCTCCTTTTTAGTTCTACCTTATCCTTCGGTCAGAGTTGGGATTTGAAGGTTCAATCGACAGTAGGAAATGAATACTATCTCGACATGACTTCGATTAAACAGAAGGGATCATTAATTTCATACTCTCAGTTAACAAATTATCCTGATGGTATTGATTACAACGGAACTCTCTTTCACTCAACCGTTGTATCAAGACTAACGGACTGTGTTGAAAATAAATTTAAGACTTTGGGAATGATTGGGTATTCAGATTTTGATGGTAAGGGAAAGATTGTTGTGGTAAACACCAAACCTACAAAAGACTGGATCATCATCAATATGAATAAGATTACTGGTGATATACAGAGGGAAGTATGTAAGTAGAAAATGAAAAAGATAATTTTCTTAATCCTTTACCTGACAATTTCTTTCCCAGTATATTCAGTGAGTAGTCATAACGTACGTGGATATACAAAGAAAGATGGAACCTACGTACAGTCACATCGTCAAACTAATCCGAATAAGACTCAGAAGGATAACTGGTCAAGTAAACCTAATGTGAATCCATACACAGGTAAAGAGGGTGCAAAGGAACCTAAGAAATGAAAAAGATATCGTTGTTCATAATTGTGATGTTAATGACTATCTCACAACAAGTTTATTCATCAAGTTACGGTATCAATAATGGTGATTCATCCAAATTGAAAGTGGATATGAGTGAGGGTTCGGTTTTAAGTATGTTTGGTAATCCTGACCACTCTGAAATAAATAGTTGTGGAAAAAAACCAGAGGAATGGAATTGTAAGGTAGTCAACTACAAATCTAAAGATGAAAACTCTGATTTGTTCATTTTGTTCTATAAAAAAAATAATAACTGGTACGTCAATAACTGGAATGTTGAGAACAATTCAAATAATGGGATTTATCTAGAGTGTGTTGTATCGGGAGATATTCGGTATACAGAATTAGACAGACTTATCCCAAGTAAAAGTAGAGAAATTAGAAATGAAGTTGTAAATGTTGAAGTGTCAAAATATAAAAAGAGTACTATTTTTATTGAAGTTAAAGGATCTAAAGATTTAGAGTTGGGTGTTTCAACAAAACCAACCAAAAGTACGGTTAAGATTGAAAATCACTCAAGTGATAATTCTTTCCAGATTAAAAATATTGGAAAAATAAAAGATGGTGATTTTGTAACAAATGGAGAACAGGAAATAAGAATTGATAGGGTATCCGGAAAACTATATGTTGACGAAACAATCAGCACTTTAAATATAGTTACCATCAAAACCAAATATATGGGAACTTGTCAATCACTGGATAACAGGAATAAGTTCTAATACAACTGATTTCTGAACGTCAAAAGTTCGACTACAAATCCTAGTCCTAAGATAATCCAGTTAACATTTGTTTTTAATCATTTCCGAACATCATAATTTGATGAATTCTTGTGGTTTTTGGGTAAATATTTTATTAACGGATTGGTAATTTCCCTAATATTTATTACAAGTTACCCACATAAGTTATCAATTTCATAACTATTCAATAATTTCGTGATAAATTGAGTTCAATTTCCAAAGTGATCAATCCAATGAAGATATATAAACTCTTACCTTTATTACTTTTCTCTACTCACACATTTGCACAATCGGTAGATGTTTCACCAATGAATTTCGGTGGAAATCCAAATACACCAACTTCATCTGCAAGTGGAAACCCTCTCGCAGATAAACTTGCGCAATTAGCACAAAACTCAGGAGGTAGTTTGGGTGGAGGTGGAGGTAATGTAATCGGTGGAATTAGAGATCAAGCAAGTAGTGCACTTTCACAGCAAGGTCAGTCTATTCTCAATAATCTTTTCTCAACTCAACGAGGAACGACTGAGGTTGGTGCAACGACTATGCAAAATGGTTTGCCAATCTACAACATCTTGTTAGTAAGACCAATTTACGAGTCAGAAGATAAGATTCATACAACATTTACACAGATGAGTGTTTTCTCTCAGGGAAATAGAACCACAGGTAACTTTGGACTTGGGTATCGTCAATTAGTCGCAGATAAAAAAGTATTGTTAGGTACGAATCTCTTTTACGACTATGAATTTCCATATGGTAATCAACGTTCAAGTGTGGGTGGTGAGATTCGTTCCTCTGTAGGTGAGTTAAATCTTAACTACTACGTCGGCACAAGTGGATGGGTAAATGCGGCAAATGGAATGCAAGAAAAGTCTCTTGGTGGATATAACGCAGAACTTGCAGTTGCACTTCCATATAATCCAACAACACAGTTAAGAGTGAATTCATTCAGTTGGACTGGAACCTATGGATTGCCAGACACAACAGGAACACAATATTCGTTAACGGGTGCAATATGGTATGGACTTAATTTGGATCTTGGTAGGTACGTTTATAACAACGGAGCAATGCCAAATTCGAACTATGCAAAGTTAATGTGGATATTTGGCGGGGATATGAGTCCAAACCAAAAACAATTTAGATTTATTAATCAACCCTATATCTTAGAGAGTATGGAAGATAGACGTTACGAGAAAGTTAGAAGAGAAAACTTAATCGTGAAAGCGCAGAGAAATGGTTCATTTGCAGTTGGTGTAACAGGATTCTGATATGAAAAATATAAATTTACTTAAATTCATTTTAATGGGATCGTTTTTATCCTTATCAATATTTTTATGCGAAAGTTCTTTTGCTTTTACTACTTGTGCAACTAATGGATCAAGTTCCAGTAGTCGAATTTCTGAGACATCAGATTGCTATACTCAACCTGATACGCAACAAATTACTTTTTATAAAATTGCTTTATGTAAATCGCAACCAACTGCACCAACAACTACTGTTGCAGTTGATACAAGTAGTTGTTCAACAGTATTTCAAAATACTAGTGGATCGACAGTTAATATCCAAAAAGGTACAACTGTTAATTTGACGGGAACATTTACTCGACCGCCAAATGGAAATTACTCGTATGTCTACGTTGAAATTTCTCCGACAATGAAGACAAAGAAGACTGCATATTTTGTTGGTAATCGCACAGGGACTGATGGTGGCGTTGGCACGAAATGTTGGTCTTTGGCAGGTTCAACATATGGTTATTCCTCGGGAGGTAATCCTGTAGTAACCTCATGCGGTGAAGATGGTGCGACCACCACAGGTCTTGATTTAACAACAATCTATAACAATAGTCTTAATGGTGCATCGGGTTATGTGAATACTATGGCGTTTCCTACAACTTATGGTGGAAATCTGACCGCATACTTAGTTGATTCTTCAAACAAATTAGTTGCAACTACTGCAGCAAACAGTATGGGAACAATTTCTAAAATTATTGGAGTCCTACCGGAAACTGTAAATCTGACTCATCAAGAACTTGTATCTCTGATTGAGATGAAATATGCGAACTCAACAGGAACATCAGTTTCTATGGGCGGGGGAACAATGGCAGTATTCAGCGGCGGACCATTTGATATTTACTTTGCAGTTAAATATTAACTGTTACTTTTAATTTTTTGCTAAAGGTCACCAGTGGTGACCTTTTTTATTTTCTCTATATTTGGTAGATTAGTCCTCTCCAATAGATGATGTCGTTAAATGAAACTTCAACATCTTTGTATCTAGTTACAAAAAATTCCTTCTTCTTTTTATCAAATTTGTGTTCCTCTTTTTCATAGTAGAACCTATTAACTTTCCACTTCAACATAACAGTCTCAATCTGTTCATCACATTTTTTGACTTCATAGAATCCATTTCTTGTTGGTTTAATCTTGATATCAAACCAGTCGGTACATTGATTATCAGGAAATGAATGTAGTTTCTTGGGTTCAATCCCGTTTTCTACAACTACATATTCTGGTGAACAACCTTTATCGTCATAACCTGAATCTTCGTGATTCATATCTGAATCTGAGTCATCATATTCAATGTGGGTAATTAGAACATCATCGTCTATTTCATAACCTTCAAGTATTAACTTAGATGGATCAAAATCTGATTCGGTTTCTATCTGATATCTTATATACACATCACCCTGTAAACCCGACTCAATTATTAATTTTGTACCGTTTATATATGAATCAGTTTTGTAGTAGGAGATAGAGGACTTTATGTGATATTTCTCTAGTGATTTTTTATCTAATTTTGTTGAAAACACAACTTCATTAGTATCTTCGTCAGTCACTTCTATTTCAGATTCTTCAGAAAGACTAAGACCGTTAAATTCATTATTAGAAAGTTCGTCATAAACTGAATTAATTTCAACTCCCTTTTTATCCCAGTTTTTTATGATTTCATCGAATTCCCATTTGATATCATTTGCAGAAATATTGTTTTCAATTAACCATGAGTAAAAGTCTTGTCGTAACAAACAAGACCCATACCGACCACCATCACCTTTTACTTCTAAGATATAAGTTCCCACATATCACCTATCGTTTAATTACTGTAATTACATAATCATCCGATTTATTGATGAATCTTTCAATCTCTTTTTGACACATTTGTAGAGAATTCTTTTCTAGGGAATTTACCGATAGAGTAAGGATTTCATTGGTTTTAGATTGTTCAACTAGTTGTTTAAGTGACTTCTTGTCGAGATTCATTCCTCTTCACCATCAAGAACTGGTTCTACTGTAATCAATACTTGACCATTCTTTAACATCTTGAGTGTGAGTGGTAGAAGTTCGTTGAACAGATATACGACATCTTCCCTTTCCATGTCAGGAAAGAGGTCGCAGGTGTAATACCTCTCTTTTTGTTCAGTCATAAAACGGTGGAACGACTTTATTTGGCGTGATTTAACCTTTTTCATTCTGTTACCTCCGCTAATACTGATGTAATACCCTTTTCCTCGATAGCATCTAATAGTGAAGTGATGGCAATACGACCCAAGGTTGATTTAGGAATTCGGGTAGAACTGGAGATGTGATTAAGACGATGAGTTAGATCAGGTGAAAGACGTAGTGGGAATTGGATCTGTGGTGTTGATGTAACTAGAAAACTGGACATATTTGATTCCTTTAATAAAATGGAGAAACTAAGACCTATCAGTCACTATGGTCATGCGATAGTGCTGACGATAGGTAAGTAAAGGATTAGTTTCTATGGAGTATTTATATCAACTGGAACTGATGGATTGATAGTGGTAATAGAACTTAAGTAATCTCTAGAACAGTCTTAATTGATGTCACTGCGTTCCATACTCACTCCGTTCGTAGATCCATATTATTTAGTTACTAGAACATAGGATCTTTCCACAGAGTTTTATTAGAACCAAGTAATCTGAGGTAGGATTTTTAGATACACTTTGCCATTTCTGGCAAAGTGATTTCTGAGTACAGGACCCCCAGACACCCTCATGTAGATAACCAATATGTCTTACTAGACTGATATTGGAAGGACGGTTGACCTGTTTCCTTTACATCTGCTTTGCAACTCAACGGGAACGCTCTAGAACCACATGAACGATTTCTAGAGTATCGGGTGTTGCTTTTTCTCAGAGCACCCATCGTTACGATAATGTTTATTTTGAACACCTAGTTCGTATTTGGTGTTCCTCATCATAATTTGTGTCTTGGTTTACTTAACTTGACAGAGTGTTAATCGCCAGAGGGGTTAAGGACTTGGGACTTGTCTCACTTGTTACTTTTACTGCTTCATATATCTATATATCCATCTAGATACCTTGAAATTGAATATAAAGTGGTAAACATGATGTTTCTCATCAGGTGAAAATTTAATCTCCATTTATTTTCTCCTCCAAAAAATTTCCTAGATTTACAGTTACCAAAATCGCAGTTTGACCAAGGATGAAACTTTTCCAATACTACCAATCCAAAGAAAAAAGAGGTGTTCTCCAAACCCACTTGAAGAAACCACCTCTTTACACTGCCATTACTGTTCTGTAACCCCGTATTCAGAGTGTATCTAGAACCACTTGTTATTGGTGACTCAAGTATCTAAGTGAGGAAAGTTTTCCTCTGCAGAATCAATACCCTCATTTTCAATGCTCAAGAAAAACCTTGTTGCCGCCAACATTCCTGAATTGAATCCATGTGACCAGTCACCCATTTCTATTAACATTCTGCATTCCTTTGGATATTCTCTTTGAACTTCATCAACTAATTCCTTCACTCTTGGTATGGTACGAATTTGATCTTCACTTTTGCGTGCGTACCAAACGAGAGTTTCATACTTTTCTTCCATTGCGATCAAGTTATCTTTAATCATTTCGGCATTTTTCATTTTTATTCCCTTTTATCTAATTTCAAGTTAAGCAGCAAGTTGTAACTGGTCGTGAGAATCATCGTCATCAAAAAACTCAGTAATTTCTGGCATTTCATATCGAAGCAATCCATTCTTCTGATATTCATCAAACATCTTCACGATAGAGTTCAATTCAGACTCTTTTGCATTTGATGAGATATAGATTACGAATCGATTGATCTTCTTCAGTACCTTTGCGACTTGAGAAGGATGGACATATGTTGGCGAATTGGTTATTGAACTGTTCTTGCTCGGAACAGCATTTCCTTTATTTGCCAACTGCCTGACCTGTTTCAGAGTTAAATCTTTGCCGTACTTACCATTGATCACAATCTTCTCAAAAAGATCTGCTTCCAATGTGGCAAGTTCATAAAGTACAGAAAATGCTGAAGGCAACTTATCCATACACTCTCTAAACCTATCTGCATTCTCACCAATTGCTTTATATTTCCTAAAGGTGGAACTCTTTTGATTGATCCCTACATTCATACAAAAGTAGTTCAAATCGTATTCATTGAGATTTCCACACTTTGATAATTCGTGTACTTCTAGAACCGACTCACCCATGTTCAGAATTTGCTCAATCGCTCCCTTAGTGGACTGTTGGTACTTGGCAATAAATTCATCAGTCAGAGTCTTATCTTTGCATTTCTTAATAATGAGTTGTTGTTTCTCAAATGGGGTTTTCTTTGGTTTGGTTAATTTCATAAAAATCACTTTCTTTAATAGATTGAATAAATTTTGCGCAAAGGAGGTGCCAATCAACTGAATGATTAACAAATTTTGTACAAAACGATTAACTTGGAATTACTTAAAAAGAGTGACTTAGTTTTAGTTATTAGTCGTCACTATTTCGTGGTTTCTAAAGACGTTTGAGTCTTTTTATGGGATTCACGATTACTTCATTTACTATACGACTATTATATCAAAAAACACTCCATTTGT
>Ga0316230_1003920_pt1 | contig 11211 bp, 4 predicted proteins | sample TBH18025metaG_FD_206004 | JGI IMG/M metagenome (GOLD analysis project Ga0316230, IMG submission 206004) | Freshwater microbial communities from Trout Bog Lake, Wisconsin, USA - TBH18025 | ecosystem: Environmental > Aquatic > Freshwater > Lake > Hypolimnion/Profundal zone | place: USA: Wisconsin...
GCCTTCGTCACTTGCCGCCCGTATATGCCTCGGTGGGGCAAATGATCGTCAGCATCAAACTCAACGTCCAGCAGGGTTCGCTGTACACTGAAGAACTGGGTAATTTTATCGGCACTCAGGCGGCTTTGATGCAGGGGACCGAGGTGCAACAACAAGCGCGCGACCGCGTGGCAAATCAAAACCCCGGCTTGACGCCCGAACCCGTTGCGCTGACCGTCAACGTTCTGCCCAAGACGACCATCTTCGTCCTGCACGCCTCCGGCAAGAATCCCGAATACACCAAAGCCTATCTGCAAGCCTGCATGGAGGAATATGTCAATTTGAAGAAGCACATGGTGGCTCGGACGTCGGATATGACCACGGCCGGTTTGACCGAACAGTTGTTGCGGCTGGAGCCGGAAATTCAAAAGTGTGACAACGAGATGCAGTCGTTCTTGAGCACCAACGACGTGGCGTTGCTGCAGGAGATCAGCGGATTGGGCGGATATCTGACCGCCATTTACCAGCAGCTCGCCTCCGCCGAGACCGAATCCGACCTGCTCCAAACCATGTCGCTGGACCAAAACCTGTTGCTGGAGCAAAGCCAGGGCTCAACACTGGGCAACCCGCTCAGCCTGATGAACAGCCCGCTGGGTAACACGGCTGGCAACGGGATGGCCGCAGGCGGCGGATTTGAAGGTCAAGCGGGCATGGTTTTGCAGAGCACCGTCGGCGGCGATTATTTGACCCTCAAGCAGCAGACTTTGCTGGTGAAAGCGGATCGCGACCGCTACGCGGAGTTTTTGAAGCCCAAACACCCGCAGATGGTGGCCTTGGATTTGGAAATCGAGAAGCTGGGGCGGATGCTCGAGATTTACCGGCAGCAAAGCGTGGATCAATTGGAGGCCCGCAAGAGCGCCCTGGCGTTGCAAATCACCAATTTGGAAAGCCAGCTCCGGGAACGCGGCAAGGAAAATCTGGACCTCTCTCTCAAGGCTACCAAATACCAGCGCTTGAAAGCGCGGGCAGAGCGCGTCCAATCGCTCTACGACCAATTGCTGGCCGAATTGGAAACCTTGGATGTCAATAAGGAGATCAGCCCGGAAAGTGTCACCATTTACGAACCGGCCAGCGACGCGTTCCTCGACCAAACCAATTTTAAAAAGGGCATGACGATTGCCGGTTTTCTGGGGGCGGGCTTGGTGCTGATCATCCTGCTATTGCTGGACCGCTTGGACGACCGGATGAACTCCTTCTCGGAGCTCGAAGAGATGTTCGACGAGGATGTGCTGGGCCAGATTCCGCGCGAGCGGGTGCCGGGAAGGGGCAGCCGTCTGGTTCCTGCCTTGCAGCCGAACGACCAGCGGCATCCGTTTGTTGAAGCTTACCGCAATTTGCGTTCCTCGCTGCTTTACATGACCCAGGAACCGCGGCCGCGCACGCTGTTGGTCACCAGCTCCGTCCCGGGCGACGGCAAATCCCTCACGGCGACCAACCTTGCCATTACCATGGCAATGGGCCGCTCGCGCGTGCTGTTGGTGGATGCCGACTTGCGCAAGGGGAATTTGCAAAAACGCTTGGAGGTGCAGGCCGATACCGGACTGACGGAAGTGCTGTTAAACGACACAGATTGGCGGCAGGCAGTGAAGGCCACCCCGGTGGAAAACCTCTTCCTACTGCCGCGCGGCGCCACCACCCAGCGGTCCAGCGAGTTTTTCATCGGGCCGGTCATGGATAAATTTCTGAAAGAAATCGCGGCGGAATATGAGTATGTGGTGATTGACACCGCGCCGGTGATGGCGGCGGATGATGTCACCAGCCTCGCTCCGCGCGTGGATGGGGTGCTCTTTGTGGTGCGCGCCGAAAAAACCTCCGCCCGCGTGGCCCACGCGGCGCTCAACATGCTGTACCAGCGCAAAGCCAGCGTGCTGGGCATTGTCTTCAACTCCGTTCATCAGCGTGCCGGCGATTATTATTATTACTACCGCTACAAGGATTACTACAACAAGGCGGCCAAGTAACGTGCGGCACGGACCGGTCGCGGTCCGGGGCCTGCCGTCCGGGTTCCAAATATTCAGGCTTTCCCAACCTTGATTTTGCGCACAGACTCTAGGCGGCCTGAGAAGCCGCCCCGGTTTCCAGTCCCAACACACCATGGACGTCATGCAACGCTTTATCCAGGCTGGCTGGCAACTGCGCGTTTTCTTCAGCGAAAACGTGTTCGCGCCGGACAACCCGGTGCTGCGGGACGCGCTCGCGGATACCGGCCCGCGCAAAGCGCTCGTGGTGCTGGAGGATTCACTTGCCCAAGCGCTGCCGGAATTGGAACCGCAGATCGAACGATATTTTGCCGCCCACGCGTCCCAGTTGCGGCTCGTCCGTCCGCCGTTGTATGCCTGCGGCGGCGAACGGGCCAAGAATTCCTCCGCGCTGGTCGGCGACATTTATTCCCAGCTTCACCGCCATCACGTGGACCGGCACTCGTACCTGATTGCCGTCGGTGGCGGCGCGCTGCTCGATGTGGCTGGCTTTGCCGCCGCCACGGCGCATCGCGGCGTGCGCCTGGTCCGACTGCCCACCACCACCTTGAGCCAGGCCGATTCCGGCGTGGGGGTGAAGAACGGCCTGAACGCCTTCGGCCAGAAGAATTTCATCGGCACGTTCACGCCGCCCTTCGCGGTCATCAACGATTTTCAACTGCTGGCGCCGCTGCCACCGCGCGACAAGCGGTCCGGCTACGTGGATGCCGGCGCGCTGGCGGAGTTTGCGCCCGAGCCCATGAAGCGGCTCATCCGCCGCTGCGCGGAGCTGCATCTCGAACACATTGCCGCCGGCGGCGATCCCTTTGAAACCGGCTCCGCGCGGCCGCTGGACTTCGGCCATTGGGCGGCGCACAAGCTCGAACAGCTCTCCCATTTCGCGATTTCCCACGGCGAGGCTGTCGCCGTCGGCATGGCGCTGGACGTGCTGTATTCCCGCAACACCGGCCTGCTGGACCCCGGTTCGGCGGAGCGCGTGCTGAGCCTGCTGGAAAAACTCGGTTTCACGCTGTTTGCCAGCGAGCTGCTCAATGCCAATAATGCCGAACTGCCGGCGATTCTCTCCGGCTTGGAGGAATTCCGCGAACACCTGGGCGGCGAACTTTCCATCACTCTGCTGGCGGAAATTGGCCGCAGCCTGGAAGTCCATGCGATGGAACCGCAGGTCATCGCCGCCGCCATTCAAGAGCTGAGGGAGCGAAGAGGAGGCTAAATTGCTTCCAGCATGAACCGGCTCGCCGTCATCAATGTCGTCGGCCTCACCGAAACCCTCTTGGGGGGGCACACCCCGCGCCTCGCGGAGTTTCGCCGGCGCGGCGCGCTCGCCCGGATTGCGCCCGCCTTCCCCGCCGTAACCTGCACCGCGCAAGCCAACTATCTCACGGGCAAGACGCCGGCGCAGCACGGCATCGTAGGCAACGGCTGGTACCATCGCGATCTCGCCGAAGTGCATTTTTGGAAGCAATCCAATCATTTGGTGCAAGCGCCAAAAATTTGGGAGGCGCTCCGCGCCCAGCCGGTATGGGACGTTCGTCATTCGTCATTCGCCAGTTGTTTTTGGTGGTTCAATATGTATTCCAGCGTGGATTACGCCCTCACTCCGCGCCCGATTTACCGCGCCAATGGCGGGAAGGTTTTTGACGTTTATTCCTGGCCGCACGCCCTGCGCCCCGAGATCAAGCAGGATTTGGGCGAGTTTCCATTCTTCGGCTTCTGGGGGCCGGCGGCGGGCATCAAAACGCCGCCAGGCGCCGCCGATTGCGCCTCGCGGTGGATTGCCGAAGCGGCCAAGTGGCTGGAGACCAAATTCGGCCCCGTGCTGCATCTCGTTTACCTGCCGCACTTGGACTATAATTTGCAGCGGCTGGGGCCGTTTCAAGCAGCGGACAAGACAACGAAGCGCAAAGCAAATGCGGAGTTCGGGGTGCGTAGTGCGGAATCCAAATCGGCGCCTCCGCACTTCAACGGCGGCGAAATCAATCCCGCCATCATCCCCGATCTGCGCGCCATAGATGACCTTGCGGGCGACCTCATCCAGTTCTTTGAAGCGCGCGGCGTGCGGGTAATATTGCTATCCGAATACGGCCTCACGAATGTGGATACGCCGGTGCATCTCAACCGGATCTTTCGCACCCAAGGCTGGCTGACGGTCAAAGACGAACTGGGCCTGGAGGTTTTAGACGCCGGCGCCAGCCGGGTGTTTGCCGTGGCGGATCATCAAGTGGCGCACGTTTATTTGAATGACCGCGCGCTCGAACAGCCGGTGCGCGAGCTGCTGGAGCAAACGCCCGGCGTGGACCAAGTCTTGGGCGCGGCCGAACAATCCGCCGCCGGCATCGCCCATCCTCGCACCGGGGAACTGCTCGCGGTCGCCGCGGAAAATGCCTGGTTCACCTATTATTATTGGCTGGAGGACGCGCGCGCGCCGGATTTCGCGCGCACCGTGGACATCCATCGCAAACCCGGTTATGATCCCGTCGAGTTGTTTCTTGACCCCAAAATATCGCTGCCGCAATTGAAAATCGCCTGGCGGTTGCTGCAAAAGAAACTGGGGTTCCGGATGCTGATGGACGTAGTGCCGCTGGACGCCACCCTGGTGAAAGGCTCGCATGGCCGGCGACCGGCGGACAAAAAGGACTGGCCGGTGCTTATTACTGGCCAGGCGGAATTATTGGCTGCACCGCAGATTGAAAGCACCGACGTGTTTCAGGTGCTGCGCCGACACTTGGGCGTTTAGTACCATTCAACCTTCAAGTCCCGTAGCGCCAGCGGCGCGTTTGAAACTGCGGAATATGGTCCATTCGTCCTGGCGGGACGATGCCTCGAAAGATCCACGCCGCGTTGTTGCCGAAGGTTGCTGCTCCTGGACAGGCGCGACTCCGACCTCATTTCATCGTCAAGAACCCCACAAGCGTGCAAGCGATGGCAATGAACGCCGCCACCAAAGACTCTCCCGCCACCAATCCGGAGGCCACCGGAATGGCGTAGGCGTCGCAATTCTTACGGTGCAATTTTTGCCAGCCAGCCACGATCAGCGCGCCGATGAGAAACGAGAGGGAGTTCTGGAACGGCACCACCCACGCCAATCCCAGTCCCATCGCCGACGGCAGGAACGGCTGCGCCTTGGGCCATAATTTCTCCAGCACCGGCAAGGCCATCCCCACGAGCGCGCCAATGACGATGGCCAGGAGCGCGGTGTGCGGCAGGTGGTTGACGCCTTGCGTGAGCAGGTCGGCGACGGCCTTCCACATGTTCGTCGCAGGTGGCTTGAAAGCTTCGAGCGCCTTTTTGTCCGGCACCATGAGATACCAAGCGGGCACGACGGCGGCGACCCCAAAAAACACCCCGTAAAATTGCGCCAGAAACTGGCGGCGCGGGTTGGCGCCGAGCAGGTAGCCGCTTTTCAGGTCGGTCAGCAAATCCGCCGCCGCGCCGGCCGCGGCGGCCGTGGTGCCGGCGGCCATGAGGTTGGTGGCGGCAATGCCTCTGGCTCCGGGCAGCACGGCATAGAGGAGCTGGGTGACCTTGCCCATCGCACCAATCGGGGCGGTATCCGTCTCGCCGGTGGCGCGGCAGCACACCAGTGAAACCACGAAGGAAAACGCCACGGAAACCAGGCCCAGCCAGATGGCGATGTGAAACGCGAAATATTGCACGGCGAGAATTCCGATCGTGATGGGGATGAGTCCGATCACCAGCCAGGAATTCGGAACCTCGACGGCTTCAGCGGCATTGTGCGCGGCGTTGCGCTCTTCCTTTTTGAAGATCAAGAAGGCGCGGATGACCGTGCGCCAGTTCAACGCCACCTGGGTGAGGCTGGAAAAAATCATGATCGACGTGCCGCCCCACAGCGCCCAACGCGTGGGAATGAAGACGCCGTCCTCGACCTGGAACGACGGGATATAACCGGCCACGCCAGCGTTGGTGAGGTCCTGGGCGAACAGGCCGGGCGCAACCCAGTAGTACAGCAGCACGGAGCCGGCAAACATGGACAGCGACACGCGCATCCCAGTGATCATTCCCGCACCGACGAGCAGCACGCTCGGCTCGAAACCGAGGCCGTCCATGCTTATCTTTGTGCGGGCCACCGGATTCAGCCAGCCGGTAAAGCCGATCAGATCGGGCAGGTTGCATTTATCGGAGATGCGCTCGAGCCATGCCGAACCGTGCCGGAGGCACTTTTCCAGCCAGCCGCAAAAGCCGGGGCTGATTTTTCCCAGCAGCGCCGTGAGTTTCGGCGCGAAATGTGCCTTGTCCTTCAATTGGTCCGCCAGGCCGCTATAATTATGCAGAATGCCCACGACCGCACCAGCGCCCAGGGCAATGAGCAGCGAGTAAGCCTGTTTCAACGATTCGCCGCTTTTGGAATAGAGGCTGCGGAGCGTTTCCGCCGTGGCAATGCCGGAGGGAAACCGGAGCTGATCATGATTGATCATCTGCCGTTTCATCGGAATGGCCAGAAACACGCCGAGCGCGGCGGTAAAGAAACAAAAAGCTGTGGCCACCTGCCAGGATTGATGCACGCCCTCAATCAGCAACAGTGCGCCCAGCGCGGTGGCCAGGGTGGAGCCGGTCGAGGAACCCGCGGCGGTGGCCGTGGACTGCATGCAGTTGTTTTCCAGCACGCTCATCCGCGAAACCCGGCCGGCAAAAAGCTTGCAGATGGAATTCCAGACTACGAACGAAATGACGCAGGCGGTGATGGACACTCCGAAGCTCCACCCGATCTTGAGCGTGATGTACAGGTTGGAAACCGCGGTGAACATCCCGAGAATGCCGCCCATGATCACGGCGCGAACCGTCAACTGCCGCTGCGTGTCCCCGCGATAACACTGCTCGAACCATTGGCGGTCTTTTTCCTCCGGCGCACCCGGAAAACCGGCCAGCGGCAATTCATATTCTTCGGCGGACTTATCCCGAATGTGGGCCGGCGGCGGTGCATCCAAACTCATGGGCCGGAATCGTCCGCCATCCGGGCGGACGGGGCGAGTTATTTCTGCCATCCATGGCAGAATTCGACGGCGCTAATATTATTATGATTGACAGATTACGGACATGGCGCAAAGCTGACTTAGCAGGGCTGAAATTCAACATTAATAATCAATCATTCCACACTCCGGCGAAGCATGAAAACCAGAATTCTCCTTGGCACCCTCCTGACCGGCGTCGGCACTTTCCTGGCGCTGCCTGCGGCGTTCGCACAGCAGATCTTGCCTGGCCATGTGCCCAAGGCGGTTTCGCGCCTGCGGTTGCCGCCGACCGACCGCCTGCCCGGCACGAATCGATTGGCGCTGGCCATTGGCTTGCCCTTGCGAAACCGGGAAATGCTCACCAATCTGCTACAGGGGCTTTATGACCCGGCCAATCCTGCCTACCATCATTATTTGACGCCGGCACAGTTTGCGGAAGCGTTTGGTCCGACGAAGGAGGATTATCAAGCCGTTACGGCGTTTGCCATCGCGCACGGGCTGAAGGTGACCGCAACCCATTCCAACCGCGTGTTGCTCGATGTCGCCGGGTCGGCGTCGGATATTGAAAAGGCTTTTCATGTCCGGTTGCGGACCTATGCGCATCCGCGGGAAAAACGCGTCTTCTTTGCGCCCGACGCGGAGCCGGCGCTGGATTTGACAACGCCGGTATTGCATATCAGCGGCTTGGACAATTACCACCTGCCGCATCCGATGAATTTGAAAAAGGGGCCGCCAGCTGGTCGCGCGGGGGCGGTTCCCGCGACTGGTTCGGGGCCCAGCGGCACCTACATGGGCAACGACTTTCGCGCGGCCTACGTTCCGGGCCTGGCCCTGACCGGCAGCGGACAATCGGTCGGACTTTTGGAGTTTGATTCCGGTTACTACCAGAGCGATATCACGAATTACGAAGCCCTGGCGGGTTTGCCTAACGTGCCCGTCAAAGCGGAGCTGTTGGACGGATACAACGGCGGACCCGGCAATGGCAATGACGAGGTGTCCCTGGACATCGAAATGGCCATCTCCATGGCACCTGGACTGGCAAGCGTGATCGTCTATGAAGGCTCGGCCACGGATGACATTTTGAACCAGATGGCGACGGATGACCTGGCCAAACAACTCAGCGCCTCGTGGACGTATGGCATCGATGCGGAATCGGATCAAATCTTCCTGCAATTTGCGGCGCAGGGGCAGTCGTTTTTCAATGCCTCCGGGGACGGCGATGCTTACGTGGATGCGGGGAGCTATGACCCGCCAGCCCCGCCAACCGACGACCCGAACCTGACCTGTGTGGGCGGCACCACCCTGACTACCAGCGGTCCAGGCGGCGCGTGGGTATCGGAAACGGTTTGGAATTGGGGTGTTGAATATGGATCCAGTTATGATGGGGTGGGCGGCAGCGGCGGGATCAGCGTTAACAACGCGATTCCTTCCTGGCAGGTGTGCGCCATCCAGAATACGAACGCCAATCACGCCTCCACCACCTTTCGCAATCTTCCGGATGTGGCGCTCACGGCGGATAATATTTTCGTGGTTTACGGTAACGGTCAACTGGGGAACTTTGGCGGCACCAGTTGCGCGACGCCGTTGTGGGCGGCCTTCACCGCTCTGGCCAACGAGCAAGCCGTGACCGGCGGACACCCGACGCTGGGCTTCCTCAATCCAGCCCTCTATGCCATCGGCTGCGGCGCCAACTACACCAACTGTTTTCACGACATTACTACTGGCAGTAACACGTGGAGCGGAAGCCTGACGAACTTCCAAGCCGTGCCGGGTTACGACCTTTGCACCGGTTTGGGTACCCCGACGGGCACCAATTTGATCAACTTGCTGGCGCCCCCGGATGCATTGCAAGTTTCGCCCCTGGCCGGTTGGAGTCCCGGTGGCAGAGTGGGTGGGCCGCTGGCTCCGGCATCTCAAACTTATGTTTTGACCAATGTTGGAAGTGCGGTCATCAACTGGGCTGCCGCCACCACCGCACCCTGGCTTAACGTCTCGCTATACGGCGGCACCCTGACTCCCGGCGGGGCGGCAACGACGGTCGTCGTGAGTTTGAATGCCGCCAGCAGCAACTTGTTCCTGGGTACCTATGCCGCGACTCTCTGGTTCACCAACCTGACGGACGGCGCCGCCCAAAGCCGTCCCATCGCATTAACCATTATCAAGCCGCCGGTCATCACGGTTCAACCAGCGGGATTGTCGGCGATCGGAGAGACCACGGCAACCTTCACCGCGGCCGCTGCTGGCGGATTGCCATTGTTCTGCCAGTGGCAGTGCAACGGGACCAATTTGACCAGTGGCGGGAGGGTGGCCGGAGCGCAAAGCACGCTGACTGGAGCGGGAAACATCTATGGCTCCACCGCCAGCACTTTGACCATCAGCAACCTGGTTGCCGCAGATGATGGAAACTACACCCTGGTGGCCAGCAATGCCGCAGGCATCGCCGTCAGTTCGAACGCGGTTTTGACCATCACACCTTCGGTGCCGGTGATTGTCCAGCAACCGGCCAGTCAGACTGTGCCGGTCGGTGCCTCGGTGCAATTGGCGGTGGTGGCGGAAGGCACCGCCCCGTTCAGTTATCAATGGAAGATCAATCAAACCAATTTGATGGATGGCGGCGCGATTTCCGGGGCGACCACCCCCACCTTGACGATCAATGCCGCATCCTCAGTCAACATCGGCACCTACTCCGTCGTCGTTAGCAACGTCCTCGGCGGTGCCACCAGCACCGGGGCGGTCCTGTCCGTGGTGGCAGTGGTGCCGGGCATACAATTGGTGCAGAATGGTGGCTTTGAAACCGGCAACTTCTCTGCCTGGGGTGGATCGGGCAATTTTGAAGATTGCACGGTCACCATCGGTTCCACCGCCGTGCACTCTGGAAATTACGGCGCCTTGCTGGGGCCGGCTGGCTCACTCGGCTATCTCTCGCAATCGTTGCCGACGGTCGCAGGACAGGTTTATTTGCTCTCCCTGTGGTTGAACAGTCCGGATGGCATCTCGCCCAATGAATTCATGGTGGACTGGAATGGAACCCCGGTCTTTGATCAAACCAATCTTGGGGCCATCGGCTGGACCAACCTCCAGTTCTATGTCACCGCCACCGGCACAAATACTGACCTGCAATTTGGCTCCCAAGATGATGAAAGTTTTCTGGGTTTGGACGACATTCAACTCACGCCGGTGATCAGCGCCGATGGGCCGCCCATCATCATTACGCAACCCGCCAACCAGGGAGTGCTATTGGGAGGCACCGCCACTTTCAGCGTGCTCTCCTCCGGGCGGCTGCCGCTGTCCTACCAATGGCAGTTTGCCGCAACCAACCTTGCCAATGCCACCAATGCGACGCTCACCGTGAGCAATCTGACCGTTAATCAAGCGGGCAGCTACAAAGTGGTGGTCACCAATTCCCTGGGTTCCGCCACCAGCTCCAATGCGTTGCTGACCGCGCTGACCGTGTTGTTGCAGAATGGCGGCTTTGAATTGGGCTCCTTCGCCGACTGGAACACCGCCGGAAATTTCTTGGGCTGCTATGTCACCACCGGCTCTCCCTATGTGCATTCCGGTCTCTGTGGGGCGGAGCTCGGGCCGGCGGGCTCGCCCGGTTACCTTTCCCAAACCTTCGCCACCACCGCGGGGCAGAATTACGTGGTTTCTTGCTGGCTCTATTGCGACGGCGCCACCCCCAATGAGTTCGCCGTTTTCTGGAATGATGTCAGGCTCTTCGATCAGCAGAATATTGGCGCCACCCTCTGGACCAACCTGATTTTCCAAGCCGGCGCCACCACTGCCAGTGCTGTGCTGACCTTTGGATTCATCAATGACCCCAGTTACTTTGGCCTGGACGATATCGCGGTTTACCCGGCCCCGCAGCTTGGGCCGGTGACCGCGAGCAACGGCACGATCAACTTTAGCTGGAGTGCGCAGTCGGGCCAGCTTTATCAAGTGCAATACTCGACCAATTTGAGCCTGAACTCGTGGGTCAATTTGGGCGGCGTCCTCTCCACCACCAACTCTTCCATCACAGCCGCCGACACTCCTGGTTCCTTAATGCGGTTCTACCGCCTCCTGCTGGTGCCCTGATCCGCTCCCCGGGGAGCGCACGCGCCTCGCGTGCCGCGGTTGACGCCCCGTCAACCGCGCCCCCGCGCGCCCCCGCGCGTGGACGCCACAGGCGATGGCGTCTTTCCCTCCGTCTGCGTGGTGTCAGCAGGCGCCTGCGGGGCGCA
>Ga0316230_1003925_pt1 | contig 11199 bp, 10 predicted proteins | sample TBH18025metaG_FD_206004 | JGI IMG/M metagenome (GOLD analysis project Ga0316230, IMG submission 206004) | Freshwater microbial communities from Trout Bog Lake, Wisconsin, USA - TBH18025 | ecosystem: Environmental > Aquatic > Freshwater > Lake > Hypolimnion/Profundal zone | place: USA: Wisconsin...
GTTAGTCTGTTCAACATTGCTCATGTGCTGAACTACTCTGGCAAAACCTTAGCTCCACTCTTCTGATTGTGCTGTCGAACGAATAGCTGAAGCTGCTTCTCTTTGGAAGATGATCAAAATGGCTCAGCGCCCGGGATTCTATTCTGGGATTCTAGTGTCACCTACCTCTAGTGAGATAGCGATTGGGATCGAGTGGCCGACACGGCGGCGGAACAGGCCAGAGATACAGAGACGCGATAAGGAGGGCAACGATGTCTTCACAAAGCAGAAAAATGCCGCAGATGCTTGGCTCGTAGAAGATGCCGCTATCCGCGCAGTTCCGACGGGTGTAGCATTCCGGTGCATAGCAGTTTCAGGACTTGGCAAGCTCAGAAGTGAGACCTTTATGACGTTCTCTCAAGAAACCAACGATTTAGCCCGGAGCCTTCTTGCTTACGAATCCGCTGGCGATGCCTCGGACCCTACGCAGTCTCTGGCTGTTCGAGTTTGCGAGAAGCTGCGGGAGCCGCTTTGTGCGCTGGCTGGAGTTGCAAGCTATCGCTCGGTGCTGACTCGCGCTTTAACACTAGCCCGGACCGAAGCTCCCAGTCTCAGCGCCTTGGAGGTTACGGCAGATGGAAAAATTCAGCGCACCCAGGGAGATACGTCTCCGATAGACAAGGACCATCCTTCCGAGGAGGATGCGCTCCTCACAAGCCGATTCATAGAGTTGTTTCTCACCTTGCTGGGCGCTGCCGTGACACTGCGACTGGTGCAGGAGGTATTTCCTAATCTCATGGTCACGACAGAATCAGGCACCCTTACAGCGTTCGGGGATATTCTGAAGGAAGTTGGCTATCTTAACAGCGTCAGTGACCGTCTTGTGTTGCTTGCTGACCAGAATCCCTCTGTCGAAGAGGCCCTTATGAGCGTCTCGGGAAATATCCGCAGCACCGCTACAACGTTGGAGTTAGTTGCGCTCATTAAAACCCAGAATGAAGAGCTTCAGAAGAAGTTGGAAAAACAGCAACGGGACCGCTATTTGATGTGATAGCGAAGATCGCATGGTCAGTGGATGGCGTACCATTAGGGCCTGAGTCGCACGCCGAGTGCGGCTTAAAATGTACTCGGAAACGGAGCGATGATTTCACTCGGAGCGCGTGATATGGCGCGGCAGCTTCTGGCTTATGAGGCTGCTGCTGAGGAGACTTCCGTGGCGACGAAGTCTACGGCCCTTCGCGTTCATGAGAAGTTACGCCAAAGTCTATGTGCACTCTCGGGAGTTGCCGGTTACCGTTCGCTTGCTTCTCGTGCTCTGACGTTAGCCAAAGTGAAGGCTCCCAGCCTTCGTGTCATGCAGGTCACGGCAGATGGTTCTTTGCAGGTGCTCAGCGAAGCTGAATCAGAAAGCGACAAGGGGTTTGCTAGTGAGGATCAAGTCGTCCTGCTTACTGAATTACTTGGATTGCTTCATGCATTTATCGGCGAAGCATTGACGTTGCGGTTGTTGCGGGAAGCCTGGCCGAATGCGGTCTTCGAGGATTGCGACTCTGGAAGGAGAAAAGCATGAGCGCACAAGATAAAGTTGCGATCAAAAAACTGCCAACCGGGGTACTCGGTCTGGATGAAATCGTCGGCGGCGGTCTGCCTGAATTCTCCTTCAACATTATTGCGGGTGCTCCAGGGAGTGGAAAGACCACGCTGGCCCACCAGTTTGTATTCGCCAATGCAACGCCCGAGCGTCCAGCGCTTTATTTCACTGTTTTGGGTGAATCCGCCATCAAGATGTTGCGTTACCAGCAGCAGTACACGTTCTTTGACCCCGCCAAGTTGCCCAACTCAATCCGCTTCATTAACTTGAGCCAAGTTGTGCTTGAGAAGGATTTGGGCGCGGTGTTAGCGGAAATTATCAGAGAGGTAGAGAAAGTCAATCCTGCCGTGGTTGTGGTGGATTCCTTTCGCACGATGATACGGAAGCCGCAAGGCAATTCCGGCGAGACGGATTTGCAATCCTTCATCCAGCAACTGGCGCTGTTCCTGGCTAGTTGGCAAGCTACGACTTTTCTGGTCGGTGAATACGCCGAAGATGAGTTGCGGGACAATCCTGTATTTACGGTTGCCGACGGGCTCTTCTGGCTGCGCCAAACCACAGAGCGAAATTCCATTGTGCGGAAGTTGCAGATCATGAAACTGCGCGGACAGGCTTCCGTGCCGGGTCTTCACACCTTCCGCATCACCAACGGCGGCCTGCAGGCCTTCTCGCGCACTTTTGGGCTGAGCGGACACAAGAGCAAACCTCCCAGTCAACGACGTCTCTCCATCGGTATTCCGGAGTTGGACAAGATGATGGGCGGAGGCATTCCAGAAGGCGACAGTGTTTTGGTAACAGGGGCTTCGGGAACCGGTAAATCAGTTCTGGCAACCCAGTTTATTGCCGAAGGAATACGCCAAGGTGAGCCCGGCATTGTGGCCGTGTTTGAAGAACGTCCACAAGCCTACGCGGATCGAGCCGGCAGCTTCGGTCTCGACCTGGAGAGCCCGCAGAAGGATGGAAGACTTCTGATCCTCTACCTTCGTCCGCTGGACCTCTCTGTCGACGAGACTATGAACGAGATCCTCGACGCGGTAAAGAGGATAGGTGCCAAACGCCTGGTGATTGATTCGCTCGCAGGATTTGAAATGGCACTGTCACCCGGGTTCCGCGAAGACTTTCGCGAATCGCTGTACCGGATGATCTTCGCGTTGACGGGAATTGGTGTGACGATTCTAAGTACCGTTGAGGTGGATGAGTCCTTTACGGAATTCCCGTTCAGCACGTACTCGATTTCGTTTCTCACCGATGACATCATCCGGCTGCGGTATGTATCCATTGAAGGGCAGCTTCGCAAGATCCTGGTCATTATTAAAATGCGTGGAGGCGACCACAGCCAGGACATTCGCGAATACGAAATCACTTCAAAGGGATTGGTCATTGCCGGAGAACGCCTTAAGAACTATCAGCACCTGATTACAGGGATTCCCAAACGGCTGAAGCCGCTCAATGAGAAGGAAGAACTCTCATCGAAGCCTGACGCCGAAAGCAAGACCTAGTCGTTTATGGATTCATGGCACCGGGGCGGAAGCCACCCCGCTAGCCGTTGAACAGATCCGAACGGGTGCATCTGGAAGGCAGAGAACCCGACGGAAAACGCAGCAGTGGGTGCTTGTAACCGCTCCCGTCGCCGACTAAGTCCCGTCCGGTATCCAAACGCGTACCTACCGCTTTGCTGTCTAGCGCTTGTTCGCAGTCTTTGGCTTGGTAGAAGCATCCTGCTGCGGCTTTTCGGGATGGTGGTGATTGTGATGTTTCCGGCGAGATCACATGGACAGGCTGCTCTTCAGCATGGCGATAAAGAATGAAGCGGTGGACACCGCTGTGCATCCTATTGGTTTGGTCGGCGGTTGTGGGTATTTCAGTTGCACTTCTGGAATCGCGGTCTTAGGAGGCGGCGTTGGGCGTGTCTGCACCTCGCGTGGTGATCGTTGGTGGCGGATTTGGCGGGCTGTCTGCGGCGCGCGGGATGGCCCGCGCGCAGGCGAGCGTGACGCTAATCGACAAACGAAATTATCACCTGTTCCGTCCCATGCTGTACCAGGTTGCGACCGGTCTGCTCTCCGCCGACGAGATCGCAGGGCCGTTGCGGTCGATACTGAGCCGACAACTCAACGTAGAAGTGCTGCAGGATGAAGTGACTGGCATCGACGCACAAAATCGCCTGGTTCACCTCAGGCAGCACGATGTTCCCTACGATTACCTTATTCTTTCCACAGGTATTCAATACAACTACTTCGGACATGACGAATGGCGGGATTTAGCGCCGGGGTTGGAGTCGCTGGACGACGCCGACCTGATTCGCGGCAAGGTACTGACGGCGTTTGAGCGCGCCGAGGAGATGGCAGCGCTCGATCACTGTGATACGGCAGGAATTCAGCAACTGCTAACCTTCGTGCTGGTGGGCGCTGGAACCGTGGGCGTAGAGATGGCGAGCACGCTAGCGGAAATGTCGCGAATGGCGCTGGCGCACGATTTTCGGCACATCGATCCGCGCTCGGCGCAGATTCTGTTGTACGAGGGGGCGCCACGTATCCTACCTGCTTTTCCCGAAGTTCTTTCTACCAAGGCGCAGCGACATCTTGAGAGCCTGGGCGTGAAGGTGTTTACGAACACCCGGGTGACGAGCGTGGATGCGGGTGGAATCGTTGCCGACGGGAAGCACATTGCGGCTGGGACAGTGCTGTGGGGAGCGGGCGTAATGGCGTCGCCTGCGGCCCGGTGGTTGGGCGCGGAGATGGACAGGTCGGGCAAAGTGATCGTCAACCCGGATATGTCTGTGCCCGGGCATCCGGAGATCTTCACGATTGGTGACACGGCCCATGTGGTTGCTCCGGCGCGCAATCTGATCGGGATCAGATCGAATGACGCTATGGTCATGCCGGGCGTCGCGCAGCCTGCGATTCAAGAAGGAAGATATGTGGCGGAGTTGATCCGGCGTCGCGTGGAGGGAAAGCCAGACCCGGCGCCCTTCTGGTATTGGGATAAGGGCGATCTCGCAATCGCGGGGCGCTCGTATGCGCTCGCCGATCTTCGGTTTCTACGCTTCACTGGATTTTTGGCGTGGATCGTGTGGGCCGCCGTACATATCTATTTTCTGATTGGCTTCGCGAATCGTTTCTTCGTCGTCTTGCAATGGAGCATTACATTTCTGACGAAGCGACGGCAGGTTCGCGTCTTCCCTGAGCAGGAGACAGTTGCAAAGAGAACTGCAAAGCGAGGGGAAGACCAAAGTAATGTCAAAGAAGAAAACGCCGCTTAGCATGCATTCTCGTTTCTGACTTCCTCGTCCATTCTCGGACATCCTGACATGTTCCTACTCGCTCCGGGAATGAGCAATCACCTCAATGCGTCTGAATTAATTTCTTTGGGCAACCCGACCCTCAGTCCTCGGAATCTCCCTACCGTTCCCCAGACCTATAGAACTCAGGTTTATCCGTCGTTTTGGTGCACACACAGGAAGCATAGGTCGTTTTGGGCCACATTGAAACATACCCGCCGCGTTGAAAGGTGAGCACTCGGTATTTCCACCCACGATGGCACTCAGTAACCCGGAAGGAGGAACCCAATGAAAAGAATCTCTATACAGCAAGCAATCGCGATGAGCGCTGTCGCTTTGATTGCCTTCGCCGCAAGTCGTGCCGATGACGCGGCCGCCCCGCTTTTCGGAATCAAAATTCCGCCTGGGTACCGCGACTGGAAGTTGATCTCCGTCGCCCACGAAGAGGGCAACCTCAACGACATTCGCGCCGTTCTGGGCAACGATATTGCTATCAAGGCTTATCGCGAAGGGAAGCTTCCGTTTCCTGACGGCACAATCATCGCCCGGTTGGCTTGGAGTTACGTTCCATCGGAGGAAAACAACAAAGTCTTTGGCCGTTCCCAATCCTTCGTTGCTGGGGCCGCCACGAACGTTCAGTTTATGGTCAAGGACTCAAAGAAATACGCCGCAACGGGCGGTTGGGGCTTCGCTCAATTTAAGAACGGCAAACCCGATGCGGACGTAGCGCTGCTCAAAACCTGCTTCCCTTGTCACACGCCCATCAAAGGTCGCGACTATGTCTTCACCGATTACGCACCGAACCCTTAGCAGATACCTCTATGCGCGGGACTGCCCCGAGGAGAACCAGTGATGTCTAGCGATTTATTCTCGCTCTCGATCTATGACGACCAGATGCAAATAGAGGAATGTGAACTTTCAGCGTTCGTTCGTGCGGTTACGGAAATGTACGGACCAGAACAGGCCAGAATTTCGGAAAGGGACTGGCTGGATGAATCCGACCTGCTGGATGATCCACCTCGATCGGAAATTCGCGATTGGCACTCAGTGACGATTGCGGCATCGGCTCGGCTCGCGGAGAGGTTGAGAGTGCTGCTGCCCGAACGAAAGTTATCCGCCGCTTGAACAAACCTTAGGCTTTCTTCATTGGCGCTTCGGGCGCTTTGCCAAGAGATGCCGACGATACGTTAGCTCGGTTGTTTCGAAGACACAGCGGCGCTCTTATCGTTGAGGGCTGATATTAACTCCCTAAGGAACTCGGCCCCATCTGCGACGACCCCGATATCTGCTCGCTCGAAGATAGGGGCTCGGGGATTTTTGTTCACCGCGATAATAAAAGGCGCGCCCCTCAATCCAGCCATATGTTGAAAGCTGCCGCTCAGACCGCAGGCTAGATAGATTTTAGGAGAAACGCTCGTCCCTGAGATTCCGACTTGTCGAGCTTTTCCGAGCCGGCCAGCATCGACAACCGGGCGGGAGCAACAGACTGCGCCAGCCATTGCAAGTGCCGTCTCTTCTGCCAATGCTATCTGCTCAGGTTCTTGCATACCTCTGCCGACGGCGAGCAGGCGCTCGACTTTCGCAAGGTCCACGTCACCGCTGAGATCGGCTTGCTCGTTCCGCAACCAGCATCTGCGGGAGTTCACAACTCTCACAACTTTCTCCACTACGCGAGGTGCTTGCGCCAACACCTTGCCGACAGAGCCTTGGAATGCACCTGACACAGTAATGAAACATCCGAGAGACTGGCTGACCTCGTAAACGGCATCGACCTGCCCACCGTATTCTTTCTTAACCAACCGAGTCTTGCGATCAGAGTCACTTTCCAGTGAAACGATATTAGACACAAACGGCACATCAAGGATGACGGAAACACCCGGCCCTGTATCCATGGCAAGGCTGTCATGGTGCATCAGAAAAACTGGATGCGGTGGCACGACGCCGCTCAATGCTGCTCCGAGCGCTAAGGCGTCGGGATGGAAAAGACCCTCGCCTCGCATGATCCACGCTTCATGACAGTAACCACGAAGCCTGGCCACCGGACATTCGAGGCGGTCGTCGTGCCAGAGAACAACCGCTACCACTTCATCTGCAATCCCGGTCGCGAAGGCGAGCAGCGAAAGGCCCAGTTCATCGATGTCGTGTTGGACTTGTCGAAGCAGCACGAAAACCTGGTTCATTGCAGTCCTCCACGCTCACGAATCATGCTGGCCACTTCGACGGCAATTGCCTTTAGGTCTCCGCATAGCATTTTTGCGCCAACCACGGTTGGGGGATGCCTATGTTCGACAAGACGCACGGCTACATCCGGCACTGCCTCAGGCGTGACGGCTGTAATTGTTTTGGTTGCGGCCTTTCGAATGCCGCGCATGCTGACATAGCGAGGAGTATTGATTCCAGTCTGGAGCGAGAGAACCGCAGGCAGTTCAACTTCATAGGCCTCCAATTCTCCCCCTTCGATCTCCCGATGCACAAGCACGCCGTATTCCTTTCGCTCGACGGCCACTACTAAAGATGCAAATGGAACGCCCAGCATAGCTGCGAGCATTCCGCCGACTTCCGCCCCCTGCCGATCTGAAGACTGCGCGCCGGTAAGCACGAGATCGAAGTGACGTCTGCGTATCACCGCCGCAAGCGCCGCCGCTACCCGCCGGGGCTCTTCTTCGAGAGGTCCATTCAGCATCACGGCTTCAGTCGCACCGAGTGCCAGGGCTCTACGCAACACATCCTCGCTCTCCGTGTCGCCGAATGTCAGGGCTGTAATGGAACCGCCGTGAAGCTCGGTGAGTCGCAAAGCTTCCTCAAGAACATAGCGGTCACATTCATTCAAGCATCGCGGGTAGGTGCCAACGCTGACTTTTTGATGGACAATCTGAACCTCTTCGTCCGCAATGTTTGGAACTGACTTTATGCAGCAGACGATTTCCATTCGTTGCGGCTCCTGTAGGAACTGGCTAGTCTCGAAGTTGCCGTAGAGCCAGCTCTGTAATATCGATTACCTCGATGCTCGATCCCGCTGACTTCGCTGCCTCTGTCAGGTTAACCAGGCACCATGGACACGCGGTGACAACCACGTCGGCGTGCGTCTCAAGTACTTGTTGAATGCGCATGTCGGCCATCCTGACATTTTCTTTCGGTTGATGGAAAAACGATAGCGGCCCACCGCAGCAAAACGACCTGTCGCATTGCTTCCGCATTTGGCCGAACTTCAGCCCAGGGATGGAGCGCAGAATACTGCGCGGCGCCTCGTAGATCCCATTGTGTCTGCCCAGGTAGCAAGGATCGTGGAACACGTGGAGTTTGCCGCTATGGTCTGGCTTGAATTCAATACCGCGAGACACGATCGCCTCGGCTAAGATTTCCGTGATGTGGGCACTAGGCGGCAAACCAGCATAATCATGTCGAAAAGCGTTCAGGGTGTGCGGATCGGCGGTTACGATCAGTTGCGCGCCAGTGTCGTGAATGGCTTGTGTGTTCAGGTCCCGCAGCTTCATGAAGAGGAATTCCTCCCCGAAACGCCGGGCTTCGTGTCCGCTATCTCTTCCAGACTGCGGCAGAATAACAAACGATTTTCCTGTTCTCGTTAGCAATTCACAGACCGCGTCGCCAACGGCTCGCGCCCGGTCGCCGAACGCGATAAAACTGTCGGGAAAGAACAGAACCGGCGATTGTGCTGACGCGCTCGCGATCTTGTTTACGTGGGCCGATCCGCGCGGCCACGCGGCAGAGGCGGCGCGTCCCCAGGGATTGCCATGTTGTTCGAGGGACTCGAAGGCCCTGCTGACCGCCGCCGGAAGTTCTCCGTCCTCAACCATTGCGCGCCGTAGGTCTACAAACTTTTCGATGTATTCGATTGCGACAGGACATTCCTGTTCGCATGCACCGCAGGTCGTACATGACCAGATCTCTTCACTCGAATACGGCAAGGCTGAATCTCCGCCTTCGAAAGCCAAGCGTTGGCCCGCATAGGTAAATTCGCGCGGCGAAAGGGCTCGTCCCACGGCGACCGCTGGACACTGATCCGTGCATCGGCCGCAATCCGCACAACTATAGAAATCCAGTACATGCTTCCATGTAAAATCCGCGAACCGGCGGATGCCGACTTCGTTCAACTCTTCCGCTTGCTGTTCGGTAAGTCCGTGCCGCAGAGGCTTTATCGTGCCCTGCTCAAGCCGTGCATAGAAGATGTTTGCGAGTCCGGTGATCTCGTGAAACTGCTTGCTGCAGGGCACAATACACAGGAAACCGAAGAACAACAGTTCATGCAGCAACCAGGCAACCGAGCCAACAGTTGCCTGCACAGGTTGCGCCGCCCCACTGAACAGCAATTGAACTACACCAGCCAGCGTAAACGGCCAACACAAGTGGGTCACATCGGTGAAGCGTGTCGCTCGAAATATGGCGTCTGACCACACCAGCCCGGAAACGATCGCCAGGATCAGAACACCTAGAGGCTGACGTGCTGCATTGAACCGGGTTGGTCTCAGCCAAACTCGATAAGCCAAGGCTGCCAGGCATCCCAGGAAGATGACTGTTGCCGCGACATCGCATAGGTGAGAGTAGAAAACCCAGGCTCTGCCCTGTGGTTCGCTCACTCCAGGAATGCCCTGTAGCACGAGCACAGCCAGGTGCGGCAAACTTAGGAGGAAAGGAAAGAATATACACAGATGAGGAATCCCAGTGCCCGGATAGTGCGTTTGTCGTTGCTGCAGAAATCCAAGGGACCACAAATGTCGAAGCCGGCTTCGGAGTTGATCGAAACGTTTGTCCGGGGCAGCCTTGCGCAATACAGACCAACGCCTAAGCAGTAAGCGGCCAAAAAGAATCGTCCCGATTATGGGGATGAAAATACCAGGGACCCACATCCGGATGCCGATAAGAGATTGCCGCCACAATTCCATAATCACCGACTACAGATTCACCAAGACCAAGAGCACCAGCAACTAGATTACTTAGTCGCTGCTTGCGCCTCCGCCTTCTTCGTGACCCGCTCACCACACGGCAACATGGAGCCATAATCCTCGAAATTGAGGTACAGCTCAAATGCGCGGCGCAAGTCATGCGGAATATGCGCTTTTTTTGAGTTCTGCACATATTCTCGCAGGTAATCGCGATAGGAAGGATGGGCACAGTTCTGAATAATGCACGTGGCTCGCTGCCTGGGATCGAGCCCTCGCAAGTCGGCGACCCCCTGCTCTGTCACGAGGACATCCACAGCGTGTTCATTCTGGTCTACGTGCGTGCACATTGGAACCACGCAGGAGATCCTGCCGTCCTTGCGGATCGATGGAGCCATGAAAATCGCCATCCGGCTATTCGAAGCATAATCTCCGCTCCCACCGATGCCATTCATTACGGTTGTGCCGGTGAAGTGCGTGGAGTTGACGTTGCCGTAAATGTCGAAATCAATCGCCGTGTTCAAACTGATGACGCCCAAACGGCGTATCACTTCAGGATTATTGGACACCTCTGAGGGACGCAGCACGATCCGTTTCGCGAAGAAATCCATCTGATCGAAGACCATCTGCTGTTTCGCGGTAGATGTCGCCAGACTCGCCGCACTCACGCCCGTTACCTTCTCCTTCGTCAGCAAGTCGAGCAGAGAATCCTGGATCACCTCCGTGTACATTGAGAAGGTTGGAAACTGCGGATGGAGATCGAATCCGGCCAGAACAGCGTTGCCAATGTTCCCCACACCGGCCTGAATCGGTGGCATCTGTTCCGGCAGACTCCCTTTCCGCCTCTCATGCAGTAGGAATTCGACAACATGGCCTGCGATTGCCTCGCTTACCGAATCCGTTGGCGTGAAAGGCGTTGTTTTGTCGAACTGGCTCGTCTTGACGACCCCTACGATCTTCGAAGGATCAACCAGGGCATGATCGGAGCCAATCCGGTCAAGCGGAGACCGGATGTTCAAGGGCTCGCGCAGGGGAGGCTCCGGTATCAAGTACACATCGGTAAGTTCGCGAAGCCGGGGATGCTGGCATTCGTTGATCTCGACAATGACTTTTTTCGCCCGTTGCAACAATGTGGGAACAATGCCGATCGAGGTCGTGAGATACAAGCGCCCGTCAGCCGTGACTTCCGTTGCTTCCACCACCGCACAGTCAACTTCCCCAAAAGAACCGTAGGAAGTCGCTTGCGCTACCTGCGAAAGAGGAACGTCGACGTACTCAATCTTGAGTTGGTTGATGCGCTCACGCGTCAACTTCGCCGACTGATAGGGGCATCGCCAGCCTAAAGCATCGCTTTCAGCAAGTACTTCGTCGAGCGTCGGACCTCCGTTGGCGCCGGTAAGCACTTTTATTTTGAACTCATTTCCCCTCTTATGTTCCTCGTCGGCTTTCCG
>Ga0316230_1003938_pt1 | contig 11162 bp, 10 predicted proteins | sample TBH18025metaG_FD_206004 | JGI IMG/M metagenome (GOLD analysis project Ga0316230, IMG submission 206004) | Freshwater microbial communities from Trout Bog Lake, Wisconsin, USA - TBH18025 | ecosystem: Environmental > Aquatic > Freshwater > Lake > Hypolimnion/Profundal zone | place: USA: Wisconsin...
CGCCTTGGTGGTGAAGAAGGGCTCGAAGATCCGCAGGCGGGTGGCCTCGTCCATGCCGGACCCGGTGTCCGAGACGGAGACCAGGGCGTACTTGCCCGGATCCAGGGGCAGGAAGGCGTAGCCCACCGGGATTTCCGCGAGGCTCGTGGCGATGGAGAGGGTGCCGCCGCCGGGCATGGCGTCCCGCGCGTTGGCGACCAGGTTCATCAGGACCTGCTCCAGCTGGCCGGCGTCGCCCAGGACGGTCAGCGCCCCCGGGCAGCAGGTGCTGCGCAGGGCGATGTCCTCGCCGATGATCCGGGCCATCAGGGCCTCGACCTTGCGCACCGAGGCGTTGACGTCGATGGGGGCCAGGCTCACCACCTGCCTGCGGCTCACCGCCAGGAGCCCCTGGGTCAGGTGCGCGGCGTCCTGGGCCGTGTCCGTGATCCGCTCCAGGAAGGAGGCCAGGCTGGGATTCTCCCTGCCTTCCGCGACCAGGCCCGAGGCGAGGTCCGCATAGGCGAGGATGGCCGTGAGCAGGTTGTTGAAGTCGTGGGCGATCCCGCCGGCCATCGTGCCGATGGCCTCCATCTTCTGGGACTGGGTGAGGTGGTTCTCCAGCCGGCGGCGCTCGGTCAGGTCCTCGAGGAAGCCGTCGAGCCACTCGAGCCGTCCCTGCGCGTCCGGGAAGGTGCTGGCGACCATCTGGCAGAGCACCGGCGTGCCGTCCCTGCGCACCAGGGTGAGTTCCATGTTGCGCACGGCGCCCTTGGTGCGGAGCTGGTCCAGGCAGTCCTCGCGCTGCTCCGGGTGCAGGAAGAGGTCCTGCAGGGCAAGGCCCTGGAACGTCTCCGGCCCGTCGTGGCCGAACATGGCGAGCATGGCCGGGTTGATCTGGTGGAAGGCGCCGAAGGGCTCCAGCCGGCAGCGGAAGATCCCGATCTTCAGGTTGTCCACGAGGGTGCGGTACTGGCGTTCATTCTCGCCCAGGGTCCTCAGGGTCGCGTTCAGCCGCCGGGTCATCGTGTTGAACGTCGCCGCCAGCGCCCCGAGCTCGTCGCCGGAGGCGATGTCCACCGGGCCCAGGTCGAGGTCGCCCCCGCCGAGCCGGGCCGCGTGGGCGGCCAGCTTGCGCAGGGGCTCGGTGACCCGGCGCGAGACCAGGACGATCAGCAGGGCCATGGCCAGCGAGATCACCAGCGTGGCCAGGACCAGCACCTGCAGCATCCGGGTGGCGGGCGCGAACAGGTCCTTCGTGGGGATGGTCGTGGCCACGGACCACCCCGCCAGGGGGATGGGCTTGTAGCAGGCCAGCTTCTCCTGCCCCTGGAAGACGTAGCGCACCGCGCCGGAACCCCCGGCCAGCATGGTCCTGCCCAGGGCCACGACCGAAGGGTCCTCCATCTCGGTGATCCGCTTGCGCATCACCAGGCTGCGGTCCGGATGGTAGATGAAGGTCCCGTCCCGGGCGATGATGAAGCCGTAGCCGTGGTCGCCGGTGATGAGGCTCTCGGCGACCCGCTTGACGTAGTCGAGGGAGAGGCCGGCCCCGACCAGCCCCTGGGGGTGGCCGGCGTCGTCCCGGATGGGCGCGACCACGAACAGGGTGGGGTTGCCCGTGGTGCGCGAGACCAGCGGCTGGGTGATCTGGGAGGGCCCCCCGGCCATGATCGACCGGAAGTAGGGGCGGTCCGCGATGTCGCCCCGGAACAGGCTGAACCGGCCCTGCGCGTCGCGGGCCACGGTGTGGTAGACCCCGCTGCCGTCGGCCGCGTAGATGTCCAGGAACATCGCCGCGTACTTCCGGTGGAGCAGCTTGTAGCGGTTGATGTTCTCCTGGTCCATCCGGGTGAAGTCGCGGTTGATCTCCAGGGCCGCGGGGGTCGCCGCGATGGTCTCCGGCTCCAGCAGGAGGGTCTCCAGCCAGTGGTTGATGGTCTCGGCGCTCTTGCCCGTGGCGTCCAGCATGCTCCGGGTCAGTTCGCGCTCGATGATCCGGTGGATGTGGTAGTACGAACTCAGGCTCAACGCCAGCAGCCCCGCCACCACCATCGGCAGGATCCAGAGCAGGAGCTTGGTTCGGTACGAAAGGCGGTGCAGCACGGGGGTCCTTGAACGGAGGTGTCGCTTCCAGAGAGCTTACCGCGACCTACGACGGAAACAGCACCTTGACCCGCTCCACGTGCTTGTGCATTTCGCCGTAGAGGTGCCTGACGTTCCGGCGGACCATGTCCGTGGCCCGGATGCTCTGGCGGAGTTCGCCCAGGCGGGCGGTGTCCCCCGGGGCCAGGATCAGGCGGTGCAGGCCCGAGGCCATCCGGAGCGTGTGGAAATCCTGGTGCTGGAGGGCGGCCGAGATCTCCGGATCGTGGTGGTGCAGGCAGATGCTGGCGAGGTGGTCCGGCAGGCCCCAGTGCCGGTGGAGCGTGAAGCCGACCTCCACGTGGACCCGCTCGAGGACCTCGTCCACCACCGCCGCCGGGAGCGGTGAAGGCACCTCGCCGCTGATCATCAGGGAAGCGAGCGCCCGCAGGGCCAGCGTCTTGCCGATGTCGTGGAACATGCCCGCCTGGAAGGCCCGGCCGGCGTTGCCCATCTGCTGCTCGAAGGCAAACTGGCTGGCCCCGAAGGCCACCGCCATCGTGTTCAGGAACAGGTCGTTCCACCGCCGCCCGAACAGCTCGTATTCCACCCGCAATTCCACGTCGAACAGCGCCCGCCCCGCCACGCCGGCCGCGATCTCCCCCACGCCCGTCAGGCCGATGCGCATGACCGCCGTGCGCAGGTCCGAGCTCTCCGCCCCGCGGCTGTAGAGGACCGAATTGGCCGCCCGGAGCACGTGGATGGAGATGGCCGGGTCCGGGTGGATGGCCTTCAGCAGCTTGTTGATCTCCAGGTCGGGCTCGTTGAGCAGGTCGATGATCTGCACCGCCAGGGCCGGGAAGGCCGTCGGCTCGGGCTTGCTCTGCTCGCAGCGCGCCAGCACCAGGGGCACGATCGCCTCGGCCAGCGCCTCCTCCTCCCCGTCCAGGCCCGGGGCCGGCGGGGGCGTCACGCCCGTGAGCAGGGTCCAGAGCTCGTCGAAGGGATCGGGCTCCAGCGCGGGGGCCTGGGCCAGGGCAGGCGCCGGCTCAGGCACAACTCCGGCCGGGACCGGGCCAGGCGCAGGCGGTCCCCCCGGGCGGAACAGTCTCTTGATGGTGGCGAACACCCTCCCATCCTAGCGGCAGTCACCCGGGGCGCAAGCAGGGGTTCCGCGGTAATTTTGGGCACCGGCGGGCGAAAAGCCGCGAAGATGGAGGCGACCCCTTTCCGGAGTTGCCATGGCCGAGGAGATCCTGCTCACCAAGACCATCGTCTGCCCCGCATGCGAGCAGCGGGTGCCCCTGACGGTGGTCAACCCGCGGACCTACACCGTCGCGAGCCGGGAATCCGACCGCCACGTGACCCGCTACCAGTGGGTGCGCGAGGCCCCCGCCGACGTCGTGCCCCACCACTACGCCCTCTGGCAGTGCCCCCAGTGCCTGTTCGCCGACTTCGCCGAAGCGGTCGCGGCCGACAAGCCCGGAGACCCCGAGGCGGCCCGGGAGCTGTTCGGGGACATCTCCATGGAGAAGAAGATGGTCCTGGATTCCCTGCGCGAGCTCGTGCCGCGCGCCGGGATGACCCAGGTGGGCGCCATCGCCATCCACTGGGCGGCCCTCCTCGTCAGCGGCCTGCCCATCAGCAAGGCCCGGCAGGACCACGCCAAGCGCAGCCGCATCGCCCTGCGCCTGGCCTGGCTGTTCCGCGAGCTGGACGGGACGCCGGCCCCCGCGCCGCCCGAGCCCGCCGGGCACGCCATGACCGCCCTGGCCGAAGGCACCGAGCGCCTGGACCGGCTCGTCAAGGACGCCGAGCGCACCCTGGGGGAGATCTCGCGCATGGGCCGGGAGCGGGGCAGGGAGCTCCGGCTGCCCGAGAACTCCGAAGCCAACCCCTACCTCGCCCTGAGCGAGCTCATCGAAGTGCGCCTGGCCACCCTGGGCGCCGAAGTCGCCGCCCTCCAGATGGCCGTGCTGCACGACCAGCAGGGCCGCATGGAGCCCGCCCCGCCCGAGACCGAAGCCGCCCTGGGCGCGGACCTGGCCACCGTCGTCCAGTCCGTCCTGCCCTTCTGGCCCGACCTGCCCCGGACCGAGCGCCAGAGCCTCATCATGAGCCTGGAGGCCCTGGAATACGCCTACCAGCACGAGACCGGCAGCGGCAACGAGGACCAGAGCGTGGCCCAGGTGAACCTCATCCTCGACCTCCTCGTGCGGCTCGGCCTGCTGGAGCGGGCCCTGGACTGGACCTCCCAGATCTCGAAGTTCGCCGCCGACACCGCCAACGACCTCCAGCAGCGCATCACCAAGGGCAAGGCCTCGCGCAGCATGAAGCCCCACGACGAGACCGTCGTCAACCGCAAGATCGCCGCCCTGGACCAGGCCCGCCAGCAGGCCGGGGAAAGGCGCCGCGAGATCCTCGACCTCATGCTCGAGCGCGACCGCCCCCGGATCGACGAGATCCTGCGCGAGACCTCCTCCTTCCCCGCCGAGGAGCGCCTGAAGGCCCTCAACGAGGCCGGCATCCACGGCGGCGTGCAGGCCATGCTGTCGCGGGAGCTCGCCGCCAAGCCGGTGAAGGGCAGGGAGGAGCCGGGGCGGTTCAAGAAGTGGCTGAACAGCTGAGGTGAGGGGAGCGTTGGCGTCCAGGGCTTGCCCGCATGGGAGGGATGGGGGATACTGCGTCCCAGTTCCAGTTCCACTCCGAGCCCCGGCCCATCCCAAAGCACAGCGAAGCCATTCCAGACACACCCGCGGAGTCTGCCATGTCGAGATGCCTTGCCCTCCTCTTCGCCGTATGCGCCCTGCTCTGGGGCGGGGCCGCCCGGGCCGGCGGCCCTGAAGGTCCCTGGGGTCCCGGAGGTCCCGACGGCGTCCCCGTCACCCTCTACTGGCACATGGCCGACGACGCCGACGTGTATCTGAACGGCCGTCCCCTTCGCCGCTATGAGCCATCCTTCCGAACCCGTGCGGACGAGGCGCCGCGCGAGGCCTTCGCCGCCCAGGCCGTCCTTCGCGAGGGCGACGTGTTCACCGTCGGCGGGCGCCGGGGCGGGAGCTACGGCTTCATGCTCATCGCCGTCGACGCCTATGGCCGGACCGTCTTCTGCACCAACCGGGAGGACTGGAAGGGCTACGTGCCCGCGGACGACCGGGGCTGGGCCGATCCCGCCCTGGCCCTGCGCGTGCCCGGCTACCTGGTGACCGTGCAGCAGGATCCCTGGCCGCCCCAGAAGGAGCTCAACGCCCGGTTCGGCAATCCCGCGCTTTCCATCTGGCCGGCGCCCGCCTCCCGGTTCTGCTTTCTGCGCGGCGTCGTCACGCTCAGGGGCGGACGCATGGCGATGGCGCCGCCGCCGGAGCCCCCGCCGCCGGTCCTGGGCGGCCCAGGCCTGCCGGTGACCCTCTACTGGCATTGCGCCGACGATGCCGATGTCTATCTGAACGGCAGGCCCGTGCGCAGGTTCGAGCCGCCCTTCGAGACCCGCGGCGACGAGGCGCCCCATCCCGCCTTCACCGCCCAGGCCCGGCTGCGCAACGGCGATGTCTTCACCGTGGGGGGGCGGCGCGGCGGGAGTTTCGGGTTCATGCTCATCGCCGTCGACGGCTCGGGGCGGCCCGTGTTCTGGACCAGCCGCGAGACGTGGAAGGTGTATTTCCCCGAGGATCCGCGGGACTGGCCCAGCCCGGCCGTGGCGCGGAGGTCGCCCAAGCGGGGGGTGGCCGTGCAGTACGACCCGTGGCCGCCGCAGAAGGAACTCAATGGGGGGTTCGGCAACCCCGCGCAGTCCATCTGGTCCAACCCCGGCGACCGGACCGCCTATCTCTTTGGCGTGGTGAATCTTGGAGGCGGGGCCCCGTAGGGATCCGGGATTGAAGAAGGGCGAGGACACCTGCTACGATGGATTTGCCCGCGATCCGGGGCCTGCGGTTGGCTTGTTCCGTCGCACCCGGCCGCAGGAAGTTGAACACCGGCGCCGTAGCCAAGTGGTAAGGCCGCAGACTGCAAATCTGCCATTCATCGGTTCGATTCCGATCGGCGCCTCCAGTGAAACCCCCGTCACGTATGGACGGGGGTTGTTTTTTGTCGGCACGAATATGAGCATGGCGAGGTGAGTCAACGAGCCGTGATCACTATGTGATCACCTGGCCTTCCGGAGCACCAGAAACGGTTCGCCCATCACCATTGGGCCCGGGCCGACCGGGAACCATTCCTCTGTTCCGGGCTCGGCCTCGGCCATCTTCAACAACACTTTGGCCAGATGCTCGAAACCTTCCCGGCTGGCGCGAATTTCGATGCAGTCGAAGGCGTCGCTAATCTCCAGGTCCACCGGAACGCCGTTCTCCTTGGCCTCAAACTTGTCGGCGATTCGGGCCATTTCCCCACGCACTTCATAGGCAACCGTGCGTTTGGTTCGCACCGGGTTGGAATGCACCCCCATATCTACTTGCGGGAACTTCGGCTGGCTGAGCGGCTTCTGCGTCATGGCGCACCTCACCAGGAAGTATAAGCCGCCAGTCACGGCCGGGCTGAACTCAGAGGGTGATGCCCGGTAGGCTCATGGGCCGCTGGAGTTCCGCCCATGGCCAACCGAAGGAAAACCCCGTTCCCAAAGGAATGGCTGCATGGGTGTCTCCGAGACAAATAGTTTGGTGAGTAAGTCAATAGTTAAATTCGAGGGCGGAGTGGCCGGGAAGCTGTTTTTGTGCAACTCACTCATGAGTCTGATTTTCGGAGGAGGACTCCAACACCTTCAGGAGCAGGCGCCCTTGGTGAATTTTTTCGGGAACTTCTGGTGGCGAAACTTCACCCGATACTTCACACTAGGGCATCCACCCTGACCCCTTGAGGGACCCCCGTGAAGACCAACTTCAACCCCTTCCTGGACCCCGCCCCCCAGGAGATCCGACTGCCGGATTCTCCCCTGGTGCGCGTGATTGCCCAGGTGCAGTTTTCGACCCAGCTTGGTCTGGTCGAGCGTCCAGTCATCAGTGAGATCCAGAAGGCAATCCATGAGGATTTCCCGATCCTTGATGAACAGAACCTGCAGAGCTTCGTTTTCGATTTAGCCCAGGGAGAGAATGGAGGGAAATTCAAGTCTCAGGCCTCTCCCGAGCCCCAATGGCGCTTTTCCCATCCAGAGTCGGGGTTCATCCTTCAGATCAACGCCTCCTCGATCACCCTCGAGACAAGCCGCTACACCAGCCGGGCCGATTTCTTCAGGCGGTTCCAGGTCTGTCTTTCGGAGATCCATAAACACACGGGAATCCCCTTCGTGAATCGGCTTGGCGTCCGTTACGTGGACCGGGTTCCCGACAGCCGCTGCCCGCGGATTCACACGATGCTTTGCTCCCCCTTTCAAGGGCTTTCCGGCCTTCCTTTCGGAGCGCAGGCACTGGCGGACATGCATGATTTCATGATCCCAGTGGCGCCCGAAAACGGGGTGCTTCACGGTCGGACGGGGTTCCTCCCCAAGGGGGCCACCATCGATCCCGCCGTCCTGCCCCTGATCGAGGAGCGGTGCTGGGTTTTGGACCTCGACCTCTTCCGTCAGAGTCCGCCGCTGCTTCCCTTCAATCCGGATCGGCTGGCGGAGGACGCCTCCGCATTTGCGTTAAGGATCTATGGGGTTTTTCGCTGGTTCGTAAATGACGAGTTTCTCCGAACCTTCGGAGGGGACATCTGATGGCACCCGTTGCGGAATATTCATTGGCTGGATTGAACCATTCGGGCACCGCCCCGGAACGGCCTGTTGAACCCATCGGGAACCTTTGGGGGATCTGGGCCAGGGGGTTGTACGCTGGAACCGGCAGCGGCCGGATCTGGATCCAAGAGCGGCGCGGGGAGCCCGTCGGGGCCGCGATGGTTTGCGATGAGACGACCCTCGCCCCCGTCTACATCCTGCGCAGGACCCGGCGGATCTCGGGGCTGACCTGGGAGGAGCTCGCCTCTGCCATGGGCGTTTCAAAACGGACGCTGCACCTCTGGGATGCGGGACAGGCCTTGAGCCAGAAGCACCTCAAGCACCTCCATGGCGTCCACGGCGTCCTTGAGCGGCTGGATAATGGCAATCCCGTCCACCTTCGGAATCTCCTGCTGTGGGACCTTGGTGGCCGGAATGCCCTGGTATTGTTGAGGGAACAACAATTCGGGCAGGTGGAGGTCGTCCTCAAGGCCCGCATGTCGCCATTCCCGATCTTTGCCGAACTGCCGGCGGTCGAATTACGAAAGCGGATCCCGCAAGGTGTCCCCCTTTCGTCCTTCGATGAGCATCCGCCCCTGAAGGCGATGCCTGAGAAGGCCATCAAGGGCGTCAAGGCCCCAAGGATCAAGAAAGGGTAGGCCGGGGCGATGACGGAATTTCCTGATGACCGAGATCTTCAACGTGCCATTTCTCGGTGGAGCCAGGGGGATTTTGTTCGAGGGGATCACGCCTTCCTTTGGGGCTTCCACCCCGATCGCCCCCTGACGGAAGCCTCGACGGCGCAAGCGCAGGACGCGGACTTGACTTTGGGGTTTGCTCTTGCCGGGTCCGAAGTCAAGGGCCTGACCGTGGTTTCCCAGACCTGCGACATCTTGCGATCGTTCGAAGAGCGCCCTTTCGTGCAGGTGGCGCCCCTGTACGAAATGCAAGACGAGGAAGCGGAACGCGCCGTGCAACGGCGGTCCTACCCCCGATACGCATTTCTTCCCAATCTTGGCGGATCGAGGCTCGTCGTGGACTTGGATCGGATCTTTACGGTCGAAAAGTCAATGCTTGCCATTTGGGACCGGCAACCCGGTTGCTCAACGGATGACCAGCGGCGCTCCCTGACGGAAACGATCCGGCGCTATTACACCCGCCCCGCGCTCCCCGAGCTGACTTTCCGCACATCTCGAAGTCAATTAGCTCGAATTAGCTTGGCTGCGGCTAAGCCAAGCATTTCCCATTCTTTGAGTGCCTGATCGAGCTTGCGACCGTTAGCGATCCATTCACGGTAGAGGGGCACTTCGTCAGGCCGCAGCCTGACGGTTCTGGTTTTTCCGTCGACCTTGGTCGTCCATTGGAAGTAGGGCCCATGGAGGGTCGCAGGGGTTGCCTGACATCGGCAGCCCTTGCGACCGCAGGGCATGTACCTCTCCGTGACCGAGCCCCCCAGGATGATCCCGATGTCGCGGATGGCGGCCTTGAGCTGGTCCATCTCCGCCAGGATGGCTTCGGTTGTCTTTGGGCTTTCTTTCATTGATTTCACATTCCTTTGTTTGACTAACAGTAATGATACTGCTAGAATTTTGTTTGTCAAACCCCTGGGAGATCCTCCCCATGACCGACTCCGCCGCCCTCACTTTGTGCTCACGGTCGCTCGGCGCCTTGCCCGTGGTCCAGCACGTCCTGGATCGCCTCGGCCTGGACAAGCTCCTTGAGCAGCACGTGCCGCAGCATGACCGGCGTTTCAGGATCCGGCCCGCCACCGCGCTCGGGATCCTGCTGCGCAACATCATCCTCGGGCGCAGGCCCATCTACGGTCTCCAGGAATGGGCGCAGCCTTACCTGCCATCCCTGCTTGGCCTCGACCCCGACCAGGTCGATGGCCTGAACGACGACAGGGTCGGCCGTGCCCTCGACCTCCTTTTCGATGCGGACCGGGCTTCGTTGATGACGAGCATCGTTGTTCGCGCCATGCAGGAGTTCAACGTCGAGCTCGACCAGTTCCACAACGACTCCACGTCCATCACCTTCTCAGGCACCTACCACCAGGCCACTGGACGGAAGATCCGCGGCCGGCAGGCGGTCAGCATCACTCACGGCCACAACAAGGATCACCGGCCCGACCTCAAGCAGCTCCTCTGGATCCTGACGGTCAGCGCGGACGGCTCCGTGCCGGTGCACTACCGGCTATGCGATGGGAACACCAACGACGATCCCACCCACATCCAGACCTGGGAGGCCCTCTGCAAGCTGACCGGGCGCACGGATTTCCTCTATGTGGCGGACTGCAAGCTGTGCACCCGCGCCAACCTTGACCATATCGCCCGCGGCAAGGGCCGATTCATAACGGTCCTCCCCGGCAGCCGGAAAGAGGACGCCTGGTTCCGCAGGCACATCCAGGACCACGACCTGCCCTGGGAGGAGGTCATCAGCCGGCCAAATCATCGCGGGGGCGAGCGGCTGGAGGATATCTGGCGCGTCGTCGAGGCCCCCAACCGATCGGCAGAAGGCTACCGTGTCGTCTGGGTTTGGAGCCAGTTGATGGCGCAGCGCAATGAGCAGTCGCGGCTCGCCGCCCTGCAGAAGGCCTACGACGGCATCCAGGAACTCAACGACAAACTCCAGGGCCCGCACAACCGCCTCCGGGACCGGGTGGCCGTGGAGGAGGCGGTCGCGCGCATCCTGGCCCATGGCGGCGCCTCGCGGTGGGCCGAGGCGGAGGTGACCGAAGGTCTGGACAGCCGGTTCAAGCAGGAGAAGCGGGGTAGGCCCGGCGCCGGCACCCGCTACGTGAAGGTCGAGCGCAGCCGTTTCTCGGTCGCCTGGAAGCCGAAGGCTGACGTCATCGCCTACGATGCGCGCACCGACGGGATGTATCCGCTGATCACCAACTGCGACGACCTCCCCGCCGGCGAGGTTCTCCAGAAATACAAGTACCAGCCAAACCTCGAGAAGCGGCACGAGCAGCTGAAGACCGTCTACGCGGTCGCCCCCGCATTCCTGAAGGACGAGGGCCGAATCGAAGCCCTGCTCCTCCTCTACTTCGTTGCCCTGCTGGTGCAGGCCCTCATCGAGCGCCAGGTCCGCACCTCGATGAAGACGGAGAAACTCAAGGTGCTGCCCCTCTACCCGGAGGATCGCGAATGCCAGGCCCCGACCGCCAACCGCATCCTGGAGGTGTTCGAGAACATCCAGCGCCATGACCTGATGGAGGGTGCGGTCCTCCGCCAGTGCTTTGACCCCAAGCTCACGCAACTCCAGCAAGACCTGCTGCGGCTGCTCGGAGCGCCTAGGGACATCTACGGCCTGGCCACCGCCGGCATGGATTCCTGAGGTTCCGGAAATTCACGCTAATCGTGTTCGCGATGTGCGGAAAGTCAGGCTTAAGGCGGCCATGTCACCCGAA
>Ga0316230_1003948_pt1 | contig 11149 bp, 3 predicted proteins | sample TBH18025metaG_FD_206004 | JGI IMG/M metagenome (GOLD analysis project Ga0316230, IMG submission 206004) | Freshwater microbial communities from Trout Bog Lake, Wisconsin, USA - TBH18025 | ecosystem: Environmental > Aquatic > Freshwater > Lake > Hypolimnion/Profundal zone | place: USA: Wisconsin...
CGCCCTGACCACCACCCCGGGCCTGCACACAAGAAAGTGCGATTCTCTCCCAGTCCTCAAAGGGAGCGGGGCAACAACTTCCCCAGACCCAAATTGTTCTCTGCTACTCACTCGCAGGCAACCAAGGGCAGCAGGCAGACCGTCTCGGGCGGCAACGGTGGCGGCGGCGGCAACGGTGGCCCCCGCGGCGGCCGCGGCGCCGGCACCAAGCGCCCCTACCCGCAGCAGCAGCAGCAACTTCAGGGCCCGGGCTGGCAGGGCCAGCCGGGACCCTGGATGGGCAACCCGGGCAACCCCTGGCAGCAGCAACAACAGCAGCAGCGTTCCCGGGGTTGCACCAACTGCGGCGGCAACGACCACTGGACCAACCAGTGCACCGCCGACATGGCCAACCAGCGTGACGAGTGAAGGGGTCGGTCCGAACCATTGCGGACCCGTGGCACCTGGTGTGACCCGGCTGCCCAGCCCCTTGCAGGTAGCTCACCTAGGGCGGTGTTGCTTCCAAGCGTTTCTCCAGGTTTTTCCCGACCGGTGCTGCAGCATCAGGTCATTCCCACTTTAAAGGGGGATTTGATTTCTTTGTTTCTAAGTAGCGCTTCCGCTCAGTGCGCCTCTGGCACCGCCGACTGTAAAGTAATTAAAGGGGATGATGTGCTGGCTGTGTCTGCTGACTTTCTATCGGTCACAGCTCCCTTGGTCGGTCACGCACTATGGATCACTCCTCCATTCTCTCAGATTCAGCAGTACCTGCAGCATTATCTGAATCTCAAACAACTCAGCGCACAAACAAGTGCTTGTTTCCTACTCCCCAAGTGGAAAGCCCCTTGGTGCCCCCTCCTAAAAGGGATGCACCTACTGAAAACAATCCCAGCAGGCTCTGTTGTTTACTCAGATCCGAAAACAAAGAAGCCACTCAAACCAACAGCCTGGCCTCTAGAGGTCTGGGCTGACTTTCCCCACAGTAAAGTGCAGCTGCACAGTTCCGCCTCTCGAGCCTTTGGCCCAAGCATGACATTTGCCGGCACTGTCAATGGCAGCAAGCATCTTTTCCTACTTGACTCTGGAGCTACCTTCTCGTTCTGGGATGTGACTCAAGCTCGGCTTCTAGGCCTCACCACATGCCCTACTCTATGTTCAGTGGAAGTGGCAGACGGTCACAATGTGCTCTGCCGGCAAAAGTGTGAAATCTCGGTGCACATTGGCACATATAGGGAGAAGATTTGGGTACATCTTATCGACCTGGGTGATGATGCTCAAGTCATCCTCGGTGATGATTGGCTCTGTCACACACGAGCTACCCTTGCTTTCACATCACCTCCCTCGTGCACCATTCGGGTGAAGGACCGCACCCATGACCTTGTTCAAATCCCACGGGAGGCAATATCGAAAAGTAAATTTTTACTTTCTGCAGTCAAATTTCGGAAACATTTACGGGATGGAGGGAAGTTTTATGTTATCAATGTGGTTGATGACAGGATATCCCCTCTTACCACCCCAGTTAACCCAGACTGGATGGAGAAAATGCCCAAGTGCTCCCCCGACATGCAAAAGTTGCTATTTGAATATCAGGATGTTTTTAAACCTATCTCTGGGTGTCCACCAGACAGGGGTATCAATATGGAACATGTTATCCCTTTAATCCCTAATGCAAAACCTCATTGCCGTCCCATGAAACGGTACAGCCCTATGGAAATGGATGCTATCGAGGGGGTGATCAAGGATTTACTTGACAAGGACTTGATTGAACCCAGCACCAGTCCGTGGGGTGCAGCTGTGGTCCTAGCACTCAAGAAAGACGGCTCTATTCGCCCTGTAGTTGATTGGAGATCGTTGAATTCCTCCACAAGCATGGCTGATAGATTCCCGCTGCCCCTGCAAGACCAGCTCTTTGATCAGCTGTCTGGGGTGCAGTACGTGAGCTCTCTGGACCTTCAGAGTGGCTACCATCAATTGCTTATAAATAAGGAGGATAGATATAAGACCGCCTTCCGTACACCCTTTGGGCACTACCAGTACAAGGTCCTGGGCCAGGGCCTGACCAACGCCCCCAGTTGCTTCATGAGGGTGATGAACACAATGTTTGCAACACAATTGCAAAAGTCTGGCAGGACTACCATCCCTGGGTCTGACATTAAAGGCTATGGGCCAGGCACAGGCATAGCAATCTATTTAGATGACATACTTTTATACACCCGGGGCTCCCGTGAGGACCATTTCATGTTGGTCCGGGAAGTACTGCAAGTCCTGAGGGATAACCAATTCCAGGCCAAACTTTCGAAGTGTGAGTTTGAACAGGAAGAACTCACCTTCCTGGGGCACGTCATAGGGAAGCACGGCATTAAGCCTGACCCTAAAAAGATATCAGCTGTGATGGACTGGCCAAAGCCCACCTCAGTCACTGAGGTACGGTCATTTTTAGGCCTTGCCAATTATTTTCGGCGATTTATGATGGGGTACTCTACCCTTGCAGCCCCACTCACCAACCTCACCAAGCTTGATTCTGATATATCAGCCTGGAATGAGGCATGTGACATTTCATTTCAGGGCATTAAAGAAGCTTTGTGTAATGCTCCAACACTGGCATTGCCAGATTTCACGAAGCCCTTTGAGGTGGTAGCCGATGCGTCCATTGTGGGCATCGGGGCGGTACTAATGCAGGAGAGCCACCCGGTGGCTTACCTGAGCAAGAAGCTCTCTCCTGCCGAGGTTAACTATATCACTACCGATCAGGAACTCCTGGCGGTATTGACTGCACTCAATGAGTGGCGATGTTACCTTGAGGGTGCGGCACATAAATTCACAATAGTGTCAGATCATCACCCACTCACTCACTTGCAAACTCAACCGAGCCTGTCTCGGCGGCAAGTCAGATGGGTGGAAATATTGCAGAGATATGACTGGTTATGGCAGTACCGCCCAGGACGCATTAACGTAGCTGACCCATTGAGCAGGATACCCAAAATACCTCTCAACAGACTACACGTGCACCTGTACCAGATGACTCTAAGGAGCCATGGCAAAAAGCCTACCCCCTCGAATGAAGTACAATTGCCGATGCCACCTCCCCCACCACTAGTAAAGAGGGACAAGAAAGGCCGTGCTGTCCCGCTTATACCAGCCCCTCCATCTCAGCAGCCTGACCCGATGGTTCCTAGTGGACCAGAGGCTCTAGTTGATCAGTTGAAGGCTGCTTATGACCAGGACCCATGGTTCTCTGTACCCTCCAACACTAGTGGCTTACAGTTCAGGGACGGCGTCTGGTGGCATGGCGACAGAATTGCCATCCCAGATAGCAAAGCCCTGAAGCAGGGCATCCTATATGAACTCCATGATGCCCCCTACAGTGGGCACCCAGGCAGGGACCATACCTTACAGGCAGTCCAACGGTTGTACTGGTGGGCTGGCCTAGTAAAATATGTTAAGCAGTATGTAGCTGCATGTCCCCACTGCCAGAGGAACAAGAGCACCAACCAGGCTCCAGCTGGATTACTGAACCAACTCCCGGTACCCGAGTTTCCATGGCAATGTATTTCCATGGATTTTATCTCCCAATTACCGAAAACCAGCACTGGGTATGATATGATTCTTGTGGTAGTGTGCCGTCTCAGTAAAATGGTCCACATTGTCCCAACTGTGGGAACAATTGGTGCTCTTGGTTTGGCCACACTCTATCGGGATCATGTATGGAAGCTCCATGGGGTACCCATGGATATGGTCTCCGACCGGGGTAAGGAATTCTGCAACAAATTCATGAAGGAACTTTTCACTTTGATTGGCTCACAGCAGAAATTTTCCACTGCTTACCACCCCCAAACTGACGGTCAGACTGAAAGGGTCAACCGGGTTCTGGAAGATATGATCCGGAATTATGTGGGGGGGAAACAGGACGATTGGGACCAATACTTAGCTGCCGCTGAGTTTGCGGTTAACAATTCATACCAAGATTCAATTGGCACCACGCCTTTCAGACTATGTACTGGAAGGGACCCCAATCTACCTGTGACCGTTGTGCCTGGGAAATTCCCCAAGGCAGCGGCATTTGCTGACCAGATGATCCAAGGCCTGGCTGATGCCAAGAAATGCCTTGAAGCAGCAAGGCAACGCCAGAAGGCATATGCTGATACCAAACGACGACACGTGGTGTTCACTGAGGGAGACATGGTACTCCTGAGCACTAAAAACATCAACCTCCGAATGCCTTCTGATGGGACAAAGAAGCTTCTCCCCAGATGGATTGGTCCTTTCCCCATTGCGACCACAGCAAATGGAAAGCGGGGGAAAATCAGTGACACCGCCTACCGTTTGGAGCTGCCAACTCATATGAGTAGGATTCATGACGTGTTCCACATCTCCCTTCTAAAGAAGTATGTTCCCGACGGAAGGGCACCACCTCCTGTACCCATGGTAGAGGATGGAGTGGAGTACTTCACTATTGATAGATTCCTCGATCACAGAGTCATCAAGTTGAAGGGGAGAAATCGGGTCAAACGGGAATACCTGGTACGATGGCAGGGTTACCCACCAGAGTTTGACACCTGGGAACCGGAATCCAAAATGCTTGAGATCTCTACCCCAGGTGAGGCCCGGGACGAGATGATACTTAAGTATTGGTCTTACACAGGTCTTCCCACACCCCCAGACCTATTAAAGACCAGCCGTGTCCTGATCAAGCACGTGCTTACCACCCAAGGCCTCAAAAGAAAGGCACAGTTGTGAGTGCAGTACATAACTGGGTACAGTATGTATCTGTAGCAACTGAGGTGGTACCCGTCTATGTGGATTAAATTCCCGAGACAGGGAATGCATAAGCCTCGATAACAAAAAGAGGCATGCATACATATGGCTTAAATTGGACCAGGATCTTACATCCTGAGTTCCCCCAAACCCCTGGTCATGGGAGTATAGCTGAAAGTATTATATTCCAGGAGGTTTCCAGGTATCACCTGCGGGGCAGTCAATCAGGAGATGACTGAAAGCCATGTGGGGGGGAATGTAGCAGGCCTAATATTTATAGGCTGCTAGCCCTGCATATGGGAGGTCTCCTGACCTCCATGCAGCTCGCATGCACTGTGATGCATGTGTTCCCTGGGGTGGCGGCAGGCACCACCAGTGGGACAGCGAGGGGCATGCCCATAACCGACAGGTTATGAGGCGGGCCTGGGCCGGTGCTCGCTCTCAGAGAGATACCTCAACGAGAGCTACGGCGAACCGGACATCTTGACGCGTGGTTGGAGCGTCCAGACCTCAGCTATAACTCCCAGGGGTTCTCTCCTGTTTCACTGGTTCCAAGTTGCTCACTCGGTCCAGGGAACTGGCTCTGAATCACGATTCCTCTGCGCACACGATCCCTGTATCTCACTCGCCTCCCACGCTTGCTGAGTGCAGGAACTTCGACCTCTGGCCCCGCGCCCCAGTCAACCACTGCGTCGCTACGGCCTCGGGTCCTGTGACTCAATTAGATTAGGCATTGATTGCTTTAGCTAGGCAGTGATCGCTCTCACGTGAACAACAGCGGGGAAACCCGGTCTGACTCAACGTTGAGTTGCGCTGTCCGACGTGAACAACAGCGGGGAAACCCGGTCTGACTCAACGTTGCGACCTATAGACCTCGCGTGAACAACAGCGGGGAAACCCGGTCTGACTCAACGTGTTTTGGTCGCGATCCTCACTTTGTTTCACGCCTCAGCTGTACGCTTTGGCCTGACGCACGGACGCTGAAGCACGTGTAATAATATATACCTGCTCGGCTTGCTCGGCTTGTCTTCTGAGGTTGACCTCGGTCACACTCTGTATCTGGGGGTGCTACCACATGGCCAGAACCAATACACCTCAAGAATCAAACCTGCAGATTCAACTGGGTGCTGAACTGACTCGTAACATCTCAATCCTGCAGCAAGCTTTTGAGAGAGAGAGCATAGCTGCTGACGAGTCGGCAAGGCGCCACAACACCCTGTGTGCCAGGCTGTACGCAGAACTAGAGCTCGCCAGGGACAGACTCGCCACCTTTGGCCGCCGTTCCTGTCACCACACCAACCTGGTGCCATCTCGCACCCCTGCTGGACACCTGGGCTCTGTGTGCACCCTGTGCGGTCGGTTCTTCGAGATCTCTGAGGACAACAGAATCCTCCGGGACATCACCAATCTTCCCAGGACTCCCTTCTGAAAAGGGACTCCCCTAATTGCAGCAGCAATCCTCCAAAGTGTGAAGTGCTAGAGCATAAACCCTCTTCAGGAACCTGACTCTTGGTAAATCTATCTCCTCTAGTAGATTTTCTTATCCTCAAAGATGGGCAAGGGCAAGGCAGCTGCGCGGCAGAGCAAGTCTGGCCCTTCGCGCGCAACATCCCAGTCACGGTCGCACATCAGCGGTCCCGAGGTGAGGGCGTGATCTGAGAAAGCCTTCAGACCGCTGCTCTTCGTTAGGCTAGCATTTAAAGAATCCTACTAGTAGCATGGAGGACGACGCGGGCATCATGCTCGGCGCTTTGCGCGATGCGCATGCCCGACTTGACACTCTCTTCGCCCCCATTCCCCCCCCTCTCCAGCGCATCACATCGGCTATGGCTGCCGCTGGCGCCGCCGATCCCGAGCTGGAGGCCGGCCTGGACGAGGACGAGGCCGCGGGGCCCCTTGCGGACCCTGCCGGCCAGCCTGCGCACGGGCTCGGTATGGGTGAGGCGGACATGTCCTTCCAGATCATGGAGATCCTCCAGAAGCAGGCCAACACGTCGCAGAACATCCTGTCGGCGGTCGGCGTCCTCGCCAACTCCCTCCTCGACGCCGAGACCGTGCGCGCGGAGACGGCGGGGCAGGCTGCTGTCGACTCTACGCTGCTCAACCGCAAGCTGGACGCGCTGGTGGGCACAGTCGGCACTCACGGCGCGAGCCTTGCGTCTCTGCTGCGCCGCACGGCTCCCTGGAGCCAGCAGCACGCGGTGCCGGCTGTCGCGCCGCCTGTGGGCGGCGCCGCGCCCGTTGCCGCGCCCGTCGTCCGCTCGCTGGGCACTGCCATCCACCACAGCGTCCTTGCCGCGAGGCAGGCTGCGGCGCCGGCGCCCGCGCTGGCCGCCGTGCCCGCGCTGACCGCCGTGCCCGCGCCGGTCGCGGCGCCGCTCGCTGCGCCCAGGCCCGCTGCGCAACGCGTGTCGCCACCCAGGCCACCGCACGCCCGGGTCCCCGTCGCCGTCCACGCGGCGCAGCTGGCGCTTGCGCAGGCCCAGCTAGCGCTGGCGCAGGCGCAGGCGCAGGAGGCGCCACCCCTCGACGCCACCTCCCCCACTGTGCTGTTCGCCGCTGCGCCCGCGCCGTTCGCACCCGCGCCCCAGCCCGTGCTCCAGCCCGCGCCCGCACCCAGGGTGGCCGCGCTGAGCCCCCTCGCGCAGCTCGTCGCAGACAACATGCGCACCGTCGCTGACACGTCGCGTGAGGTGCAGCGCCTCGCCATGATCGTCGGCCAGCAGGTGAATTCACCCGGGGCTCACTTTCAATTGAGGGGGGTGCCCGACTCATTCACTGGTGATTCTGGTGGAAGGGTGAATGTGGGCACACACTGCTACATGACTGGGGTGGGCTCCCCGGGAATGGCACGCACTGAACGTGCAGTAGGGACGTCTATTCCAAAATTGAACCCACCTGCAAAGTTCAAAGGACTGCCCTCTGACCATGTGGAGTCTAGCCTTTTTGCCTTTGAAGAATACTTTTTAGCCTGTGGCATCCCAGAATCCGAGTGGCATCTGCATGGCATGACCCTACTGTCTGACAGGGCCCTCGAGGTCTGGACTGCGTTTGCCCGACCTAAGCGCATGGATGGGGAAGCCGTTAGCTGGGGTGACATGGTGGAAGTTCTCACTTCCACATTTGGCCGTCCTAACGAGGCCAGGCATGCACGCCACCAACTCCACACATGTCGCCAAACAACCTCAGTCCAGCAATTTGCTATCCACATGAAATCACTCATGGCCCAGGCTGGAAAACCCTTCATGGCGGAACCCGATTTAATTAGCATTTTTATGCGTGGGCTAAAACCTTACCTCCTCGCTAAATGCGAGTCATGCCCCCGAACTGGGCAGTACTGGGACAGCTTCCAGGAGTTGATTGAGTATGCAATCCTTATGGACGAGCGTAAAGGTGGTGCGCCCCCGTTTTTCCCCAATCGCGACCGGGGTGGGGAGCAGCAGAATCTCCCCGGCAAAACCATTTACCCTCGCCCTGACCACCACCCCGGGCCTGCACACAAGAAAGTGCGATTCTCTCCCAGTCCTCAAAGGGAGCGGGGCAACAACTTCCCCAGACCCAAATTGTTCTCTGCTACTCACTCGCAGGCAACCAAGGGCAGCAGGCAGACCGTCTCGGGCGGCAACGGTGGCGGCGGCGGCAACGGTGGCCCCCGCGGCGGCCGCGGCGCCGGCACCAAGCGCCCCTACCCGCAGCAGCAGCAGCAACTTCAGGGCCCGGGCTGGCAGGGCCAGCCGGGACCCTGGATGGGCAACCCGGGCAACCCCTGGCAGCAGCAACAACAGCAGCAGCGTTCCCGGGGTTGCACCAACTGCGGCGGCAACGACCACTGGACCAACCAGTGCACCGCCGACATGGCCAACCAGCGTGACGAGTGAAGGGGTCGGTCCGAACCATTGCGGACCCGTGGCACCTGGTGTGACCCGGCTGCCCAGCCCCTTGCAGGTAGCTCACCTAGGGCGGTGTTGCTTCCAAGCGTTTCTCCAGGTTTTTCCCGACCGGTGCTGCAGCATCAGGTCATTCCCACTTTAAAGGGGGATTTGATTTCTTTGTTTCTAAGTAGCGCTTCCGCTCAGTGCGCCTCTGGCACCGCCGACTGTAAAGTAATTAAAGGGGATGATGTGCTGGCTGTGTCTGCTGACTTTCTATCGGTCACAGCTCCCTTGGTCGGTCACGCACTATGGATCACTCCTCCATTCTCTCAGATTCAGCAGTACCTGCAGCATTATCTGAATCTCAAACAACTCAGCGCACAAACAAGTGCTTGTTTCCTACTCCCCAAGTGGAAAGCCCCTTGGTGCCCCCTCCTAAAAGGGATGCACCTACTGAAAACAATCCCAGCAGGCTCTGTTGTTTACTCAGATCCGAAAACAAAGAAGCCACTCAAACCAACAGCCTGGCCTCTAGAGGTCTGGGCTGACTTTCCCCACAGTAAAGTGCAGCTGCACAGTTCCGCCTCTCGAGCCTTTGGCCCAAGCATGACATTTGCCGGCACTGTCAATGGCAGCAAGCATCTTTTCCTACTTGACTCTGGAGCTACCTTCTCGTTCTGGGATGTGACTCAAGCTCGGCTTCTAGGCCTCACCACATGCCCTACTCTATGTTCAGTGGAAGTGGCAGACGGTCACAATGTGCTCTGCCGGCAAAAGTGTGAAATCTCGGTGCACATTGGCACATATAGGGAGAAGATTTGGGTACATCTTATCGACCTGGGTGATGATGCTCAAGTCATCCTCGGTGATGATTGGCTCTGTCACACACGAGCTACCCTTGCTTTCACATCACCTCCCTCGTGCACCATTCGGGTGAAGGACCGCACCCATGACCTTGTTCAAATCCCACGGGAGGCAATATCGAAAAGTAAATTTTTACTTTCTGCAGTCAAATTTCGGAAACATTTACGGGATGGAGGGAAGTTTTATGTTATCAATGTGGTTGATGACAGGATATCCCCTCTTACCACCCCAGTTAACCCAGACTGGATGGAGAAAATGCCCAAGTGCTCCCCCGACATGCAAAAGTTGCTATTTGAATATCAGGATGTTTTTAAACCTATCTCTGGGTGTCCACCAGACAGGGGTATCAATATGGAACATGTTATCCCTTTAATCCCTAATGCAAAACCTCATTGCCGTCCCATGAAACGGTACAGCCCTATGGAAATGGATGCTATCGAGGGGGTGATCAAGGATTTACTTGACAAGGACTTGATTGAACCCAGCACCAGTCCGTGGGGTGCAGCTGTGGTCCTAGCACTCAAGAAAGACGGCTCTATTCGCCCTGTAGTTGATTGGAGATCGTTGAATTCCTCCACAAGCATGGCTGATAGATTCCCGCTGCCCCTGCAAGACCAGCTCTTTGATCAGCTGTCTGGGGTGCAGTACGTGAGCTCTCTGGACCTTCAGAGTGGCTACCATCAATTGCTTATAAATAAGGAGGATAGATATAAGACCGCCTTCCGTACACCCTTTGGGCACTACCAGTACAAGGTCCTGGGCCAGGGCCTGACCAACGCCCCCAGTTGCTTCATGAGGGTGATGAACACAATGTTTGCAACACAATTGCAAAAGTCTGGCAGGACTACCATCCCTGGGTCTGACATTAAAGGCTATGGGCCAGGCACAGGCATAGCAATCTATTTAGATGACATACTTTTATACACCCGGGGCTCCCGTGAGGACCATTTCATGTTGGTCCGGGAAGTACTGCAAGTCCTGAGGGATAACCAATTCCAGGCCAAACTTTCGAAGTGTGAGTTTGAACAGGAAGAACTCACCTTCCTGGGGCACGTCATAGGGAAGCACGGCATTAAGCCTGACCCTAAAAAGATATCAGCTGTGATGGACTGGCCAAAGCCCACCTCAGTCACTGAGGTACGGTCATTTTTAGGCCTTGCCAATTATTTTCGGCGATTTATGATGGGGTACTCTACCCTTGCAGCCCCACTCACCAACCTCACCAAGCTTGATTCTGATATATCAGCCTGGAATGAGGCATGTGACATTTCATTTCAGGGCATTAAAGAAGCTTTGTGTAATGCTCCAACACTGGCATTGCCAGATTTCACGAAGCCCTTTGAGGTGGTAGCCGATGCGTCCATTGTGGGCATCGGGGCGGTACTAATGCAGGAGAGCCACCCGGTGGCTTACCTGAGCAAGAAGCTCTCTCCTGCCGAGGTTAACTATATCACTACCGATCAGGAACTCCTGGCGGTATTGACTGCACTCAATGAGTGGCGATGTTACCTTGAGGGTGCGGCACATAAATTCACAATAGTGTCAGATCATCACCCACTCACTCACTTGCAAACTCAACCGAGCCTGTCTAGGCGGCAAGTCAGATGGGTGGAAATATTGCAGAGATATGACTGGTTATGGCAGTACCGCCCAGGACGCATTAACGTAGCTGACCCATT
>Ga0316230_1003957_pt1 | contig 11137 bp, 10 predicted proteins | sample TBH18025metaG_FD_206004 | JGI IMG/M metagenome (GOLD analysis project Ga0316230, IMG submission 206004) | Freshwater microbial communities from Trout Bog Lake, Wisconsin, USA - TBH18025 | ecosystem: Environmental > Aquatic > Freshwater > Lake > Hypolimnion/Profundal zone | place: USA: Wisconsin...
AATTTAAATGAAACTAGCTTTAATTAAAAAGGTTTTTTTTGATTTTGTGAGTTAAACATTAAAATAGTTTGCTTATGAGTTTTGCTGTTGTGATTTCATAATAAATTTGTTAATAAGCTACTATTCAATAAACTCTCACCTATTAAAAAACCATACAAATCAATTTCATTTGATACAAATTGATTTGTATTGTTTGAACTTTCTAATTACATACGTTATGATAGATAAAATCTATCATAAATAGGATATAATGTTGCAAACATCCCATAATACAGATGTTGTCGAATTAATATACTTTAAAACACCTGCTTCTGTTAATTGCTGTATATTTATAACCTTCAAACGCGTGTTTGAAAACCAGCCTTTTTTTATCAATATCTGAGATAAGAAGACGCATAATAAAAAGGATTATGGTTGACAGATTGAAAAAAATGATTCTATATCGTAATAACTGCAAAATATCCGGCAGTTATTCAACGGCAAATCAAAACACATTAATCTTAGATGATAATCCACGACTAAGCTCAATCAGCATGTTACATCATTTGTACAACAGCTTTTATACTTTTGACAACTGGTTTAGCGGTCCGGACAACCGGTTTAGCGAACCGCACAACCAGTTTAGCGAATGGGACAACCGGTTTAGCGAACCGCACAACTGGTTTTGCGAATGGGAAAACTGGTTTAGCGAACCGCACAACTGGTTTAGCGAATGGGAAAACTGGTTTAGCGAACCGCACAACCGGTTTAGCAAATGGGAAAACTGGTTTAGCTAACCGCACAACCACTTAACAATTTCAAAAAACAATCTTTTTTTCAAATAAATAAAATAATTAATACCATTAAATTCTTTTAAAAATGGCAACAAGAACAACAAGATTAGGTCGTACAATCAAAACATTTGATACTGCATTTGCCTACCATTGATCTTGTCTCTATTATTCATTATTGCATGTTGTTTTTTTACCACTATAATACATGTTAGCAGTAGTGTACCGAGGTGCAAAGTTTCCAAATGTAGCATTTATAATATGTAGTTTTAAAACTACAAAAGGATATACTGTTAAGGATACAATATAGGTAGCACCACATCACCGCATCATCACATCTAATATTACGTTCCTACAGAACTTTGAATATTTATGTTCATATTATTTCTACCAATATAACACACCTCTGGTGTGGAAAATCATTACTTATAAAAAAAGCTTTTTACTTTCCCCATAAATGTCTTCGATTTTATTCTACCTAAAGATATAGCCCAATCTTCTTCAGCACTTAGTTTCCTTTTAAAATCAGCTTTCTCTTTTGTCATTAACTCTTTAATTCTTTTGTCTTCACCATTATCAAGCCAAAAACCATGCATATCAGGACAGGTGTCAAGCTCTAAATCATAAAACCTATAGTTAAATCTTACCATAGTTTTATCGCATTTAGGACAAATTAAATTGCCTTGTACCTCATGTGTTTCTAAAGTACCTTTTAATTCATCATCACTCCATACAGTATCTTCAAGTTGGTCAAGTTCATTCTCATCCAGCCAGATACCCTTACACTTTTCACAACTATCAACAAGAATAGTATCATATCTCTGTTCTTTCAGTTCGCCATCACATCTTGGACATTTCATTGTTTTATTTTATTAATTTTTAATAAATGAATAATTATTATGAAAACTTATAATTGATTGATCTATCTTTATTCTATTCAACTTAAGTCAACAGAATAATAGTTTTAAAGATAAATATTATTGCTTTTATAATATTCTGTAAAATTACATTTTTATTTAATATGAAGATTGTTTTTTTGAATAAAAATTCTTTAAGCATAAAGTATTGATGTTGCTGTTCAACTTCATAAATTCATCGGCTTATCAACTCAATAATATCCTGTATTGATTTATTTATCTTAGCTTCCTTCTTATGCTCTGCCTGCAAACCTGCATTCCTTATTCCCCCTCTGTAATATCTCATCCACCACGGAGCCACCGTCAACAAGCCATCATAAACTGTATAAGCAATAGAAGTATTTACTGTAATTGCAATTAAAGCAGCATTAAGCAAAAGAGAATTTATACCGTTCCAATAATTGCCAAGTACTATTTGCCCACTTCCGGGTATAATCATACTTAAATATTTAACTCTTGATATCATAGAAGCTTGTTGTTTTCTAAGCTTAGCAATAAAGTATTTAATACTATCAGCTTTTTTAGTGGTAGAGTCGCCTATATAACTCATTAAGTTCTCCTGAGCATCATCATAATAAGTAGAAGCAAGTTGTGCAATACTTTTGTAAAATAAGTATTTCTTTTGTGAGCTACTGTCCAATTTAAGATTGCATAATGAAAGCGTAGTTAAAGCATTATTAAATTGCTTTAGCTCAAACTGACAACAAATAATCCCCCAAAAAGCAGTAGCTCTTACATTAATTTTAAAAGGCTTGTAAAGATTATTATAGATTTGTAAAGCCTCTTTGTAAGCATGAAGTTGATAATAACAATCAGCTTCACACAAAAGTGCTGTATCCTTTAGTGTTCCGGTAGTATCAAAAAATGCAACACGATCATAACAAACAGCCGCTTCCTTATAATTAGAATCGATGTAAAGTTGTTGTGCTTTTAAGTAGGTTTCAGTAATGCTTTGTGCATTACTAACAACTGACAACAACAGCAAACTAAAAATCAGTAAGTAGGAGCTCTTCTGTTTCATTTTTAATTTTATTATTGAAGTCGTTGTTATATTTTGAAGCTGCCTTCCACGAACCATAAATACCTCCGCCATAATATCCAAGAGCTATACCACCACTTATCCATCCCAGCACACTCGAAGTACCATACTTATTAAAACCTCTGTAAGCTTCAAAAGTATTAAGAGCAATTATCAGCATCGAAATCAAGCCATCCCTCGAATTACCGGTATATACCTTACCCATCCCCGGAATGATTGCCGACATGGTAGCAGCCACAAAAGGAGATTTATGCTTACTGTGTTTTACTTCAGTAAGTATGTCCTTATAGTTTTTCTGTATATCAGTATAAGGAATTGTATTCTGCTTAAGTTCATCCCACTTATGGTTTATTAACAACTCATTAAAATGATAAAAATACTTTAAAGAATCATTAAGAAACTTATTTGAGATTAAAAGGGTGTCGAGCTTTTGACTTTGTCCTGTCATCAATAATAAAGTACAATATTTCTTTACATAAAGCAAAGGCATTAACTCTTTTGCAGGATAAAAAGATTCTAGTTTAGATAAGGCAAACTCATTACCCATAACCTTTACACCTAAATTAATTACTTTAAGTTTTAAGTTGTCATTTGTAGTTAGATACTTAAGAGCTCTTTCGTACTCTTGAATAGCCTGTTGATATTTTCTATCCGATTCAAGATATCTGCCATACTTAATGCTATGTTCAGCATCATATATATTTTGAGCCGATGCTATAAAAGGGAAACCAACTAAAATAAGTAAGAGTATAATTGAAGGAAGAAAACAATGCTTTTTAGAGATCATCTTTAAGCTTATGCGTATTAATATCTATTTCATACCCGTCAGCATAAGGATGATTGCATCTACTAAGACGATCAAAGGCAGCAAATAAACCTATTACCAATCCTTTTTTCTTTATAACTTTTAAAGCATATTCCGAACAAGAAGGAGTAAAATTACACGAAGGATAATCTTGAGACGAAATACATTTCTTATAAAAGACAAATAAGCCTGTAAACAGATATTGCACAGGATTCTTAGTAGTACCTGTATTTAGTTTAGCAATCTGCTCATTAGTATTAAAGATATTCTTAACTAATGCAATATCTTTAACTTCCTGAGCATTTACATTTAGATATAAAAGAAAAGCAATAGTAAATAGAATAAAAGGAGTTCTTTTCATTAAGAATTAGAAAATTAAAACCCCAATGCCTACATTAAAACTCCATAAATAATGAACAAATACCCTATTGGAAGTAATTAGTTCCATAAACCTATCTGAATTACCATTTATAGAATATTGATCTTCTAAATCACTATGATTATATCCGCTGAATAAATAACCAGTCTGTAAAGAAACATTCAAAATTATGCGATCATAAAAGATACGCTGATTACCTACACATAAGCTTAATCCATACGAACTTTTGCTGCCACTTGTAACAAAACCAGAAGGAGGAGGATTGTTTACATCACTAAACGACCAATCCCAACTATAATGATCTAATTGTATTTTAGTATAAGTCCCCAAAGGGGCTAAGTTATCGGAATAAAAGAACTTCATGAAATAGGAAACACCTTTAACTGAAATGTTTCCTATTGCTGTTGGTGAATAAGTTGAGAGCATATTATCAGGAGAAGTAAATATTGAAAGACCATCAAAATCAAAACAAGTATTAAAATAGCTATAGGATACACCCATTTGAAGATGTCTGCCTGCTACAAACTCTAATCCAAAAGTGTTTTTAACATTAAGAGAAGTAAAACCTGTGTTTCCATTCTGGTTTGGGTTTGAAAAAGTAGGTCGTGCATTTATGTCATACATAAACAACCACCTTTTACCCATATATCCTGAAACCTGAGCCTCGCAATAAGAAGATATCATCAAACTTATTACTAATATATAAATGATTCTTTTCATATTTATATGTTCCATTTTAATTCCTTTAAGCATAATCTTAGTTATTTGAAATTCTTAAATTTTTACCCTTCCTTATCTGATTAAATGAATCATATAGCTTTGAGTTAAGATAATCGTTTCTATCTCTATTATAAAATGAAGAGTTGTTATAATAAATAGCTTGTCCTGTTTTAAGATCTAATACAGTATGGAAGTAATAAGAATAATAATCAGGAGCTGATATTAGATAAATTGAATACGGAATAGTAATGATATATACCGACCACACACAAGCTTGTGTATAAGTTTGAGGCATCTTATGTGTGCGTGCTGACAATACACCCGAAACATCAATATATTGTGTATTATATTTCTTTATTAAAGGACTTACATTTTGTGAGCTATTTAAAATATAAGAACTTTCTCCCGGCATGTTAAATGATTCTGTTAACCAATCTTTCAAAATTGAATAATCATTATAGATTTCAGTATCATCAGCTGTAAATTCAGAAGGAATAAGCATGTTTGTTTTGATGCTGAGCTTGTCAGTAATTCTCTTTATTTTATCAATATATTCCTTTTGCTTTTGATCAGAATCCATATAACGAATAACATCACTTTTGCGTTCATCTATCTTAAAATAGAGCGGATTAAATACTAAAATATTATTTATTTTAGTAGTAGGAGTGTTCTTTGTTCTTCTTCTATACGAACGATAGCTTTCGTAATCATCATCGTTTTCTTCATCTTCGTTTGTAACTTTAGAAATGGCAAAAAAGTTATTAAAATTTCTTTTAAAAGCAGTGTCCTGTAACATATCAACCAGAATATATTTAAAATAATTCTCGTTTCCGCTTCCTTTTGATTCAGTGGTTTTCTTTTTCGATTTTATACGATCATACTTATTACTGGCATGCTCTATTGCTAAACTATCTGCAACTAAATTTACTGTTGAGGTATCTCTTGGTGCAAAAGCAAGATCCTTAGGTTTAATATTTCCTTTGTTAAACATGTTTTTAAACATATCATCTTTTAAAGAAGTAAGATATTCGTTTTCGGGATGTAGTTTATATAACTGCCAGATATTTCTAATAGCTACCACACAGAAATCTTTTTTCTCAAACTTCCTGAACAAATAATTTAATTGTTGCGATTCACCTTCTCTTTTTTTATAATCAGCAACAACTTCTGTTAATTTGCCATCTATCTTATGTTTAGCCATTAAATACAAGCTACTTGCCATTGATTTATGTAAATAAAAACTATTAGGGAAATCTTTTAGCATTATGTACGAGTTGTAGAAAGCCTCTACATAATCCTGGTCAACGATATATTGATTAATACATTCAAAACGAGCTAAGTTCTTAACGGTTGTAAACTTTTCTTTTGATTGAATAAAAGCTTGCTTGCCATTATTATCAAGATTTTTTATTAAATCTTTCAAAGCTTCTCTACGTTTCAATACATTTGGATGCGTACTCAAAGTATCATCATAATCATCTCTACCTTTAATCGGTGTTACATTATCTAACCTATAGTTGTCAGGGAATTTAAAATAAGGAGATTCAAAATAAGATTTGTCAAATTTAATATCATCAAATGGAAGATAAGCATATTGCAACACATCCATTGCTCCATCTATTTCAGTTAAAGCATAATTAGTTTTGCTGTAATAATCAAGTAACCCTAATTCATCTGCTTCACTTTCCATCTCTCTTGATCTATGATGAACCTTTAAGAATGATTCATCTACATCTTCCTGATCATAAGTTTTACCTTTTTCAATTTTCTTTTTACTTAGATAAAAATCCATATTATGTTTCTTCGCATAATGAACAATCTCATGAGAAAGAACAAATGCAAGTTGAGCCTCACTTGTAACTTGAGCTACTAAGCCAAGATTAACAAAAATTATTCCTTTATCTGTTGAAAAAGCATTTACTGATGGAGATTTAACGGTATAAAACCTTAAAGACTTTCTTAAATCAGGTTGATCCTTTAATATTACATCAGCAATACTGTTTATGTATTTTGTGATAGGATCATTAAATAAGATCTTTCCACTTATTAATAGCTGATTAATATAGTAATTGCTTTCTTGCAAAAACTCATCTTTAGCTTTGTTTTCTGATCGTTTATTCGATTTGCTTATTGAGCTTTTATCTTCTTTATATTTCTCCATATAAAGTTTGGTAATATCTTCAGGTATCTTACCTGATGACTTTAATAGCTGATAATTATCGAAATCAAATGTCTCTTGAGATATAGAGAAGGATGTCAATAATAAGATGCAAGATATTAAAAGGAATAATTTCTTCATGAGAATTTAATTTAAAAAAGAGCTTACTTATTAAGGGTTTTAATTTTAATAAGTAAACTCTTTTTATTATTAATAGTATTAATTAGTATATTCTATTTTGTTAAAATAGAATACTGTTCTGTTCTTTTTGCCTTTCTTTGAAGTGTTTTTGATCTTTTGGTAACCATAAGATATTAGATAATTATCATACCAAAAATCAACATCGCTTTCCATTTCATCTTTTACCTTATCATTTTTAAAATTAGTTTTAAACTTTGATAATACTCTTTCATTTGTTTTTTCGCCATTTTCAAATGTTATAGATTTTACAGCATCATCTAATGTAAAACCACAAATTATCTTTTCGTTATCAACTGTTACTTTAATTCTTTGTTTTAAATTAAAAGTTAAAATGTCATCAATTTCAAAAGCTTGATCCCATAAAACGGTGCCATCTTTATCAAAAGCAACAACCATTCCATGTGTATATCTATAACCGTCAAACACTGTTCTTGATGTTGTATGCATGTTCCCTTTTGAATCGAAAGAAGTATAATATTCAACATGATATTGTGGATAATAACTTTCGGCAACCATTATATATTCATCCTTTTTAACAGAAATAATATCGTGAATTAAAAGATTATATCTTAACCTTAAGTCTTTACCTTCTGATAATTTCTTTTTTGCTTGTTTCTTTGCGTTGCTTTCACTTCTTGCACTGCTTTTATTATAATATAAAATTATGTTATTTAACTGCTGAAACTTTATATATTTCATAGTTTCTATTGAGCCATCAACTATGTTAGCAAACACCAATCCTTTTAATACATTAGCTACACCAATTTGTGTAATCTTATAAGTACTTTGTGCGTCAGAGTAGCCCCCAATTAATATCTTTCCATGATTTTCGTTTGTATATAATTTTGGACTGCATATATCTTCTTCATCTGTCATTTTAAACGAAATCGACTTCGATGTTTTATCTTTACTGCCGCCATCAATATCTTTTATTAACATCTTAGCTGTATTTTTATCCGGTTTAGTATTAAATAAACCATACACTATATTTTCTTCTGCACTTGCAAAAATATCATTCATTTGTCCCGGAATAAGAGTTTCATATTGATGTGTTTTTGTAGTGCTGTTGTTAAAATCAAAAGTCATTAAGATAGGTACTGGTTTATAATTTAATATCCCTAAAAAATAAGGGATACCACATCCGCAATAACATGCTATCTGTTTCATCATTTTGCCACCTGAAGAAGGTACAACATAACCGCCCAGATATACTTTTTGATTATAAACTGTAAAGCCTGTTAATTTTGTAGGTATTTTATTCGATTCATTCAACACAGTTATTTCTTTTGTGTCAATACTTATTTTTACAACAGTATAATTACCATAATCATATTGTTTCCATTCTTCTTTCTGATTGTTTGGACTGTTAAATAATACAAATAATTCGTTATTTACCGGATCAAAGTATTGTTTGTAATAAAATACTGCATCAGAAATTTCAACTTTCTTCGACCAAACTTTCTCAAAGTTATTATCCAAGAGTGTAAAAGAATACTTTTGCATTCTTTTTGATGTTTTATCATCATCAATTTCATTAAATAAGAGCACACCTTTAGTTCCTACAGGTAAAACGTAGAAATTATCATTGTTGCCATCCAATTCAATCTCAACTCTAAGATTGTTATCTTGTGACTTTAAAGGGTTGTAAATTAGCAACCCTAACATTAAAACTAGTAAAATTTTCTTCATGTTTTCTTTAATAAGGTTAAATAATAAATGATTAATTAATAGTTTTCAAAAGTATGAATTAATTTGATTTAAATAACATTTGACAAATAATTTTAATAAAATATTAGTTCTTCTATTTATAATAATATAATATTGTTTCAATAGCTTTAATATTAAATATATTACATGATTTAAACTATTGTATAAAAACATTAAATAATATTATTTAGAGAAAATATCAAAAATGACTTCATGAAAAACACTGCAAGGTATCTTGAAAGTATCATGTACCCTTGCAGTGAAGTGCAAGGCATGATTTTATTTCCACGGTCTCTTGCAGCGGACTGCAAAGTACCATAGATGTTTTAAAACGTCTATATATTTATATTAAGATATCCTAGAAGTTTCCTTTATAAATAAAATGTATTTGGTCTATGCTTTTTCTCCAAAGATATTCTATTTTAATACCTTAAATCTGCAAGTGGTGGCTTAAGATAATGTTTATTAAATGACAAAACCTAACAGGTTTTTAAAACCTGTTAGGTTTAATTTCAATAAGTTAAATGAACATCTGCGGATTTAAGGTAATATTAGGAATGTGTTTTTGGGTAAGGATTCATTTATTTTATTCTTTTGGTAAGATAATATAATTTATGTCTATAAAGGTGCGAGAATACATAGCAAACCCTTAAATACGCAAAAAGTTAGTCAGCTCAAATATTTAACCCCAATAAGTTCTAAAAAGCTTTTAGGTTTAATTATATAGATTAAGACAAATAATTTAATTACTTTTGCACATTCATTATAAATAACAATCTTATGGGTTTAAAATGCGGTATCGTGGGGCTTACTAACATTGGTAAGACAACTATTTTCAACTGTATATCTAATACTAAGGCAGAAACTACAAATTTTGCTTATAGTACAAGTAAATCAAATATGGGTGTGGCTAATGTACCCGACCAGAGGTTATTTGAGTTGGACAAAGTGATAAAAGCCGAGAAAGTTGTGCCTGCTACTATAGATATAGTAGATATTCCGGGGCTTGCTAAGGGTGCAAATCAAGGGGAAGGTGTGGGAAATGCTTTTCTTGCTGATATTCGTCAAACTGATGCTATTATTCATGTATTAAGATGTTTTGATGATGAAAATCTTGCACATGTTGAGGGCTCAATTGATCCTGTAAGGGACAAAGAGATTATTGAATTTGAGCTTCAGGTGAAGGATCTTGAGGTAATTGAACGCAAAATTCAGCGTACTGAAAAGGGTGCAAAGGCTGGTGACAAAGATGCTAAGCATGGTTTGGAAGTTCTTGCTAAATATAAACGACATCTGGAGAATATGCAGAATGTTCGTACACTTGAAGTGCATGAAGATGAAAAAAGATGGGTTAATGATATGTTTCTTTTGACAGATAAGCCTGTAATGTATGTATGTAATGTTGATGAAAAGTCTGCTTTGACAGGAAATAAATATGTTGATGCCCTTAAAGAAGCTGTTAAGAACGAGAATACAGAAGTTTTGATAATTGCCGGAGCATTAGAGGCTGAGATTGCCGAACTTGAAAGCGAAGAAGATCGCATTGCTTTCCTTCAGGATTACGGACTGACCGAACCTGGTGTAAATGTCTTAATTCGTTCCGCTTATCGTTTGCTGAATCTTATTGCTTTCTTCACTATTGGCGGCAAAGAGAACCGTGCCTGGACTATTCACAAGGGAATGACGGCTCCTCAGGCGGCAGGTGTCATCCATAGCGACCTTGAGAGAGGGTTTATTCGTGCTGAGGTTACTAAATATGATGATTTGATCTTTTATAGCAACGAACATAAGGTTAAAGAACACGGTAAGCTTGCTGTTGAAGGCAAGAATTATATTGTTTGTGATGGTGACATTCTACATATAAGATTTAATGTGTAAATAGTATATTAAAAGGTGATTAGACTTTAAGCTTTTTTAATATAAACAAAACATACGAGGTTTTCAAAACTTGTTTGGTTTGGTTTAACAAATTATAATTTACCACCCAATACAGCGGTTTTCTTATATTGCTTAACGTTTCCTTTGAGGTCGAACACTTCAATATACAAAACATATATACCTATGATTGCTTTGGTATTGGCATCCGAAATACCATCCCATAAGAAAGTTCCTTTGGTTCCCATTAATACATTCTTGATAAGATCTTTTATGAGTCTTCCTTTTGAATCATAAATCAAAACATTAGCTAGCAAACCGGGCGAAGTAAACTTATAATTAATCTGAAGCACATCATCATGACCATCATTATCGGGCGAAAAGACTTCAGGGGAAATCGTGAAAGGATCTTCCAGATAAAGGAAGTTGCTGTACTGTGAGTTTTGATAAGTAGGTGTTGCAAAGCCGGATTGTTCAGAAGCGGAATGCCAGTTTGTTTTATCCTGAGTTGCCTTGTCGGGATTAATGCGTTCGAGCGAAACTCCAGCAACGTCTAATAATAAAGG
>Ga0316230_1003971_pt1 | contig 11106 bp, 12 predicted proteins | sample TBH18025metaG_FD_206004 | JGI IMG/M metagenome (GOLD analysis project Ga0316230, IMG submission 206004) | Freshwater microbial communities from Trout Bog Lake, Wisconsin, USA - TBH18025 | ecosystem: Environmental > Aquatic > Freshwater > Lake > Hypolimnion/Profundal zone | place: USA: Wisconsin...
CGGCAATCAATTGCACTCGTGGCGGAGCTGGCTGAATTTCCATTACTACAATACGCACTCACTCGGGCCGATGATGTACATCACCGGGTTGCGGCCGACCCGTGTGGTGGCGTTGCCGGCGGCGGTGGGGATGGCTGGGTACCCGATGCGGGATGCCAAACACGGCATGGGTGGGATCACCCCGTCGCTCATGACAATGTCGAATGGCTCGGTGGTCCGCAATTTGATGGGCGCCACCACCAGCGACACACACCAGCAGCGAATTTGGGGCACCCACGCCGCGGCCGAAATTCTTCACGGCAAGTTGACCGTGCGCGTCGGCGCGGCCGGCGGCGGTGTGCGGCTCGATGTGAAACCGAGCTGGGACGAACTTGGCGAACTCGCGGCCAAGACCGGTCATGGCGGCGGCGATTTCTGGGTGCTGTATTACTTTGCCAAAAATATTCTCTTTGGTGAGCCAGGGCCGTTTGAAATCTATAACGCCTGTGATTGTACGATTCCCGGCATCCTCGCGTACCGGTCGTCGGTCGAAAACGGGAAGGCGTACGATGTGCCGGATTTCCGTGATCCGCGGCAGCGCGCCGCATGGCGCGACGACCATTTCGATCAGCCCAAACTCGATCACCGCACCGCCTTGTTCCCGAAAAATCAGGACACGACGGTGACACTGCATTTTTCCAAGACCATGCGGGATTTGTGTAACCAAGCCGTGTTGTACCGGGCGTACCGGGATGCAAAGCAGATCAGGGCCGACCTGGTTAATCCCAGCGCGTTAAGGGAAGCGGCGCAAAAACTATTGCCGGAACTGCCGGCGCTCCAGACCAGCCAGAAGCTGGCCCGACAAATTATCAAGTGCCAGCCCGGGAGTCTGGGGGCACAGGTGTTGCAGGAGATGCTCGACCTCTCCGAGCCAGCCGTTTCCGGCTTGGCTGCCTTTGCGACCCAGCTCCAGAAAGAGTGCGGCCCATTGGAACGCCAGGCGGACGATTCCTGGGTCTCACCGTACATGCTGGATTGGCGGGTGGGGAAGCTGCAGAAAAAATCTGCGGGTGGGTTGGCGGACAGCCGGCCGATCGTTCTGGCAACTGCCAAGGTGCTGACGACCAAGGAGGGGTTCTTGAATCTGCATCCGCTCTTTGGGAGCCGGGATGGAATTGCCCATGCCGAATGCAAAATCCGGGTCCGGCAAGCCGGCGAGTGGGAAATCCGGTTGGGTCATGACGGCGGAGCAAAGTTGTTTGTCGATCGCAAGCCGGTCGCACAACAGTTGGAGCGCCGCAATCCGTGTGCCCCGGATCGCACCATTGCCCGCGTCAAACTGAGCCAGGGCGTGCACACCCTGCAGGTGGCGTTGGATACCGATCAGGGGCAGGGCTGGGGTTTCTTTTTACGCTTCGCTGTCCCACTAAATAAACGGAAACGTGGTTTGCAATGGGTTTTCCCAGCGGCAATCATTGGAGTTAAATGGTAATAAAATGATTCCGCTGAAAAACCTCCGCGCTGCGGTCCGCGAGGCCGCGGCCCCTCCCGAACCCCGTCGAATTTTACGCGTTTCAGTAAGGCAGGGACGGCGGCCTCGCCGTCCATGCCGGGTTTTTCAACGGAATCAAAAAATATGAATGCGATTCGGACAATCAAAGATTTGCCGTATGCCAATTATAAGGGCCGGGTGTTGCATCTGGATCTTTATCTTCCCAGCGGCACCGACAAGGCGCGTCCTGCCATCTTGTGGGTGCGGGGCGGGGGCTGGCGTTCCGGCGACAAAAATGTCGACCATCCGGGCGCAGCCATCGCGGCCCAAGGGTTGATTGTGGCCGTCATTGAATATCGCGGCAGCGCCGAGGTCATTGCCCCCGGGAATGTCCATGATTGCAAGGCGGCGGTGCGCTGGTTGCGCGCGAATGCCGGAACGTATGGGATTGATTCCGACCGGATTGGGGCGGCGGGTAGATCGGCCGGCGGTCATTTGGTGGCATTATTGGGAACGACGGCCGGCTGCCGGGCCTTGGAAGGCGACGGCGGGAATCCGACCCTGCCGAGTTCCGTCCAGGCGGTGTGTGACTTCTGTGGTCCCAGCGATCTGACGCGGATGGCGAATTCCTCGATTCGGAAACAGTTCACGGCGTTGGCCGATGTTACCGCGGAATATCTGGGTGGGCCGGTCGAACAGCGACTGGAACTGGCCCGCCTGGTCAGTCCGCTCAATTATGCTTCGCCCGCCACGGCGCCGACATTTATTATTCACGGCGATGCCGATCATATCGTGCCAGTGGAAGAGAGTATTATTTTCTATGATAGTTTAAAAAAATACGGTGTGGACGCGAGTCTCCACCGGGTGGCCACCGGAACGCATGATCTCCCCTGGGCGACCTACGGCGCACAGGTCATGGCGTTTTTTCGGCGCACATTGATCAGCTGATTTTGAGGATTGACTTAATCGGGCTGGTTCGGTAGGTTACGCCTTCTCACAAGTTTGGACACACGATTTTATGAAGACATTCATGGCAAAAAAAGAAGAGCAGACGCCACGCTGGTTCGTGATTGACGCGAACAACAAGGTGGTCGGTCGCGTTGCTGTTCAGGCGGCCAACGTTCTGCGGGGCAAACACAACCCGAAATTCACAGCCCATGTGGATACCGGCGATTTTGTCATTGTTGTGAACGCTGCGAAATGCGTTTTTACCGGTAAGAAGGAAACCGATAAGCAGTACATGACATACTCGCAATATCCGGGTAAAGAAAAGCGGTTTTCCCCCAAACAATTGCGCGGGCATCATTCGGAAGATATTATTCGGCGCGCCGTGCGCGGGATGATTCCGCACAACCGCCTCGGGCGGGCGACGATCACAAAATTGAAGGTCTACGCCGGCGCGACCCATCCCCATGTCGCCCAGCAACCGGCTCCGCTGGCAGTCTGATTTGTAAAAACTTTTGGAAGCAATCATCATGGCAAAGATCACCCCAATTCCCGCAATTCTCGGTACGGGTCGGCGCAAGACCAGCGTCGCCCGCGTCCGGCTCATCCCCGGCAGCGGCGTCATCATGGTCAATGACAAGAAAATCAAAGACTATCTGACCGTGCCGAATCAGTTGGATCATGCGCTGGAACCCTTGCGCGCCACTGACACAGAAAAGAAATACGACATTAGTATTCTCGCTGAAGGCGGCGGGATTAACGGCCAGGCGGGCGCGATCCGCCTCGGGATCTCGCGGGCTTTGCTCATTGCGATGCCGGAAACCAAACCAGTGCTCCGCGGGAAAGGCATGCTCACGCGCGATTCACGCATGCGCGAACGGAAGAAGTACGGTCAGCCCGGCGCCCGCAAACGCTTCCAGTTCTCGAAGCGTTAATCAACAAATCCGTGTCATCTTTAGATTGAAACTAGTCCGGGTGCTGGTGTAACTGTTGTCAGTCGACATGAAGATTATTCAGCATTTTTCGCTGTTGCGATTTTCTCTGCGTGCGGGATGAATTGCCGATGAGGCGGTTCATTGGCTATGTTTCGGCGGTTCTCGCGCTCGCGACGTTGCAGACCGTCAGGGGCGACTGCACACAAATCAAGTATTTTTCACTCGCCCCCAACGACCGGTCCATAGTGGCCAGCTTGGATGTGTTGTTCCCCGAGCTTTTGTTTGAATTTGACAGCAAGGCAGGGTTGTTGGTGGCCACGGGTTGTGGCGATCAAATTGCCCTGACACAACCGTTCATCACCGCCGCGAAATCAGGCGACCCGGCCAAGCTTCACGCGGAAATTGATCGACAGCTTTGGCATCGGTTGCCACAGCCGGGCGTATTCCGTCACCCGATCTATGGGTTTGATCTCCAGAACTCAGGAACAGCCTGGTCGACCGTGTCAATTTTCCCGGATGCGGCCTGGGCCAAGCGCGTGGGTGGGCATCCCTTGTTCGGGTTGACATTGTCGCAAAAGACGGCTCGCTTGATCGTGCTGGTGGCCGATGTGGATGCGACGGAAACAGCCCAACAAGTGGGCGCGGTGGATTCCAAACTGCCGCCGGCAACTGCGCCGCAGTCGGTCGCCGACCTGAAATGGGCCAATTCTTTAGCCGGCGGGTCCGCGTTTCTGATGTTCGCGCCGACAACGGTAACCAGTTACAGCGCCCGCACTCTTTGGCTGGCGGGCAATGAAAAGATTGTCACCGAACGCACCTACGTGGCGCAACCCAGCGCGACGGGGCAGTTCACGCGGTTATATCTGTTTATGGTGGTGGTGCCGTTGGCTGACTATAACCAACAGACGCAGTTGCTCGAGACGTTCCTGCGGGGATTTCGGATGCCCGCCCACCCGCTCAGTCCGGTCCTGACGCGGACAACGGCGGCGCGGCTTGCCGCGCAGCGGACGGCGCAGGATTCGCCGAAAGATCATCCGCAACTGTCAGTATACCAATGGCGGCTCGCGCAGAATTCATCCCCCGCGATTCAGCGCGCACTCGCGCCGACCACGAAGCCGAAGGAGGCCGAGCAGATCTGGCGAGATCTATTGCCCACATTATCCCAGCCGGATGTGCCGGAGGCGCTGTGGCACTTGGCCCGCGCCGAGTTCTTGCAAGGCAAAAATGCGCTCGCTGAGCAGACTTATCAAAAGTTGCAAACGGACTTCCACACGCATCCCCTGGCATTTCCGGCAGCGTTGCAATAAGGGACAATTTGTGGGCACAACTTACGGGATTGGAATCGGGCCGAGGAAGTCTGGCTCGCCGCCCTCAAGTTGGCCCACGACGATTCCGAAAGACGGCAAGTTGCCGGTCAATTGGCCATCGTGCCGTTCTACCGCAAACAGTACCGCCCGGCGTTGCAGGCGCTCGAACAGCTTCTGGATGAATACCCCACTTTTGAGACTGCGGATTTTGTGCGTCCGTATCTTTGGTACTTGAAGACCTGTGCCCAGAAGAAACTGTGAGAAGGAACACATGAAATTGATGCTCCGATTGCCCGCATTTTGGCTGACGATTATTTTGGTAGGCGCCGGTTTGATCGCTCCGGTGGTCTGTCTGGCGGACGAGGCACCGCCGGATAGTTTTGTTGAGATTCGTTTCCGGGCCGGTGACTATGCCAAGGCGCTGCCACTATACGAACAACAATTGGCGGTGAGCCAAGACCCACAGGTGCGGGCCCAGGCGATGTTCCAGATCGCGGCCAATGCCTGACCGGACTGCAACGGTACACGGAGGCGGTCAAGGAATTAGATCAATTGTTGGCGCTCTATCCAGTCTCATCACCGGCCCCGGCTGCTCTGTTGCGGAAAGGTTGTTTGCAGGCCGGTGTCCTCAAACAGACCACGGCGGGTCTTGCCACCTGGGAAACGCTCATCCAGAAATATCCGCGCAGCGCAGTGATTCCCGAAGCCAGCTTTTACATGGGGATGGTCGAATGGGTGCATGGCCACAAACAGGCGGCTCGTGACGCCTGGCAGGTATTGGAACGGAATTATCCGCAGCATCCGCGCACCGCCATGGCCAAACTCTACTTGCAGTCAGAAAAACCATGAACCCCGCGACGATCACCTGTCTGCCCAGTCGGACCGACCACGGGCCGGGCGGTTCCTGCTGGAAAAACTTGAAATGGTTGGGAACCGCCGGGTTGTTTTTGGGCGCGATGGCGTTACCCTTGGCGGTGGCGGAACCGCTGCCCGGAGCGCTGCGAACGATTCATGATTACCGGACGGGTCTGCCCCTGCAACAAGCCGTGGCCGATGGAACGGTGTACGAATTTCGCGCCACCGTGCCGCACGTCAATTTCTGGAAGACCCCGGCGCCGCTCGACGGGTTGTGGATCGAGTGCGCGAACAGGCAAACCTTGCTTTGGTTGTCGTCCACCAGCGGCACAGTCGCGACGGACACCGAGCCGTGTCCGACCACGACCGGTGGCGGTGGCGGCAGCGGGACGAACTGTCCGCCGGCCAACCTCATCTGCAACAGCGGGACTTACTTTTTCCCCGATGTCTGTTGTGGTGGGACAACGATCACGCCTCCGACTGGTTGCTGCAACAACACACCGCTCGTAGCTGGTCAGGTTTGCTGTGGTGGGACTACGCCCACCGCTGCGGCGAATTGTTGTAACGGAACGGTACTGGGAGCCGGTCAGGTCTGTTGCGGTGGCACACCCCGTGTCGTAGGCACCGGCTGTTGTGTCAATAACGTGTGGGAAACGACTGGCTTCCCCTACAATATTTCATGGACTTCAGATCCACCACTTTCGGGTGGGAATATTTACGCAAACAGTCAATTGATTACCGACGGTAAAGATACACTCTGTGCTTTTCTCATACTAGATTGTTTTTCTACTAATCCGAAAACTTACGTCACCGCAAGCGCTATACTTGATTATGATACTGAACATTGGGATGTTTGCATAAATGGCACAATTCAACATATGAATGAAACGTATATTGCTCATTCTATTACTGGTGTTGTTACGGTTGATGGCGACCCGAATGTGCCGGGTACACATTCGGTGTCAGCCACTTGGACGGATGTTCAGGTACATCCGGGCGATCTTGATGCTCCTGTAACGAAGACTGCAACAATTACCACAAAAGATCGCGTTAAGGGTTTCTATAACTGTAAAGCAAGCGCGGAAAATACGGCAGGTGACCTTAATATAGCTATTTATGGCGCTGAAATATATGCTTTGGGCCATTGCAATGGTTGCACGGCTAGTGAAGTTTCTGATTGGGCTGAATGTGAGTTAGCTTGGTCATACAAAGCAGAAATGAAGGCTATTTGTTGTTGTTTAACTCAATGGGATTGTGATGGATACCACGATGTGACCTGCCCACCATTTCCACCGAATCCTTGTCCCTACCCTTGGAATGTTTCGGAATTTACGGGAGAGGATTGGACTGAAATAGAAAGTTTGCTTTCTGATCTTTTAGGAGTATTCAACCCATGATAAATATAACTATCAAATCCATGAAATTAGAGCAGTTGTGGTATTGCGTTAGCATAAGCGTGCTAATGCCGTTTGCATCAACATATGCTAGTGGTGATATAAACAATGCTAGTAATAACCCCATAATTAGGCCATCCATATTAATTGAATTAGCAGATAAGCAGAAGGCGCTTACTACATTCACAGGCGTCATAGTCACTAAGAAACCCAACTACCCGGAGATTCAGGATCGTATATTTTATCGGTCTGATACAGGCCAATACCGGTTGGATGAACTACAGGAATCTTTTACAAATGCGATTAAGGCAGGACGATCGACGGCAATATTCCGATACTATGACGGAAGTAACTTTTGGGAAGAAGTCGGGGATGTTATTGTAAAGTCTACTCCGTCTGAGTGCCCATTTGCTGACCAGGTCTTCGTCAATTTAAGAGGGCAACAAGGGTCGAAATTTTCGGTTCAAACAAACAACGCGGAGGCAGGAATCTGTATTCTCGAACACGAAATACAAGATCCTCAAATGGCTAGGATGCTCGAAGGGATTAGCAATCCGAAAGTTTTAGAATATCTCGCCGCAAAGGGTGTTAACGTCCCTTCAGAACAAATGAGCCAAGTCTTACAACGAATTCAAGATAGCCCCCGCGCTCGTGAGCGACTTTGGATTGATCTCACTAATGGTATCTGCTTTAAGCGGGAAATTAGTCGAGCCGATGGCAAGCTTCTCCAAAGCAGTACGCTATCAAACCTACAAGTTGGCGTCACCATCGGGCCGGAAATGTTTCGTCCCAATCTGGCGGGGAAACAGATAATTGAGGCAAGTTATCCCTATGACAAACAGACGCAATGGAAGATTGCTGAGGAACGTACCCATATCAGGCTTCCCGTGACGCAAATCATAGTGGTAACGAATCGAGCCTCAGCTAATGAGGAAATGACACAGGCGATCATTGATGAATTTGATGCGTTGTGGAAGAAGAAGGACCTTACTCGTCTTAAATGGAAAATTGTAAGCCAAGCTCTAGGGACTCCAGACTTTGTCCCGGCTTTGCTAGCGAAAGCAGCGTACTCTGCCCTTGTCGAGAACGATCAAAAAACATCTGAAGAGCTACTAAAAACAATCGACGCTATTGTTAAGAAGAGCCCGGGCAAGGGTTACGACGCTTACAAGAAATCGTTGCATGATGCCGAGAATTTATTTTCGGTTCAGGGAACTAACGAGGAGCGCATCGAAGCACTTTTTGAGACATACAAAGAGGGGTTTCCGCTTCGTAACGACATCATGAAGGCAGGTCGAGAATTTAAGCCAGCTTCAGAAAAATAAATCAATTACACCACCTGTGGGATGACTATGATATTTGTTGACCATCACGGCATACGTGAAGACAGCAGACGGAGCCGGACATGCTTTATCACCGGAACTGTTTCAATTCGAAATTGTGCCCAGACAAGATTGATCGGCGATGCAAAAGAGAATATCCCTAGCGCAGTGATTCTCAAAGCCAGCTTTTCCATGGGGCGGGTCGAATGGGTGCACGGCCATAAACAGGCGGCGCGTGACGCTTGGCAGGTGTTGGAACGATATTATCCGCAGCACCCGCGTACCGCCATGGCCAAACTCTACTTGCAGTCAGGAAAGCCATGAACCCCGCGACGATCACCTGTCTGCCCAGTCGGACCGACCACGGGCTGGTCAGTTCCTGCTGGGAAAACTTGAAACAGTTGGGAATCGCCGGGATATTTTTGGGCGCGATGGCGTTTCCCTTGGCGGCGGCGGAATCGCTGCCCGGGGCGCTGCGAACGATTCATGATTACCGGACGGGGCAGCCTCTGCAACAAGCCGTGGCCGATGGGACAGTGTACGAATTTCGCGCCACCGTGCCGCACGTCAATTTCTGGAAGACCCCGGCGCCGCTCGACGGGCTGTGGATCGAGAGCACGGACAAGAAAACCCTACTCTGGTTGTCCTCCACCAGCGGCACCGATGCGACGGTTGCCGGGCCTTGCGTGCCCCCGACCGGTGTCGGTGGCGGCAGCACGACGAACTGCCCGCCGGCCAACCTCATCTGCAATGGCACCACGCCGTACTCTTTCCCCGATGTCTGTTGTGGTGGGACAACGATCACGCCTCCGAGTGGTTGCTGCAACAACACACCGCTCGTAACTGGGCAGGTCTGTTGCGGGGGGGCGCCCGTGCCTGCATCTTCTTGTTGCAACGGGACGCTGATGGGAGTGTGTCAGCAGTGTGTCGGCGGTGTGATCGTTCCATTGCCAAACTCATCGTGGTGCTGCAACGGTATGCCGTTGTTATCTGGTGATGTTTGTTGTGGCGGGACAATAATACACCCGGCTGGACCAATAGGATGTTGTAATGGGCAGCCATATACAAAGGCAACGCAGTGTTGTAGTCCAAGCGGCACGATTGTGGATAAGAATACAATCGCAAACTTATCAGATTGTCCGAATCGAGTTTCACGTCCTCCCCCTTACGTTCCAAGTGTAAATGGGTGTGGGCCCGGTGGTTGGTTGGGGGTATTGGTACCAAACAATCCGGGAACTGCCGACTGTGACAACTTTAAAAAACCATGTAACGCTCATGACGCCTGTTATGGCACATGTAATACTGATGGCACACACTCCAAGCCTAAGTGCGATGACAATTTTTATAACGCCATGCATGCAATGTGTGATACATGTAGCATGGCGGATGCGCTAGAATGTCTTGGGAACGCAAACATGTATTACAATGCGGTGCATGATCATGGCGCTGACGCCTATAATACCGCTCAAAAGGAAGGCTGTATATGTTGCCCGTAAACAGAAAATACAGAACCCATATCAACTATCGGTTGAGATCTATCAGGGTAATTGGATGGGCAAGTGTTCTTTGTTTCTCTTTTTTGTTAAAAGACGTGGCAGCAGGGACAAATTCTTTGCCAGTGATATGGAAGACAGAATTGCAAAAAGGGGATTATGATTTAAACGGAGTTGTTCTCGGCAAGGATCGAATTGATGAACGACTGCTCGTAGCGGGCGTCCGATCCGCGCATGCGGACCCAAAAAGTTCTCAAGGGTTCTATCTCTGGGCGCTAGATCAAAACGGAAAATTAATTCGGGAGACGAAGATCAACCTGCCCTTGCATGGCGAGCGCGTACCAGGCCTGTACCCATACGTTGTCGGCGGGAGTGTCTGTCAGGACGGCTCATTGTTATTGATTGCCGAGCCCGAGGAAGAGAAACCGGCTCTAGTCAAGGTCTCAATGGATGGCGAGATTCTGTTCATGCGGAGTATTCAAGAAATCCTAGCTACAGATCGCGAGGTTACGATTCGGAAAATGATACCGAGCACGGATGGTAGATTTATTCTAGTCGGAGAGGAATCTGGACATGCTCTTGCGATGGAAGTCGATACTGTCGGAAAACTGTATTGGCGACGCATTTTTGACACCAATGGTTGGGGAACATTTCGTGATGTATTGCTAGTAGCAGACACTCTAATCTTCGCAGGAGAAGTGACCAAGCGTAACGAATCGCGTCCCTTTGTTAATGTCTTGTTGGTTCAATGCGATAGGACCGGCGGTTTGCAATCCCAAACGAATTTTCCTGGCTGCAATACCAGCCTCTGCGAAGGGGGTGGAAAGTATTTTGGATTGGTCTATGCTCGCAACAATCCATCAGAGCAGGACCTCCGTCTCCGGATTATGGGAATGAATTTCTTAGAGGTGTGGGAGACCCAAATTCCCGGCCAGGCATTTGGTACTGGCGAGTGTCAGGTGGCCCATACTACGGACGGTGGTTATCTCGTCGCTGGCATTCAGAGCCTCCAGCTAACGATTTGGAGTGTTGACGCTGATGGCGGTGTTCGATGGACCGAGTCAGCACGGGCTGATGACAAAAGGACTTGGAGAGTGAATGCGTTTACGCCGTATCGAGAAGGCATTGTATTTTTTTACCCACTCGTAGGCCTCACAAAGGAACGAACCCCCAAGTACTCTATTGGACTCTTAAATTTGAAACGATAGAAATATAAGCGGTGTATTTTTTGATTAAATCCTAAATGAAAATGCGAATTACATTATTTACCGTCTGTTGTTTTATTGAATTATTGGTGGCGAGGATAATCCGGAACGGTAGTGGATTTCAATTCGTTACAATTTACTTATTGTTTTCAAGTCTCGCAGCCATTACGCCATTTGCG
>Ga0316230_1003980_pt1 | contig 11096 bp, 6 predicted proteins | sample TBH18025metaG_FD_206004 | JGI IMG/M metagenome (GOLD analysis project Ga0316230, IMG submission 206004) | Freshwater microbial communities from Trout Bog Lake, Wisconsin, USA - TBH18025 | ecosystem: Environmental > Aquatic > Freshwater > Lake > Hypolimnion/Profundal zone | place: USA: Wisconsin...
AAGGTTCGGACCAGGAATTCGTGGCTGGCGACGCAAGCAACTGCCAATTGGTAATGGCCCGGTCGCCTGCCGCTTGCACTTGGTAAGCGGAGGCATTACTCGCACTGACCCAATTGAGCACCGCGTTGCCCTTGAACCGGTTCAGGCTGAGACCGGCAACCAGACTGGGAGCAAATGCGACGGTATTGGTTGCAAAAACCCGGCGGACTTCATAGCCGTCGGTGAAAAGCGCCGGCGGCGGACTTGGGTCCGACTGCGAAACGATATGCACTGCCTTGTCAAATCCTGGCACGAGCCAATAATACTCCCGAATGTAATAGGTATCGAAAAGACCATAGCCTGGAATGTATTCCGCGGTAGTGGTGGTCTGGTTGACGCGCAATGCCGGAAAAGAGCCAAGCTGAGGCAGTTTGACCGTGCCATACGCATCCACCCTGGCGCTCACCGCATCCGTTTCCGTGATCCCTCCGAAGCTCGTGCCATAGCTGTAGCTCCAATTCGTACCATAACCGAGGATTGCCGGCAGATCAAATCCCGGCGGAGAAAAGGTATTTGTCACCCCTTCGCCCGGCACGGAGGAGCCAAAATAATACCGGCCGGCATGATTGGTGATGCTGTAATAATCCAACTCCTGAGTGCCGCTGGCATCAGTATAGTATTCCGCGTAGCCAGCATTGGGAAAGGTCGCCTGTTGGCCATCATATGCCGGCGGCACAATTTTCATTTGCCGGACAATATCCCCGGATTGTTCCGCGTAGGAAAAATCCCATGTCTGCGGTCCCCCTGTCGGACCGATCAGTGAGGATGGATTAGAGCTGGCGGTGACGTACTCCTGAATGTAATCCCCGGCCGCGGCGGGCAACTCGGAAACCGTGAACGTGATTTGCGCTCTCGCCGGCAGGCAAAACAACCCGGCGAAACCCAAGCACCAGCCAACCCTTCGCATAAACCGGAGCGGCCTTGTAGCCGTGGAAATCTTATTCATATTCGTTCAGGGCAATTTGGGAACTTCTGTTGATTGGTTCTCAGTTTTAATGAGCCCATCGAATTCGTCAAGCATTCTATGAATGGTTTTTCGATCCGCCAAAGCCCTCTCATCATGCGGTGAAGCGGTCAGGATCTGATTATCCAACCTCCACGCCGCACTCAGATTGCCCGTGGCCAGCTCCAACTCCAAGCGGGCCTGCTTGGTTGCCGGATCGCCCGGCTGCCGCTGCTCCATCTGGAAGATCATTTCACGCGCCAGATCGTATTCGCCAAGCTTCATCGCCAGCTCATAATAAGCTTTGCATTCGGCACTCGAGGTCGCGGGATTGGACAAAGCCTGTTGCAGATTGCCCAAACACAACTGGCGGAGCACCGCCGCATTCGTCGGGTTGGTTTGCAGTAATTCAAATTCCGTTTTCACCGCCAGAAAACGTGCCGTCCGGTCCAGCCCCGCCAACAGGGATGGTGAATCCGCGGCAAGTTGAAACAGCTCAGCTTGCCGCTCAAGGACATGCCTGGATTTGACGCCGTTGGTTGGCTGGCGCTGCTCCAGATAGATGCCGGCAAACGCCGGCACCAATGCCTCCGGATGATGCTGCCACGCCTTCTTGATGCGCACGGTTGCGAGGTCAATATTCGCGACGAAGGGAAGCATCAAACTGCTGATCGCCGCCCGCCCTTCCAACAGGCCTTGTTGGACGCAGGGCAGGAACGGCAGGCGACTGGCCACCGGCCCGTTTGTGGAGCCGCCGCCCATTTCCGAGGCTGGCTCGATGGACGCAAGCATGTCCAGTCTGGGCAGGGCAGAACGCGTGATGGTCAACCAGACCTCAGGATCAAACCGTTTGGCGGCAGTGGCGAGCAAGGGAAGCCGCTCATTCATTCTGGTCCACGCCTCAGTCGCTGTCGAAGGTTTGAGGGACGCCAATTTCGCCCTGGCTTCATCCAGCCGGCCCTGCATGGCCAATTCCGCGGCGAGCAGGTAGCCAGCCGACGGATCATCCGGGTAGATCGCTGCAAAAAAGCGGCTGCTGGCCTGCAAATCAGCATGGCGGCCCAGAAGAAACTCCAACCCAAGGCTGTGCCGGTGCGCGCCGTGGTGGAACGAGTTGATCTGTAGCGCTTGATGAAAGCGGTCCAATGCCTCCGGCGTGGTTTCCGCCAGCAAACCTTTGGCGAACAAAACATCCGCCGCATCCAAGCCGCACGCCAGTGCCCGACGGATATGCTCGACGCCTTGATTTGCGGTGGCCGCATCAAAAAGTTCGTGTTCGCCCAACCGCAGCAGCACCGCGCCGCGCTGCGCGCCAAGATCGCCGCGGCGCGAAAGCTTGATCAGTTCGGCCTGGGATTTTTGCGGTTCGGAGAGAATCGTCCACGCTTCCGCCACTTGCAGGCCCAGATAAATTTTGTCGCCATAGCCCGCGGCGTCCGCCGCCTGCCAATTCTGGAGCGCATCGCGCCAGTGGCCGTTGCGCGCGGCCAGTTCCGCGTTGCGGACCAGGGTGGACTGCCGCGCGGCGTCGCGTTGCGCCTTGAAGCCGTGCGCGGAGGAAAACGCCACGGCCAACAGCAACAACGCGCCGCCAGCCAGCAGCACGTACGAAAAATTGCGCTGCGACCATTTTTGCAGCTTCAAAAACACCCCCGGGCGCCGCGCCTGGACCGGCCGGATCTCCAGCGCAGCGCGAAGGTCTTCCGCCAGTCCGGACATGGCCGAATAACGATCCGCCTGCCGGTGCGCCATGGCCTGCTGGCAAATCGCCGCCAGATCACGCGAAGCGCGAGGGTTGAGCGCCCGCACCGGCACCGGCGAACCGCATAAAATCCGCTGCTTGAGTTCCTCCTTTTCCGGAAACTTCCCATCCGGCGTGCCATACGGCAGCCGGCCGGTGAGCAGTTGATACAACATCACGCCCAGCGCATAGATGTCCGTCGCCGGCCCCAGCGCTTCCAGCTCGCCAGCCACGATTTCCGGAGGCGTAAACAGCAAGGTGACCGGCTGGCCGGAACTGGCGGTGGCCAACGGTGAATCCGGGTTCATCCGCATGGCCCGGCCGCGGTCAGTTTCGATGGCCGGCGACTCCAGCCCCACGGATGAAGCCTCGCAATTCACCAGCGACGATTTCAAAACATGCGCCGACCCCCAATCCACCACCCGCACATCGCCAAATGCGCCCACCAAGATGTTGGCCGGCTTCAAATCGCGGTGGATCACCCCCCGGCTGTGCGCGTGAGCCATGACTTCACAAACGCGCACCAGCATTTCCACCGCCTGCGGGAGAGTCCAGGCGGAACCGCCCGCGGCGTGGACTTGTCGCCACACAGTTTCCAGCGTGTCGCCCGGCAGCAATTGCGTGGTGTAATACGGGCGGCCGTCAGGGTCTAGACCCATGTCAAAAATTGGCAGAATTCCCGGATGTTCCAATTGGCTGGCGATTTGCGCCTCGGCCTGAAACCGGTGGATCGCCGGCAAATCATTTGCCGACTGTTCTGTAATTCGTTTCATCGCCACGCAGCGGTGAAATTCAAAATCCCACGCCTTCCAAACCACCCCCTGCCCGCCGCCGCCGACTTTTTCCAAGAGGTCGTATTTCTCGAAAAAATCGCGGCGCGGCGCCGGTCGGAAAGCCCGCTCCGCAATGTCCGTTTCGCCAGCGTCGCCCACAAGGATGGCCCCGCCAAAAAGACATTTCGGGCACAGGGCAAACGGGTGCCCCTCAGCCACCGGCCCGCCGCAGTTGTCGCATCGTTTGTTCAAATGGTTGGCGGCCACCCGCACCAGTGGGGCGGCCTTCATTCCCATAATTCGGATAACACCCGCCCGGGGTTACATTCGACACAGCTTTGTGCGCTGGCCGGCTGAACCCAACCCGAAACGCGGCGTTCACGCCGCTTCCACGCCCCCGGCCCCATCGCGCCGGCCTCCAACATGGCTCATTTGAATACTCGGCCCTCGAACCATGCCGGCCCCTGGCACGGCAATGAACCTGTGTCCCGCCGCCATCGCTACTTTCCGCTTTCCGCAAAGAGCGACATTAGATAAGCGATTTCGGCCCGGACTTCGGTCTCGTCAGGTCCAACCAGGTTGGAAACCTCGGCCCAAATGTCGCGGGACAACCGCTCCTGAAACCGGTGATGGGCCACTTTAAAGGCATTTTCCTTCATGCCCAGTTCTTGCGCCGCCTCCGCCTGCGTCATTTCCCCCCGCAGATGCGCCTCATGATATTTGGAATGCCGCGAACGCGCGGCGGCTTTGCGGATGATTTCCAAAGCCAGCTCCCGGTCCAGCTCCCGGCCAAACGTCTCATAAGAAACGCCGCAAAGCTCCTCCATCCGAAAGTCGGGATCAGACAGCGAGATCTTCTCCGTCCTCCCTCCGGTGGTGACGGCCGATTTCCGGCGCCACTCGTCATGCAAATGCAGCCAGAGCACATGGCTGAGGAAACCGCGAAACTTCCCGCCCGCGCGCCGTTCCGCCGTGTGCAAAAAACCCTCCCGGCCCGCCCACGGTTTCAGGATGCGCTGCACGAAGAAATTCTGCGTGTATTCCTCCGCCTGATCCGGGTCCACCCCGCGGCGCACGAAGAAATTGCGGATGGCCGGACGGTATTGCGCACAGAAATCTTCCAGCGCGGCGGAGGCCGCCACCGCGTCCCCTTGCTGGATCACATTGAGCACCACCGTCCATTGGGTTGTGGGAAAACAACCGGATAGCGAGGCGGTATTCTGAGGCGTTGACTGCATGGCGGCGCCGTGTGGTCACATTGTTAGCCAAGACAGGTTCCAGTGACAAGCAAAACTAACGAGGCAAATCATACGCGCCCGGCAAACGGCAGCTCAATTTTTGAGCGGCGCTTTTTCGTTGGGGATGGTAAAAATATGACGTGAAGCAAACCATCTTCCACACGCTCTGCCTGCTGGCGGTAACGCTATGCACCGGCAGGCCAGCGTTTGCGTCCGAAACTGTCCCCGGTGTGGTGGTGGACTACTGCCCGAAATCTTCCGGCTTATACCTTGGTTCCCCGAGCATTGCGGTCTGGACCAACGGTGATTACGTCGTGGCGCACGATTTTTTCGGACCCAAATCCACGCTGTCACAAGCGGCAGTTTTTGTTTCCCCTGACCACGGCCGGACTTGGAGGCAAACCTGCGGGTTAGACGGACAGTTTTGGTCCACGCTATTCGCCCATCGCGGCGCCCTGTATCTGCTGGGCACGAGCCGCGAATATGGCGCCGGCATCATTCGCCGCTCCACCGACGGCGGGCGGTCCTGGACCGCACCCAAGGATTCCGGTTCCGGCCTGCTGCTGCCGGCGGCCAAGCATCACGGCGCGCCGGTGCCGGTGGTCGTCCACCACGGCCGCATCTGGCGCGCCATGGAAGATGCGTGCGGCCCGGGCGGCTGGGGGACATGTTTTCGCGCTTTCATGATGTCCGCACCCGAGAATTCGGACCTGCTTAATGCCACAAATTGGACGTGCAGCCAGACACTCGGCAGCGACACCAACTGGTTGGACGGACAATTCGGCGGCTGGCTCGAAGGCAACGCCGTGGTCACCCCGGAAGGCGCCTTGGTGGACCTGCTGCGCTGCGACGTTCACACGCCGCGTGAACGCGCCGCCCTAGTCCGCATCAGTGACGACGGCACGCAGGCCGCTTTTGATCCTGCGGACGGATTCGTGGATTTTCCCGGCGGCGCAAAGAAATTCACAATCCGTTTTGATTCGCGGACGGGGCGGTACTGGTCGCTGGCTAATGTGGTCGCCAAAGCTGATCGCGGCAACCATCCGGGCGCGATCCGCAACACGCTCGCGCTGACCTATTCGCCGGATTTGCGCCACTGGACCATTGCCCGCATACTGTTGCACCATGACCAACCCGAAACAATTGGCTTTCAGTATTGCGACTGGCAGTTTGACGGGGACGACCTCATCGCCGTGGTTCGAACCGCCTTCGCTGACCCGACAGGCGGCGCACATAGTTATCATGACGCGAATTATGTGACGTTCCACCGATTCAAGGACTTCCGCGATTCCAAGACTTGAAATAATTTCCCCCTCCCAAACAATGGTGGCGCTCGGCCGTGACACCGCCACGATCCTTGGCCTCATGGTCCCACCACATCCCGCGTGCTCCCCTTGGTCGCGAGAAAACGGGTGGCACCGGGCGGCGCGGGGCTGTTGCGGATGGCCGCCCCTTGCACGTCGTTGAGGACAATCACCGGCTCCGTTCCAACGGACTGCACGTGGAATTCATCCAGCGCAATATCCCGCGCATCATCGCATAGCAAAGCGGCACGATAGTCGGCGTTTTGCACGCGAAGGGTGACATTGGTGAAGTGGATGCCCTCGGCGTGCCGGCAGTAGAAGCCCCAGGCAGGCAGAATTCCGAACGGGGAAATTTCCGGGTAATCAGCGGTGCGCTCGGGAACCTTGGCCAAGCTGTCCAGGGTCAGTTGGCCCGGCTGCGGTTGGCTGCCGATGCCGCCATAGATGATGCTGATGTTTTGCATGGTCACATCCCGGACGGGATGGCCGGGCAAACCGATGATGGCGGCCGTCATCAGAGTGCGACGACCATTGTGCTTCCCGTAATCGGGGAACTTGGTGAACTCGCTGGCCGGCCGGTCAGGAATTTGAGCGATGACATTGCTGATGGTCACCCCATGGAACGAGCCGATCTCGCCATGGACGTTGCGATGGCCGAGGCGCAGGAAAAATGGATTGTTGCAGTCGGTAATCTTGAGGTCAGAGATGCGCACGTTTTCCATTTCACCGCCATCCACGATCTCCAAGGCAACCGCGGAGATGTAAACATCGTAAATCTCCAGGTTGCGACACACAATGTGCTTGAATCCGCCATGCGAGGCGGTGCCGAATTTCAGGCCGTTGCAACTGGAGCGCAAGCGGCAGTTCTCAACCAGCACATCCTCGCAGGCGCGGTCGCCGGATTTGAGGCAAATGGCGTCGTCCTCAGAGTTGATATCGCAGCCGCGCACGACGGCATGGACGCAGCCGTCCACGTCAATGCCGTCGTTGTTGTAAGCCACGAGGCTGTGGACGGTGATGTGCTCAACGGTGAGATGATCGCAATCCCGGTATTCCTCGACCCAGCAAGCGCTGTCCTTGAGGGTGACATCGCGGACGACGACGTTCGTGCAATCGCGAAAATTGATGAGGACCGGCCGCTCGTCTTCCTTGGCGTCCGACAAGGTTCCCTGCTTCCACAGGCGTTCCGTGTCAGCCGACAAAGCCGCGCCCTGACCATCAATCGCACCTGCGCCACAAATACCGATGTCCTCCTGTTTGTCCGCCAACACCAAGCCGTGAAAATTCACCTGGCGATAATCGTCATGGTGCGGGCTGCCGAGCAGCGTGGCGTTTTCTTCCAATCGCAACGTGACATGGCTCTTGAGGTCGAGCGAGCCACTGAGATACTTGCCCGGCGGAAAAATCACTGTGCCTCCGCCCGCGGCCGCGGCGGCGTCAATGGCTTGCTGCAAGGCGACCGTGTCCATCGTCGTACCATTGCCGAAGGCGCCGTACTGTTTGACGTCGAAGGTTGAACTGGCGGAGGAAGTGGTTGCGGCGGAAACCAAGGCGATGGCCAAAGCCAATGCAACAAGGCCGAGTTTCAAGCATCGGGTGTTCATAGGCGTCATGGTATAAAGGCACGCTTCAGCCTTGGCAAGCTGATACGCTGGCGATGGCATAAACAAAAAGCCGCCCGGATTGCGCCGGGCGGCTTGGTGATTCTTCGTGGCGGCGTCTCGGGAGAGCGCCGCCACGATCAATTATTTCTTCTTCGCGGGTTTCGCGGCGGCCGCGCGCTTTTCCTCGATCGCGGCCTGGGCGGCGGCGAGGCGGGCGACGGGCACGCGATAGGGCGAACAGCTCACATAGGTGAGACCGGCGCGATGGCAGAACTTCACCGAGTCGGGGTCGCCGCCGTGTTCGCCGCAGATGCCGAGCTTGATGCCGGGACGGGTCTTGCCGCCCTTGGCAATCGCGATTTCGATGAGCTGGCCGACGCCCACCTGGTCGAGCGAGGCAAACGGGTTCTTCTTGAAGATTTCATTCTCCACATAGGGCGTAAGGAACGAGCCCATGTCGTCGCGGCTGATGCCGAGGCAGGTTTGGGTCAAGTCGTTGGTGCCGAAGCTGAAGAACTCCGCCGTCTGCGCGATCTCGTCGGCAGTGAGCGCACCGCGCGGGACTTCGATCATGGTGCCGACCATGTACGGGAACTTGATCTTCTTCTCGGCCATGACTTCCTTGGCCACGCGGTGGACGATCTCCACTTGAAGGTCCAATTCCTTCTTGAAGCCGACGAGCGGGATCATGATTTCCGGCTTCACCTTGATCTTGAGCTTCAGCACATCCGCCGCCGCTTCAAACACCGCGCGGGCCTGCATCTCGGTGATTTCAGGATAGGCGATGCCGAGGCGGCAGCCGCGATGTCCGAGCATCGGATTGAATTCGTGGAGCGACGCAACGCGCTTGGCGATCTTCTCGGCGGAAACGCCGAGCTTCTGCGCGAGGTCTTCCTGCGCCTTGGCTTCATGCGGCACGAACTCGTGCAGCGGGGGATCCAGGAAACGGATGGTGGCCGGGAAGCCTTTGAGGGCCTTGAAAATGCCGGTGAAGTCGTCGCGCTGATACGGCAGCAACTTGGCCAGGGCTTTCTTCCGGTCTTCGACGGTCTCCGCGAGAATCATCTCGCGCATGGCGTCAATGCGGTTGCCCTCGAAGAACATGTGTTCCGTGCGGGTGAGGCCGATGCCTGTCGCGCCGAACGCCAGGGCGTTTTCGGTCTGCTCCGGCGTGTCGGCGTTGGTGCGGACTTGCAGGCGCGCGGCCTTGGAGCACCATTTCATCAATTGGAGGAAGTTCTTGAACTTTTCGGTGGCCTGCGCGACCTGGTCGTTATTCAGCAAACCGGTGATGATCTCGGACGGCGCGGTCTTGATCGAACCGCCATAAACGATACCGCTCGTGCCGTCAATGGACATGTAGTCGCCTTCGCTGAACGTCTGGCCGGAAGCCTTGATGGTCTTGGCCGCATAATCAATGTCGAGCGCGCTGGCGCCGCAGACACAGACTTTGCCCATCTGACGGGCGACGAGGGCCGCGTGCGAACTGACGCCGCCTTTCGCGGTGAGAATGCCTTCCGCCGCGATCATGCCGCGCAAATCCTCGGGCGAGGTTTCGTTGCGGACGAGGAGAACTTTCTCGCCCTTTTCCGCCGCGAGCACGGCGCGGTCGGCGTTGAGGTAAACCTTGCCGGAAGCCGCCCCGGGGCCGGCGGGCAAACCGCTGGCGACCGCCTTGGCCTTTTTCACTTCCGCCACGTCAAAGATCGGCGCGAGCAACTGGTCGAGCTGCTCCGCGGGATTGCGCAGAATCGCGGTTTCCCAGTCAATCAATTTTTCCTTCACCAGGTCCATGGAGATTTTCAGCGCGGCGGCGGCGGTGCGCTTGCCGTTGCGCGTTTGCAACATATAGACCTTGCCGTCCTGGATCGTGAATTCAAAGTCCTGCACGTCCTTGAAATGTTTTTCGAGCGTGGCGCGGATGTTGTCCAGTTCCTTGAACGCGGCCGGCAATTCCTTGGCCAGTTGCGCCACGGGTTCGGGCGTGCGCACGCCGGCGACGACGTCTTCGCCCTGGGCGTTGATGAGGAATTCGCCGTAGAATTCCTTCGTGCCATTCGCGGGGTTGCGCGTGAATGCGACGCCGGAGCCGGAAGTCGGGCCGGTGTTGCCATAGACCATCGCCTGAACGTTGACGGCGGTGCCCCACTCGGAGGGAATATTGTATTTGCGGCGATAGACAATCGCGCGATCGTTCATCCAGGAATTGAACACGGCGCCGACGGCGCCCCAGAGCTGCTTCCACGGATCCTGCGGAAATTCCTTGCCGGTGCGCTCTTTGATCAAGGCCTTGAACCGGACGACGAGTTCCTGCAAGTCGGCCACGGTGAGCTTGGTGTCCTCGATGTCCGCGTGATAGCGTTCGTGCTTCAGGCTGTGGATGGCCATTTCAAACGGTTCGTGATCCTCCCCGGCGCGCTTCTGCACGCCCATGGCGGTGTCGCCATACATCTGCACGAAACGGCGGTAGCAATCCCACGCAAACCGCTCGTTCTTCGTCGCTGCGACCAGCGCAAGCACGGTCTGGTCGTTGAGGCCCAGATTCAAAATCGTGTCCATCATGCCGGGCATGGAATCGCGCGCGCCGGAGCGCACGGAAACGAGCAGCGGCATGGCCGACTGATCGCCGAATTTGGTGCCGATGATGCTTTCGATGAAGGCGACGCCGGCTTTGGCCTGCGCCTCGAGAACCTTGGGGTAGGTCTTTTTATTGTCGTAATAATAGGTGCAGACCTCGGTGGTGATGGTGAACCCAGGGGGCACCGGCAGGCCAATGCGGCCCATTTCCGCGAGATTCGCGCCTTTGCCACCGAGCAGCGGCTTCATTGAGCCGTCGCCGTCAGCCTTTTTGTTGCCGAACACATAAACGTATTTTTCTTTTGCCATAAAATGAATAATGCTGCGGTTGAATTTTTTCGGTAAAAACGAAGGCAAAAAATAGCAGACCGAACCAGCGAGTCAACCCATCATGCAGCGAATGACAAATTATGGCGTGAAAAAGACAATTTCCGCCCACCCGCCTGCGGAGGAAGGGAGCGCCAGCCTCCCATACGGCGCCCAAACCAGCAGCTTGAAACCGGCGGGGCCGGCGGCCGGCGCGGCGTGCGTCCGCACCAACCAGCTCCCCCCCGGTCACTGGACCACCCGGTAAAACATCTGAGGCACCGTGGGATCAATCGGCGCCCAATAGTCCACATCGTAGCCGGAGCCCAGGCCGAACGCGCTGTACTCATAATTCCAGTTTTGCAGGTCCGGCGAAGCGTCTATTTCCCAATCGCCGTACACGGGTGAGGGGTTGAAGATCTCCATCGTGTACGGATTGCCATTGTCGTCAGAGAAAGTTTGCCATTGCAAGGTCATCGGACCCGGCAGGGAGGCGACGGCTGAGGCCACGTTGGAAACCGGGCTTTCGTTGCCATAGGCATCCACCGAAGTCACCTCGAAATAATTGGTT
>Ga0316230_1003982_pt1 | contig 11091 bp, 8 predicted proteins | sample TBH18025metaG_FD_206004 | JGI IMG/M metagenome (GOLD analysis project Ga0316230, IMG submission 206004) | Freshwater microbial communities from Trout Bog Lake, Wisconsin, USA - TBH18025 | ecosystem: Environmental > Aquatic > Freshwater > Lake > Hypolimnion/Profundal zone | place: USA: Wisconsin...
ATCCGAAAGCGACACTGACAGCTACAGGCGCATTAGGCACGCATCTAAGAAACCCTTGGGTCAGTGCGTGGTGAGGAAATACAAGCCGATACGGTTGAAAAGATATTAGAAGAGCATCATGCGCTGGCATTGGTACGTCATTTTGGCATGCCTTCAATCTGAACGGTGAGATGGTAGGAAACATGCTGCAAATCCCTCCGGATTTTGAGGCCCTTATGCAATTGAAGGTGCATTTGGGGGAGGCCAGAAAACTGTACTGGTACTCGACCCTATTCTCTTTGCAATGGTGGCTTAGTGTGCTTATACCCTTATGCTTCATCTGGATGTGGATAAAACTTGTCAAGCGTTCCATGCTTGCCGAGACAGTGTTATATGGCTTGTTATGGTCGACAACGGCAACTTATCTTGACTTCGCCGGCACGTCCAATGTGTGGTGGTAGTATCCATATACCCTTGTTCCCATGGCAAGTAAAAATTTATCCGCGAATCTCACCAGTATTCCCATAGCCTTTATGCTTGTTTATCAGTATTGCATGTCGATAAAAGCGTTCATGTGGGCAACTATTGCCATTTCTTTTCTTTTTGGCTTTGTATTTGAACCCCTACTGGTGTGGTTGGGTATTTATAAATTGTATCACTGGACATATTATTACTCTTTTTCGCTTTATGTTATCTTGTCATTTGTGTTTAGGTGGATAACGAAAAGGATTTTGGCAATACAGGCAAAAAATTGTCGATAACGGATAATAGCAGTTTCAATTAGGATGTTTGCGAAATAAATCCCCCGGTATTGGGGGATTTTAGCATGTGATGTAGGAGAATAGTGGATGCCGCGAGAAAGTACTTCAGGGGATAAACGGCAGGTTGGCATTCATAGCAAAGAACACAGTGTAAGTAAAGTAACTTAACGGCTGGTTAAAGAAAGCAAGACTAGTCTTATGCTGCTGCCAGAGCTTGGCCACCTGGGGAGGGATGTCTATGTCAAGAATGGATGTTTTAGGGCTTGGTGTTTCAACTGTGGACATTTTGTCTATTGTTGACCATTTCCCGACCCAAAGAGAAGTTCTGCGGGCTAGTGATATGACGATTCAAGGAGGCGGACCGGTTGCAACAGCGCTGGTGACGTTAGCCAGGCTGGGGGCTCATACGGCCATGATCGACGCTCTGGGGGATGATTGGCGAGGGAATATCATTCTTGAAGAGTTCCGTAAAGAACGAGTTGTTACAGATTATATCAAAGTAGTTGAGGGACATACATCATCAACAGCCTGTATCCTTGTTGCTGAAGACAATGGCTCAAGGGCTATTATCTATTCGCCGGGGACGGTTCCAGAGCTAACAGCTGGAGATATTGACCGCCGAGCAATAGAATCTGCGAGGATACTGCACATAAACGGCCGTCATCCTGATGGGTGTGTACAGGCTATAAAATGGGCCAGGCGCGCAAATGTGCTCGTTTCGTTCGACGGCGGCGCTCATCGCTATCGGTCTGAGATGAAAAGGATTGTGCCACTAACCAACATTTGTATTGTTGCCAGAGATTTTGCTGAAAACTATACCGATCAAAAGGAGATCGACCAGGCAGGGGAATCTTTACTTGATTGTGGACCTGAGCTTGTAGTGATAACCGATGGGTTGAAGGGAAGCTGGATTTTTTCTAAAAACGGGCAAACCTTTTTCCAACAGGCCTATCTGTTCCCGGGAACTATAGACAGTACCGGCTGCGGCGATAGTTATCATGGAGCCTTTTTATACGGCATACTGAAAAAGAATTCATTGCAGAAGACCGCTTCTGTCGCCAGCGCAGTCGCGGCGATGAACAGTCAATTTCTTGGCGGCCGTCACGGGCTACCGACACCGGAGCAGGTGGAGCTGTTTCTTTCAAGCAGGAGATAACAAAAGATGGGGGTCTTGGAATGCAATTTATGGGATATAAACGTCAGGACGGCAAGGTGGGGGTGAGGAACCATGTGCTTATCCTACCCACCGTTTCGTGTGCCAATCATGTTGCCAGAAGTATTTCCTTAGGCATAAAAGGGACCATGTGGGTCGAGCATGCCCATGGCTGTTCCCGGCTTTCACCGGATGCCGCACAGGCGGCCCGGGTTTTTGTCGGGCATGGCGCGCATCCCAACGTATTCGGAGTGGTGGTTGTCGGGCTGGGGTGTGAATTGATCAGAGCGCAAAATGTCGCGGCAGAAATAAAAAAGCAGTGTCCGCATAAGCCGGTTCATGTTGTTATCATCCAGGAAGAGGGAGGCACCTTTGGCGCCGTACAGGCCGGATCGGCAGCCGCGCAGCAAATGGTGCTGGAGGCGTCGTTGGCTGTCCGCGAGCCGATTGATGTGTCGGAACTTATTCTGGGCACTGAATGCGGCGGGTCGGACGCCTGCTCGGGCCTGTCGGCAAATCCCGCCCTGGGGGCGGCCTGCGATCTGTTGATTGATGCCGGGGGAACGGCTATTCTTGCTGAAACCCCGGAATTAATGGGCGCTGAGCATCTGCTGGCAGCCAGGGCGGTCAATAAAGATGTGGGAGATCGTTGTATCCAGACTGTGGTTGAATTTGAAAAATCAATGAAGACGGTGGGCGTCGACCTGCGTGGCAGCAATCCGTCTCCCGGCAATATTGAAGGCGGGCTGTCTTCGATTGAGGAAAAGTCACTTGGCTGTATCTATAAAGCCGGCACAAAGCCGGTGCAAGATGTCATCAAATATGCCCAGCAGATTGAAACAAAAGGCTTGATTTTTATGGATACCACCGGTAATGACGCGGAACAGCTCAGCGGTATGGTGGCTGGCGGCTGTCATATCGTTGTGTTTACTACCGGCCGGGGCAATCCCATGGGGTCACCTATCGCTCCGACAATCAAAGTGTCCAGCAACACGATTACCTTCGAAAAAATGCGATGCGATATGGATATCAACGCCGGGACCATTGTCAGCGGTGAAGAAACGGTTCAGCAAGTCGGTCAACGCATCTTCGACGAAGTAGTGGCAGTTGCTTCCGGAAAGCTAATCCGGGCGGAAGCTACCGGGCACAACGATTTTGCGGTATGGGGTTTGTGGCCTACGGTGTAAGTTTAGGGAGGGGGAGATTGTTTTGACCACCAATTCGGGCAATTCTCGTATGACCAAGGTTCGGTATGGTATATTGGCGATGTTGTTTGTTGTAACCACATTAAATTTCGCGGACCGTGCGACCTTGGCGATGACGGCTCCGGCCATTGGGAAAGATCTGGGTCTGGATGCGGTGGCAATGGGGTATATTTTTTCTGCATTTGGATGGTCCTATGCTGCGATGCAGATCCCCAGCGGCTGGCTGCTGGATAAGTTTGGGTCGCGGCTAGTTTACGGACTGGGGCTCTTTCTCTGGTCGCTGTTCACCGCTCTGCAAGGGACGGTGGGTTTCTTAAACGGGGCATCAGTTGTTATTATGTTTTTTGTTTACCGTCTTTTCATGGGAGCGACTGAAGCTCCTTCCAATCCGGCAAACGCCCGAATTGTCGCCAGTTGGTTTCCTACCAACCAGCGCGGTTTGGCAACATCTGTTCCCAATTCTTCGCAGTATTTTGCGTTGGCGCTGTTTATTCCGATTATGGGGTGGATTGCGACGTTTTATGGCTGGCAGCATGTATTTTATTTTATGGGCATGGCCGGAATCGTTTTATCTTTCTTTTGGTTTAAGATAATTTATGATCCTCAGACTCATCCTCGCGTGAATCAGGCCGAAATTGATTTTATCAAATCTGGCGGAGGATTAGTGGATATCGGTAGTAATACAGATATAAAATGGTCTTATGTGCGGCAGATGATTACCAATCGAATGATGATCGGCGTTTATACCGCCCAGTTTTGTATCAATACCATCAGCTGGTTCTTTCTTACCTGGTTTCCGACCTACCTTGTTCAGGCAAAGGGTATGTCCATTCTGAAAGTAGGGATTATTGCCGCCATTCCGGCAATCGCCGGGTTTGTCGGTAATTTATTGGGAGGAACCATCTCGGACTGGATGCTGAGGCGGGGCGTAAGCCTGACGGTGGCCCGCAAGACGCCGATTGTTCTTGGTTTGGTTATGTCAGGCAGTATTATTATCGCTAACTATGTGGACAGCGAATGGGTCGTCATTGCGGTTATGACTCTGGCGTTTTTTTCCAAAGGAGTGGGCGCGCTTGGCTGGGTTATTGTCAGCGATACTTCTCCCAAGGAAATGGTGGGTCTTAGTGGCGGGATTTTCAATTTCGCCAGTAATATTGCCAGTATCGCCACCCCGATTATTATCGGTTACATTCTCCAGGCAACCCATTCCTTTAATGGTGCGCTATTGTATGTCGGGTCGATGGGGCTTTTGGGAGCTGCGTCTTACTTATTCATCGTCCCGGAGATCAAACGGGTGGAACTGGTCAAAAAAGATTAATGCCGGCCATTAAACCGGCATATGAATAGGGTATCAATCATAGCTTGTTTTGCATTCTTCATTGGGTTGTTGACATGTAAGGATTTTATTGCTTTTTAGCAGTAGGTATGGTAAGGTTTTGATAATATAATTTGCAGCAGTAAACGATGAGCATAGACGCTCCAGGATAATGTTATCCTTGGGGCGTTTTTTATTTATTATCACCGATGCTCATACCTGGGGCAAAGAACAGCTGGCCTGGAGGCACAAAGCAAAGTGGCGTGGTTTTTAGAGAAAACGGAGGTGCGGTATGGATTGTGAAAATGTAAGCGGAAACGGGCCAGGAGAACGACAGGACCTTATTGTTGGTGTTGAGGACAAAATGACGCTGCGGGAGTATTGTGTTTATGGACTACAGCAGGTGTTGGTGGAAAGTTCGGGAATGACTTTTCCTGTAGCTGCCGGCATGGCCCTGGGCCTGCCCAAAGAGACAATTCAGTATATGGTGCAGGCTTATCTCATCGGAGCGGGAATTGTGACCATTACCCAGTCCTCCAGGTGGCTGAAACTGCCTATTGTCCAGGGGCCATCCAGCGTATTTCTCGCACTGTCCATTACCTTGGGCAGTACCCTGGGCATGGCGGCCACTTGGACCGCCATGGTTATCGGCGGGATTATCTCCACCATTTTAGCCTGGCCGCTGGGTTGGTGGGGAAAGCTGCGGCCCATTATTGCTGCTCCGCCGATCTATGGTCCGCTGGTAACTTTAATCGGGCTTTCCCTCACCGGTGTAGTTATTGGACTAATTATCGGCCGGCCGGGAACACCCAGTTTTGCAGATCCTTTCAATGGTGTTCTGGCGGGAGTCACTGTTGTCGCGGCATTTGTGATGACCCTGTATTTTAAGAGGGGCTTTTTGCGGTTCGGGTCCATTTTGTTGGCGATTATCGCCGGGACTGCCATTGCCGCCGTGGCCGGCAAAACCAATTTCGCCGCTGTTGGTAATGCTGCCTGGTTTGGTATGCCTCAGCTCATGCCTTTTGGCTGGGAAATTAACGGCGCGGCCATTGTTGTTGTTATTATTGGTTATGCGATTGCCATTATCGAATCCATGGGGAACTATGTCCTGGTGGGTGAGGTCATGGCCAAGCAGGTCATTACTGAAAAACGCATGAACCAAGGTATCCTTGGAGAAGCCGTCGGTTCTACCATCTCAAGCCTTATCGGTGGTTCGCCCACCACTTCTTTCGCGCAGAACATCGGAGCGATTTCCGTCACCGGCATTGGCAGCAGGCATGTTATCACCACGTCAGGCATCATTGTCCTGATCTTGGGTTTCATTCCGAAAGTGGGAGCGGTTGTGGCAAGCATTCCGCCAGCTGTGCTGGGAGGGATCTATGTCATAACCTGGGGCATGGTGATTATGCAGGGTATCCGCGTTTGCGGCAGGATGCCGTTGACCAACCTGAATATGCTGGTTGCCGGCTGCACGTTTATGGTCGGCATGGGAGCCTACTTTCTGCCGGCACCTTTCTTGGCGCTTTTGTCGCCGTCCGTCAAGGCGCTCATGTCCACAGGACTTATCGCCGGGACCATCACTGGGATTACCTTTTTTGTTGTTTTCAAGTTTATTCTGCGGGTTGACGACAAGTAGAATGCCGCTGGCACAAGCGGCTAGATAGTACGACCGACTGGCCGGAAGCCGGGATATTGTACCTGGAGAGAGGAAGGACGAAGCTTTGGTGAGTGAGCGAAGAAAGAGTTTTGCCCAAAAACTGCTGGGAGAAAAAAAAGACCCGGCCTATCGAAGTGCTGTACTGAGCAGACGGGCTGGGGCGAAGGTTGTAGACGACGGAACGGTTTCGGTGACTTCACCGCATAATCGCCGTCTTGGGCCTGGGATTAAAGTGGTGGAGTCGGCCTGCTTTAGCTGTCAAAGTAATTGTGAAACCCTGATTTTTGTGGATGAAGCCAGCAATAAGGTTCTCAAGGTGGAGGGAAACCCGGCGTCGCCTGTTACCAAAGGGGTTTTGTGCAGTAAAGGTCTTGCCGCTCAAGACTTGGTGAACAATCCCGGCCGTCTGCGTTATCCGCTGAAGCGGGTGGGGGAACGGGGGCAAGGGCTTTGGGAGCGAATCTCCTGGGAGGAAGCTTTGTCGGTCACGGCCGAGAGCCTGCTGGCCAACCGGGAAAAATACGGTCCCCAGGGAGCTGCCTTTCTGCAAGGGACGCAGCGGGGCTGGGTCGGCGTGTTTTCCCGGTTTGCCAACGCTTTTGGGGCGGTAAACCAGGGGGCGCCAGGCTGGGCGCAGTGCTTATGGCCCCGGTCGTCTGACAATGCAGTTACTTTTGGGGCAGGCTATATGGAATGTGCCGATTACGAGCGGACCCATTGTCTGCTGATATGGGGGGTCAACCCGCCTGTCAACTGGGCCATAAAGGCCGCAGACATTATGGATGCCCGGGAGAGAGGCGTTCCGATCATTGTTGTCGATCCCCATCTGTCCGAGACCGCGGCCAAGGCGGATCTTTGGCTGCAGCTGCTGCCAGGAACAGATACGGCGCTGGCGCTGACGATGCTTCATGTGATTGTCGCCAAAGACTTGGTTGACCACGACTTTGTCGCCAACTGGACAGTGGGATTCGAGGAAGTGCGTCGACATGTGGCGCAGTACACCCCGGAGTGGGGTGAAAGGATAACAAGAGTTCCGGCCGGCCTGATTGTGCAGGCAGCCGAGCTGTATGCCAAAGCCAAACCGGCCGCCATCAGCCGTTGCCTGGCTCTGGATGAGGTGGCGGATTCGGTGCAGGCGTGCCGGGCCACTTCTCTGCTTGCGGCGGTCACCGGCAATATCGGCGTTGCCGGCGGCAATGTGGATGTTTCGAAGCGCGGTGAGATCAACCAGCACACCCCGACTTTTGCCGGCAATCAGTGGCTGGGACCGGAGCTGGAGGCTTTACGGATCGGGCACGAAGAGTTTCCCCTGCTGTGCGGCAAGCTGGCTCAGGTGCCTTATGCACCTGTTCCTGGCGCTCATATGCCCGGTCTTTGGGAAGCCATAGCCACAGGAAAACCCTATCCTGTTAAGGCGGCGGTGATTTTCGGCAGCAATCCGGTTGTTAGTTTTTCCAACGCGAGGCAGGTCCGGGAAGCCATGGCGAAGCTGGACTTTATTGTTGTGGCCGATGTGTTCATGACCCCAACAACCGAACTGGCGGATATTGTGCTGCCTGCTTCTTCCTGGCTGGAGCGGGATAACGTGATTTCTTCCTTCCAGGCCTCTTATACCTATACATATGTGCAGCGAAAGGCGGTAGAGTTGCCGGAAGCCCGCTCTGATGTCGAGATTATCATCGAACTGGCGAATAAGCTGGGAATCGGGGAACACTTCTGGCGGGATCCGGAAGACTTTTATAATACAGTGCTGGAGCCCACCGGTTTAACCCTCGCCGGGTTGAAAGAAAAAGGGCGGATTTATGCGCCACAGGAGTTCCCGCAATACGCAAAAAAAGGCTTTGCCACCCCTTCAGGAAAGGTGGAGCTTTATTCTTCTATTCTGGAGAAATTGCAGTGCGCTCCCTTGCCGGCCTACAGCGGAGAAATGCTGGCTCCCACAACTGAGTACCCCTATGTTTTGACTACCGGCGGCAGGGTTCCGGTTTTCCGGCACACCGAAAACCGGGAGAATCCGATATTGCGGGAAATCTGCCCGAAACCACCGGTGTTCATTCATCCCCGGACCGCGGCCAGCCACGGCATCGGGGATGGCGAGGCGATGCTGATTGAGACCGCCACCGGCGCGGCTCTTGGCTATGCCAAATATACAGAAGGTCTGCAGCCTGATGTGATTCAAGCCTCTCCCAACTGGTGGGGGGAGGAAAACATCAACGAAGTGATTCCCTGGGGACAGTATGCTGAAGGGATTGGCTCTGTGAACCAGCGCGGTCTGCTCTGCCGCATCAGGCGGGGGAAGGCCGGCGACGCAGCGGCCGCTGGCGGAGGGGTATGATGATGAACAAGCCGATCTATATGGTGATTGATATTGACCGCTGTTGGGGTTGCAAGGCTTGTGAAGTCGCCTGTAAGCAGGAATTGGAACTGGGCGTGGGCCCAAGGCCGATGCAGGTTGTGGATATAGGTCCCCGCCAGGTGGCGGGCAGACTGGTGAAAGACAGCCTGCCTACCATGTGCCAGCATTGCGATAAGGCGTCCTGCATCGACGCTTGTCCGGCAGGAGCCATTGGCCGGGAGAGTGACGGCACTGTGCAGATATATGCCGACAAGTGCCTCGGATGTGGCGCCTGTCAGGAAGCCTGTCCCTTTGACGCCATCGAGATGGTTGACGGCGAGACAAAACTCGCCGTGAAATGCACCCTTTGTATGTCTCGCCGCCAGGCCAACGGACTGCCCAGTTGCGCGCAGCACTGTCTCGGGCGGGCCTTCACCCTAACTACGGCCGCGGAACTTCCGCTGGTTATCGGCGACCGCTATTCCTGGCATACAGGCCGAATTGTCTATGTATCGCGGAATTGGGCGAGTCTTGGCGAGGGTCTTGAAGGTGTCAATTCGGAGCGAAGATAAAATACGGAAGCGGGAGGGGAATTCCTCCGCTACGGATGATATCCTACGCCGTTACCGGCAGACAAGTTGCCGACGGTGAGGGGATATTAGTGAAACTTGACACGGATGGCTTTCCCGAGTCTTAGTTGAACTTATCCATGGTCTTTGGGCGAATCCCGCTGCGGAAAACCCCTCCCGCTTCCTGCCTTATGCTTACAATCGAGTTTTGTCTACAGCATGAAGCCCCGACATAATAAGTCGGGGCTTTTTACGTGCTCAGTTTGTTGATTTTGCGCCAAAGGGTTGTGCGGCTGATGCCAAGAATTTTGGCGGCTTCTGAATACTTTCCGCCAGCTTTTGTCAGCGCTTTTTGAATATCCGACTCTTCATCGCTGCTTATCGCAGCAGGGAGACGACGGCCATCTTCGCTGCCCAGCAATTGATTCATCAGACCGGCGCTGACGGTTCCCCCGGTACCCATGGCCAGGAGGCGTTCAACAACATTCATAAGCTCACGGACATTGCCGTTCCAGGGATGGTTTTCCAATACCTTCATAGTCTCGTTGCTGAGCTTGTATTTCCGGCTGGAAGCCGTGTCCCGCTCCCGAATAAAGGTTTCAATAAAGGTTGCGATATCTTTTCTTCTGTCGCGAAGCGGCGGTATTTTAAGCCTCAGGACGTTCAGGCGATAGTATAAATCATCACGAAACTTGTGGTCGGCTATCAGGTTCTCAAGATTTTTGTTGGTGGCGGCAATGATTCGGACATCCACCGGCGTCACTCTATCGCTGCCGAGCCGGACTACCGTTCTTTCTTGCAAAACCCGCAGCAGCCGGCCTTGATTGGTGTAATCCATCTCTGATATTTCGTCAAGAAAAATGGTCCCTTTATGCGCAATTTCAAATAAACCGGCCTTGCCTTCTTTTTTGGCCCCGGTGAAGGCGCCGCCAACATAGCCAAACAACTCGCTTTCCAGCAACTGGCTGGGAAGAGCGGCACAGTTGACGGCGACAAATGGGCCGCCGCGGCGGCTGCTGTGATTGTGAATGCTTTGAGCAAAAACCTCTTTGCCGCAGCCTGTCTCGCCGATAATCAGGATGTTGGACTGGGTTAGGGAAAAACTTTTTGCGGTTGTAATCGCTTGTTTTATCGGCGGGCTGGACCCTAGTATATTCTCAAACCGATACTGGGCGATGTGGCCGCGGGCGTAAATCTCCTTGCGGATATTCGCCTCCATGTTCTGGATCTTTGTAACATCTTGAAACGTTGCAACAGCGCCAATGGCATGTCCTTTTACGACAATAGGAACTTTGTTGCATATAATTTGAACCCCTTTGACCTTCACTAATTGCTCCAGTTCTTCTTTGCGGGTTTTGATCACTTTGTCTAGATTGAGGTCCGGCCAGATGTCTTTAATCGATTCACCCACAAGGTTCTGACCTGTAAACTTGCAGATCTTCTGGGCAATTGGATTAAAACTGGTGATTCGGGACTCCTCGTCGATAGAAATAATGCCTTCGTAGGCAAAATCCAACACGGTGTGAATCAAACCTGCTTTACCTTTTTCCTGTTTTATCGCCAGCAGCAAATTAGTGGCGCTGGCAGCGGCCTGAAGGATCGCCTGCTTGCTCCGGTTGAAAGCGACGCAGGGAAAGTTATGTTTTTTGGCGGCTTTGTAGGTAACAAAGCCACCGATGACAACGTCAGCTCCTTCGGCGAAGGCTTGCAATACGGCTGGTTCGGCTTCGTCGGTGGAATCAAGAGGGTATTGTTTCAAATCGATATCAAGAATAGAAGCAAGACAGTCAATGTCGTCTACCATATGAGAGAATGTCACTACAGCGATATTCCGCCCGAAGGTTTTAGCATCTTCAACGGAACGAATAAGATCAAACCCTGTGATGGGAATGTCTACTACACTAATGTCCAGATTGGCATTTTTGAGCAGAGCGGCAGATCCGCCTCTGGCGATAATGATTTCAACACCTTCCGTTATCAGTTCTTTGGCGACTGACAGGCAGTTGTCCATATAAGCCTGCCGCACATCAATATCGTGATAGCTAGTGGTGTTGAGATATTCTTTTGTTTGGTTGACGGCGTTTTCATCAGCGGCAAGGAAAGCAATCTTTGCCATA
>Ga0316230_1003985_pt1 | contig 11087 bp, 5 predicted proteins | sample TBH18025metaG_FD_206004 | JGI IMG/M metagenome (GOLD analysis project Ga0316230, IMG submission 206004) | Freshwater microbial communities from Trout Bog Lake, Wisconsin, USA - TBH18025 | ecosystem: Environmental > Aquatic > Freshwater > Lake > Hypolimnion/Profundal zone | place: USA: Wisconsin...
CCGTTGCTCACCGTTACCGGCACGTTGGTCAGCGGCCCGGCCAGCACCGCCCCCACGAAGTTGCTGCTGGAGTTGTAGAGCGTAAAACGCAGGGCATAGTTGCCATTGGCCGGCCCGCCATTGTCAACCAACTGCCCCTGGTACGTGAACGCCGTGCCTTGGGCGTGGGCGGTGGAGCTTTGCTGGTTGAGCGTTGAGAGCGCCAGCAAGGCCAGCGTCCCAAACAGATGGGATGGGTGAGTTTTCACGTTATCATTTGGCTGATACCAGTGGCGATTTGCCTTGCGCCAGCTTTGAAACGAGTTCCTTCAATTCAGCGACACTCTGCTGAAGCTGCTGAATCTCCGTAGCCTGGGCCTCGACCCGTTTGTGCTCCTTCTGAAATTCATTCAGCAGCATGGCGTTCACCGCCTCGTAGCGGACGGTGTAAGGTTTGCCTTGGTCATCGCGCACCACCAGGTCGGGGTCCACCTCGGCCACCTCCTCGGCCACTAGGCCGAATTGCGGGGTGCCTTTCGGGTCCAGTTCCGGCTTGTAGCAGAAGGTCACCGGCCGGAGCGACAGCAGCACGTCGCTGGCGTCGGCCATGGTCTGGATCTCCCTTTTGAATCGTCGAGAAGAAGTGAAGCACCCCAGTTGTCCAGACGAATCCACATAAACGGGAACGGCGGAGATGGTGGTCTGGTAAATCCCCGCAATATAAGTGGTGTAATGGGTTCCCGGCGTCCCGATCCGGATCGAGTTGTGGTCGGCGTTGGTGCCGGCGCTGCCGATGTCAATGTTGTTGTTTTCAACCGTAAGGTTGGCGCCGGCATTGGCCCCCAGGGCGATATTATTGCTGCCGGTGAGGTTGGCGGACAGCGCGGCCGCGCCGACCGCCGTGTTGTACGAGCCGCTGTTGTTCAGCCATAGTGCGCCGTTGCCCGCCGCGAGGTTGTTGCTGCCGGTGGTGTTGGCGTAAAGCGTCACCGCGCCGTTGGCCGTGTTGTTGTTACCGCTCGTGTTGGAATAGAGGGCGGACTCACCACTGGCCGTGTTGAAGCTGCCATTCGTGTTAAAATTGAGCGCCAGCGAGCCATTGGCGACGTTGTTGCTGCCGGCAATGTTCGAAACCAACGCGTGAAAGCCGCTGGCGGTGTTGAGCGAGCCAGTCACGTTGTCGAGCAGCGCCTGCGCGCCATTGGCCGTGTTCTGCCCACCAGTCGTGTTTGCTCCCAGCGCCGCAAAGCCGCTGGCGGTGTTGTCATTGCCAGTGGTGTTAAGGAGGAGCGCATTCGCGCCGTCGGCCGTGTTGTCCCAGCCACTTGTGTTGGACCGCAGGGCCTGATAACCGTTGGCCACGTTGTAGTAGCCGTTGGTGTTGGCGTAAAGCGCCTCAAAGCCGCTGGCCGTGTTGTTGAAGCCGCTGGTGTTCCAGGCCATCGCCTGAAATCCGCTGGCCGTGTTGTTGTTGGCGTTATTGCTGTAAAGCGCCGAGAAACCGTTTGCCACGTTGTTACTGCCCGTCACGTTGGCGTAAAGCGCCTCAAAGCCGCTGGCCGTGTTGTTGAAGCCGCTGGTGTTCCAGGCCATCGCCTGGAACCCGCTGGCCGTGTTGTTGTTGGCGTTATTGTTGTAAAGCGCCGAGAAACCGTTGGCCACGTTGTTGCTGCCGGTCACGTTGGCGTAAAGCGCATTCGCACCGTTCGCCACGTTGTCATTCGCAATGTTGCTGTAGAGCGCTTGATACCCGTTGGCGGTGTTAGCGCTGCCGTTAGCGTCGGCGAAAAGGGCTTGAAATCCGTTGGCCGTGTTGTCATTGCCGGTCGTATTCCAAGCGAGCGATTGCGCGCCATTGGCCGTGTTGTTACTGCCGGCTATGTTGGAAGTGAGTGCGAGTGCGCCATTGGCCGTGTTGTTATCGGCATCATTGGCGTAAAGCGCCAAGTATCCGTTGGCCGTGTTGTTATCGCCACTATTGCCCCAAAGTGCTCCCGAGCCGTTGGCCACGTTGAAGCTGCCGGTCCTGTTCCAAAATAGCGCATTCGCACCGCTGGCGGTGTTGTCATTGCCGGTGGTATTGGAAAACAGCGTCTCAAAGCCGCTGGCCGTGTTGTTGGCGCCGCTGGTGTTCCAAGCCATCGCCTGAAAGCCGTTCGCCGTGTTGTTATTGGCGTTATTGTTAAGAAGCGCTCCCGAGCCGTTGGCCACGTTGTTGCTGCCGGTCACGTTTTCGTAAAGGGCATTCGCGCCATTCGCCGTGTTGTTATTGGCGTTATTGTAGTAAAGCGCCGAGCATCCATTGGCCGTGTTGTAGTTGCCGGTTACGTTGGAATTGAGTGCGAGTGGGCCGTTGGCCGTATTGTTCGAGCCGGTCGTGTTGCTGTAAAGCGCTTGATAGCCTTCGGCCGTGTTGTAGTTGCCACCTTGGTTCCATAGGAGCGACTCACTGCCAACGGCCGTGTTGTAGTTGCCACTTTGGTTGGCGCCAAGCGACGAAAAACCAACGCCAGCGTTATTACTGCCCGTCGTGTTGCTGCCCAGCGTACCCCCCCCGATCCCAACGTTAAATCCCCCAGTCGTCGTCGCATTTCCTGCCCCCAACCCGGCAAAGAAATTCAAATTTGTATCGTTGCGCATAAATGGACCGGCGGAGGAATAAATGATGGAGGGCCAGGAGAGTTTCAAACTGCCGTTGAGGGTCACGTTCCCCACCGTGAAACTCCCGTTGGCATCGCGTTTGACAATGGTGCTGGGAATGTTGGTGCTGGTGGCGTTGGCGCCCAGGATCACGTTGCCGTTGGTGGGGGTGGCCGTGATGTCCGCATTCCCCGTCAGGATGGAACCGAGAACCCCCGCCCCGCCCCCGCCCAACCCGCTGCCGGTGGTGACGGTGATGGCATTGCTGGCCAGTTGGCTGTTGAGCACCGTGCCGCTCAATTGCGCCGTCGGCAGCGTGCCGGACAGGTTGCTGGCGGTGTTGGCAAAAATGGCATAGGGCGCGGGGGTGAGCAACTGGCGCGGCGCCAGGGGCAGATATAGCGGGGCGGCGGTGTTGGTGGCGGCGTCAATCTGGAGCCAGCGCGGCGGGCCGGTGAACTGGCCCGGCCCGAAATCGAGCAGGACGGTGAACAGCCCGTTGCTCACCGCGACCGGCGCGTTGGTGAGCGGCCCGGCGAGCACCGCGCCGACAAAGTTGGTGCTGGAGTTGTAGAGCGTGAAGCGCAGGGCGTAGTTGCCATTGGCCGGGCCGCCATTGTCGAACAACTGGCCCTGGTACGTGAACGCCGTGCCTTGGGCAGGCAGCCGGTGGGCGACGGCGAGGAGGGTCAACGTGAGCAGAGACAAAAGGCGCGCTTTCATAAACGATTGCGTTTGGCTTGAATTCACGGAATAAACCGTCCGCCCGCTACCGCTAAAAGTCGAGCTTTATTGCATGTTTAGGCGGCGGAATAAGCGACCACACGGCGACGTGTATTCACTATTTGAAGACCACCAGGCTCCCGTGTCGGGAGGCGGCACCTTGCTTGGAGCCCAGGCCGGGCCGTTACTCCTCGAAAAATGCGCGAACGGATGGATTAGTTGCACTTTACTTGCACTTTTACGTAAGTCCTTGCAGCGCAATGGAGCGGGTGAAGGGAATCGAACCCTCATGTTTATTCCCAATCCGAAATGGTGCGAGATTTGCTTAAATCAGCCCCGAAAAAGAACAGAAGACGGGCTCCGCATTCGCGCCCTCACGCTCGGTTAGATTCCTGGAGCTATGCACCTGCTGGTCGCCGGCAGTTTCTTGCAGGCACTCCTGGTTTGTGATATGGTTTCATCGTCTCAACCACTCCCGGTTCGTTGGCCGTGAACCTCGAAGTCTTGCGACACCAGTATTTCACTCGGTGATCCCACGGCCAACCAGAACCATGAAGCACATATCGTTTCCCGTCCTGGCGTTGACGCTCCTTTGCGCCGCCAAGTCCCAGGTTTCCACTGCCCAAGCCCAGGGCACGGCGTTCACTTATCAGGGTCAGTTGGGTGCGGCCGGCAGCCCAGCCACGGGAACATATGATTTCCGGTTCTCCATCTATAATGCCGTGACGAATGGCACCCGCATCAGCGGGCCGCTCACCAATGCCGCCACCGGCGTCACCGGTGGCATCTTTACCGTTGTGCTGGACTTCGGGAACCAGTTCCCGGGCTCGGCGCGCTGGCTGGAAATAGGCGTGCGGACCAACGACAGCGGGAGCTTCAACACGCTGACGCCGCGCCAGGCGCTGACACCCGCGCCGTATGCGGTCTTTGCCAACACCGCTAGCAATGTGAACGGCACCGTTCCCGCCACCCAGATCAGCGGCGCTGTGCCGTCGGCCAACTTGTCCGGCACTTACGACAATGCGGTGACCTTCAACAATGCCAGCGACAGCTTCACCGGAAACGGAGGCGGCTTGACCAACCTGAACGCTTCAAGGCTGTCCATCGGAACCGTCGCGGATGCGCTCCTGTCCGGGAACGTGGCGTTGCTGAATGCCAATCAAACCTTTACCGGGGTCAACACCTTCGCCGGGGCAAACCAGGGTTTGATTGTCAACGGCGGACCCGTCGGCACCAACCTGTTCACCGGACTGGGGTTGCAGTATAACCCCGGCAGTGGCGAAGCCGCGATCATCTCCTCCCTGAATGATGATCGGAGCTTTCTCACCTTCTATACCAAGCTGGGCGCAGGCTGTCCTGCCGTTCAGCAGATGAAAATTGACCGGAACGGTGTGGTGATGATTGACCAGCAAGCCAACAACAACGGGGTCTTGAACGATGGCACCACCAACGGCGTTGGCCTCGTTCTTGGCGCCAACAGCGGCGAAGGTATCGCCTCGCAGCGCACCCCTGGCATCAATCAGTTTGGTCTGGACTTCTACACCAGCCGCACCCGTCAGATGTCCATCTTGAGCAATGGCAACGTGGGCATGGGCACGACCAACCCGTCTACGGCTTTACAAGTCAGCGGCACCGTCACCGCCGCAGCCTTTTCCGGCGATGGCAGCGCACTGATCAATCTCGATGCCTCCCAACTTAACGGCGGCACCATTCCCAACAGTGTCCTGTCCGGTTTCCAGGGCAACTACAGCACGGTGGGCGGCGGCAATGGCAACACTGCCGGGGACAATGAAGCCACGGTGGGCGGGGGACTGAACAATACCGCCAGCGGGCAGGAATCCACCGTGGGAGGTGGCAACACCAACCAGGCCACCGGCCAGTATTCCACCGTGCCCGGCGGAGCCAACAACCTCGCCAGCGGCAAGTGGAGCTTCGCCGCCGGAAGACGAGCCCAGGCCACCAATCAGGGCGCGTTCGTCTGGGCGGATTCACAGAATGCACCGTTCGCCTCCACGAACAAAGACAGCTTTAACGTCCGGGCGGAGGGTGGCGTCAATTTTGCGACCAGCGGGACGGGCATCGCCGTGGATGGCCAACCTGTGCTTACCGGCGCGAACCTTTCCGGCGTGCAAGGCACTGCGGTTTGGCAAGTCACTTCCGGTATATCGGTCCAAGCCCAACCCAACACCGGATACCTGCTGACAAATTCCAAGCAGGTCACGGTGACACTTCCAACCTCACCGAATGTGGGCGATGTGCTGGAAGTGTTCGACTCGGGTTCCGGGGGATGGGGCATTGCCCAAAATGAGTCTCAATCAATCCTCCACGGGTACGCTGCTTCACCTGGAACGTGGCTTGAGACCAGCTCTCCCAGTTTGGAATGGTCCTGTATTGCCTCCTCGTCCGATGGCACCAAACTCGCGGCTGCTGTGGGTAATAACCCCACCGGAGGCGGCATTTACACGTCCATCAATTCAGGGGCAACCTGGCACCTGACCAGCGCAATCAACCAACAATGGTCAGGAATTGCCTCCTCGTCGGATGGTACCAAACTTGTAGCGGTGTCTTACCAGTTGCCATCTTACACGGGATCGATTTATACCTCGACCAATTCTGGCGCAACGTGGTCTCTGAGTGCCACGAACAACAATCCGTTTACCTGCGTCGCCTCCTCTTCAGATGGAAGACATCTGGCAACGGCGGGTGCTGGTGGTGTTTTCGTCTCCTCCGATGCTGGCGCGACCTGGTCTCTTACATCTGTTGTTGGAGCAGCGAGCATTGCCTCGTCATCCGACGGCAGCACTCTCGCCGCTGTTGCGGGTGGCGGCATCCTTGTTTCGACGTCTTTTGGTACCAACTGGAGACTGAGCAACGCAACTACCACGCACTTGTGGACAAGCATTGCCTGTTCGTCCGATGGACAACATTTGGCGGCGGTTGCCTGGAACGATTCCCAGGACTATTATAATTCCGCCATTTACATCTCGAGCGATGCCGGAGTCACATGGTCTCAGGCCAATGTGTCCACCAACGCCAGTTGGTCCGGCATCGCCTCATCGGCCGATGGCAGGTATTTGTCCGCTGTAGCTGATGCGTATTGGCCGGACAGTGGGATTTATTCCTCGACAGACTTCGGCGCGACCTGGAATTTGATGACGGCAGGGGCCACAAACTATTGGGCGTCAATCGCATCTTCTTCCGACGGAACCAAATTGGCCGCAACCGTTGGGTTTCCTCCCGCTAATGGGCCAGCGCCTTCTGGCAAGATTTGGACTTCTAGGTCGGTCAACACCCCATGGACAACTACGACTGGGTCCTTTGGCATTCTAGGCGGACCCGCCGGATCAGGCGTTAAATTAGTTTATGCGGGCGGCGGGCAGTTCGTCCTCGTGAATCAACAGGGCAGTATTTACGGGCTTTAAACGACACCGACCAGTCAATTCGGAATTGGACGAAGAAGAATTGGCAGCCCCCAAAAGCGCTCATTAGCCGTGAAATGTGGGGTCAATTTACTGCACTTTTACTGCACAGCTTCGTAAGTCCTTGATAATCAATGGAGCGGGTGAAGGGAATCGAACCCTCATCTCAGGCTTGGGAAGCCCGCATTCTACCACTGAACCACACCCGCTGGGATGTGCGTTTCATCTGTAACCGATCCCGCCGGCGGAAGCAAGCAAACTTTTTCGGCAACTTTTCAGGGGTCGAACGCCCGGGCTGGGGGCCCAAGGGCGACCTGCGGGTCAGGAGAATTTCTTCAAGACCCAAAGCAGGCCCTCGCGGACCGGGCGGCGATGAGCGGAACCGGCTTTGTCGGCGGCTAATCGGTCGTAATGGGCGGTAAACCAGTCGTAGCTCTCACGGAACATGGCGTCGTTGGAATAGCGCGGTTTCCAGCCCATCGCCAGGAGCTTGGAGACGTCGAAATGGAACGGCTTGTGGTAGGTCAGGTAGTGCCAGGGGGCCAGGGGGCTGAGCCCCAACCAATCCAACGACTGGAGGGTGAAGCGGGTGAGCCCGGCGGGGAGCGACTTGACCTTCGCCGGGGAGTGGGCGTAGGCAATCAAGGTTTCGAGGGCCTGGCGGACGGAGCCGAAGCTGGCGGCGCCGACGTTGTAAACCCCGGGCTGGCCGTGATCGAGGGCGAGCAAGTAGGCGTCCATCAAGTCATGGGCATGGACGAATTGAAACAGGCCGTCGCCGCTGCCGATGACATAAACATTGCGTCCCTCACGAATCCACTCGAAGAGGATCTGGAAGATGCCGAGCCGTCCCTCGCCCAGGATGGTCCGGGGACGGATGACGATCAACGGCAGGTTCGCCCGGGCGCACACCTCGCGGACGGCGGTTTCGCCGGCGAGTTTGGCCCGGCCGTAGATTTCGACGGGGCGGAGCGGGGTAGCCTCGGTGATGGGGCACCGGTCGGGCACACCGAAGATGGCGGAGGAACTCATGTGGATAAAGGCGCGCACGCCCGCGCGCGCGGCTTCCTCGGCGGCGATGCGGCTGCCGTCGACATTGACCTGCTGGAAGCGGGCGCCGGACTTGGTGAGCGGGACCAGCGCGGCGTTATGGTGGACCACCTGGACCCCGGTGAGGGCCCGGCGGACGCCGTCGCGGTCCCGGATGTCGCAGTGGATGAACTCGATGTCCTGGGGCCGGGCCGGATCCTCCCAGATATCCAGGACCTTGACGCGTTCGCCGCGCTCCAGCAAACGCCGCGCGATGAGGTTCCCGAGGAAACCGGAGCCGCCCGTTACCAGGTGGGTTGGCCGAACTGAGGTAGTCATAGGGGTCTGCTTGGTCTTGCCGGTGCGGGCTTTGAACCTGGCCGCGTTCCCGGTTGGTCACCGGTACCGGCATCGACTATCCATTTTCCCCCAAGTTGCGCCGCAGCAGCTCGCGCAGGCGGGCCGGGGAAAGGACGGTGATGCACTTGGCCTCGACGGCGACCAATTGTTGCTCGCGGAACTTGGCCAGGGTGCGCGAAAAGGTCTCCCCGACGGTGCCCAGTTCGGCGGCCAGCACGCGCTTGGTGGTTTTGAGTTCGATTCTGACCGGTTCCTGGGGATTGGCGGCCGGGCAGCGTTTGACGAGCCAATTGGCCAGCCGGGTCTCGACATCCTTGAGGTTCAAGTCCTCGAGTTGGTCCACCAGCGCTCGTAGATGGGCGCTCATGGCCGCCAGCATCCGCAACGCCAACTCCGGCTGGCGGGCCAGTAGGGCGAGAAACCCCGCCTTTTGCACCAGCAAGACCTGCGAGGGCTCGACCGCCAGGGCGTCGGCGGGATAACCCGCCGGAGTGGCCAGCGTCGCCTCGGCAAAGGAATCGCCGGGGCGAAAGACGCGGATGACCTGCTCCTTGCCAGAGGCATTGACCCGGTGGACGTTGATGGCGCCCTTTTGCACCACGTAGAAGCCCTGCGAGGGGGCGCCTTCGTGGAAGAGATAGTCGCCCTTGTCCAAGGATTTCACCGAGGTAATCTCGGCGATGGCGTGGAGATCGGCCGGCGCCAGGCCGGCGAAGATCCGGCACAGGCGGAGCGCGTGCGCGAGGGCGGTGGACTTAAACTGGGCAATCGAGTCTGACATTTGCTTCGGCGCCCAGTTTCCGCCAAGTGCCGCGGCATGTCAAAGCCGGACATCTCACCGCCGGACATCTCATCGTGGCACGAGCCGATGACCCCCGCCAAACGCTAACAAGGAGGCACCGAGCGCGGATAGTTCATGGGCCGGCAGCATGCCGCTGGCCGCAGCCCTGTGGCGCAGGCTTCCCCGCCGACTCCCCAGTCAGCGGGGTTTTCGTTGGGGCCGACCCGTTGAGCGAGGGGTAGCCAAAATATGTCCAATAAAAAGCAAATGGAGTGTAGAGCAATAGTAATTATGAGCCTAGGGTGAATTAAGTATTGTGGAAGAAATCTCGACACATTTGACTGCGGAAGCTGCGTCGGCGGACAAGAAGCGCCCCGGCTCGGTTCGAGGCGGGGGGCTGCGGGAGACGGCGTTTGGGTCACCGCGCGACTTTATGGACAATCGGTTTGTCTATACGGTGGTTTCGGCGCGAGCGCGCGGCCTGGCGGTGGGGGTGAACATGTGCCCCGAGAGAGACTGCAACTTCTATTGCGTGTATTGCGAAGTGCATCGGAACGGGGAACAAAAATGCGCGATGGACGTCGAGGCGATGGCGGCGGAACTCAAGAAGACGCTGGCCTTTGTCCGCTCGAGTCGGTTGCGCGAGCGCCCCTGGTATCGGGCGCTGCCCGATGAACTGCTGCAGCTGCGCCATGTGGCGTTGAGCGGCGATGGCGAGCCGACGCTGTCCCACAGTTTTGCCGAGGCGTTACAAGCGATCGTCCACATTCGCGCGGTCGGAGGCTATCCGTTCAAGCTCGTGCTGATGACCAACGGCAGCGGCTTGGACCTCCCGAAGGTCCAACAAGGGCTGCATTTCTTCACCAAGAGCGACGAGATTTGGGCCAAACTCGACGGCGGAACCCAAGCCTATATCAACAAGGTCAACCGCCCGGGGGTCTCGCTCGACAAGATCTTGTCCAATATTCTGCTGGTCAGCCGCCAGCGGCCGATCGTGATCCAGAGCCTGTTCCCCGCCATCGACAGCGAGGAGCCGCCGCTCGAGGAGATTGAGGCGTATTCGAACCGGCTGCTGGAACTTAAGAACGCCGGCGCCCAGATTTCCCTGGTCCAGATTTACTCGGCCACCCGGCCGGCGCCGGCCTCGCAGAGCGGGCATCTGCCGCTCAAGGTGCTTTCCCGAATTGCCCACTTCGTGCGGCAGACCACCGGCCTGCGGGCGGAGGTTTTTTAGCGCCCCCGAGTGGCTGCGGAGCCCGCTTGCGCTTGCGGAGTTTCACCTTCTCGGCAACACTCTGGCGCCAATGAAATCGAGAGAAACCTTTCACCAGGTGGTTCGGTGCCTGCTGACCGTCCTGCTGGGTTCGGGAACCATCGCTACGACGATGGGGGCCGACGAGACGACGCTCGTCGACCTGGGGGCCCGCCTTGACGTGGCCCGGGTCGCGACCAACGACGCCGCCTTCACCCATGCCGACGGGTCTTTCCTTATCCACACCGGACACAAGGAGCCGTGGCCAGGCATTACTCTGCGCCCGCTCGCCGGACCGTTCAACCTGGGGAACTGCGGCCAGGTTGCCCTCCAGGTCCGCAATTCCGGCACCAACAGCGTTACCGTTTGCTGCCGCGTGGACAATCCCGGCGCCGATGGCACCGAGCATTGTGTGACCGGATCCGTGGCCGTCGAGCGCGGACAGACAAAGACGCTGACGGTCCCGCTGCCACGCACCCACGACGACCAACTTGGGGGCAAACTCTTCGGGATGCGGGGCTACCCCGTGGCGCCGGGCGGCGCCTCATCCTTCAGCCCTTCCAATGTCACCCAACTGCTGATTTTCGTCAGCAAGCCGTCTGCCGACCATCGGTTCGAAATCCGCGATATTCAAGCTGGCGGCGCCTACACCGCTCCGACGGCTTGGACCTCGGATTCGGACCCGTTTTTCCCGTTCATCGATACCTTCGGCCAGTACCAGCACAAGGACTGGCCCGGCAAGGTCAAGTCCTTGGCGGACCTGGCGGCGCGTCCCCGGGCGGAGGCCAAAGACCTCGCCGCCCATCCCGGGCCACTCAATTGGGACCGCTATGGCGGCTGGGGGGCGGGGCCGATACGCCAGGCGACCGGCTTCTTCCGCACTGAGAAGGTGAACGGCAAGTGG
>Ga0316230_1004002_pt1 | contig 11048 bp, 29 predicted proteins | sample TBH18025metaG_FD_206004 | JGI IMG/M metagenome (GOLD analysis project Ga0316230, IMG submission 206004) | Freshwater microbial communities from Trout Bog Lake, Wisconsin, USA - TBH18025 | ecosystem: Environmental > Aquatic > Freshwater > Lake > Hypolimnion/Profundal zone | place: USA: Wisconsin...
AACAAATACAAAAGTTTACCATTGAAGAACTTAAAGGAATGATAGCCGATTACAGACATAAGGTACAAATACTTAAAACTAAATTCAAATGACAGAAATACAAAAGTCAAATTGGAATATTATTTGTAACCTTATTAAAGGCGAATACTTTTTACATAAAATATATGACAGTCTTTTTGGATGGGCATTTATAACCGATAAAAACGGAACAAGACATAGAATAGACTACCATAATACACCTCAACAAGTAAGACAATTAATAAAACAAATAAAGCAAATAAACAAAGAAGCCACCAATTAAGGTGGCTTTTGTAATAGGTAGTAAAAAGTGACAGTTAATTACCCCTATTGATTGAATGTTGTTTCGTAGTATTGTTCTGCGGTTGTAAGTTTCCCTGTACCTGTTTTATGAGTCGATGACATTGCATTTACAAAACCTTGTGTATATGCTTCTATAATATCATTACGCTTATCCTCACGTTCTTTGGTGAGTAGTTCGGTGGCTTCTGTTTTTGCGCCTGTTATATATCCTTTTATTTCATCAGAGTAATTATTACCTACTAGCGTTTCTAATCGTGTTAAATAATTAATCATGTCGGTCATTGCTGTATTCTTGCTCATTTGTTTTATTGTTTAGAGTATTTGAATATGTGTTTTTACTTTTAACCAGTATTGATGCACTTGATAATTAATATTACTTTCTGATGTTGATACACAAGGCGGTAATTGTGCAATAATTTCATCTACAGCTATTAAAGCACATTGTTTAGCATATTGCATAGCCTTACCTGTGCCAAACAATTCAGGAGAACTTTGATAAAACTTTTCAACCAACTCTTTTGCTTTATCTTCTGCTTTCATTGTTTTACTTTTTAAAGATTATCTTCTGTAATTGGGTTAAATATTTTTCCATCGGTTGAGTATGTATAATTAATTAAATCATATACTACCATTCCTTTTATATAATTGTTTTCAAATGAATACCAGTTTGTTAAAAATGGCGGGTTATCTGGCGTTGTGATTAAGTATTTCATTGTTTTACTTTTTATTTTGTTTGATTAATTATTGGTCTTGAGATTATTTTTGCACCATTACATACATCGCAAATATCTAAGTATGAAGGTATCTGGTTGTTAAAATTCGCTGCTTTTCCACTGCCGTTGCATTTTGGGCAAAGCTGCCATTCACCAAATTCTTTTTGGCTAAATGTATTTAAAGGCTCTGTAATTGAACTTTTATATTCATCTCCCATATTATCTCTTTGAAGTCTTATTAACTGTATCATATCGTTTACTTTTAATTAGTCTATAACCTACTAATAAAGTTTAATTATTAGGTGTTATACTGTTTATTTTATTTTTTGAATTATTACTACCTTTTTAAGTAGGTTGTTTTCGGCTTGTTGCCATGCTTGCAGTTCTTTTTGGTATTTTTCAATTTTGTATTTTTGATTGTCGGTGTAATGTCCTGCGTGCATAAACGGTGTCATTCTTTCTGGTTTTTCCACTAACGGATTAGTAAATGTCTTTCCTGATTTACTTTCAATTAGTGAACGGAATGAATCTTCTTTAGTTTGTTTACAAAATACAGAATCTTGCTTTTCTATATTATAATTATGCCAACCATTTTTTATAATATAATATCTAACATAAGGTTCACAATCAAAGTCTATACTATCATTGCTACATACGCCAATTATGTCCCAATCTCCATTTGGCAAAGATTCACTTCTTAATTTATCAAAATCTTCTGTACCACTACCGACTTCATAAGATATGTATATTGTTCCTGTAACTCCATCAAATAATTGAATTTCTTCTGCATCATTCGGAACTTCAACCCCAAATAGACTATCTGTTAACTGGAATATATTTGTCATTGGTTTTTGTTTTGTTGGTTATCTTATCCATTTAATATTTTTTAATTCATCTCTCATTTTTTCAAAATAATCATATACAATAGATGCTGTAAGTGGTTCAAATAAGTGAATTTTATTGGGGTAATTTTCAGAAACATAAATCCCTGTTATATGTGAAAATGTAGGGCATCCATCACAATCAAAACATGAACAAACTTCATAGTCTTGTATTGGATGACTATATGGATGTGGTAAGCCCGCTTCTAATAACGCAATAGATTCTTTAGTTCCCGAATATCTTATTCTGCCGTTTACTGCCCAAAACAAAGGCTCAAATTTTGTAGGATGCCAAAAATTATATTTTCCTTCTGGATTCCCCATAGCAAAAACAACCTCGTTTTTCATTATTTTTGGCAATGGCAATAATTTAACAATAGCCCCATTATAATTAGACGTATATATTTTTCTCCATCCCATATAAGAAGTAATAACCAATTTATCACCCACCCGCCTAAATGGTCTAAAAGAAAAATGTGTCATGGCTTGTTTATTTATTGGTTACTTGTTTCGTACTCAAATTCAAAGTGAATAAACTTTGCAATTTCATAGGCTGTTTTAATACTTATTCTTGCACCATGAAAATCTCTAAATACTATTCTGAAAAATAAACTTATTGCTCTTAAATATTTTTTCATTGGTTAGTTGTTTTTATTGTTTGGGGGTGGTGCGGGAAGTGGATGCCAAAATTTAACATCTAAATCATCGCCTTCACATTCTGAAACTATCTTACCATTTTCTTCATAAATAATACCGTTTGATTCTGCCCAAAAAAAACCATCAAAATTGTTTACTAAACAACCAAGTGTGGTAAACCCATTGCCATTGCTAATCCAAACGGTTTCTAAGTTTTCGGGCAATCTATCTTCTACTGAAATCCATTTCATAAATTATAATGTTTAAAGGTTAGTGTATAATAAAAAGTAAAGGTACAAACCGAAATGTTTACAGTTTATTAAAGGTTATTTAAGTTTGTTTACTTTGTTTGTTTTTCTTAATGGTTTTGTTTTAAGACAATGGATTAAATTTTCATCTAAATTAGATAGTGGCATAAACATTCCTTTCTCAAAATATCCGCTAAGTTCTTCAAATTCGTAACAATCAACATATCTTTCTGCTAAATCTGAATATCCTTTAACTTCTTTTTTTACGGTATATATGCCACCCTCTTTTACATAACTTTTATTTTCAGGGTGAACTTTATACCCATAATTTACACAAATAACTTTCATATCCCATAATAATTTTAAAAAAGGTTATTTAAGTTTGTTTACTTTGTTAGGGGGTTACTTTTAATATCTTAATTCAAATATTATTTCCTGTGGGGTTATATTTTTATCAAGATAAAGTGGAACTTTAACCAACCTACCATTATGTTCAATATTAGTTTCAGTCTTAATTTTTATACCCGAAATCGTACCGATAGATAACCCCCAAAAAATATCACCATGTAATTCACTTGGAATATTACTTTTCAACAATGATAACCCAATATCACCACTACTAATAATATCCTCCGTAATTACACATTTTAATGGGAATAATTTCTTTATTTCATCACTTTTCATATCCCATAATAATTTTAAAAAAGGTTATTTAAGTTTGTATTTTTTTATTAAGCCATTGTTTGTATTAGTTGGTCTAATATTACCATTGACATTGCAGATATTAAAACCCCATGATTTTAATTGGTTCATCCAATAAAGTTCAATTTTGTTGCAATAAATATCATCTGATACACTTTTACATTCAATTATTTCTAATTCTTCGATTATTGGGGTTAATTTTTTATCTAAAATATTTGTTATAATATCTCTTTTTATTGATTTAGCACCGTCATAAATCTCTTTTATATGCGCCTTTAATCTGCTTTTTAATGGCAAAATAGTCCTGCCAACATAAAATATGCTATTATCAATAGGATTTTCTAATGTATAGATGGTAACTTTCATAAAATTAGCTGTTATTTTTAATCCATTTAAACATTTCAGATTTAGATAAACCGCTTGGCATCTCCTTAGATTTGCTTTCAATGGGGCTATTTGACATTTCTGATACTATTAAAGGCTGTTTTATTATTTTTTGGGGTAATTCCTTTACATTATTTCTTTCAGCCTCTATTCGGGCTTTATTTGCGGGGTTATTATTTTCAATAACCATCCGTTTTACCTTTTCAATCTTTTCAGAGGGAATGGGCAATGTTTCTAACTCAAAATATTTGTTTATTCTGATTAACCCCTTCGCTGAAATTTTCTTCCCACCTTTCAAAATACCCGAAAGATTATTTTTCGGAATACCCATTAAAACTTCAAGTTCTCTTTTGGTAAAACCACGTTCTAACTCTTGTCTAATTTTGTCTAATACTTCCATGATAGTTAAATTTAGTAATTGTTAGGCAAAGGTAGTTAGATTTAGTTATCACACCAAATTTATTTCTTTCCTTTTCCAAATTTACTTATTAAATCTCTCAACCCTCTGTAAAAAACTACCCTTTATAACTCAATAAAGATAACACCCCCCGCCACAAAACACCAACCCCAAAATAACCCCCATTACAGCCCCGCAACCACTCAAACAATACCTTTACCCCACCCGCCTCAATATCCCGCCGCAAATAAGCCCTAATGAAGCCACAGCACATCCCGCCTATCTAACAATACAAATACAAAGCGGATCAACGTAACACAACCCGCCGCCGCAAAAAAAAGATACCTTAAAAGCATTCTTTTCTAACTTTTAATAAATAAAATCAAGTTCCCCGACAAAAACCCCAATTAAAAGACGATGCCCTATTTAATACGATACAGTCAACACGTTTGAAGTGGCAATAAAAAAAATAGGATTGTGTGGTATTATGTAGTACCTTTACCACATGAAAAAAGATACACTTAAAACAAATGGTAGCGAATCAATTCGATTGAGTATTGAATGTTTAAATTTGGTTCGCAAAAACAAAAAAGAAACGGGGATGCCTATTGGCAGGTTTATTGAAAATTTAATTAAAGAAAAATTTAAAAAAGATGAAAAGTAAGACTGGTGTTAAATCTAATGGACTTTATAATCATAGATTATTCAACACATACTATGGTATGGTTATAAGGAATAGGGGTATGGTTTGTGATAGATGGGCTAATAGTATAAATGGTATTGCTAATTTTATTGAAGATGTAGGTAGTAAGCCGTCAGATAATCATATTTTAGTTCGTATTAATGAAAATATGCCGTATAGTAAAGATAATTACCAATAGGCTACCAAGAGAAAAGTAGGGTATAATATAACATTCTTACAACCAAGTTTTATTAAATCGTCTGGTGTTTACAAGTTAACGTTTGATAGTGGGCATTTTTATATAGGCAGTACCATTAATTTCGAAATGAGATTTAAGGTGTATAGAAATTCACTAAAAAAAACATATGTTGAAAATAAAAAAATGAATGAATGTGCTATTAGATGTAATAGTGCTACGTTTGAAGTAATAGAGGAAGTATTAGACTTAACTATTCTTAGGCATAGGGAAGATTATTATCTAAAGATGTATTCCGATAACCCAAATATAATTAATAGATCAAAAAGTGCCTTTTCTAATAAAGGCATAGTTTGGACTGAACAAGAAAGAATTAGTATCAGTAGGTCTCTTAAGGGGATTCCCCACAAGAAAAGAAAATTAAACGATTGTCTTTTATAAGCTAATAATAGTAAAATAATTTTGAAACAATTACATCGAATAAATAATTAGCTTTGATGAATGGAAGTAAGGGAATTTGATATGTACCGTTACCCGCAGCATAGATTAGTAATTTATAATTACATTACTTACGGGCTTTTGGGACTTCCATTCTTCTTAATACTTATGCCTTACGATGTAAAAGAAGATTTATTTATTTCTACTTATATCTGCCTTAATTAAATACGAAATATAGCTCACATTTCCTAATTTTTGAGCTGTATTTTTTCGATTTAACTCACTTTTTGTTACTATATTTTGTGATTTCCCAATCATTAATTCGGAATTTTTGAGCCAATAATCGGCAGCAAGCGGCTCATAGTGCCGATTATTTGTACGTTATTTTGTACAAAATACGGTACAATGTTTAGTATATCAAACATTACATATCCTGATTTTATCCTAAAATATCCAAATAATTAAAAAATTAGGACATTTTCTTTAATTGCATGATTCCTTATTTAAAATTAATGCACTTTTTTTAAATTACATTTTGCAGTTTGCGAATTGCAAAACCGTTACAATCTATAACCATTTCAACTGTACGTTTTTATCGTACACTTTACCTTTTAACTTTTCATTAAGATATGGTTTATTAGCTTTGTGTTATAAACAACCAACAATGGAAGAAACAGAAATACCAATGGCATTTGCTTTCACGTTTCCATTAGAGAAACATGGGCATTACTACTGTACCAATGAAACATTTGATTCTTTTCTTGAAGATAAAACTTCAAGGCTTGATGATTTAACCGTTGCTCAATATTTAAGTATAAATAAAATTCGTGTGGAAGAAAGTGTAATTGGTAAGAAGTTAGTAAAAACAAATTAAGAAATGGATAATGATACAGAAGAATTAATCCGATTAAAAAATGCACAAATGATTATTACACATTTACCCTTAACGGAAATGGACGATTATGAAGCATTATTAAAGTATATCAATGTACAAAATGAAATACCTAAAAGAGTAAAGGAATTAATAATTGAAGTACACAAACTAAAAAATAGTAATTCAGAAAATAAAATATTATAAAACATGGAAACATCTACCGAAACATTAGAAATAGAAGGAATTAAAGGGGAATTATTAGTTACTTATGATTATGAAATAATAAAGTTACCAAAAAGAATTGAATGTTTTTATGGGGAGCATGAATTTAATGAAGATGAAATAAACTGCAACATAACATCAGTAGAATTAGTAATTAAAGGTGTTGGTATTGATGTAACTAAACTGCTTTCAGAACAACAAAAAGAAGAAATAAAAAATGGTTTAAATATTTGGTAATAAAAATTAAAAAACAAAAATGAAAAAATTAATTACATTAGTATTAGCTGTATTTTTATTTGCGTGTAACAGCAATGTGCAGCAAAATCATGAAATTGTAAAACAAAAATTAGTATCTATTGATAGTGCCATAACTGCATTAAAAGAAGTTGGTGGCTTAAAATATCTTGAAATAGATAAAGATTATAAAGGTGTTACGCAAATGCTTCCACCATTTGACATTAATTTTTATTATCAAAATAGAGGTTTTGATATTGGCGGATGTAACATTAGTACAATATACGATTCTCTTGCTGTTTTATTAAAAAAAGAATTGGATAGTGTTGGTATAAAATATACTTGTGAGAGAAGGGCGTTGGTTTACAATAATTATATGACTATTATTAATTATGATACTTATTACTTACCCACATTTTATAAAACAAAATAAAAATCAATGAAAAAAGTAATTACAATTATCATCGCAGCGTTTATCGCAGTAAGTTCGTTCGGGCAACAAAAGAAAGAAGATTCATTGGTAGTTCAGCCAAAAAAAGATACTACTATTCAGATAGTTATGTCTTTAGATCAATTTAGAAGTCTTCTTTACGCTATTGATGCTAATATTGACAGTAAGAAAGCATCAAGGGAATTAATAGAATTTATTCAAAAATCTGCCGCAATTAAACCAAAAGAGCAAAAACAATGAGGCGAGAAATAGATTATATTCCCAATGGTTCTAAATTGACGTTTATCAAGAAGACAACTGGTAGAACTATTATTAATGGGAAAGAAGTACACGCAAAGGCTATATATAGGTGTTCTTGTGGTAATGAAAAAGAGATGATTATTAATAGGGTGCAAAATGGTTTTTCAAAATCTTGTGGATGCTTAATTTTTGAGGTTGGAATTAAACACAATCTTCATAAACATCCTCTTTATAGAGTATATCACAGTATGATAAGCAGGTGTTATAATAAAAAAGATAGTAACTATCAAAGATATGGCGGTGCTGGTATAACCGTTTGCAATGAATGGAAAAGTGATTTTATGTCATTTTATAATTGGGCAATAAATAATGGGTGGAAGAAAGGTCTTCATTTAGACAAGGATTCTATACCAATGAAAAATGGTGATATGCCAAATAAATATAGTCCAATTCTTTGCAAATTTGTCACACCGAAAGAAAATCAAGCATACAAAAAAGACAGCCTCTTTGTAAATGTATCTGGTGGTATGCATAAAGTAGATGAATTATCGGAAATATATCATATAAATCCTAACACCATAAGAGGAAGGATTAGGGTTAATAAATTAGATTCCGAATTAGTATCTCCTGTAAAAAAGAAGACGATACGATTTGATAATAAGGAACTTTCTATAACGGAATGGGCTGATTGTTTAAAAATAAGTAAAGCAACAATAAGAACAAGGCTACAAAGGGGATTCCCCGTAGAATTAGTATTATCAAAACGAAAACTAAGCAAATGGCACTAATCATAATTCTTATAGCCTATTTTGCCCACAACATCTTCATAGCAGGTAAATACTATGCAGATATAAGCAAAAGAAAATTAGATCGTAATGATTATGTTATCCTTGTAGGATTATTTTTAGGATATACTATCTGGTGGGCGATTGATTGGGCTTGCCATTTTATCAATAAAAAATTTAACCAATGAGATTTTTAGAAAACAATCTTAAACCCGCTACTCATTTTATTGAAGTATGGAATAATAGTAAGCATTCATGGCATTCAATACCAACCGAAATAGATTATATAGAAAGGACATTAGAATATTGCACTTCGGTAGAAGGCGTAAAAACGGTTGCATTTTTTAAAATAAGAGCAAAATAAAAATACAATGTACATAGACAAAGTAAACATATCTGAAACGTATGAAATTTACAACGGTGAAAAAATATTACGTTGGAAAAAGATTGAAGCCAATGTAAATTTAAGTGCTGGAGAAGATTCAATGCAAGGGGCTAATTTCGTTCAAGAATTTATCAATGAATGGAATAATAGAACTAATGTAATTCAATCAAACTCAATGCCACAGCCACTTTCGGTACAGCCAAAACTATCCCAAGAAGAAACAATAATAAGAGATATACATACTTGTACTGATCTAAAAACGCTTCAAGCATACAAACTAATAGCTAAAAACAACCCAAACATACAGGAACATTATACATCTAAACTATCAGAATTGAGCCAATAAAAATAATTTTGTAGGTTCAAATAAGTTACTACCTTTGTATAACATTTAGTCGTGATAGCCTAAATAAAAACAAACAATAATTGTCGCCTCGAAGGGCGGCTGCGAGGAATAAGACCTAAAAATCTTTCCGCTATCACCGCAGCAATCCTTCGAGGCATTCTATTTTAAATCATTAAGTAATGGCACACACAAAAGAAAGTACAGCTAAGATTGTACAAAAAGCAGATCAACTTGAATTGGATATGCACGAATTTGCAGTAAAAACAATGCAAGGCAATCCCGAAATTGCCTATCAGCAAGGAATAAATATGTTCCTACTGCTAAAGATAGCGGAATTAGAAGAAGATACTACGGTATTATTCAAAACTTCTAAATCAATATACAATGATTAAAGTAACTAATTTCGACACATTTAAGTGCAGATGTTCGGCAATAGCAGTTATATTAGCCAATGCACAAGGTAATTTACAGCTAACCGCAAGGATGGAAGATGAATTAAAAGAATTAGAATCAAAGGAATCACTAAAGGAAAACCAAAAGAAAAGGCTTTCTGAATTATTGGTTAGGAAAGAAAATGGAAACAAAATAGTATTGGGTGCTACCTGTATAAAGTACCTAATGGAATGGTATTCATGGGAAACAGTAGGAAAAATACCCGTTGATAAAGAAGCAATGGATATAGAATACACCAAGAAAGGAACAACAATGGAAGCAGATAGTATAAAACTTCTTTCAATAGTTGACGGTGAAATTTATGAAAAGAATACAGATGGAAGAATCCAAAATGAATATTTATCAGGCATCCCAGACATTTATTTAGGCGAAAATATTATGTCAGCAACCAAAATAATAGATGTAAAAAGCATTTGGGATTACCCATCATTCCTAAATAAGACATTTGCACCATTAGAACTCAATTACCAAGAGCAAATACAAGGATATTGCGACATTACTGGTGCAAAAGAAGGCGAATTGGCAAGATGCTTAGTTGATATGCCAGAAGAAATCATTACAGACTATCAATACAGGCTATTAAAGAAGATGAATTTAGCAACAACAGAATCACCCGAATTTGTAAAAGAGTGGCAGAAATGGGAGAATAGTATGCGTTTTGGCGATATTCCACCACATCAAAGAGTGTTCAAGATAAAAGTAGAACCGTTTACCGAAGAAGAAAGGCAAAGAGTGTATGATAGGGTTAAATATTGCAGAGAATGGCTATGGAATTTTGATGAACAATACAAGGAACTAAACAATTAATTGTTAAAATAAACATAATAACGTAACTTGCATACTAAATAAGCAGTAGTATGCAGATGAAAAGGATAACAATTACAATAGATTCGGTTCTATTAAGCCAAGTCAAAGAACTTTCAGACAAACAAAAAAGGTCTATTAGTTCAATGGCTTGTTTGCTTTTACAATCAGCATTAAAGGAAAAACTAAGAAAAAAAAATGCTGCCAAAGAAAGTAATACTTAATATTACCCCACAAACAAATGTAAGAGCAACTCAAGGTGATAGGATTTTTTTTAGAATCCCAAGAGAAAAGTTACGCCCGTCAGGATTAAAAAGACTACTAAGATTAGAGAGATATAACAAGTACAAGATAGATTTATTAGCAGAAGCTAAGTCAAAAAACTTCACTCACCCACAACAAGGGGCATCAATTTCATTCTACATTCCGATGCCTAAAACATGGAGAAAGTTCAAAAGAAAGACTATGAACTTCATGTTACACCAATCAAAACCAGATTTAGATAACCTACTCAAAGCCTACTTTGATGCACTCCTAAAAGAAGATAAGGTAATATCTCACTACGAAGCTAAAAAGGTTTGGGTAGATTTCCCCGTTGGGTGGATTGAAATAACCATCAAAGAGCCAGAGTACGAAACCTGTACAATTCCACAATC
>Ga0316230_1004008_pt1 | contig 11038 bp, 6 predicted proteins | sample TBH18025metaG_FD_206004 | JGI IMG/M metagenome (GOLD analysis project Ga0316230, IMG submission 206004) | Freshwater microbial communities from Trout Bog Lake, Wisconsin, USA - TBH18025 | ecosystem: Environmental > Aquatic > Freshwater > Lake > Hypolimnion/Profundal zone | place: USA: Wisconsin...
TCTCCTTCGGTGATTGCGCGGTCACGGCCAACGTCCCGGCCATCCGCAACCAACTCGGCTTGGGCAACGCCGAGAGCGTCCTCCAGCGGGCCTACGTCGAGGGCGCCCAGGCCAACCCGGGCATTCCCAAAGAACCCGGCATCGTCCCCAGCCTCCTCCCGCGCGTCCTGCCCGTCCACGAGGCGGTCTATGTCGAATATTTCCTGCCAGGCTGCCCGCCGCCGGCCGACCGCATCAAGGCCTTCATGGTCCAGGTGCTCAGTGGCGCGACGCCCAAACTCGAAGGGCCGCAGCTCAAGTTCGGGTGAACCCCTCCGGCGCCTCCCTGCCCAACTACCTAACCGCTTAACAATCTTGCTCCATGGCTAAACGCATCATCATTGACCCGGTCACACGCATCGAGGGCCACGCCAAAATCAGCATCTACCTCGACGACGAGGGCAATGTGTCCGACGCCGAGTTCCACGTCGTCGAGTTCCGCGGCTTCGAGAAATTTTGCGAAGGCCGGCCCTATTCCGAAATGCCCGGCATCACGCCCCGCATCTGCGGCATCTGCCCGGTAAGCCATCTGTTGGCCTCGGCTAAAGCGGGCGACGCCATTATGGCGGTCAACATCCCCCCCGCCGCTGACAAGTTGCGCCGTTTGATGAACCTGGGCCAGATGGTCCAAAGCCACGCCCTGAGCTTCTTCCACCTGAGCGCCCCCGACTTCCTTCTGGGATGGGACACCCCGGTCGCACAGCGGAACGTGTTCGGCCTGATTGCCGCGAACAAGGACCTCGCCCGCGCCGGCATCCGCCTCCGCCAATTCGGCCAGGAGGTCATCGAAATTCTCGGCGGGAAAAAAATCCACCCCGCCTGGGCCGTGCCCGGTGGCGTCCGCTCGCCCCTCACCGAGGAAGGTCGCGCCCGCATCCGCGCCTGGCTCCCCGAGGCCTACGCCACGACCAAGATCGCCTTCGACCTCTTTAAGAAAACCCTCGATACCCACAAGAAAGAAATCGAGATCTTCGGCAATTTCTCGTCGCTCTTCATGGGGTTGGTCGATGCCGACGGCAACTGGGAGCACCACGGCGGCAAGATCCGTTTCGTCGACAGCAGCGGCAGCGTCATTGCCGACCAACTCGATCCGCAGAAATATTTCGAGTTCATTGCCGAAGCCGTCCATCCGGGCTCTTATCTCAAGTCCCCCTATTACCTGCCGATGGGGATGCCGGATGGGATGTACCGCGTGGGCCCGCTGGCTCGGCTGAATGTGGCCGAGGCGATCGGCACCCCCAAGGCCGATGTGGAACTCAAGAAGTTCAAGAAATTTGGCCATCACGGCGCGGTTAACTCCTCGTTCCTTTATCACTACGCGCGACTCATCGAGATCCTGGCCTCGCTCGAACGCATCGAGCTTTACCTGGACGATCCAGAGTTGCTGAGTGATGACTTGCGCGCGGATGCCGGCATCAACAGCCTGCGTGGCGTAGGTGCCAGCGAGGCCCCCCGCGGCACCTTGTTCCACGATTACACCGTGGACCGCCAGGGTTTGCTGCGCAAGGTCAACCTCATCGTGGCGACCGGCCAGAACAACCTGGCCATGAACCAGACCGTGGCCCAGATCGCCAAGCACTACCTCCGCGGCAACAAGATCCCCGAGCCGATGCTCAACCGCATCGAACACGGCATCCGCTGCTACGACCCCTGCTTGAGCTGCTCCACCCATGCGGTGGGCCAGATGCCCTTGGAAGTCCGCCTCCTCAGTCCCGACGGCACGCTCCTCGACGAAGTCGCGCGCGGGTAGTTGGACTCAGAAACCTGGTTCATACCCGCCGGTGGCACCCTCCGCACGGGGGCTTTTGCCCGGTGGCTGCCTGTGCCATCGACCCACGAGCTGTTTCAGAAGCTTCTGTTTCGTGGGCTCCCCTGCTCGGCTCAGGTTGAAATGGCTGAAGAGTCGACACGACCCAACCACACCGGGCTGAAGGGCCGGTGTGTGAATGAAGGGAACCCAAAAGACCTACGGAAACTCCGGGCTCAGCCATAGGACCCGAGGCTCCCCGAATTCGGGGAGCTGACGCCCCTGCCAGCGTCTCAGTTGGTTCGCGGTGAGCCTTGCCAGCGGTCTAAATGCTGCTCGGCGCCGGGCTCTCGGGGGCGGGAGTCGGCGGCGGGGCGGCTGGTGCCTCGGCAACCGGCGCGGGCGCCGCCGGCGTCACGACCGCTTCCTGCAAGACGGGCGCAGGCTCGACGGCGGCCACCGGCGTTTCCACCGGCGTGACTTCAGCGACCGGGGCCGCGGGGGCCGGAGTCGCTGGCTCGCTGGCGGCGGCCGGGGTTTCAGTCCCAGTCACTTCGCCTGCCACCGGGGCGGCCTCAACCGCTGGCGCAGCTTGCGCCGCGGGGGCAGCGGGCTTCACCACCGGCCTAGGCTCGGGCCGAGGCGGCTTGACCACCGGTTTCTTGGCGGTCTCGAGGATGCCATTGGCAAACTCGATGACGTGTCCCTGGTGGATCAGCCAATGCAGATCGGCGATCACGAGGGTTTGTTCGGGCGTCGGCTGGTTTGCCTCAGCTGCGGGGGCGGGAACGGGGGCCGGCGCGGGTTGAGCGGTCGCGGGAGCTTCGCCCGTGGCGGGAGCTACCTCAGCCGGTTGCGCAGGTGCCACGGGGATGGGAGCGGCTGCCGGCACGCGAGCGGAAACCAAAGGCGTCGGCGCCAGCGCCTCGACCAGGTCGCGCCGCGTGGCGCGCGGGTGGAGGTCGATGAACTCGACGATGTGCTTGATCCCCTCGGACACCGGGGCGGCGGCGAGGTCCAGGTAATGAGGCCGGGCGATCGAAACGTGCGTGATGGCCTTGTTGACCTTGAAGAACTGGAGTCCGTGGCCGGCGAACTGCTGGCTGAGCACGGTGGCAATCTGCAAGGGGAACCGGCGCTGGTCTTCCCAGACATTGCGCACCAGGCGGACCAACTCAGCGCAACGCAAGGCACGGGCCGCGGCGCCATTCAAGGTGTGCGTCTCCACGGCCTTGATGATGTTCTCCTTGTGGGTCTCGCGGAAGTGTTGGGTGACCGCTTCCATGCTGCCCAGCCGCAACGGTTCGGGCAGGTTCAAGCAGATGTACTCCGTCTTCCAGCTCTGGTCGTCGATCCACTTCTTGACCACTTCCTCGTCGCGCACGATGCGGACCCTGGATTTGAAGACCTCGAAGTCCATGCGCGAGAACCGGTCCGCATGGAGCTTGCGCAACTGAGTCTGGTAATCGTGATGGTTGGGCGGACCCAGGATGACCCCGCTCAGCCCGCATTGGGCCACGAAGGTATACTTGCCCTTGGGCGGTTCGGTCGCGGTGCGCTCCGCCTGGTAAAAGGTGGCGAAATGCTTACGCAGAATATGTTCCACCGCCTCGGCTTCGGACAGCCAAAGGGTATCGTCCAGGGCGCAAACGAGCAGCGGTTGGACCGGCTGGCCTTGGGCGTTCTTCTTGATGCTGAACACCACTGTGTGGCGCTCCGGCTTCTGGAGAATCATCTGGGCGATGTCGAACAGCGGGTAGGCCCGGCCGGTCATCTTGATCTGGCGCGCCAGGGACTCGACCCCCTTTTCGTCCGGAATCAAAGCGAGATTGATCTCGGGCAACGGCGGGGGCGCCTCACGGCGCGGCATCTGGTCACGCTGGTCATTGCGGCGGCCAAAGGGCCGATCGCCACCGCCGCCGGGCCGGCCGCGTGCGCCCTCGGGGCGCGGTCCCCCGCGGCTATCGCCACGCGGCGCGCCCCGGTTCTCACCTCCACCGCCGCCCGGACGACGATCGTCCCGGCGCGGGCCCGGAGGCCCGTCCCGCCGTGGCGGACGCGGCCCACGCCGGTCACCCCGGCGGTCAGGTCGCTCTACCTCGCCCTCATAATGGGCGTACTTGGTGGAGGAAGGCTCCTGCGCCCAAGCGGGCAAAAAGAGCTTTTCCAAATCTAATTCGTTATCAGGTAATGTGCTCATTACGTTACGTTAGGCGCGATTTTGCGGCGCGCCTTGAAAATGCCGATTTATAAGCATGGAGTGGCGGCCAGTGGATTGCAAGCCTCGCGTGAACATTTGTACGGCCGCGGATCGGCTGCCGGCGGAGGTCGGGACCATTTGCGATAGCCGCCAACCCGGGTTTTTCACGGTTTCATCCGATGCAACCCAAGCTCAGCCTCGGCCCTGGCGCCAGGAATCTCAGGGCGCGTTGCCCTCGCCAAGGGTGAGCGTTCCGGGCCGGGCTTCCAGTTTGGTCCCGTCGGAGAAAGTGACCACCCGCGGTTTGGTGAGGTGGTTGTAGGCGGCGTAGGTTCTCCGGCCGCTTTTCACAAAAACCGTTGCCAGCGGGTCGTCCGCGGTTACCGCCGCGTCGTTGAGCCCGAGGGTTTTCAAGGTATGGATCCAGTGATACATGAAGGCGTGGGTGTTGCCGCCCTCGAGCTTGCAGTCCGGGTTGGCGTCCAGATAGGCGGCGGCATCGCCGGGGTCTTCCAGGGCATGAAACATCACCACCAGGTCTCCCCATCCGTTATTGTAGTCCCGGCCCCCCTTGCGCTGTTCCACCATCCGCTCGTGGTTTTTCTTCACATAGTCCGGATGACGGCCCAGGTAGAGCGATGCCGGCGTGAAGGGCAGCCAGTTGATGCCGTGGATGCAATCAATGTCACCCGAAAACCACGTGCCAAACGCGCCCTTGCCTCCCCAGACCATGCCCAGCGCCACGTTAGGATAGGTCTTCGGGTAATTGGAGCCGGAAACGTCGAACCAGTATTCCTCGACCGCCGTGCGTTCCGTGTTGAACAGGCAGCTGCCCGTGTCTCGCACGACCAGGTCGCCCGTCGCCTGTCCCCACAGGATCAGCCCGTACCAGGCGTTGATCGACTCGGAGGAGGATTCCTGGTTATTGCCGTCGGCAAAAGCCGCGTTGCCCGAGGCCCACGAGTGGCCCGCGTATTTGTCAAAGCAACGCAGGTAGGGAAAGAGCGGATCGTGGCGGTCCGGCGAGGCGATGTCGCGAATCACCAGCCTCACCATCGGCCCCCACTTGTCTGCCCAAGCCGGATCCCGGCGCGCCACTTCGGCGGCGGCCCGGATGAAATACCCGTAATGAAAATGGTGATCATTGAGCGGGTTATCGCTGCCGTAGGAGGGCGGGCTGCCGATCAGCGTTCCCCAGGTGGCGTTGTAGTAGAAGACACCCCGTTCCTTGCCGGGCGAGGCGGTGAACCATTCCTCGAGGCGGCGTTTGATTTCGGAGACGAAGACCTGTTGGAGTTCGGGCGCCTTGGCCGCCTCAGCCACACCGCTGAGGGTCGCGAGTCTGCCCAGGTATTTGCCCTCCCAATAAGTGTCCCCCAGGGCGCCCGGTTTGATTTCCGCCTCCGCTTTCAAATAGGCCAGGAGGCGATCTCGGTTCCCAATGCCCTCAGCGGGCAGCATGGGCAGAACCCCTTGCACCGGCACCCGGGTGGTGAAGTTCGTGCCTTGGCCCATTTTCATCACACCACGCACCGAACCGTAGGTCTTATCAGTCAACCGGCTTGTTGAATACTTCCACTGGTGCGGATAGAGCACGAAAAGCGTCCCCGTCTGGCCGCCTTCATAGGGTTTCAGCGTGAACTCATAGGACGAACTCACAAACCCCCCGTCCACCCGGAACTCCACCCGGGTGTCGGTGACGTGATTGAAAGCGTATTGCTTGAACCAGGCCAGCGTGGCGGCCTGGTTATCCGGAAGCAAGGCAACGGAAAAATAGGGTTTGCCCTTGGCATGATTGACAAAAGTCGTCCCGTCCAATCCGCTCCAGGTCGAGCCGGTCGCACCGAACAGTCCGTAGTGGTGGCCGTTGGCGGTGATGCCCAGCACCGAGTCCCCCGGCGCGCCCGCCCAAAGCTGCGGAACTTTGGTGAAACTCACCGTGGGATCGCCGCCCCCATAGAGGCAATAGACAAACGGGCTGCCATGTCCGAAGCTAGCCCGCAGGGAGGCAGACCCTGACTCAAACACCGCGGTCACAAACCAATCCGAGTAACCGCCGCAGGCGGATTGAGGAAACGAGGTGGCGGCGGAGTGGCCCACCCTCAGATCACCGTGGTTGCCGGCATCGCTCCCAAATATGCCCACGGGGTTGCCGACGATATTCGCGCCCGGATAGCTGACCGCCAGCCCGTTGGACGTGCAGAGCAACTGCAAGGGATGCGCGAACAGATTCTGCGAATACTGCTGCCAGACGAGTGAACTCCACCATTGCCCGGTCAGCATCGGGCCTTTCAGATCGCGAGTCCGATAGATCTCCGCCGGCAGCGGCTTGCATAGTTTGGGGGGCGCGCTCAGGTAACCACCCCCGCCGACCCGGACGACCTCGCTGGTGGGCGCAACCTGGCCATAAACCGGCCCCATCGTGGTCATCCATCCAGCCATGAGCGCCAGCGTCGCCAAGACGGCGTCCAAGATCGCGGTTGCTTTCATCAAATTGAATGAGGCCACGGCGCCCGCGGCATCGCCACTTCAGAACCGGATAGCGACCTCCAGTCGGTCGCCCTCCTGTAGAACCGCTTCATCCAGCCAAAGCCAAAGGCACTCGTGCCAGGATTCGAGCGTTGCTCCGCACCAAGCCCTTCGATGTTTGGCATCACATTGGAGGCGTCTGCCCTGACCGGACCCCCGCTTGAACGGAACCGACCCCGTTCTCGCTCAATTCCTTCATGTCCTTGGCAAAGGCATCCACATCTTCGGGCATGGTGTCCCAACTGCACATGAGACGGGACTCATCCCAGCCGCCGACGCGGGTGTAGAATTTCCAACCCCGCTGGTGCAGGGCGTCGGTGACCTGGTCCGGGATGCGGGCAAACACGGCATTGCTCTGCACCGGGTAGGAGATATGGATGCCGGGCAACGGCCGGATAGCGGCTTCGAGGCGTTTGGCCATGGCGTTGGAATGGGTGGCGTGCCGGAGCCAGGCGCCGTCCTGGAGCATCCCCACCCACGGGGCCGAGAGGAAACGCATCTTCGAGGCCAACTGGCCGCCTTGCTTGCAGCGATAGTCGAATTCCCGGGCCAATTCCCGGTTGAAAAACACCACTGCCTCGCCGACCGCCAGGCCGTTCTTGGTGCCGCCAAAACAGAGCACATCCACCCCGGCCTGCCAGGTGATCTCCTTGGGGCTGACCCCCAGGCCGACCACCGCGTTGGCGAAGCGGGCGCCATCCATCTGGATGCGGAGTTGGTAGCGGCGAGCCTCTCCCGCCAGCGCACCCAACTCGTCCCGCGAGTAAAGCGTGCCCACTTCCGTCGCCTGCGTGAGGCTCAAGGCGCGCGGTTTGGGATAATGAATATCGGTGCGTTTGTTGACCGCGCGCTCGATGGATTGGGGGTCAATCTTGCCGTCCTGCCCGTTGAGGAGCAGGACCTTAGTGCCGTTGGCAAAGAACTCGGGGGCGCCGCATTCCGAACCTTCCACATGGGCCATCTCGTGGCAGAGAATGCTGTGGTACGACTGGCAAAGGGAGGCCAGCGAGAGGGAATTGGCCGAAGTGCCGTTGAAAACGAAGAAGACCTCGCAGTCCGTCTCAAAGACCTCTCGCAGCAGGTTGGCGGCCTTTTCCGTCCAGGTGTCGTCACCGTAACCGACCTCGTGACCGTGGTTGGCCTCGGTCATGGCGGCGAAGGCCTCGGGGCAGATCCCCGCGTAATTGTCGCTGGCAAAATGACGGCGCACAGTGTTTGTCATGCCGGCAGGGTATCCCGAAGCCCCCGGACCTGTCGAGTGGGGAGCGATGGACCCGGCCGTGGTCCGGGGGTTTAGGGCGTTCGGTTGCTGGTTGCCCCTCGCCCCCAGCGCCAGCCCTGGTGCGCTTCACGCCCCGGCTGGCTCGGGACGTTGCCTTGTCCGACCAACTGGCTGCCGTCGACAACCAACTGTCCACCTGACGATGTGACCCCCGATGACTATGCGGGGAAGAACTGTGGATAACGATCGGTCTCATAAGTCCCTCAAGCAGTCGAAGGTCCGAAGGGCAGCCATAGCATTCTCCGCTAACGGGCAGCGATCATCAAGTCCCCAATGCTAACCGTTGGAGCCTCGGTTTGGCTGCTATTGGTTCGGGATCCTCCGGTGAGCAGCGAGACCCCAAAGCCAAGTTCGATTGCCAGGAGAGCCAGGATGACGAAACCGCTGAAGAACATCTTGGTTCTCTCGATCCGAAGCGCTGACGAGCTTGTTTTCATGGCTTCACTTTACCGCTTCCTCCGGTCGGGGTGTTAATCGAAAAACCTGCCGTCGCCATCGAGGAAATCAATAGCCCGGATTGAGCGCGCCGTCTGCCCTTGCCTCATCGGCCAGAAGGTGTAGAGACAGATGACCTCGACATGGTCGCGGCCGGAGAAACCGAAGAGGTCGTAGTGGCGGCGCCGCTGCAGCACACCTTCCAGGTCGCTGACCTGGCCCGGCGCCCCTTCTTTGCGCGGGACGATGCAAAACGAGCAATGTTTGGGACAGCCGCGCGTGATGAACCCGATGGCCCGCTCGCCCAATTCCGGGTAGAGCGAGAAGTCGGGCGGCTCGGCTTCGATCTCCGGAGCCAGTCGCAGCTTCAGATCCACACCCGATCCCCCCACTTGCAGCGCCGCCCGATAACGCTCGCGCAACAGGGCCACCCGCTTGACGAAGTCGCCCAGTTCGTCAGCCAGACACCAGCATTCCAAACCATCGAGCACTACCACGCCCGCTTGGCGATCAAGGCCCTGGCGCGTTTCGCGCACCGCCTGGCTCGGGACGTTGGCTTGTCCGACCAACTGACTGCCATCGAAAACCAATTGTCCCAATGACAAGACGACCCCAACGGCTCAATGTAAGCTCTCCACCGCCAGGAAACTTCACCCCTCCCCCGCTTTGGGCTTGCGCTGGGGGCGAATGTCCAATCTCTTGGGCGGGATGTTGCCCGGAAACGGTCTCAATAAACTTTTTCGCCGCAAAACGCTCGACCACCTGGTGGGCGAAACGACGGTGCCGGAGCACCAACTCCGCAGGACGCTGGGGCCGCTCCAGCTCACCATGCTCGGGGTCGGGGCTATCGTCGGGGCGGGTATCTTTTCGACCCCCGGCACGGCGGCGGCCGGGGGCGCCGATCACATCGGGGCGGGGCCGGCGCTGGTGGTTTCCTTCCTGCTGGTGGCGGTGGCCTGCAGCTTTGCGGCGCTCTGCTACTCCGAGTTCGCGGCCATGGTGCCCGTGTCGGGCAGCGCTTACACCTACGCCTACGCGACCTTGGGCGAGCTGGCCGCCTGGCTCATCGGCTGGGATCTGATCCTCGAATACGCCATCAGCAATGCCGCCGTGGCGGTGTCCTGGTCCGGCTATTTCCAGACGCTGCTGGGCACCATCCATGTGCATGTCGGGTGGCTCGGCCTCGATTTTCAGCCGCATCTGCCCGAGTGGCTGGGCACCGACGTCATCACTGCGGTCCGTTCCGCCCACCAAGTCGCCGCGGCCCATGGGGACCTCACCAAACTCAGCCCGGACGCCCTCCAGGCGGCGCGGGTGTGCGCCGAGGCGCCGCATCTCTTCGGCCTGCCGATCGTGTTCAACCTGCCCGCCTTTGCCATCGTGGTCCTGGTGACCTGGATCGTGCTCATCGGGATGAAGGAGACCGCTCGCTTCAACACGGCGCTGGTCATCGGGAAACTGGCCATCGTGGTCTTCTTTCTCGTCCTGGGCGCCTGTTACGTTCACCCGTCGAACTGGGTGCCCTTCGCGCCCCATGGTTGGCGCGGTATTTCCGGGGCGGCCGCCATTATCTTCTTCGCCTACATCGGATTTGATGCGGTTTCGACCGCCGCCGAGGAAACGCGCAATCCCCAGCGGGACATGCCGATCGGCATCATCGCGAGCCTGCTGATCTGCACGGTCCTCTATGTGGCCGTGGCGGTGGTGCTGACCGGGATAGCCCCCTGGAACACGCTCGGCAACGCCGAACCGCTGGCCAAGGTCTTCACCGATCTGGGAATGAACTGGACCGCAGGCGTGATCGCCGTCGGGGCGCTCATCGCCACCACCTCGGCCATGGTGCCGTACCAGGCGGGACAGCCGCGCATCTTCTTCGCCATGGGACGCGATGGCCTGCTCCCCCCCTGGGCGGCCAAGGTCCACCCCCGCTATCGCACCCCCCACGTCACCACCCTCATCACCGGCGTCGTCGTCGCCCTCTGTGCCTCTGTCTTCAACATCGACGAATTGGTGGACCTGACCAATGTGGGCACCTTGTTCGCCTTTATCTTGGTGGCGCTGGGGATCATCATCCTCCGCTACAAAGACCCGGAGCGCCCGCGACCCTTCCGGACCCCGCTCGTGCCCTGGGTCCCCCTGGGTGCCATTGCCTGCTGCGGCTACCTCATGTTCCAACTGCCGTTGATGACCTGGTTCCGTTTCTTCGGCTGGATGGCGGTCGGTTTGCTGCTCTACTTCTTCTACGGCTTCGGGAACAGCCGGCTCAACGGCAACGGACGCGATCCAGGCGGTCATTGACTTGTTCGGCCCCCGCGTTTTATGCTTCACCCATGCCCGATGCGGTGAACAACGACGGCAAGACGCGCTTCCTGGATTTTCTGGCGCGGAAGAAACTGCGCATCACGGACCAACGGCGGGCGATCGTGGATACGGTATTCGCCACCCAGCAGCACTTTTCCGCCGACCAACTCCTAGAGTGGTCGCGCCAACGTGACAAATCGGTCTCGCGAGCGACGGTTTATCGCACCCTTCCGCTCCTGACCGAGAGCGGCCTGGTGCGCGAGATGGACTTCGGCAAGGATCACAAGTTCTACGACCCTAATTACGTCGAGCACCCCTTCCACAACCACGTCATCTGCCTGGATTGCGACAAGATCGTCGAGTTCGATAGCGACAAACTGGCGGAGTTGGAGCAGGAGATCCGCGAGCGATTCGGATTCGTCGTCCAGAGCCGGCGTTTGTACATCGGCGCCACCTGCGAAGAGTTTCGCAAACTCGGCACCTGCTCGCGCCGACCAGGCTTGTC
>Ga0316230_1004014_pt1 | contig 11021 bp, 15 predicted proteins | sample TBH18025metaG_FD_206004 | JGI IMG/M metagenome (GOLD analysis project Ga0316230, IMG submission 206004) | Freshwater microbial communities from Trout Bog Lake, Wisconsin, USA - TBH18025 | ecosystem: Environmental > Aquatic > Freshwater > Lake > Hypolimnion/Profundal zone | place: USA: Wisconsin...
CATCGAAACCCTGATGCGGCTTGGTCTGAATATGTTTGTGCGCACCAAGGAGGAGATCAACAAGGAGGCAATCCTCAATGAGCCGGATGCCGTCAAGGGGGTGGCGGGAATCACCGTTGTGACCGGCGTTGAAGACTTTGTGATTACCCCGTTTGAACAGGCAGCTGCATAACTAACCGCCTACGGGCATAGGAGCGACAAAATGAACCAAAAAGAACTGATCGACGCAATCGCCGCCCACAGCAGCAATGTTGGGGTATCCAAGGTTGCAATTAAGTTTGTACTGGAAGTGGTTGGCGTGATTGCACAAACCGAAATGCAGAAAGGCGAAGGCGCTGAAGTGACCTTGCCCGGTATCGGAAAAATCAGCGTCAAGCAGAGTTCTGCACGTATCGGACGCAACCCGGCCACGGGTGCAGAGGTACAAATCCCCGCCAAAAACAAGCCGCACTTCAGCGCGGCCAAGGCGTTGAAAGACGCGGCAATGAGTAACTAGCACAGGGCTTTGCCTCATGTCCCTGAAATTAACTTCGGGGACATCGGGAAAAGTTTTAATGTCAGGTTTTCTGCTTCACGGGTAAGAATTTCATTTTTGGCCTGTTAAAATAGCGCCTTACGAGTGGCATTTTAACGCAGCAAGGAGATAAATATGAGCGCCTACCCATCAAAAAAAGCCGATCTTGCCCGAAGAGAGATTCAGCTGATTCATGTCGCCCGTCAGAAGATTGGCATGGACGAAGATACTTATCGCGCCTTGCTGCATGATCGCTTTAGCGTCTCCAGCAGCAAGGATATGTACTGGAAACAGCGCCGTGAACTGCTCGATCACTTCAAGACGCTAGGTTTCAAATCAACCAGCTCGATAAAGGCAGGCAAGACTAACCGCCCTACCCCCGCTGCTGATAAAGCCCCGCAGGTTGCCAAAATCCGCGCCTTGCTGATCGCCTTGGACAACAAGCCTGACGCCTATGCAGACGGTATGGCACGTCACATGTTCAAGATTGACCGCTTCGAGTGGTGCACCGGCGCGCAGTTGGGCAAGATTATCGCCGCATTGAGCTATGCGCTGAATAAGGCTGATACGACCCATAAAACTTGTGGGCAGGCATCTGAATGAATGCTGCCTTATCTACCGGTAAACAGGGATATTCTGCGACCATTACGCCCGCCAGCATACTGGAGATCATTGAGGTAATCGGGGAAGGTGCAGCATTGAAACTGGTGAAGGAATTTGGCGGCACTACCGTGCGATTACCGGCAAAATGCAACCTGACCGAAGATAATCCTATCGCACGCTGCATAGGTCTGGATACGCTTACTGCACTGCTCAAGGTAATTGGTGGCGGGCGCTGGCTGCATATCGCCCAATGCTCGCGCGGACTATTGGCGCAACGCAATCAGGAAATCGTTAAACGCTACAGTGCCGGGGAGAAAGTGGATAACCTAGTCCGGCGCTTCCGTATCAGCGACCGGCATATCTGGAATATCCTCGGCAGTACGGCGATAGATGACAGGCAGCAATCATTTTTTTAACAGGAGAGAGTTATGAACGAAAACGTAAAAAACCGCCAGCGTCTACTACAGGCACTTTATGAAGCGCGTGAGGCTAAGCCAAAGCAGGGATGGTTATTCGAACACGAACTAAGTGGACTAGTTGCTAATCCCGCCTTTGCTTTGGAAATCCTCAAAGAGCTAGATTGCATCGAAGATGGCGGTGTCAAATACCGTATTACCGGTAAAGGAGTGGTATTTTATGAGGCTTTGTAAAAATATTAGTTTTTAATAATGATGATTCGCTTTTAAGCCCCGCTCTGCGGGGTTTTTCATTCAGAAACAGGAGTTTTAGCTCTGTCGTTTCGTGGGAAGACCCTTGCGGTCTTGCTTTGGCACTGAAGCCTTTCCATATCGCTTACCCCTTCGCGCGCGCGTATCTTGCGCGACATGAGCACACCTATAAAAATCTGCGGACGCTGCACCCAATGGACGCGGCTTGACGACGCCAGGCTTCCCGATCACGGCAGCTGCGCGCACCGTCCTGCCGGGCATTACTCGCACGGCAGGCAGGTTTGTTTATTCAGCCCTACCCGATTTACCCAGGAGAAGATATGAAACATGATTGCAGTCCAAATTTAGGCGCTTTTCTGGACATGATAGCGGTGAGTGAGATCGGCGATCTGTTGCTGATGCGTTCGGCTAATGGCTATAACGTGCTGGTTGGAGCCACGCCGACGCACCCGCTTTTATTCACCAGCTACGCAACCCACCCGAATATCCTCAACAAGGCTACTAATTCGACCGCCGCAGGCCGCTATCAGTTATTGCATAAATATTATGACGCATACAGTAAGCAGCTTGACCTGACGGACTTTACCCCGGCATCTCAGGATGCAATCGCTATCCAGCAAATCAGGGAATGCCATGCCATTCCATTGATTGAAGCCGGGAAGATTGCTGAAGCGATTGCGGCTTGTGCGCATATCTGGGCGTCCCTGCCCGGTGCGGGGTACGGCCAGCACGAAAACAGGATTGCAGTGCTTGAAACAGCCTATCAAAACGCCGGAGGAAAACTAGCATGAACGACTTCATCAAAAAGGCGCTGCCGTGGATCGGTGCAGCTGCAACCGGCAACGTGCCGGCGCTGGTCGCCATGGCAGCCAGTCAACTGAGCCAGTCATTCGGTACGGACATTGCGCCGACTGCTGACGCCATTGTCAAGGCTGTACAGGGTGCTACGCCTGAGCAGCTATTGTCAATGAAACAGGCCGACAACGACTTTGCCACCAAGATGCAGGCGATGGGCTTTGCGCACCTGGAGGAATTGCAACAGGTTGCCGCAACTGACCGTGCCGACGCACGCAACCGCGAAATCAAGACAGGCGATAGCCGGACACCTCAAATACTGGCCGCCCTTGTGCTGGTCGGCTGGTTAACGGTGCAAGGCTATTTATTAACGCATGTAATCGACGCCAGCATGCGCGAACTGATCGCCCGGGTGCTGGGTACGCTGGACAGCGCGTTAACTCTGGTGCTGTCGTATTACTTCGGTTCCAGTGCAGGCAGCGCGGAAAAGAATCAGATTATTGCGCAAGGGCAAAAGGCATAACCAATGGAAAACTTCATAAAAATCATCTTCTGGATAAATATTATTACTGTAGCCATCAGGGCGTTGGTAATAGCTACTTCAAAGTACCCTCGTTTGCAAAGTACAAGTATTGGTTCGGAAGTAATCAGCTTGCTGTCTAGTTGCTGGCTAGCTGGTTATTCAGCATATCTGGTATGGGGTTAACACTGAAATGACTGACCAGATTGATGATGCGCAGGAAATGGACGCCTGGTATCGCAGCCGGTCACTGGATGCGCGTGTGGCTATTCCGATGCCCTACACCGGCCAGTGCTACAACTGCGAAGAGCCGCTTGAGCATGATAATTTCTGTGATGCCTATTGCCGGGATGATTACCAACTACGTAAAAAACAACAAAGCCAAAGGGTATAGGTATGGATGTGGAATGGATGAGATTTGGCTTTGAGATATTGCAATTCATAGCGACTGGCATTTTGGGTGCCTATGCCTATCAATCCAATAAAGACAAGGTGACAAATAGCCGGATCGGCAAGCTTGAGGATGATCTCGACGCAAGGCTGGATGGTCAGGCTGAGCGTATCACCCGGCTTGAAACCCGTGCTGAGAACTCCCCTACGCATGATGACTTAGGCGGTATTCACGAAAAGATAAACCAGCTCAGGGCGGAGGTTGGCCTGTTAACCGGTGAGTTTATCGGCGTAAGGAATCTGCTGAACACTCTTAATCAATATCTGTTGAATGAAGGAAAAAGATGACTACCTATGCCGAAGAGATCGCGGCCTCACGTCGGCTAACCATATTGCTGATGCTAAGTTTTGCGAATGGCTACACCATGAATCGCGCTGTGCTGCGTGATCAGGTTGGCCGCACTGGATACGTGACCAGCATGGATCAAATGATTGAAGAGCTGGAATGGCTGCTCAGTCGCCATCTGATTGAAATGCTGGAACTGGACGTGGTACGCCTGACTTATCAAGGTGAAGATGCCGCGCTCGGTCGCTGCCAGGTAGACGGTGTACGCCGCCCTTCTCTTTCTGTTCCAGGTAGGCCTGGCACCCCGCTTGAGCTTATGCCATCGGATGATAAACATGGCACACGGTGAAGATTCGCGTCGTCAGGTTCGTGCGGCTTATGTTTTTGATCAGCTGTCACTGGAAATCTCCGCCGTTAAATTCGGCGTTCCTTATGCTACCGCCAGAAACTGGAAGCGCGCAGGTAAGGAGTTGGGCGACGATTGGGACAAGGCACGCGGCGCGCAGTTGATCGCCGGTGGCGGCATTGAAGACGTGGTACGCCAGACGCTGGCCGTTGTGGTTCAGCAAGTACAGGCCACAGTCGAATCTATCCAGCAAGCGCCTGACATGGCGCCGGGTGACAAGGTGCAAATGCTGTGTAGCCTGGCTGATGCCTATAACAAGCTGATGTCCGCCAGTCGCCGCCTGATGCCGGAAACCGACAAGCTCGCCGTGGCCACGGATGTGGTTAAGCGTTACGCCGATTTCGTGCGGACAAAATACCCGAAGCACATGATGATTGTGGTTGAAACAATGGAGCCGTTCGGTGACGAGCTGGTGAAAGCGTATGGATAAGCTTGTCTGGATTTTAATCGGACTGATTGCCGGGAAGTACATCGGGTGGAATGCGGCTCATCATTGCGTTGCTGAAGAATGTCGTCGCTTGGGCAGTTTTTACGTTGGGAAGTCGATATTCAAATGCATTGAAATTAAGGACCCAGAGCCCTTTGTAGTAAAAATTCCGCCTGCACCACCTATGCCGGAATGGTATCGAAATAAGAAGGTTGAAGATGGCAAATAACAAAACCTCAAAATGCGACTTTCTTGAAGAGATCGGTAAGCTCGCCCAGAACTTCCGCATGCAGATCGAGGCGGAAGTAGACGGCTTCGATCCGGATCCTGCCGCCCTGGCTGAACGCCGGGCGCGTGCGATGCACGACTATCGTTTCTTTGCCAGAACCTACTTCCCGCACTACGTTAAAAAAGGCGAAGCGGCGTTACACACCTACCTTTATGACCGTCTGCCTGAGATTGTTGATAACGGCATCGGTGATCATGAGGTGATTGCAGCCCCGCGCGGCAATGCCAAATCCACCCTGGTTACGCAGATATTCGTGATCTGGTGCGTCGTTACCGACCGCAAGCGTTATCCGGTGATTGTCATGGACGCACTGGATCAAGCCGCCACGATGCTGGAGGCAATCAAGGCTGAGCTGGAGTTCAATCCGCGTCTGACCATGGACTTTCCGGAAGCCTGCAGTGCCGGTCGCGTATGGAACGTCGGCACTGTCGTGACCGCCAATGATGCCAAGATACAGGCATTCGGTTCAGGCAAGCGCATGCGCGGTCTGCGTCACGGTCCGCATCGCCCTGATCTGGTCATCGGCGACGATCTGGAAAATGATGAGAACGTGCGCTCTCCGGAGCAACGCGACAAGCTGGAAAACTGGCTGAAGAAAACCGTACTGTCCCTGGGGGAGGCGGATGACACGATGGATGTGATTATTATCGGCACCATCCTGCATTACGATTCAGTGCTATCTCGCTTGCTCAAAAATCTGCTGTGGACATCGAAGAAATTCCGCTCTATTGAGCGCTGGCCGGACAATATGCAGTTATGGGAGCAGTGGGAAGAAAGACTGCTCAACGAGGGCCCTGAGGCCGCATTACAACTTTACACCCGGTGTAAAGAGGAGATGGACGCCGGGGCTGTCGTATGCTGGCCGGATGGTCAACCGCTTTACAGTCTGATGATTAAGCGCGCCCGTGATGGTCGTGCAGCGTTTGATTCTGAGCAGCAGAACGATCCTGTCGCAGGTGATGACGCCCCGTTTGCGCATATTCTGGATAAATGCTGGTATCAATACTTGCCGCCTAATCTGGTCTATTTCGGTGCTTGTGACCCGTCCCTGGGCAAGGCGGGTGCCTCGCGTGACCCGTCGGCCTTGCTGGTCGGTGGTTACGATAGAGCGACCGGCATACTGTATGTGGTCGAGGCGTTGGTTAAGAAGCGCTTGCCGGATCGCATCATCAGCGACGTGATCGAGCTGCAAAAACAATACAACTGCGTGCTGTGGTCAGTTGAGGCGGTGCAGTTTCAGGAGTTCTTGCACACCGAGCTGGTGAAACGTTCGGCAGCGCTGGGAGTTCCAGTGCCGGCGCGTGCCGTTAAACCAACCACCGACAAGCTGCTGCGCATCGAGACGCTGCAGCCACATTTTGCTAACGGCTTAATCAAGCTCAATCCCAATCAAACTACGCTGATAGATCAGTTGCGGCACTTCCCGAAGGCTGACCATGACGACGGCCCTGATGCATTGCACATGCTTTGGGCTGCCGCGCTGTCCTGCGGCGGCGTGATTGAATTTCAGTCACTGGGTCCACGGCGCAACGCAACACGAATGAACGATTACCTGGGTTAATGCGATGGAAAATACCAATAAAAGAAATGGCCAGCCTACCACTGATGAGGTAGCAACCGTTATCAGGGACATCACCTTCCCGACCTATTCCGGCGTGCTGCGCCATCAGGATGACACGCTGCTCACACGCGGCCAGTCAAAAGGGCTGAAGATTTATGACGAAATCGAGCGGGATTGCACGGTCTATGGTGATCTGCAAAAGCGCAAGCTGGCAGTCATCTCGCGCCCGTGGCAGGTAGATCCTGCATCAGATTCACCGATTGATAAAAAGGCAGCTGACCTGGTGCGTGTGCAGCTGGCCAGCCAGTCGTTCAATTTTGACCTGGTTTGTCTGAATATGCTGGATGCTATCCTTAAAGGCTTTTCAGTAGGCGAAGTGATATGGGAGATTATCGGGGGCGAAGTCGTTGCCACTCAAATCAAGGCGCGTGATCAACGGCGTTTCGGCTTTGATGATCAATATCAGCTACGCCTTAAAACACCGGGGAACTTTATCCCTGGCATGGAGTTGCCTGAGCGCAAATTTATCGTACATAGCTTTGGCTCAAAAGACGGCAGTCCTTATGGCTTGGGTTTGGGTACGCGGCTGTTCTGGCCGGCATTCTTCAAGCGCCAGGGAATTTCCTTCTGGCTGGCTTTAGCTGACAAATTCGGCAGCCCAACCCCAATTGGTAAATATCCCAACGGCACGTCGGCACCTGATCAGGCGAATCTACTGAGCGCACTGGATGCGCTGTCGCAAAGCGCGGGGGTAGTGATACCGCAGGATATGGTGATTGAGCTGATGGAGGCTAAAACGGGTGGCAACGGTGCGGATACCTATCCGGCGCTATGTCACTACATGGATGACCAGATCACGATTGCCATCCTGGGCGAATCATCCACAACCAAGGGCGGCGGGGGGCAGGCAGCCAGCGCCGCTATTACACGCAATGAGGTTCGTCTTGAGTTGGTGCAGGCGGATGCTGATTTGCTGTCCGCTACACTGAATGGGACGATCGTTAAATGGATCACCGAGTTTAACGTTCCAGGTGCCACGCCGCCGCGTGTATGGCGCAAGGTGGAAGAACAGAAGGATCTGGGCGCTGTGGCCACGCGTGACAAGACGATCTTTGATATGGGGTTCGAACCTTCTGAGGCGTATATCAATGAAACCTACGGCGGCGAGTGGACTAAAAGAAAAATTTCCCAGACGATTAGTCCAGACAAGGCGTCGGGTCTGACGGCGGCATTTGCAGAAAATTCACAAGCATCCAGTCCGGGAAGTCAGATGGATGATGATTCGACGGTTGCCTGGGATGCAGTAATGGCACACATCACCGACCTGGTCACCAGTGCGGATAGTCTGCCAGCGCTGCAAGCTACGCTGACCGATGCTTATGGTGAATTGCCGCTGGACGATTTGCGCAAGATCATGGCACAGGCGTTCCAGCTGGCCGCGCTGACTGGCATGGCGGATGTGGCGGATGGCAAGTAATGACTTCCAAATACGCGCCTATTCATCAGGCTTTCGCTGAGCAGATTGAGTTCTTCCGGCAGAAGCTTAACCTGCCGACGGAGGTGTGGGATGACATCGAGCGCGCAGCGCATGACAGAGCGTTTGTCGTCGCCGGTGCGCAAGGCGCGGATCTGCTGTATGACCTGAGAGGCGCGATAGATAAGGCGATTGAACAAGGAACCGGGCTGGCGCAATTCCGCAAGGACTTTGCGCAGATCGTCGCAAAGCACGGCTGGACGGGATGGACGGGCGAGGGAACAAAAGCGGGTGCTGCCTGGCGTACCAAGGTAATCTACCAGACCAACATGGCCACCAGCTACGCTGCCGGGCGCTGGAAACAGCTTAACGATCCTGAATTGCTCAAGATCATGCCGTACTGGCAGTATCACCATAACGACAGCGTGTTGCACCCTCGCCCGCTGCATCTGCTATGGAATGGGCTGACACTGCCACCGAATCATCCTTTTTTTAAAACCCACTTCCCGCCGGGCGGATGGGGTTGTCTGTGCTGGGTTTCGGCAGTGACAAAAGAAAAATACATGCTGGCCATCGCTAACGGCAAGAGTAAGCCGCCCGAAGGATGGGATGCTATTGATCCAAAAACAAGCGCGCCGGTCGGTATCGATAAGGGGTTCGATTATGCGCCTGGTGCAAACGTCGATCGTTCGCTGAAAGATTTCATTGACCAAAAGCTGATTAAGCTAGATGCGCCTATTGGAGCGGCAATGTGGGAGGTTATAAAGCCGGTGTTAATGGCAGAGCAATCAGCGGCGGTACGAGAAATGGTGATTGATGCAGCGGCGACTATGAGACCAAAAGGTATAAGCGTACTAGCGTATGTAGTTACACCCAAAACAGTGGATGATTTAACTGCACATGGCGAAGTATTGAAGGATGCTGCTGTATGGCTGCGCGATCATGAGTTGGTGCATGCAATTCGAGAATACAAAAACAATTTGGGACACGCCTTGCCGCTTGATATTTGGATGAACCTATCCGAAAAACTGGATAATTCTACCCCTTATTTTGATATGACGGATAAAGCTTTAATCTATGCTATTGATATTCCTGAAAAAATAGGAAAGATTGTAGTTCGTATTAATTATTCCGATAGAGTGAACCGCAAGGAGATTAAATCAAACTTTATTCGTACTGGTGGAATTGTTGAGGAGGGTGACTTGCTTGAGATGCTGCCTGGAAACAAAGGGAGGCGCTATGTTCCTCTTGATAGATAGTGCCGTGGGTAGCGCCGGATTCGAACCGGATCATGCCAACACTCGCGTGCCCGCAACCATTCCCATTGGAAACAACCACCCGCGACAGCCGCAGGATAGCACCAGATGATTAAAATTGAAATAACAGATAGCGGCGTAATGGATTCATTCAACCGCCTGATCGCGATGGGTGAGGATATGAGCGGCCCGCTGGCGGCGATAGGTGAAGTGCTACTGACGTTGACCAAGCAACGCTTTGAGCAAAGCACAGACCCTTATGGCGAGCCCTGGAAAGAAAACTCGGATACGACGTTGCGTGCCTTTCTTCATTCCAAATCTGACTCTCGTGCGGCATTTTCTCGCCTTTATCAATTCGGGCAATCTGAAACTGGCAGTACGTTTGCCGGTTACAAAAAAGGCTATTTTAAAAAAAATGGTTCGCTTACCAAGAAAAGCACGACTTTACTCGCGAACAAGAAGCCGCTGATCGGCGCATCAAAGTCGCTATCCACTCAGTTTTCATCTAGCGTATCCGGTGGTAATTCGGTAATGCTGACAACGCTGATGCCGTATGCCGCCATACAGAACTTCGGCGGCACCAAGGCTGAATTCCCGCATCTGTGGGGCGATATTCCGGCGCGAGCCTTTTTTCCGGATAAGGAGCGCGGCCTGCCGGATGATTACAACCAGGAGATATCCGCCGTACTGAAAGCTGCGCTGCAAAACGCGATAAACGGGTAAAAGCGTTAAACTGCTCAGGAAGCGATTTAAGGGGCTTGCTTTTTACAAGTGCGATGGATGTATCAAAATAAAATGCAATTAACTTTTAACGGGGGGTTAACGGCCTCTATGCGCGTCCCGCCATGCGTTTTCAATTGCGCATCATAGATATTATTCATTCTGAGCGTGTTTGGTTGCCGTTTGCCTGAGTATTGCGTAATCTAAAAAAGCAATTCACCCCGTCATTACGGCACTGAAGCCTTTCCATATCGCCCTATTCTGCCGCCATCTTCACAATGGCGGCTATGAAAACGACACAATCAAATCAAATGCAGGGCGGAGTTTCGGCGCAAGTCAAAACTTCCAAACCAATCCAGATATTCAAGTCCGGCAGGCATACCGCGATGGGTGGTGCTGCGTTGTCATTTTCTGAAACCGACCTTGCGGCAACTGCTGCGGCATACGACCCGGCTAAACATGAAGCGCCCATCGTCGTAGGTCATCCAAAAAATGATGGCCCGGCTTACGGTTGGGTGCGATCCCTTTCCTTCGCTGACGGCCTGAACGCTGAGCCGCAACAGGTAGACCCGGCGTTTGCCGAAATGGTGAATCGCGGTGCCTTCAAAAAGATCAGCGCCTCATTCTATTCGCCTGACTCCCCCAGCAATCCCGTGCCAGGCGTGTATTACCTGCGTCATGTCGGTTTTCTGGGTGCGCAACCGCCAGCTGTTAAAGGCCTGCGTGATGCCTCCTTTGCTGAAAAAGAAGAGGGCGTGATTGAATTTGCCGACTGGGACGATATACAAAACGCATCGCTATGGCGCAAATTGCGCGACTGGATGATCGGCGAAAAAGGGCTTGAGGTTGCCGATAACGTTTTACCCGCTTACACCATATCCAATCTTGAGCAAGCCGCGCAACAGGATGATGACGATACCGATACCGCTGTACCCGCACCCGCTTTTACCGAACCCACCCAAACCCAAGGAGACGAAATGTCCGCAGAACAACTGGCCGAGCTTGCCACGCTGAAAACTGAAAACGCAAAACTCAAGACGGATAACACCGCC
>Ga0316230_1004026_pt1 | contig 10995 bp, 8 predicted proteins | sample TBH18025metaG_FD_206004 | JGI IMG/M metagenome (GOLD analysis project Ga0316230, IMG submission 206004) | Freshwater microbial communities from Trout Bog Lake, Wisconsin, USA - TBH18025 | ecosystem: Environmental > Aquatic > Freshwater > Lake > Hypolimnion/Profundal zone | place: USA: Wisconsin...
GCTGCAGGTGCAAGTTTCCGCCAGCCTGATGCAGGCCCGGATCCTGGCCCGTCCGTCCGGGGCAGAACTGCCCGGTTGCCGGACCCCGGCCCAGGTGGCCCTGCAGTTCGCCCGCTCCTGCCCCGGGGTCGCCACCGCCCTCTGCGGCATGAGCGATCCCGGACATGTGACGGAGAACCTGGAACTGCTAGGCCTGCCCAAGGCCGGTCCCGACGAACTCCTTGCCTTGCTATAATGGGTAGATGACGGATTCGGCATGAATTATGAATTCTGAGGGACCTATTATTAACTCATGCACATTCTAGCGATCACGCCAGGCGAAGGGATGGATCGGGCCCATTGGGAACGGGTGGCCGTTTCCGGCATCGACGCCCTCATGATCCGCGAACCGCACATGGACCCCCGGGAACTCCTGGTGGCGGTGCGCTGGTTGCGCGAACTGGCGCCCGGCCTCGGGCTTTGGCTGAACGGCAGGCTGGACGTGGCGCTGGCCGGGCGCTGCGGACTGCATGCGCCCGAGGCCTACCCCCAGGTGCCCCCCGGGCTGCTGAGCGTGTCCCGCCCCATCCACGATCCGGACCAGGTGCCGGAGCGCTCCGGCGCCCAGCAGCTGATCCTTTCGCCGATCTTCCCGGTCCCCGGCAAAGGTCCGGCCTGGGGCCCCGGCGGGCTGCGCGCGGTGCTGGACGCCATGCCCCCGGTGCCCAGCCGGGTCCTCGCCCTGGGCGGGATCACCGCGGCCAACGCCGCCCAATTGAAGCACCCGCGCCTCGATGGGGTGGCGCTGATCCGGGGCGTCTGGTCCGCCCCGGACCCGGGCCTTGCCGTGGCCAGCCTGCGCGCCGCCTGGGCCGGATCCTCCTGAGCGCGCCACCGTGCCGTCGTTTTTCTCCAAGCCGGCCCCTGCCGCGGATACACTCATTGCTCCTGGAGTCTTTGATGAAGCGAATCCTTACCTGGCTCGTGTTCGGATTGACCACCTTAGCCCTGCGGGCGGACGCCGACTGGAAGGCCCTGGCGGCCCGGTTTCCCCAGGCCATGGCGGTGGTGGAGGACAGCAGCGAGACCTTCGACGTGCAGGCGGACGGCAAATACCTGTCAACCTCCCACTACCGGGCCACGATCCTGCAGGAGCCGGGGGTGGAGCCGCTCTCGAAGTACGGCGACAGCTACTACGAGAAGTACGACACGGTGGTGGTCAAGCGGGCGGTGGTGATCGGTCCGGACGGCAAGGTGACGGCGGTGGGCCAGGACAACATCAAGGACATCCCCATGCCGGCCCGCGGTCCGTTCTACCTGCAGAACGTGCGCCTGGTGCTGATCTCCTTCCCCCAGCTGCAGGTGGGTTCCACCGTGGAGGTGGACACCGAGGTCCGGCGCAACGCGCCGCCCATGGACCACAGCTTCTCCCTGCTGGAAACGCTGCAGATCGACCAGCCGGTCCTGCACCAGAGCTACAGCGTCACCCTGCCGGCCGCCATGCCGCTGAAATGGCAGGTCTACCGGGGCGAGGCCGGCTTCACCCGGCAGGAGCGCGACGGCCGGGTCACCTACCAGTGGCAGGTGGGTGAGCAGCCCCAGCTGATCCCCGAGCCCGGCATGCCGCCCGCCCAGGAAGTCTCCCCGGTGCTGGCCATGTCCACCATCGCCACCTGGCAGGACGTCTCGCGCTGGTTCGCCAACCTCTCCAGCGACGGCCAGAAGATGACCCCGGAGCTGACCCGCCTGGTGGCCGACGTCACCGCCGGCAAGACCACCCAGGAGGCGAAGATCCAGGCCCTCTACTTCTGGTCCGCGCGCAACATCCGCTACGTGGAGACCGCCTTCACCGGCGAGAAGGCCGGCTTCAGGCCCGTCTCCGCCGAACAGACCTACCAGCGCAAGTACGGCGTTTGCCGGGACAAGGCCCAGTTCCTGGTGACCCTGCTCCGCTCCATCGGCGTCGACGCCTACAATGTGCTGATCACCGCCGGCGTCCGGCGCGACGTGGACATCCCGGGCATCCAGTTCAACCATGCCATCGTCGCCATCCGGCGCGCCGACGGGAGCTTCAGCTACCTGGACCCGACCGCCGAGGATTCCCGCCAGTACCTGCCCTACTCGGACCAGTACAAGTGGGCCCTGGTCTGCACGCCCAAGGGCGAGGACATCCAGTCCACGCCCCTGGCGCCGCCCAGCGAGAACCGCATGGACATCAGCCTGGAGACGGTGCTGGGCGCCGACGGCGCCCTGGGCGCCAAGGTGGTGATGGAACCCACCGGCATCTACGACCTGGTGTTCCGGCAATACCTGAACAGCATGCCGCCGGCGCGCCGGGAGATGTTCTTCACCACCCTGGCCGGCCGGATCCTCCCGGGCGGGTCGCTCAGCGACCTGGTCCTGCCCGATCTGGACGACCTCAATGCGCCGGTGCGCATGTCCTTCACCCTGTCGGCTCCGGACCAGGGCACCCGGGCCGGCGCCTACCTGGTCTTCACCAGCCCGGCCCAGGGCGGCCGGCTGGACCTGCTGCTCGGCTCGCTGCTGGCCGGGGCCACCGCGTCCAGCCGCACCTATCCGCTGATGCTGGAAGCCACCGTGCAGTCGCGCATCCGGGAAACCATCAAGCTGCCGGCCGGCTACACGGTCCGCTCCCTGCCGGGGCCGGTGGACCTCAAGGACGGCGGCGGCGCCCTGACCCGCACCTGCGTGGCCACGCCGGACGGCCTGACCTACCAGGAGGCCTTCACCGCCTCCGCGACCTACTACTCGGGCAGCGCCTACCAGGGCCTGCGCCACCTGCTGGAACAGCGCGGCCGGTTGCGCGACGGCAAGATCATCCTCAAAGGAGGCGCCCAATGACCATGAAGCCCCTGATCATCGCCCTCCTGTCCGGCCTCTCCCTGGCCGCCGCCAACCCCGCCGCCATCGCCGCCGCGCTCAAACAGCCCGTGGACGCGGCGCTCTACCCCCAGGCGGGGGCTGTGGTGCTGCTGGACGAGCTGGTGGTGACCCTGGACCGCCAGGGCCGGACCACCACCGAGGGCCACATGCTGGTCAAGGTCCTGCAGGACCGCGCCATGCGCCAGCTCAGCGACCAGAAGATCCCGTTCCGGGGCGACACCCAGAGCTGCCAGGTGCTGGTGGCCGCCACCCACATGCCGGCGGGCGGCACCCGGGAGCCCGAAGCCAACGGCATCATGGAGGTCTCCGACCCCGAGGCCGCCGCGGCGCCGTTCTATTCCAACGCCCGGCTGAAGGTAATCTCCTTCCCCGGGGTCCAGCCCGGCGCGGTGATGGAACTGAAGTACCGGGTGCTGCCGCTGCCCGGCGCCAAGCCGGCCGAAGGCTTCGAACCCTTCATGGGCGAGGCGCTGCTGGGCGGCTACGAGCCGATCCTGCGGAAGACCCTGACCCTCAAGGTCCCCGGGCGGGCCGGGCTGAAATACCAAATGTTCAACAAGGCGCCCCAGCCCAGCCAACGCAGGACCGCCGCCGGGGTGGAGTACACCTGGCTGGTGCGCGACCAGCCCCAGCTGGTGCACGAGAACGGCATGGTCCCGGAGGAGGAGGTGGTGCCGCGGATCGTCTGGACCGTGGCCAAGGACCGGGAGGAGCTCGGCCGCTGGCTGTACACCCGCTTCCAGGCCGCCAGCCGGCCCGACCCGGCCGTCCGGGCCAAGGCCCAGGAGCTGAGCGCCGGTCTGGCCAGCCCCGAGGCCCAGGTGGAGCGGCTCGCCCTGTTCGTCATCAAGGAGATCCAGACGGTGCCCCTGGGCCTGGGCCGGGTCGGCTACCTGCCCACCCGGGCCGGGACCATCCTGGCCAACCGCTACGCCGATTCCCGGGACAAGTTCGCCCTGTTCCAGGCGCTGCTGGAATCCGTTGGGTTGTCCGCCCAGCCGGTTTTCATCCAGGAACTCCGGACCAGACTTTCCAGCCTGGCCTGCCTCGGCGAGTACCAGGACATCCTGGCCCGGGTCAGCCTGCCCTCCGGGGTGCGGTTCTATGACCTGACCCAGAACCTGGGCCGCCTCGGTCAGCTCACCGCCGCCAACGCCGGCCGCCCCGGCCTGCTGGTCGGCGCCGGCGGCGGCCAGGCCATCACCACCCCGCAGGTGGACGAGCAGCGCCAGTTCGTCCGGGCCGACTGGGACATGGCCCTGGATACCGCGGGCAGCCTCACCGGCACCATCACCCTGAACTATGGCGGGCTGTTCGACCACCAGATCCGGCAGATGCTGTTCGGCCGCAACGAGCAGGAGCGCAAGGTCATGTTCCAGACCGCCGCCGACCATATCAAGAAGGGCGCCAGCATCGAGGCATTCAGCGTTTCCGATCTGCTCGACCTGACCCGGCCCCCGGTGGTGACCATGACCATCCGCATTCCCGAGTTCGCCTGCCGCCAGGGCGACATGATGATCCTGAACCTGCCCGGGGACATGATCCCCATGGGCGAGGCCCCGGTCCAGCCGGCCCTGCCCGTGGTCAAGCACCCCTTCCTGGTGCCGGCCAGCTTCGGCCTGGACGCCTCCCTCGCCCTGAAGCTGCCCGACGGCTACCGGATCGCCTACCAGCCCCGCACCCTGGAGACCCGCCAGGGACCGTTCGTGTTCCAGATCAGCAGCGCCCCCCAGCCGGGCGGCCTGCTGCTGAAGCGTTCGGCCGTGTGGAAGGACGCCGTGGTCCAGCCCGAAGCCTATCCCGCCCTCTGGCATGCCTACGGGCAGACCACCGTGCCGGGCAACGCCCTGGTGCTGCTGGAACAGGAGTAAGCCAACTTGTTGGCTTTTCCCGTGGCGACGGGATAAGCTCGACGGCGATTCAGGTTGAATGGATGAACGAACGGAACCCGCTCGCGAACGGTCCACACCCACCCCAGCGTCGACCGGGAGCGGCTCTGCTATGGTTCCTCCTGCTCCTGGGCGGGCTGGTGCTTCCGGTCCGGGCCGCCGGCCTTGACGGCAAGCGGGTCCTGATCCTCACCTCCTACGGTGGTGGACGTCCGGGGGTTGAAGTGCTCCTGGGCGGCTTCATCACGGCCTTGACCAGCCGCGGCCTCACCGTGGACCAGGTGTTCCTGGAAAACCTGGACCTGGAACGCGCCCCGGAGGCGGCCTTCCGCAAGCACCTGGCCGAGACGCTCAGAATGAAGTACGCCCACCGGCACATCGACGTGATCTATAGCGTCGAGCAGCCGGCCCTGGATTTCCTGCTGGGCGATCTGGGCGGGCTTGCCCCGGATGCGCCGGCCATCCTCGTCCGGGCCGGACTGCCCGCGGCGGTGCCGGGCCGCCGCTTCGTCAGCCAGCTGATCCAGTACGATGAGCTGGGAACGATCCAGCGGGCCATGGAACTGTTCCCGGCGACCCGCCGGGTGCTGCTCGTTTCCGGCAGCTCCGACAGCGACAGGTCGGTGGCCGCCGAGGCGGCAAGGTCCATTGAAGCCTGGCGGCCCGGGGTGATGCACGAGGACACCGGGAACCTGACCCTGGACCAGGTCCAGGCGAAGATCACCGACCCGCCGCCCGGCACCGTCATCCTCGTGCTTCCCTTCAACCGGGACGCGGCCGGCCGCACCACGGTGCAGATGGAGGTGGCGTTGCGGGTGGCCGAAACCGCCGGGGCTCCGGTGTTCACCCTGTGGGACAACGTCGTCGGCCGGGGCGCCGTGGGCGGCTCCGTGACCAATTTCCAGGATGTCGGCAGCCAGGCCGGGCAGTTCGCCGTGGACCTCATGACCGGCCGGGTCACCCTGGCTGGACCGGTGCAGGTTCTCCCCTCGCGCGTGGTCCCGAAGTTCGACTGGACCCAGATCCAAAGGTGGGGCGGCCACGCCGACCGGCTGCCCCGGGCGAGCCTCTTCATCAACCGGCCCGTCACCCTGTGGCAGCAGTACCGGCGGACCGTCATCATCACGGCCCTGTTCCTGCTCGGGCAGACGCTGCTGATCACCTTCCTGCTGGTCCAGCGCCGGCTCCGGCGGCGGGCCGAGGGGGCCCTCCGGGAAAGCGAGGCGCGCTTCCGGGTGCTGGTGGAGCAGGCGCCGGAAGCCATCGTCGTCTACGACATGACGGAGAACCGCCTGGTCGACGCCAACGCCAACGCCGAACACCTGTTCGGCTGCAGCCGGGAGCAGCTTCGGCAGACCGGCGTGCTGCCTTTCTTCCCCCAGGAGCAACCGGATGGCCGCCCTCCATCCGAAACCTTCGGGGAGAACGCCGCGCAGGCCCTCGCCGGCCGGCAGGTCCTGTTCGAGCGCGCCATCCACCGCGCCGACGGCAGCGATCTGCTCTGCGAAGTCCGGCTGGTGGCGCTGCCTTCAACCCGGCACCCCCTGCTCCGGGCCAGCTTCATCGACCTCACCGGGCGCCGGCGGCTGGAAGCGGAGCGGCGTGAACTGGAGGCCCAGCTGCACCAGTCCCAGAAACTGGAAAGCCTGGGCAGCCTGGCCGGCGGCGTGGCCCACGACATCAACAATGTCCTGGCCGCCATCCTCGGCCTGGCTTCGGCCCACCGCCCGGCCCTGGGCTCCGCCGATCCGCTGGCCAAGGCCCTGGACGTCATCACGAGCGCCTGCGTCCGGGGCCGGAACGTGGTGAACCGCCTGCTGGTCTTCGCCCGCAAGGATCTGGCGACCCTGGGCCCGGTGGACCTGAACGGCGTCGTCCGGGAGATGCTGCGCCTGCTGGAATACACCACCCTGAAGCGGATCCGCGTCACCACCGAGCTGCAGGAACCGCTTCCGGCCATCGAAGGCGATCCGGGCGCCCTGGGCCACGCGCTGATGAACCTTTTTGTGAACGCCATGGACGCCATGCCCGAGGGCGGCGATCTGGCGGTTACCACCCGCCTGCAGCCGGGGGGCATCCTGCAGCTGAGCGTCCGGGATACCGGCCAGGGCATGAGCGCCGAGGTCCAGAAAAAAGCCACAGAACCGTTCTTCACCACCAAGCCCATGGGCAAGGGCACCGGCCTGGGGCTGGCCATGGTGTTCGGCACCGTGAAGGCGCACAAAGGCGGCCTGGAGCTCCGGAGCACCCCCGGCGCAGGCACCGAGGTGATCCTCACCTTCCCGGCCCGCCAGGAGCGCACTCCGGTCGGTGCGGCGGCCGGGCCCGCTCCCGCCCAAGGCCCGCCGCTGAGCATCCTTCTGGTGGACGATGATGAACTCATCCTGCAGTCCGTGGCCCCCATGCTCCGGGTGCTCGGCCACCAGGTCCAGACCGCCTCAAGCGGCCAGGCGGCCCTGGCGCTGTTCCAGGCGGGCCTGGCGGTTGACCTGGTGGTGCTGGACATGAACATGCCCGGCCTGAACGGCGCCCAGACCCTGGACCGGTTGAAGGCCCTGCGCCCGGACCAGAAGGTGCTGATGGCCAGTGGTTACAGCGACCAGGACATGCTGCCCCTGCTGGCGGCCCACAGGTACCTTTCCAGCATTCAAAAGCCCTTCAATTTGAGCGAGATAGCCAACAAGCTGGCGAGCCTGTCCGCGTTGGCCGTCTAGCCCTCCCAGCGGACCCCCGCGCCGGCCAGGCATTGCTTGTGCTCGATGTGGTGCTCGAATTCGTGCCTGAACTTGGCCAGGGCCGATTCCACCGGGCCGCAGGCGGCGTCGCCCAGGGCGCACAGGGTGCGCATGCCGATGCGCGGCGGCAGGCTGGCCAGCAGGGCGAGATCGCCGGAGCGGCCCGCGCCGTGCTCGATCCGGTTCAGGATCATCTCCATCCAGTTGCAGCCCTCCCGGCAGGGAGTGCACTGGCCGCAGCTCTCGTCGGCGAAGAAGTGGGTCAGGCGCAGGAGGGTCCGGACCATGCAGGTGTCCTCGTCCATGACGATGATGCCGCCGGATCCGGCCATGGAGCCGCGCGCCTTGACGGTGTCGAAGTCCATGGGGCAGTCGAAATCCTTGGCGTCGAACATGGGGGCGCTGGCGCCGCCCGGGATGACCGCCTTGATCTTCCGGCCGGTGCTGGAGCCGCCGGCAAGGTCGTTGATGATGAAGTCCAGCGGCAGGCCCAGGGGCAGCTCGTACAGGCCCGGGCGCTTGACGTGTCCCGACAGGCAGAAGATGCGCGTCCCGGTGTTGCCCGGGGTGCCGATCCTGGCGTAGGCGGCTCCGCCCATGCGCAGGATCGCCGGCACCGCGGCCAGGGTCTCCACGTTGTTGACGGTGGTGGGCTTGCCGAAGGCGCCCGCCTGGGCCGGAAAGGGCGGCTTGACCCGGGGTTCGCCGCGCCGGCCCTCCAGGCTGTTCAGCAGGGCGGTCTCCTCGCCGCAGATGTAGGCTCCTGCACCGCGGTAGGTGAGCAGATCGAAGTCCCAGCCGGTGCCGAGGATGTTCTTCCCGAGCAAGCCGGCGTCCCGGGCCTGCTGCAGCGCGGCCTCCAGCTTGTCCACCAGCCAGCCGAATTCACCGCGCACGTAGATGAACCCCAGCTTGCACTGCATGGCCCAGCCGGCGATGACCAGGCCCTCGATCAGCTGGTGCGGGTTGTACTCCAGGATGGCGCGGTCCTTGAAAGTGCCCGGCTCGCCCTCGTCGGCGTTGCACACCACGTAGCGGATGACCTTGCGCTCCGGGGTGTCCTTGGGCATGAAGCCCCATTTCATGCCGGTGCCGAATCCCGCCCCGCCGCGGCCGCGCAGGCCGGAGAGCTTCACCTCCGCGGTGACGGCGGCAGGCTCCAGCTTCAGGGCCTTGCCCAGGGCCGCGTAGCCTTCCCACTTGTCCCGGTAGGTCTTGAGGGTCCAGTTGTCCAGGTCGCCCGCGCCCTGCAGCATGAGGTTGGGGTACTTGGCCGAGCCGAAGCCGTCGAAGCTGTAGCGTTGCGGGTCGGGCTTCACGCGGATCCGGGCCATGCTCACTCCCCCCATGGGCTGTAGTCGCCGCGGCGGCAGGCGTCCAGGATGGCTTCCAGCTTGGCCTCGTCCACGAATTCGTCGTAGACCGCTTCGTTCACCTGGAGGCAGGGGGCGCTGCCGCAGGAGGCCAGACACTCCACCTGCTCCAGGCTCCACATGCCGTCCCCGGTGGGACCTTGGCCCGGCTCGGCGCCGGTCTTCTCGGCGACCTTGCGCAGCAGTTCGTAGGCGCCGTTGAGGGCGCAGCAGACGTTGGTGCAGACCTGCAGGTGGAAGCGCCCCGCGGGCCGCTTCCGGAACATCGTATAGAAGGTGGCCACCCCGAACACATGCCCTTCCGGGACCGCCAGGGCCGCCGCCACTTCCTTCATGGCCGCCAGGCTGATGAACCCGAATTCCCGCTGGGCGATGTATAAGGCGGGCAGGGTGCCGGCCAGGGGGTCGGGGTACTTGGCGGCGATCGTCCTGATCTCGGCCACCGCCTCCGGGCTCAGCCGGGACCGCTCGCTGAGCGGGAGCCGGCGGCCCGGCGCCATGGGCACATCGCTGGTTTCAGGTGGGAGGGGATGATTCATTGAGAAGACTCACCGGCGGAGCGCCGAAAGAACCCCCAGTCTAGCCTGAACGATGGCGGCCCGTGGCGGAGTACTAGAGGTTCAGGCCCTTGTGCGCCCCGTCGCAGAACGGCTTGGTGCCGCTGTGCTTGCACTGGCACATGGCGACCTTGGTGGTCTCGGTGAGCTCGAACTTCATCGGGGTGATGTCCGTGCCCTTGTGCGAGCCGTCGCAGAACGGCTGGGCCCCCGAGGCGCCGCAGGCGCACCAGTAGTAGGTGCCGGGCTCGAGGTTGAGCACGGCGGGTTTCAGGGCAGCGATCTTGGGTTCGCTCATGGGCGCCTCCTTAAGGTGCGGTTGGGACTTTGCCAGCTTCGATGATCAGGTTGAGGGTCACTTCCTTGCCGACCAGGCCCACATCCCCCGAGTCGCTGGCGTAGGTCTTGATGCCGTAATCGGTGCGGTCCAAGGTCAGGTTGCCTTCGAAACCGGCCACGGTCGTGCCGGGCTTGGCCCCCGGGGCGGTGCCTTTGAAGTCCACGGGAATGACGACGGTCTTGGACTGGCCGTGGATGGTCAGGGTGCCGGTCACGTTCAGCTTGCCCTTGGACACTTCGCTCACGGCGCTGCTCTTGAAGGTGATGGTGGGATAGTTCGCCACGTCGAAGAACTTGGCGCTGCGCAGGTCCTTGTCCCGGGTTTCATTGCCGGTGTCGATGCTGGCGGCGTCGATGGTCACGTCCACGCTCGACTTCCTCTGGTCGGTTTCATCCATCCGGATGGTGCCCTGGAGCGGAACCTTGCCGGAGACCTTGGTGAAGGCCAGATGGCGGATTCGGAAGGTCGCTTCGGAGTGGGCGCCGTCGATGGTGTAGGTGTCGGCCGCGGGCAGGGTGGCCGGAACGGCCAGCATCAGGGCGATGATCGGTGCGAAGCGGGCATTGAAACACGTTGTCATGCTGCCTCCGGAAAATAAGTGTTTGAACACTCATCCGAAAAGGTATACATTTCGATGGGGATCGCAAGATCTTTTTGAGACTTCATTGCGTTTCCTGGATCAGCCATCAGGCCATGATCTCACATTGTTGACTTGCTCATGCTCATAAAAAAAAGCGGCAACCCGACCCGAGCTATCTTATTTCACTCCGCCGGTGGAACCCATGAATGTGCGTAGCGAACTCCATATCAGCAAGCCCATGGAGCCGGGCCAGGAGGTCATGCTCGCGGTCCTGTTGACCCGGGAATATCTGGCCCGGATTTCAGATGAACGGCTGTTCAAACCGGCCAGGATCACCGATCAGCAGTTCAACGTGCTGCGGATTCTCAAGGGCGGTCCGCCGGGTGGCTACCTGATCCGGGAGATCCGCAACCGCATGATCGCCCGCAGCGCGGATGTGCCCAGGCTGGTGGAGCGCATGGCGCGCGCGGGGCTGGTGGCGCGCCGGGAGGACCCGGCGGACCGCCGGGGTTCCCTGGTCAGCCTCACCCCCGAGGGAGAGGCGCTGGAAGCCCGCCTCGCCCCCATCCACGCCAGCCTGTGCCGGGAAGTGGCCGCGGTGCTGCAGGACTGGGAGAGCAAGGGGCTGCTCGGGCTGC
>Ga0316230_1004048_pt1 | contig 10950 bp, 6 predicted proteins | sample TBH18025metaG_FD_206004 | JGI IMG/M metagenome (GOLD analysis project Ga0316230, IMG submission 206004) | Freshwater microbial communities from Trout Bog Lake, Wisconsin, USA - TBH18025 | ecosystem: Environmental > Aquatic > Freshwater > Lake > Hypolimnion/Profundal zone | place: USA: Wisconsin...
CCGGAACTTCCGGAAGGTCTTCAAACGTAAAATATCTTTATAAATAAATTGTATTATATTCAATACAAGCTAATTAGAATAACTAAGTATTTTAGTATAATAAAGAAAGCAAATTATTATAATAAATAAAACTTCATCAATTTTTTTGGTGAAGCTTTGTTATTTTATAATATTTTCACTTATGGGGAAATGAAAGAAATAAAAATAATTAAAATAAAAAGAACAATTGTGATAAATTTGTATTACTTTTGTGATTCTTTAAATATAAAAGGGCGTTAGCTTAAAAAAGCCAAATTCCTACGCCTTTTAGTAAACATTAATCGCCTCAAGGAATTAGACGAAAATAAATATAATAAAAATGAAAAAGTTTTATCTTCTTTTAATTGCAATCTTTACAATAAGCATTGCAAATGCACAATGGCAACAATGTAATGGGCCTTTTGGAGGATTTGTACACTGTATTGCAATACGCGATAGTAATATATTTTTAGGTACTGATGGTAGCATATTTTTATCTACAAACAATGGAAGTAATTGGACAATATTAAATATTGGAATTCCATCTAATAGTCTCTTCTCATCAATAACTATTATTGGGAATAATATTTTTGCGGGAGCAAATACAGGTTTATATTTATCAACAGATAATGGAAGTAGCTGGTCTACGGTTTCAGGTTTTCCTCAAAATATAGATATCGAATCATTAACTATAAATGGGGACGATGTATATGCAGGAACAAATCAGGGTGTGTTTATGCTTACAAACAATGGAGGTAGTTGGGCTGTTACTAGTATAGGTTTAACTAATTATGAAATTAGAGCATTAACTATAATTGGAGGCAATCTTTTTGTTGGAACTAATACAGGTAATATGTTCACATACGATAATCAAGACTACATTTGGAATAGTATTAATAATGGATTACTGATAAGCCCTTTTTCTCAAATTACATCATTTGTTACAAAAGATAGTTGCATTTTTGCAGGAACTGGTAGTGGTATATATTATTCTTCAGATTATGGAATCAATTGGGCTATTGATTCAGGTTTTTTGTATGGTGGTGTTCATACTTTAGCAATAAGTGGAGATAGCATTTATGCTGGAAATGGATATGGTTTGTTTTTGTCAACAAACAATGGAAGCAGTTGGTCTACTGTAAATATAGATTCAACAATAAATAAAAATGAGATTTTTGCATTAGCCATAAATGGGAATAATATCTTTGCGGGCACCCAAAGTAATGGTGTGTATTTGTCAACAAATAATGGTAACACCTGGACAATGAAGAATTCAGGACTAACAAAAACATTTGTTCAGTCGTTAACAACAAGTGGAAATAATATTTTTGCAGGTACTTTAAATGGTCTTTTGTTTTCAACTTCAAATAATGGTAATAATTGGACTGAGATTAATAAATTAAATAATTTTTTAAACGGAGGATGTTCTATAGATGCATTTATAATAAGTGGAAACAATATCTTTGCAGGTGTTAGTGGTAGTTCAGGCAGTGGTGTTTATTTATCAACAAACAATGGAAGCGATTGGGCTAAAACAGGTTTAATAAATAAAGATGTTAGAACAATAGTAATTAAAGATAGTAACATTTTTGCAGGAAGCTTTAATAATTGTGTATATTTATCAACAAACAATGGAAGCGATTGGACTGTATTAAATACAGGATTAACAAATATTAATATCTGGACATTAGCTATTAAAGATAGTGTAATTTTTGCAGGAACTCAAAGTAATGGTGTATATTTGTCAACAAATAATGGGAATAATTGGATAGCGGTTAATAATGGATTACCAGCAAATATTCAAGTTTCTTCAATAGCAATTAAAGACAGCAATATTTTTGCAGGGACTTCAACTGGATTATATTTGTCAACAAACAATGGTAGTAGTTGGTCAATCGTGAATAATGGATTGCCAGCATATATTCAAGTTTTGTCAATAGCCATTAATGATAACAACATTTATGTAGGTACAACAACAGGTGGATATATTTTAAAAAATAATGAAAGCAGTTGGGGAAATATAAGTGATGGGTTACCATTGGCAAATGATATAAATTGTTTTGCTTTTGATAATAGTTATGCCTATTTAGGGAATTTTGAAACTGGAGTATGGAAACGTCCACTTTCAGAAATGGCAGGAATAAAAGAAAATACATTAATTAATAGCATTTCTGTTTATCCCAATCCAACAAAAGACAATCTTATTATAGAAACAAATTCCAATACAGAACAAAGGATAGAGATTATAAATCTTCTCGGTCAAACCATTTATACAACTTATATGTATAGGGAGGGTATAATTAATACTTCAAATTACGCAAGTGGACTTTATTTTCTAAAGATATATACAGATAAAGAAACAGTAGTTAGGAAGTTTGTGAAAGAATAGTCACGTCTCGACTTTGCTCGACGACCGCTAGCAAAAGCCCTGCATACTTATAATATGTAGGGCTTTTAAATTATAAAAACAAGGCTTTGTTAAATGGATAAAAAAATGTATAAGCCAAAGTTTAAATTAAACATTTCGTAACTAAAATAGTTATTATTAAAGAAAAATAATTTATTACCTTTTGTATGCAAATTTTTAGTACTTTTGAAGTTTAGAAAACTATGATTTCACTAAACGAAATAAAGAAGCCTATAGCACCGTATATTGATGAATTTGAAAAGAAATTCAAAGCATCAATGAAAAGCACCGTGCCTCTATTGGACATTATTACACGGTATATTCTGAAGACAAAAGGCAAACAATTACGACCAATGTTCGTGTTTCTTTCTGCTGAAATATGTGGCAAGGTAAATGATTCAACGTATCGTGCAGCCTCATTGATTGAGTTGTTGCATACTGCTACCTTAGTACATGATGATGTTGTTGATGATTCGAACGAAAGACGTGGATTCTTTTCGGTAAATGCTTTATGGAAAAATAAAATATCAGTACTTGTTGGTGATTATCTTTTATCAAGAGGTTTACTTTTAGCAGTAGATAATCTGGATTTTCATTTACTTAAGATAGTTTCAAATGCTGTAAGAGAAATGAGTGAAGGTGAGTTGCTACAGATAGAAAAGGCACGTAATCTGGATATAAAAGAGAGTATTTATTATGAAATAATAAGAAAGAAAACAGCGTCGTTAATAGCATCTTGTTGTGCTTGTGGAGCTGCTTCGATAGCTGATGCTGATGAAGAAACGATAAAGAAAATGCATTTGTTTGGAGAATATGTTGGGATAGCGTTTCAGATAAAAGATGATCTTTTTGATTACGAAAAGAGTAATCATACAGGCAAACCTAACGGTATTGATATTAAAGAACAGAAAATGACGTTACCTCTTATTTATATGCTTAACAATAGTAGTTTTATTGAGAAAAAAAAGATTATAAATACAGTAAAAAGGCATAACAACAATCCTGATAGAGTTAATTTGTTAATAGATGATGTAAATAATAGTGGAGGAATTAATTATGCCAGAGAGAAGATGATAGAATATCGTGAAAAAGCATTAGATATTCTTGCTGAATTTCCTGATAGTGCTGCCAAAACATCAATGGAACAATTAGTAATATATACAACCGAAAGAAATAAATAAAACAATCATAAGAGTATATGAGAAAACTATCACTAATAGTAGTAATTATTTTATCATTCAATTCATTGATCTTCTCCCAAAAACTTAAAACAGAAGTATGGGATAACAACCAAAAAGCAATAGAAGGAAACCTTGTAAATGATACTGTTCGCGATGGTAAATGGACATGGTGGTATAAGAATGGACAAGTATGGAAAGAAGGTGTTTATAATAATGGTAAGAAGACTGGGAAATGGCTTTCTTTTTATGAAGATGGGAAGAAACAAAGTGAGGAGTATCTCGAAAATGGTATAAATGTTTTCTGGTATAATAACGAACAAAAGAAAAGTGAAGTTAAGATTGTTAATACAAAATATGAAGGTCAATATACTTCATGGTATGATAATGGAAATAAGAAAGAAGAATCGTTTTATAAAGATGGCTTAAAACAAGGGAAATCTTTAACCTGGTTTGAAGATGACACCAAGAGCTTTGAAGGAACTTATATTGATGATAAGCTTTTTGGATGGTCGGTATGGTGGTATAAGAACGGCAACAAAGAGATGGAAGGCAAAATGATAGATGACCAACAGGATAGTAGTTGGGTTTTCTATCATGATAACGGTAAAGTAGGCAGTAAAGGTAAATTTATAAAGGGTTTGCAAGAAGGCTTATGGGTTTATTATTTTGAAGATGGAACCAAATGGAGAGAAGGTAAATATAAGTATGGTAAACGAACAGATGTTTGGACAAGCTGGTATGAGAATGGGCAGAAATTACACCAAGGCCCTTATGTTGAAGGTAAAGAAGAAGGTGAATGGACCAACTGGTATAAGAATGGAAAAGTTAAAGATATTGGTAGTTTTAAAGCCGGTAAGATGGATGGCAAATGGGAAGGCTGGTACGAAAATGGAAGAAAGAAATATGAAACCCATTATTCAAATGATATAAAAAATGGTGCTGATATCTTTTGGTTTGATAATGGAATTAAGAAAACAGAAGGCTCGTATAAGAAAGGTAAAAAAGATGATAAATGGATAGAAAGATATGATACCGGTATTAAGATTTCTGAAGGCAACTATAAAGAAAATGAGAAGGATGGCATGTGGGTTTTCTTTGATAAATATGGAAGTAAATATAAAGAACAAAACTTTATAAATGGTCGTCCTGATGGCAAATGGATAGAATATTATCAAAACGGAAAGAAATCGGGGGAAGGTTTTTTTATTAAGCAAACTAAAGATGGTGTTTGGCAATATTGGGATCAAAAAGGAAATATTATTTATAAAGTTATATATAGTAAAGGGAGGAAAGTATCAGAATCAAAACCTGCTGAAGAAAAGAGAAAAGAAAAGAATGACGATAGTATTATAAAATAAGAGTAGGTTAATAATCATAATTAAATTATATATGAAATCAGAACACAAACTATTTAAAGGTAAAACCTTGGCGATATTATCTGGAGGAGGCGATACTCCTGCAATTAATTCCAGTATTGAATCAATCAGAAACAGAGCCTCTATGCTTGGCTATAAAGTATATGGTATAAGACAAGGCTGGAAAGGCTTGTTAGGAGAAGGAGATATAGTTGATTTAACTAATCAACCTTATGATGGATGGTATGGAGGAAGTGCTTTACGTTCGAGCAGAACAAATCCTTTTCCTTCAAAGAAGAATCCTGAAAGCAGAGTGCCTCAAGTATTGAATAATCTTAAAAGATACAAGATTGATGTATTGGTAACTATTGGTGGTGATGATACAAATGGAGCTGCAAAAAGGTTGTATGAAACAGAAGGTATTCCTGTTATAGGTTTCCCTAAAACAATTGACAATGACCTACGCACAAAGACAATGCATATCTATAATGGTAAAGATATTGAAGCTGTTCTTTGTCCGGGCTTTCCTTCAGCAGCAAAAGCTATTGCTGAGTTTACAGGTAAATTAAAAACTACAGCTGAATCTCATTCTCGAATTATGATTTTAGAAGTAATGGGAAGGGATGCAGGATGGTTAACAGGTTCTGCTTTATTTGGAGGTGCTGAATTAGCTTTGATACCAGAATTTGAAATAACAAAAGAAAGAAAAGAATTCTTTTTTGAAATGGTTAAAGAAACTTATATGCGTTCACCAAAGAAAACCCTTATTATTCCGGTGTCAGAAGGAGTAAGATGGTATGATGATAAAACAGGTAAAATGGATGTAGTATATGCAAGTTCTGAACTTGATGAATATGGACATCCTCGTTTTGGAGGTATAAGTGGTATTATTGCTTCTGAAATCTCACACAAACTTGGAATGGATGCACGCTCTCAAATTACAGGTTATTATGCACGTTCAGGAAGATGTAGTTCTTATGATAGAAAATTAACTACTACTCTTGCCGATAAAGTAGTTGATCTTTTATTAAGAGAAGAATATGGTCAGATGCCGGTATTAGATAAAATAGTTCCTTATCAGGAGCTGGAAGAGTTTAATACTACTTCTGTAGATATGGGAAGTGTAGGAAATAAGCCATTATCTGTGGATTATTATGATGTAAATAATTTTAAATTCACTGATGCTTATACTGATTTTCTAAATAAGATATTAGAACATCCACACTTTACTGATTTTGATTATGATTTCCCTGTTGTTATTCCACAGGTTTAATAATTAAACCGAGCTAATAAAAAAAGGTTTGTTGAATCATTTCAACAAACCTTTTTTATTATATGTATTCTAGTTTTCTATAAACTATGCAAGCTTACGTTTAACTTCGATTTCTTCGTAACCCTCTACTATATCACCAACTTTAATATCATTAAAGTTATCAATATTCAATCCGCATTCATAGCCTGAAGAAACTTCCTTAACATCGTCTTTGAAACGTTTTAATGAACCTAGTCGACCGGTATAAACAACGATACCATCACGAATAACTCTAATTCTAGTGTTACGTGTAATCTTTCCATCAAGAACCATACAACCTGCAATCGTTCCAACCTTTGTAATCTTAAATACTTCGCGTATTTCGATGTTACAAATAATCTTTTCTTCGATATCAGGAGCAAGCATACCTTCAATAGCTGCCTTTAATTCGTTAATAGCATTGTAAATAATTGAATATAATCTAACATCAATTTGTTCCTGTTCGGCGAGTTTACGAGCATTTAATGATGGACGTACCTGGAATCCGATAACTACAGCATCTGAAGCAGAAGCTAACAGAATATCTGATTCTGTAATCTGACCAACTGATTTATGAATTACATTAACCTGAACTTCTTGTGTAGATAATTTCAATAATGAATCAGAAAGAGCTTCAACAGAGCCATCAACATCACCCTTAACAATTATATTTAATTGTTTGAAATCTCCAATCGCAATACGACGACCAATTTCATCCAAAGTAATATGTTTTTGTGTTCTGATACCTTGTTCACGTTGTAATTGAAGACGTTTGTTAGCAATATCTTTAGCTTCACGTTCATCTTCCATCACATTAAACTTATCTCCGGCTTGTGGAGCACCATTCAAACCTAATAATAACATAGGTGCAGAAGGCCCGGCAGTTTTTATAGAAGCATTACGTTCGTTATACATTGCTTTAACTTTACCATAAGTAGCACCTGCTAAAATAACATCGCCAACTTTAATAGTACCATTCTGTACTAGAAGTTTTGCAACATAACCCCTGCCTTTATCTAAAGAAGATTCAATTACAGTTCCGCTAGCCTTTCTTTTAGGATTTCCTTTTAGTTCGAGCAATTCAGCTTCTAGTAATACTTTCTCTAATAATTTATCAACATTAATACCTTTCTTAGCAGATATATCCTGACTTTGATATTTTCCACCCCAATCTTCAACAAGTATATTCATTGCAGCTAATTCTTCTTTTATCTTTTCAGGATTAGCATTTTGTTTATCTATTTTATTGATAGCAAAAACAACCGGAACACCTGCAGCCTGAACGTGATTGATTGCTTCAATAGTTTGAGGCATTATTTTATCATCACAAGCTACAACAATAATTGCAACATCAGTAATCTTAGCACCTCTGGCACGCATAGCAGTAAAAGCTTCGTGACCCGGAGTATCAAGGAATGTTATCTTTCTTCCGTTATCAAGTTTTACTTCATAAGCACCAATATGCTGGGTAATACCACCAGCTTCACCTGCTATAACATTTGCATTACGAATATAATCCAATAATGATGTCTTACCATGGTCAACATGCCCCATAACTGTTACAATAGGTGCTCTTTCAACTATATCTTCCGGGTTGTCATTTTCCTCCGAATCAGTAATTGCTTCAAGCACTTCCACACTTACAAAGTCAACTTTATAACCAAACTCATCCGCAACAATATTTAAAGCTTCAGCATCCAAACGTTGATTGATACTAACAAACATACCTAAATTCATGCAAGTTGCAATTACACTTGTAACAGGCACATCCATCATGCTTGCAAGTTCGTTTGCAGTAACAAATTCAGTAACTTTAATTATCTTCTTGTCTTCTTCATTTCTTATTTGGTCTTCCTGATATTGTTGACTAACTTGTTGTCTTTTTTCTCTTCTATATTTAGAAGTTTTAGATTTTCCTGTTGGACTTAATCTGGCTAATGTTTCCTTTATTTGCTTTTCGATAGCATTATCATTAACCTCAGGTTTAATAGCTTTAATTACTTTAAATCTACCTTTTTTCTCTTCCTTAACAAGTGGTTTTTTAACATCTGTTTTTGGTGGATGTTGAGTATGTGGTTTGTCAGTTGCTTTAGGTGCAGTTGGTTTTTCTTTATTAAGTCTTGGTCGTTTTCTATCCTGTTGTTGATGATGATGTTTTTTTATTGGGTCAGAAGAAGTAGCGACTGGTTGTTGTTTCTTAAGAACAGGTTTTTTTAATACAGGTAATTCTATTTTATTTAATATCTTAGGTCCTTCTAATTTTTCATATTTAGTCTTAATGAAATTATCTTCTCTCTTTGGCTCTTCTGTTGCTGATTCATTTAATTCTTGAGCTTCTGTTTCAACTACAGGAGTTGCTAATTCCAGTTTAATTTTAGTTTCTTCAACAACTTCACTTGGTATAACTTCCTGAGCTATTTCTTGAGTAATGTTCTTTTCTGCTTCAGCTTTAAGTTTTTCTTTAAACTTTTCCTTTTCTTTTATGAACTTCCTTTTTTCTACCTTTGAAACCTTGTCTGGTTTTGTTTTTTGATTTAATTTGGAAAGATCAATTTTTCCAACTACTTTAATTTTATTTTCCTGATCTTCTTCAGCAACATTCTCAATATTTTCTACCTCTAATATCTCTTCAATCTTTTCAATTACAGTTTCTTTTTCTTCTTTTATTTCATGAACTTCTTCAACAGTTTCAACTATTTTAGGCTCTGATTCTATTTTTTCAATAATAACAATAGGTTCTTCTTCTTTAACTATTACAACTGGAGGTTCAATAATTTCGGGCTCTATGATTGCTGCTTTTTCTTCAATAATTACCTCTTCAACTTTAGGGATTATAACCTCTTCGATAATCTTTTCTTTAGGATGTTCCTCTGGTTCTAAATGTTTTTCGACAGGAGCATAAGAGATAACATTTTTTATAAGTAGTTCACTAAATTCATGCTCAACACTTGGTTCCTCTTCTTTTTCTTTCTCTATTTTTTCTTTCTCAATGCTTTCGATGGTAACAGAAGTTCTTCCAGCATAATCCAATCCGATTTTCTGTGCAGTTTCCTTTACATTTTTTTCTGATTGAAACTCTCTTGACAATAATTTATACATAACCTCATCTATTTTGGTGTTAGGGTTATTTTCAATTTTATGTCCCTTCTTAGCAAGATAATCAACAATGGTACTAATGCCAATGTTAAATTCCCTTGCGACTTTGTTCAACCTGATACTTTTGTTTTCCTCTGCCATCATAATATTAATTATTCATTAATTTTACTGTTAATTAATTATATATATTACCTTAACTAAAATAGTTTATTCAAATTCTGTTTTTAGAATTCGTATTACTTCATTAATAGTTTCTTCTTCCAGATCGGTTCTATTAACTAATTCTTCAATTGTTAAATCAAGGATGCTTTTTGCTGTATCACAACCGATGTTTTTAAATTCGTCAATAATCCATTGTTCTATTTCATCATTGAATTCTTGTAGATCTACATCTTCATAATAGGTATCTGTGTCACGATAAACATCTATTTCGTAACCTGTAAGTTTACCGGCAAGTTTTATATTATAACCACCTTTCCCGATTGCAAGCGAAACCTGATCAGGTTTCATATAAACCTCTGCTTTTTTATTTTTTTCATCTATTTTGATAGAAGTTATTTTTGCAGGACTTAACGAACGTGTAATATATAATTCAGGATTGGTTGTATAATTTATAACATCCAGACTTTCGAATTTAAGCTCTTTTACTATTCCTAAAATACGTGAACCTTTCATACCAACACATGCACCTACAGGATCTATTCTGTCGTCATAAGATTCTACAGCTAGTTTAGCTCTTTCACCGGGAACTCTTACAATATTTTTAATAGTAATTAATCCATCGAAAACTTCCGGCACTTCGGCTTCAAATAATCTTTCCAAAAACACAGGAGAGGTTCTTGATAATACAATATTTGGAACATTATTTTTCAACTCAACTTTCGATACGATAGCTTTTACAGTATCTCCCTTTCTATAGTTATCATTAGGTATCTGTTCGCTTTTAGGTAATGACAATTCAATCTCTTCATCATCTAAAAGAAGAGTTTCTCTTTTCCAAACCTGATATACTTCACCGGTAACTATTTCTCCGATTTTTTCTTTATATTTCTTATAAATATTATTCTTTTCGTATTCTTGTATCTTGGCAATAAGACTTTGATGGATAGTATAAATTTCTTTTCGTCCAAAATCCAAGAGTTTTATTTCTTCCGAAACATCTTCTCCAATTTCAAAATCAGGCTCAATTTTTATAGCTTCCGAATAGGCTATCTGGGTATTATCATCTTCCACAGCACCATCTTCTACAATTACACGGTTTCTCCATATTTCAAGGTCACCTTTATCAATGTTTACAATGATGTCAAAATTATCATCCGAACCATATTTTTTTAAAAGCATAGCTCTGAAAATATCTTCAATGATACGCATCATCGTTTCACGATCGATATTTTTGAATTCTTTAAATTCCGAAAAGGTTTCTACTAAATTGATATTTTCCATTTTACTTATTAAATGAAATTACTATTTTTGTTTCTTTAATATTTCTCATCTCTATTTTGCGAATAGGATTTTCTATTTCTGTTTTTTTCTTCTTTTGAGGGATAACATTCAGTTCTATTTCAGTTTCGTTTGCCGATAACAAAGTCCCGATCAGTTTAA
>Ga0316230_1004050_pt1 | contig 10944 bp, 9 predicted proteins | sample TBH18025metaG_FD_206004 | JGI IMG/M metagenome (GOLD analysis project Ga0316230, IMG submission 206004) | Freshwater microbial communities from Trout Bog Lake, Wisconsin, USA - TBH18025 | ecosystem: Environmental > Aquatic > Freshwater > Lake > Hypolimnion/Profundal zone | place: USA: Wisconsin...
ACAGACATACCCTTCGGTGTCATCCCATTTGAGGCAACCTGAACCGTTCACGGTCGCCTGCCTTTAACTTTCGGTGTCATTTTCATTTGACGCAACAGGACAGTAGCAATTCTTGCCACCCGTTAGCATTCCTTGCTCTCGCCTAAAAACGGTTCTTGGACAGCATCCGAAAGGATGATCCATGTGAAACATGAATGAAAGACCTTTTCATATCATGGCAACCCCAGATTGTTTGGCTCGTGTTACGTCGCCCGCATGGCCTGACATGCGGCTTGCTTGCCTTTGGCAGGAGAGTCCGGTAGCCTGAGGCCCCATGTTGGAAACCTTTCTAGCATCCACCGGTGTCGTGGCCTTGGCTGAGGTTGGGGACAAGACCCAGCTTCTTTCCCTTGTGCTGGCGGCCAAGTACCGGAAACCGGTTCCCATTGCGTTGGGCGTGTTATGCGCCACACTCTTGAGTCATGCAAGCGCCGGCGGAGTGGGCGCGTTATGCGCCCGTTTTCTCAACCAGACCATTCTCAATTGGGCGGTCGTTGGATCCTTTGCGCTCATGGCAGGATGGATCCTTGTTCCGGACAAACTGGATGAGCAGGCTGTTCCCGTGACCAAACGATCCATGGGTGTCTTTGCCGCAACAGCGATCTCCTTCTTTCTGGCGGAAATGGGCGACAAAACCCAGATCGCCACAGCCGTGCTGGCCGCTCAGTTTCATGCTTTCTTCACTGTCGTGGCTGGCACCACGCTGGGCATGATGATCGCCAATCTGCCTGTCATTTATCTGGGCCACCGCTTTGCCGACAGACTTCCTGTCCGCGTCGTGCATGTGATCGGCGCAATCCTATGCGCCATTCTGGGCGGCATTGCCATTGCGCATGCATGGCACGGTCAAGCCACGCACCCATGATGGCACGCGCTGCTCGTTCGGACCAGGCTGTAGAGAATGGCATCCGAAAACTTCCCGCCCAGCAAGAACCGGCTGCGCAAAAGGCCCTCACGCACAGCGCATACTTTTTCCGCCACGCGCCGGCTTCGAATATTGTCCACAGCCACTATAATTTCCAGACGGTTCAACTGAGCCTTTTCAAAGGCATATGCGGCCAAAAGCTTCGCGGCTACAGGCGCCACACCGCGCCCCATGACCGATGACTTGACCCAGTACCCCAGATTGGCTACCCGATGAACCTTGTCTATTCGATTCAGCTCGCACACTCCCAAGAACTCCCCTGCCTCACTCCGGATCACAAAGGGATAAGCCAACCCCTCTGCGATCAGCTCCTGCCCCCGTTGAATCCACTGCCGGGCATCGTCCAAAGAATAGTGTGGCACGCACCAGGGCAGCCAAGGTCCCACTTCCGCAACCGAAGACACCGCCGCAGCCTGAATATCCTCTGCATCAGCCAGGGTACAGAGTTGAATTGAGCACATATGTTACCTCTACTATAGAAGATGGGGCTGCGGACCGCGTTGACGTCGTGAAACCGAAGTTGATCCAGAAGCCAAAAAGAACGCTATTGCAGAAGCGTTTTCTTTTTTTCCAGGTCCGTTTGGGCCTCGGTATGGCGGCCAAGCGCTTCATAGGCTGCCGCACGGTTCGAGAAGGCTTCCCCCATGTACTTGGGGTCTAATTCAATAATCCGGGTCCAATCAGCAATGGCCTCCGTATTTTTTCCAAGGGCTTTGTAGGCTTTTGCGCGGCCATTGTATGCTGCAAGCATATCCTGATCGCCCGGCCTGAGCGCAATCGCATGGCTATAATCAACAATGGCTTCGTTGTGTTTGCCAAGCGCGAGCCACGCATCGCCCCGCATGGCATATGCAAAGGCATGTTCGGAATCGATTTCAACAGCCTTGTTGCAATTAGACAGGGCTTCCTCATATCGATGCAGGGCGATCAACGCCCTGCCCCGGCAGTAGTAGGCCTTGGCATAGCGTGGGTTGAGCTTGATGGCTTTGGTGGCATTGTCAATAGCGGCTTCGTATTGACCATAGTCACAGAAGGCCACCGCCTTGCTCGCATAAACCTGAGCATGCGGCGTCAGAAAAATCTGGCTAAAAATAATTCCCGAAAGGAAGAATAGGGGGAGAAGAATAGCAGCAGAGATTGCCAGATGGATCATAAATCGTGTTTTCGGCTGCACATCTTTCTCCTATTTTGGAGATGAAAACCCCAGATCATTTAAATCAACATACACAAAATCTGCCAATTCGCGCAATTGTTTTTGCCCCTGCAAAAAACATGCGCATCCGCGCAATGCGAAAACGGTTGACCCATCGCCCGGCGCAGACCTACCCTTCCTCCCAACGATGGGATTTGCCTGAGACAAAACGTGCAACGCCAATCAAACACCCTGCGATGGGAACTCCGGTTTTGGGCTGTCACAACCGGTTTGGTGCTTGTCACAAGCCTGGCATCTGCGCGGTCAATTGCCGGTGGATGTCCGAGTCCTGTCGATCAATTGTGCAACAATCGACCACTTCGCCGTTTTTGAAGCCCGTGGCTTCGTTTTGCGGCAGACATGAACGAACATAACGGATTGTTGCGCAGCCAGGCGAAACGCTGACACGCACATGCCCGGAATTGCCAAGAAACTTTCCTTGCTTGTAACCGTATGCTTCAAGATCGCGAATACGGTCCTCGCCGGCGAAACTTGGCTGGGGAACCATCAGGTAGACGATTCCGTCGAGTTCCTGACGGGCATAAAAATTATCGTGCGCCTTGAAGACCGCCGCCACGTGGTTGCGCACAAGCAAGTCATGCACGGGCAATCCCCACCCTGGACGGTGTTGTTCGAATCCATAACCGCCATCCTTGTTTTTTCCACCCCACTCATTCAATGACGCAACTTCCACACCTCCGCGGGCCGCCTGGTCTCCGCTGAGCAAATTGTGGATAAAGACAAATTTGAATGCTGCCGAACTTCGTTCAAGCGTTGATTTGAGCCATCGATATTGCTCAAGCCCCAGAGTCCAGTCCCAACCGTCATGGCCACCCTGCGACCGGTTTGTGAACCAGAACGGATCAAGCACCACAAAAAGCGCATCGCCCCAGGTCCAGGCATAGTAATCCTGCAACAAACCCAAGCGTGCGTCCGGAGTTGTGTTGCCGGTATAAAACCCGTCTGGAACTGGATTCGGAAAATACCGCTTTCTCATCCGGTTCGACCAGACCGCCAGACAATCTTCCGAAGCGTCATGATACCTGCCGCTTTCGCCGTCATGTGTGCCAAGCGCAAGGAAAACCGGCGTGGAATGTCCGATCAAGCCGAGATAGAAGCGCTGTGCCACATACTGCTTGCCAGCTTCGTCACGATCACCCTGCTTGTCGGTCATGAACAGGTTGCCAAGATCAATATGAATCGCGGGTCTGTCTGCGCGAATGTTGGCCAACGTCTGACGATACACTTCTGGACTGGTATGCTCGTCCAAATGCGAATCGGCGGTGAGCGTGAACGTGAACGTGCTGCCGGTTGGCGAGACGGTGTGAAACGTGTATTCCGGGCTTTTATTGAAATCCACGGTGCCCGGCATACGCGATCGAAAGTGGTAGTAGTAGACGGAATCCGATTCCAAAGGGCCGAGGACTTCTTCAACAGGCACACCTTTTTTGAACGCCTGAATCGGGATTTGCATGGTATAGACGCCCGGCTTCGCCCCGTACTCAACAATCCCTTCCAGATCCTGATACGCCAGGACGCTTAAAGTCATGTTGTTTTTCTCGGGCCGTCCAAGAATCAAATCAAACGGATGAGCGGGAACAGCCACGTTGAAAACGTTCGTCACCGCATGAGGACGATTCTTCCCACCCCCATCGGTTGTTTCACCTTGCGCCAATCGGCCCATGTCGGCCAGACACAGGGCGCACACGAAAACAAGGCGAATCATTGAGCATTTATACATGGCCTGCCTGCGCTTTGATCGTATAGGTGTAGGCGATTTCGCCGTTTTTCCGTTTGTCGTTCTCGTCCCCTGGCAAATAGCACCGCACATAATCCACCTTGACCTGCTCAGACGACACAGTCACACGCAAATGTCCGGCGTTTGGCAGCGTGATACCGGATTGGTAGCGGTCTTGATTGTAAGCGATATAGCCTTGATCCGCCGGATTGGGAACTTCTTGATAGATGACGCCGTCGCGTTCCTGGCGCGCAAAAAGATGATCATGCCCCTGAAAAAATATGGTGACATGGTGTTTGGCCATCAATTGATGGATCGGCATATCCCATCCCGGTCGTTGCTGGGCAAAGATCCAGTCGCCACGCCTGTTCTGACCACCCCATTCAAACAATCCGCAATCTTCAACACCACCACGTCCCGTTCCAAGAACATGATGGGCGAAGACAAATTTGTATTTGGCCTGGCTTTGTTCAAGGGTTCGCTTGAACCAGTGGTATTGTGCATCACCAATTGTCATGCCAGACCAATCGCGGTCCTTGTGGACATCATGCCCGCGTTGACCTTCCTGAAACCCGCTGTCCACCTGGGATGAGGAGTGCCAGTAATTATCCAACACGACAAAAAGCGCATCGCCCCAAGTCCAGGCATAGTAATCTCTCAGTGCTCCGATCCCATCCAAAGGCTCATGGTCGCCACTATAAAATCCGTCCTCCGCCGGCATGGGGAAATATTTGTTGCGCGCCGTTTGAGCCCACACGGCAACATCATGACGAATGTCCGTTTGTTTGAAATTGAACAGCGACGCCTGCTCATGATTGCCATTGACCAGAACAAGCGGCGCGGATTGCGCCACCAACCCCAGAAACGGACGTTGCAGAGTGTAGCGCTGCGCAACCGTATCCGCGTTGACCGTCCGAAGCGTATCCACGCTGAAATCGTCGCCCATACAGAAATAGAAATCGGGGTTTCCACTCGCCGCGGCAAGCAAGGTGCGGGCGTAAAGTGCCGGGTCACTCATTTGGGGGCGTTCCGGGTGTGAGTCTCCTTGAACACCAAACGTAAAGGTGCTGCCGGGGACACGTTGCGTATGGAAACAGCATTCCGGCCTTGCTGTAAAAGTTGTTTCTCCCGGCTTGCGCCACTGAAAGCGGTAAAAGTAACGGGTATCGGGCTGAAGCTTGCCCACGACAACTTCCACGGGCTTGCAGGCAGGCAAATCGATCATGGGTGTCGAATGCGCATAGTTGCCTGACGCCAGGCCGTATTCGAAATACCCTTCCATGTCTTCTTGCGCCAGACTGCTCACAGTAACCGAGCGGTCACTGACACGCCCAAGCACAAGCGATAACAACGCAAACGCCTTGAGATCTTCCGGAAGCGTATAATCCTCATCGTCCTTTCTTCGAAAGTCCCCCGGTTGCATGCGTTTGCCGGCTCCATCCCTCTGCGCATAAGTGGAAGTCACACACCACGCCAGCGCGGAAACGAGCATGCCAAGAAATCGTCGCCGACTGGTCAATGAGGAAAGGTCATTCATGGCTTGTTGCATAACTATCGCCTGCGTTGCCGGGCAACCTGTTAAAGAGGCATGGTGAACCGCGTATACACCACATGCAGTTCTGCCGTATCAAGAATGTGGTCATGCATGGCAGCCAGCAGTACGTCACGGGTGACATTGGACGATATACCATCCACTTGGGCCGGTGATGACAAGGCATAAACGGTGTACACGTACGTCTTGGGCCCCGGACCTTTTGAATGTGGCGGGGCATATCCAATTGCGCCTGTAATGCTGTTGTTGCCAAGCACGCCGACCCCGGTGACGTTTTGGGGAAGGTTCGTAACATCGCCGGGGATATTGAATAAGATCCAATAACACTTGGTTTTTGATTCACGATCGATGTGATGCATGATGACTGCGTAACGTGTTGTTCCCGTCGGCGCACCACCCCATTCCAGCGGCAGTGTTGCGCTGGCTCCATCGCCTGTATACTCTTTTGGAAGCTGACCACCATCCATAACCGCAGAACTTCGAAGCGTAAACGCCGTTTGAAATAATGGTTTGGGCACGTCGCTGTTTTGAGCATGCAGATGCGCTACCGGCAGGCTCACAACCATGCCAAACAGCCCCAGCATGATCAACATCCCTAATGACAAGAATCGCATCTTATCCTCATCCTTTTAGTCCGGAACGATCCACGGCAGCACTATTAATGATTGCCATGGATCGTCCGATGAATGCAAGCCTCATGGAATCAGTCGTTGTCAGGTGGAGGCGGCGGTGGCTGCTGGTTGGACTGACTTCCGCCATTGCCGCCACCATTGGGACCGTCGCCACCGGAAGACGAAACCCCGCCGCTCCTGCCACTCTGACGCGGAGGAGGCGGTGGCCGCATCTGCTTTAGTTTTTGCTGCTGGTCGGCGGTCAGGATTTTTTCGAGCTTGGACTTTACTTCTGTCTCCAGATCCGCCAGTTGTTTCTGCTGGTCAGCGGTCAGATTGAGTTCCTCTTTGGCATGCGGTGGCAGCAGATGAAATCCACCATGCTTCTGCCCCAAATCGCCGCTTGGAGCGCCGGCGCTTCCGCTTGCCTGCGGCGAAGCACCGGTGCTGTCCTGCGCGAACGCGTTAATCGTTGAAACGGCGATCGCGAGTGCAAGAGTCATAATTCTGATTTTCATGATTCGTTCCTTTCTTTGTTGTCTGTCTCGCCATACGCGCAGCAGACATCGCTATTGTTGCGCTCCGTGTACACCAAACAGAAAATCCGTGTTTTCGATCTTCGGCATGGCAATCGGGTCGGAATACAGGAACGGCCCACGTGGATCATCCGGGTTGATCGCGCGCATTTTGGCCAGCTTTTCCTTCTGTTGTGGGGTCAATGTCCTGCCGACATCTCCGAATGCCGTGGCGTAGAAATACGCAAGCTCGCCATCCAGTTCTCCGTATCGCTTGGACAGGATCGCCACTTTCTCCTGGTCCGCCACTTCGCCTTTCTGGAAGCGTCGCAACTCGGTTGCAATGGCGCGGCGAGTCTGAACGATCTCCCGCAAATCCTGCCGCTGGAGGTCCACCAGGTCCGTAATGTGTTTCCGCTGTGATTCCGTCAGCTCAGCCAGAAATGCAGCGCCGCTGTCGCCGGTGAGCGATGTGCTGATCGAATAGTTCTGCTTGCCCATGGCCGGAGCGGTCTTCATGCCAAACCCGCCAAAGTACATGCCGTGCCGTTCGGGGCAAAAGTACGTGTCGGCATCCAAAGATCCCGCGTACCAGGCAAACATCTCGCTGGCATAGGTCATCATGGCCACATCGACCTCGTGCGACATGCTCTGCTTGTCAAGTTGCTCCGGTTGCTCAGGCCATGTGCGAGAATCGCCGAACTTTAATTTGGCCAAAGCGGCTTTCTGCTGCTCACTCAGGCTCCGAATAATGCCACCCATCACCTTGGCGCGCTGATACGCCACTTCCCCGTCGAGCGCATACAGGTCGGAAGAGGCGGTCATCACCGCGCGCTTATCCAATCCTTTACTGCCCGCAGGGAGATCGCCCTCCAGATTTCGCCGAAATGCCTTGATCAATGGGAATCGCATTCTGGCAAAACGCTGGATATCTCTTTCCTGCGTCTGCCCAAGGGCCAAAAGTTGCGATTTCTGGTCCTCATTCAGGATGGCCAGCATGTTCTCGGCAATACGCGTGAGAAACGACGTGTTGTGCCCGCCTGTTGCGGCGTCAATATCCCGCATGTATTGAAACCCGAAGTAATCCGACACTTTGCCCGGAGGCAGAAACGTATCGAAGCCGAAATCGCCGGTCAGAAAAGCCAACCCGTCAAAAGCGATGGTATGAAGTTGCGCCTTGTCGGAGGTCGCCTGTTCGATCGAATAACGTTGCGATTTCCCTTGGGGTTGTTGACCGGAATCTGGAGGCGGTCGGGTGCCCGTCGGATCCGACTGAGCAACCGCCAGCGACACGCTGCAAAGAGCCACAGCAAACAGAGCGTCAAACCTTGTCGTGTTGTTCATCATGTGTTTTTCCTTTCGGTCGTTTACGAATGACAGGGCCTTGGTCGTTACGCACCTATAAAACAATATTCACATGACAAAAAGATATCGCCATACATGACAAAACTGTTATTAAAAATCAGCGCGTCTGTTCCGACGAAAAATCAAAAACAAAACGTCTGAGACGATCATGGACCCGTCTCAATTGTGTGCTTGTCAGGGAATTGGTGCGAGAGTAAAGTGCCATCATGATGGCGTTGAGACACGGGGATAACTGTAGAGAAAAGCCAAAGAGATGAACCCTGCGCTTGATGCCCTCGCAAAGAAAGGTCGTGTTCAGACATGAATGCCAGGATCAATCCAACCTGTTGGCGAAACACAGTGTTCAGCTTGTTCATGGTTTTTGTTTGGACTCTGCCATTATGCACTCGCGCAGACCTGGCGACGTCATTTCAAGGGTCGACCTTGGACACCAATCTGTTTCTCGATGTCCCCAACCCTAGCGTGGGAACGATTACGCTGCTTACAGACACCCACAAGCTCCATTTTTCAGGCCCAGGCGCTGATGTGTGGAATAATCGCAATGGTCTGCCCTATGCTTGGACGCCCATCCCGAATGTTGGAGTTGGCGGCCAATGGCAGGCTGAAACCGAAGTGCAGTTTTATGACACGTCCCCCTATGGACGAATTGTCGGCCTGACAACCTATTCAGGTCCCGATGGGTCCGGTGGCTCTAACATGGGACAGCAGTTTACCTTTGGCCTCGACCACTGGGACTCGCCGAACGGGGTTTGGGTGCAGGGACTGGGCAACAACCATCCCGGCGATTCCGCCAATCTGATAAGCGCATTGAATGCCGATATCGTGGATTTGAGAATGGTCGTAACCGTGGGTGCCCAAAACTACAACACCTATGATTTTTATTTCAAGCTGCCGACCGACACGACCTGGACAAAACTGGGAACGATCCATGATGTCAATGGAAACGACCGCGTCGCCTTGTTTTTCAAGGGCGGCCCCATCCCACTGAATGTCACGTTTATGAATGTCACATTCAATTATTTCAATGTCACCACGTTGGCGTCCTACACATACACAAACAACTCAGACAACACGATTACGATCACAGGCTACAGCGGCTACGGCGGGAATTTGACGATCCCATCGCAGATTAACGGTCTGCCGGTGAGCGCAATCGGCAGTCAGGCATTTGCGGGTTGTGGGAGTTTGACGAACGTGACAATTCCCGGCAGCGTCACCAGCATCGGGGACTATGCGTTCTCGAATTGCACTCAACTCGCCAGCATCTTTTTTATGGGCGACGCACCCGCTCTGGGTTCGGATGTGTTCGATTCTGACCCCGCGACCGCCTATTACCTGTCTGACACAACAGGATGGGGTTCGACATACGGCCTGCTTCCGACGACAGTCTGGTCTGAATACGCCTACACGACCAACAGCGACAACACCATCACCATTACAGGATATACAGGCCCGGTCGGTGACGTGTCCATTCCCAGCGCCATCAATGGGTTTCCGGTGACAAGCATTGGGAGTAGCGCTTTTTCTTCCTTCGCCGGGCTGACCAGCGTGACCATTCCAAACGACGTCACCAACATCGGAGCCAGCGCATTCTTAAACTGCGCCAGCCTGACCAACGTGACGATTGGAACCAATGTGACCGCCATTGGCGACAATGCCTTTAATGGCTGCGGTCTGACCAGCGTGACCGTTCCAAACAGCGTCGTCAGTATCGGAGAGTTCGTGTTTGCCAATTGCGGCAGTCTCTCCTGCGCCATGATTCCCGGCGCTTTCAACGGCACTCTGGATGGAACGGTATTCAATAACGATGGCAACTTGTCGGACACCTATTACTACACGCCCAGCCCTGACGGCGTCTCATGCGCCATCACAGGGTACAGCGGCACAGACTATTCCCCCGTAATTCCAAGCACAATCGATGGCCTGATCGTCACCGACATCGGGGACAATGCATTCTATGGCGACGGCTATCTGGGCAACTTGACCATTCCGAACAGCGTCACCACGATCGGGAACAGTGCATTTAACAGCTGCTATAGTCTGGGCAGCGTGACCATTCCGAACAGCGTCACCAGCATCGGGGACAATGCATTTAACAGTTGCTATAGTCTGGGCAGCGTGACCATTCCTACCAGCGTGACCACGATCGGGAACAATGCATTTGATAGCTGCTATAATCTGGGCAGCGTGATACTCCCTGTGAGTGTCTACAGCAATCTTGATTCGTCTGTATTTTCCGGCGAGTCTCCGACGTACGCGTTCTGGTATGCATCGGGCGCGGATTTCTATGTTTACATGCCTAATGGCGACGGCATCTCATGCACCATCACGGGATACAGCGGCACGAATACTTCTCTCTCCTTGCCCGGCATGATCAATGGCCTGGCCGTCACCTACATCGGAGCGAGTGCTTTCTTTGGCAACGTCAGCCTCGCCTATGTGGTCATTTCTTCCAACGTGACTGCGATTGGAGATTATGCCTTCTACGGGTGCTCCGGCCTAACCAGCGTCACGCTTCCCGGCAGTCTGACCAGCATTGGGAACTATTCGTTCTTTAACTGCTCCGCCCTAACCAGCATCACCATGCCCGGCAACGTCGTCAGTCTTGGGAGCGAAGCGTTCGGTTACTGCTTCAATCTGGCAACCTTCTTTTTCCAAGGTGCTCCCCCTGCCGACGATGGGACTGAATTCGATTCTGACCCCGCGACCATCTACTACTTGGCTGGAACATCGGGCTGGGGCTCGACATTAGGGGGAATTCCAACCGTGTTGTGGAACCCGCAGATCGTGAGCGATGCAACTTTCGGGGTTCAGGCAAGCCAGTTTGGATTTACCATTACGGGAACTCCCGACTTGATGGTCGTAGTTCAAGCCTGCACAAACCTGACCAATCCGGTGTGGGTTCCCGTGGCAACAACCACGCTTTCCAGCGGCACGTCCTATTTCAACGACCCCCAGTGGACGAACTACCCGGCGCGTTTCTACCGCCTGGCATCGCCGTGGTAAG
>Ga0316230_1004052_pt1 | contig 10941 bp, 9 predicted proteins | sample TBH18025metaG_FD_206004 | JGI IMG/M metagenome (GOLD analysis project Ga0316230, IMG submission 206004) | Freshwater microbial communities from Trout Bog Lake, Wisconsin, USA - TBH18025 | ecosystem: Environmental > Aquatic > Freshwater > Lake > Hypolimnion/Profundal zone | place: USA: Wisconsin...
TCGGGATGGCAAAGAAGTTCGGCCGAGATAGCGAGGTCATTGTCCTCGAAGTCCGGCCCACCGAAGGCGCCACGGTGTGGCGCCCCACTCACCGGTTCAACCTGGTGGGTGACCGTTCCATCCCGTTCAACACCTATGCCCGCTGTGTCGTGGACACCGCGGTCGCCATGGGCAACCGCCAGGAGCAAAGCTTTTTCCGGCGGGCCGCGCAAATCCATATCGCCAAGGCGCTCGAAACGCTGGCCGCGCTCAAATACGAGGTCACCTTGGAGAACGCGCACAACCTGCTGGTCAACCCCAGCGACACCCAGGACGCGGTGCGGGAGTTGGAAGGCACGCCCCTGGGCGATCACTTTGCCGGCTACCTGGCCCAACCCCCCGAGCAATTGGCCGGGATCGTCGGCACTGTGGGCAACTACCTGCATTACTTCACCCAGCCCGCCATCGCGCAGGTCTTCTGCCGCGACAGCACTTTCGCGCTGCGCGACATGGACCAGGGCAAGATCATTTGCCTGGCCCTGCCCCAGCGCTATCAGACCGAGCGCCGCTTCGTCGGGACGTTTCTCAAACTCCTGTTTTACACGCACGCCCTGGCGCGCTTCGACGCGCCCGCGGCGGAGCGCGCGCAACACCCCCTGCTGCTGTTGCTCGTGGATGAGTGCCAGCACTTCGTCACCGTCAGCGAGGACGGATTGAGCGACCACGCTGTCGTGGATGTCATCCGCGAAGCCGGCGTCGCCGTCGTCGCGGCGACCCAGAGCACGACCTCACTCGTCCCTGTCCTCGGGGCCGAGGCCGCCAAAGTGTTCACCCTCAACTTGCGGAATCGGCTCATCTTCACCGCCGCGGATGAGGACGACGCGAAGGCCAGCGCCGAATTCCTCGGCAAATTCATGCGGCGCGAACGCTCCGTCACTCGCGGCAACGGCCGCCACACCTTCACCTTCCATGAAAAGGAAGACTACCGCATCAAGCCCCATGAGCTCCGCGCCCTCCGCAAACACCAATGCCTCCTGGTCCACTGCGAGCACGGCCACCGCAAGACCAAAATCGCCCCGATTCAACCCGACGGAACTATCCCCGCCTGGTACCGAAAACGAATGCTGTTTTGCTGAATGAGACCCAGGACACCAACTCCTATCTAACGATAGGCAGTTCGCCACGGCCAAAACTCACCTGAAATACCTGTTATGATTACTGTTCGTCCCCAGAAAAACCTGAAGAACGCGAAAGAGTACTTTCACCAGCACCTCCGCCGAGGCGATTACCATTCGCAAGGCCAGACCCTGGAGGGTCAATGGTATGGCAAAGGCGTCGAGCGCCTGGCACGAGAGGTTCAGCTTGCGCAAGCGGCTCGGTTCGGCCCGGGCCAGGCAGTAACGGAAGAGGCATTCCTTCGGCTCTGCGACAATCTCCATCCGCTCACCGGCCAGAAGTTGACCGTCCGGCATCGAAAAGACCGGCGCGTGTTTTATGACTTCACCATCTCGGCGCCCAAGAGCGTATCGGTGATGGCGCTGACAATGGGCGACGCCCGCATCCTGGCCGCGCATGATCGGGCCTGCCGGGCGGCTATGAGGGAACTGGAGTTGGTCGCGGCGACGCGGATTCGCAAAGGCCGGGCGCGCGAACAGCGGCCGACGGGGGAAATCGTGGCGGCGGCCTTTCGCCATGACGCCTCCCGGGCGCTCGACCCGCAACTGCACACGCACCTGGTCGTCTTCAACGCGACCTGGGACGAGGTCGAGCAGCGGTGGAAGGCGCTGGAGCCGTCCACGATGTTCGACCATACCAAGTTCCTGACCGAGGTCTATCGGGCGGTCCTGGCGGCGGATCTCCTGAAACTGGGTTACAAGCTCCGCCAGACCACCAACGGCTTTCAAATCGAGGGGGTCAGCGAGCCAGTTCTGCAGCGGTTCAGCAAACGCAGCCGTGCGATCCTGATAGTGGAGACCCAAGCAGTGAAAGATCTGAATGCCCGTCGGAAGCAAGAATTGGAAGAAGCGGTCACAAAAAGCATAACTCCGGAGCAACGCGCAATCGCGGAACAGAAACTCAGCGAGTTTGTCCCCCTCACGAAACTAACAAACACGGGGCGCGCTCTCGTAGCGCATGCGACGCGGCAGCGCAAGCAGACCGATCTCTCCTCCTCGGAACTGGCCGCGCTTCAACGCGAACAACTCACAGGCGACGAACTGGGCGCCCTGGAAAAACTGATTCCCGGCGCCGACCCGGAAACGGCCGAGACGGACCTTACCCCTGCCGAAGCCCTCACCTACGCCTGCGATCACCTGTTCGAGCGGCGCAGTGTGGTTGCGGAAAAGGAGATTCTCACGGAAGGGCTGGCCTACGCGTGCGGTCAGGTCTCCCTGGCTGAACTGCGGGCGGAGTTGCGCAACCGGCCTGAACTCATCCGCGCGAATGGTTCTGTCACAACCAAAACTGCCCTGCGCGAGGAGCAGCGCATGATTGCGCTGGTGAACCACAGCCTCGGGCGATACCTCCCTTTGAATCCCCAGTTCGCCACGACGGACACCTTGAGCGGCGAACAACAGCAAGTCGTGAAGAGCGTCCTGAATTCCGCCGACGGCGTCTTTTGCCTGCGCGGCGGCGCCGGCACGGGCAAAACCGTCACCTTGAAGGAAGTCGTGCGCGGAATGGAGGCGGTCGGCCTGGGGGTCGTCACCATTGCCCCGTCCGCCGCGGCTGTCGATGTGCTGCGCGAGGAGGGCTTCGCCGATGCCCAGACGGTGCAGACACTCCTGGTCAACGAGGCGAAGCAGGAGCGGCTCAAGAACCAGGTTCTGCTGGTGGACGAGGCCGGTCTGCTTTCCAATCCGCAGATGCTTGGCCTCCTGGAACTGGTCCACCGCAATCGCTGCCGGCTCTTGCTCTCCGGGGACCGGCGCCAGCACAACAGCGTCGAGGCGGGCGATGCGTTGCGCATCCTGGAGCAGCACAGCGCCCTGCACACCGTCGAGTTGCAGACCATCCGACGGCAGACCCACGAGGAATACCGGGAGGCTATCGCGGAGATCGCCCGGGGGCAAGCCGCCCGCGCTTTCGTGCGCTTGCAACGCATGGGGGCGGTCGAGGAAGTCGCGAAGGGGGAGCGTTACGTGCAGTTGGGAGCCCGCTACGTGGCCTCGCTGAAAGCCGGCAAAACCGCGCTCATTATCACGCCGACCTGGCGTGAGAGTGAAATCACCACGGAACAGGTGCGCCAAGAATTGAAGCAGGCCGGGCGCTTGCAACCGACGGAGAAGGCGGTCAGCGCGCACCTGCCCCTTCAATGGACCGAGGCCCAAAAGCGCGATCTCCGCAATTACGAACCGGGACAGGTGTTGCTGTTCCATCGCGCCACGCGGGATTTCGGGGCCGGGGAATGGGGCGAGGTCGAACGAAGGGATACGGCGGGGCTCAGGGTTCGCAAGCCCAACGGGAAGGTGGTTTGTGTGACGAAGAAGCAGAGCCATAGTTTTGAGGTAGCGCGACCGCACACCCTCAACCTGGCTCCCGGGGAGCAACTGCTCATTCAGGGCAACCGGCGGGATGCCGGGTTGCTCAATGGCCAAATCGTCACCGTGAAGCAGGTTGAGCCCGACGGGAGTCTGAGCCTGGCCGATGGCCGGACGGTGCCCGCCGCATTCCGGACCTTCAACTACGGCTATTGTGTGACCAGCCCCAAGTCGCAGGGAAAGACCGTGGACCACGTTTATGTGGCGGTGGATGCCGAGTCCGGGCAGTCCGTGAACGTGAAGCAGTTTTACGTGAGTGCTTCGCGTGGGCGGGAGCAGATCCACATTTATACCGACGACCTGGAATGGCTCCGCGAACAGGTGCTCAAAAGTGGCACCCGGAAAGCGGCCATAGAGCTGGTGGATGAAATGGCGGCCCACCCGCATGCGGGCGAGCAGGTTCACCCCCCCGCTGCTGACATGGCGGTCAAACCTGGACTCCGAGCCTGAGTATGCTACGCGGCAAACCAGCATCCAATCCGATGGCGGTCCCGGAGTCGTCGCCGTGGCCGGGGGGAGAATTGGGCTTCGGGACGGCGGAACGCGCGGTTGGCATCCGGTGTTACCGTGCCAAGGAGTCTTTCTTCCGGCCCTATGTCCTGCTGCGGGCCATGGCGCTCTCGGAGGCGCAACTGACCTTCACGTTTGCCGACGAGGAAGTGATCGTCCGTGGGCGGGGCCTGCATACTCTATACACCGCAGCCGCTGAAGGCCGTTTGGCCTGGCTCTGCGAACAGAGCGAGCGTGTGGCGGTGGCGGGCGACAGCCCGGTCGCGATCACCCATATTGAACTCGTCCCGCTGCGGGACAGGAACTAGTCCGGCGCGGGGTTCAACGTCAGGGCCTGCTCCAAAGCAGCCCTCACCCGACCGGGAGTTGCCGCTCCTTCGGCAAAGCGGATGACGACGCGAGCTTCGGGTAAGGCCAGCGACACCATAGCCCCGCGGGCCTTCCGGGCCGTAGTTTCGTTCTTGGAGCTTCGCGCCCCGCGGACAGTCAACTGGCCGGCCTGGGCCTGTGCCCAGAGTTCCCGCTGACGCGTCAGGTCGGTTTCCTTGGCAATCTCCAGCAAAACCGACTTGCTGGCTTGTTCGGACGTCCGAACAACTGCCAAAAGGTCCGGGTCAAGGCCCAGCAGGCGCAAGGTCTCGTTGATCGAACCGAGCGATTTGCCCAGTCGCTTGGCGAGATCCCGCTGACTCAGGTTAAACTCGTCCATCAGCCGCTTGAAAGCCTGGGCTTCTTCCAGTGGATGCAGTTCCTTTCGCTGAAGATTCTCGATGAGTTGCAACGCCAGGCGCGATTGCTGGGCGACGGTCCGCACGATACACGGCACCCTCTCCAATCCGAGCCTCTGGCAGGCCACAAAACGCCGTTCCCCCGTCAGTAGCCGGTACCTGTCACCCTCCACCGCCTCGACAATCAGCGGTTGGAGGACGCCATGCTCGCGGATGGACAGGGCCAGGTCGGCCAGGTCGCCCAGATTCTTCCGGGGTTGGTTGGGGTCAGGGTCGATCAAGTGCAACGGCAGCGAATCGAGTTTGGGCTCGTCGCGGCCGGTGGGGTCGAACGTGAGTTGCGTTTCGCCGGCAGCCTGCCGGGCGAGGCGGTCTTTCAAGGCGAGGGCCATAATTGCTGAATCTCCTCCGTGAGTTGTTGATAGTCCTGCGCCGCGCGGCTGCGCGGCGCGTACGTGCCGACGTCCTTGGGTTGGTCGTCGCTCTGGGCGCGATTGAGGGCTTCACACCGCGCGATGCGGGTGGCCAGCAACTTCTCGCGCAGCGGTTCGAGGACGCGGGCCACAATTTCGTTGGTCACCGTGGCCTGCGCCATAACCATCGTGAGCAGGACACGATAGTCCCACGGCCGCATGAACCGCTTGATGCTGTGCAGGGTTTCGAGCAAATCACCCAGGCCGCGCAACGCGTAACCGGATGGCTGGGTCGGAATGAGGAAAAGGTCGGCGGCAACCATGGCGTTCACCGGGAGCACGCCGAGCGTGGGCTGGCAGTCCACGAGCACGTAATCGAACCCCTGGAGCCCTTCGAGCGCGTGCTGCAATCGCTGTTCCCGAAAGTGCCGGGCGTGAAGCAGTGAGTCGGCCTTCGAAAGTGCCAGGGATGCCGGTGCGAGCTTGAGCCCCGGCAGGTAAGTGTCCGCGATCACGGAGGAAACCGCCAGGGACTCGGAGAGCAGCACGTCTCCGATAGTGCCCCCGGTGAATTGCTCCGGGTCGAGGCCCAGGCCGACCGTGGCATGAGCCTGGGGATCGAGGTCGATCAGCAGCGTGGCATGACCGGCCCGGGCGAGCCCAGCGGCGAGATTGACAGCGGTGGTGGTCTTCCCCACCCCGCCTTTCTGGTTGATGATGGCAATGGTCTTCATGGACGGGCCTCCGGTGCGGCGTTGCTGCCAGATTGGTGATTGTCGAGGTGGCGCGGGTTCATCCGGCTGTCCCAGTCCCAAAAACTCAACACGCGATGCTGCGCATGGCGCGCGAAGAACTCGGCGAACGCATAAAGCCGACTCGATTCGCTGTCGAAGGCTTCCTGCCGTGCGGCCGAGGTCATGAACGAGCCGCTGAACAGCAAATGCCGCAAACGCTGGCGGTCGGTGGTGAAGCTCTGGTAAAGGTCCAGATTGGCCCGCTGGAGGGCTTTCTCGGCCTGTCCGAGGTAGGCAAGATAATCAGGCGAGAACGCGGCTTCATGGGCCGCCCGTGCCTTCCCAAGGGTCTCTTTACGGCGGGCTGCGCCCTCCTGTTCCAACTGCCGGAGAAACGCATCGCCAAAAAGCACCAGGGTGAAGCAGAGATTGGGCTTGGCCCGCGGGTCGTTCTGATGCTTTTGGCGCATCAGACGGCCAAAACGCCTTCCCCAATCCGACACCCCGGTCCGGTCCCCTTCCTGCCGCTTCAGGCGCACCAGGAACTTCGCCGCACATTCGATGTCTTTCGGAAAGGGTTCAGTGGCGGCCTCGCCTGCAAAACCGTGGTAACCCGCATAGTAGTGGCTGGCGAAAACCTTCGCCTGATCCAGATAGGCCCCCTCCGCTGCCGCGATGGTCTTCGCCCCCTCCGGCCTTGGCCAATCCTGTTCGATGGCGCGCCGCAAGAAGCCCAAGCGGTTCTTGGTTGTGGTCCGTAACGGCAGGTATTCGATCTGACGTTGAATCACTCCCAAGGGGTGCTTCCCTGCCAGATACCTGGCGGTCGGTTCATCGAACCCAGCCTTTCGAAGCAAATCGAAACCCGGGTTGGCAGCAGCAGCCATCGAACCGACCACCGCTTCCTCCAAGGGGGCGCTTGCTGTTGTTTTAAGAGTTTTATGTTCTGTTTTTATGTTTATATCGTTCACCATTTTGGGCTGTTCTCCGTTCACCTTATTGGGCCGTCCCCGTTCACCATTTTGGGCCGTTGTCACTTTCACCTTGTTGGGCCGTTGCCGCTCCGTTGTGGCCTCGACTCGGGGGGCGGACGTGGCCCAGCGGATGCCGTATGTAGCGGGGCGGCTTTCCTGGCCAGCCGCCAGGTCGAACCGTCCCGCATCCACCTGCTCGATGTAGCCTCGTCGCCGCGCTTCTGTGACCGCAGCATGCACGTGGTGCCGCGAAAAGCGGGTCAACCGGCTCAACTCGGTAATCGAACGGCTCACAGGCACTTTGCGTTCCCCGGCGGGGCCCCACTGGATCGAGTAAAACAAGAGCGCGCCGACCACCCGGATGACCGAAAGCCGCTCGCGCGGAATCAGCACATCGAAAAAGGCGTTCGGGATGTTCTTGCGGCAGACCTTTGGCCGACTCACGGTGCGCGCGCCGTCGTGCTCTTCCACGACCACGGCGGCGGGATAGCAAAACCCCTGAAACGTCACCGGCTCATGCGTGCAGCGCGGCTCCGGGTCCCAGACAAGTTCGTAGATCGCCGATTGGGAAGGCTCCCCGGCGAGGTGCCGATGCGCCGGCCTGACGCAATGCAGGAGATTGAACTGCACCGCTTCGTCCAAGGCCGCGCCGATCTTGTTGCGTGAAACCCCGGATTCCCGCACGAGCTGCCCGTAGGTGAATCTCAGTTGTTCCTGTGTCGGGTTCCCATTCTGGTCCACCCACCCGAGCACCTTGCGGAGCACGTAGCCGACGAGGCGAACCGTGCCGCGGGATCGTTTCGGGATGACCACGGTGAAGAATTGGATGGGCACAAAGGTAACGTTCGATTTGAAGCTTTCGAATCCGGGAAAGAATTTCGTTACCTGTCTGGCCAAGGATTATTCCGCCTCAGTACTTGCCGGGCGTTGGCCCGGCAGTTCGGTCGCCGGCGGCAGGGGACACCCGCTTCGCTCAGCGTGCTCACGCACTATTTGATTGATGCAAAAACTGCGATCCCGATCCTGCTTTTCCGCCACCGCCCGCAGATAATCCAGCACGGGAAGCTCCAGGGTAACGCCGGTCGAGCGGGTAAATCGTCTCTTTCGTGCGCTCATAATGTGCTTGCTCCTCCTTGTGAAGCCGATATGGCGGTCGTACCACGACACGACCGGTCATGGCAAGAGGCGTGTTGAAAAAATAATCCCGGACGCGAAACGGAATCGCCACGGCGACTACGGTCCCGCAAAACGGAGTTTGAATGTGCGGTTCGGATATGACGGATGCGGGTGCTCATTTTAACCATTCTTCCGCACCGACCCTGCCCGTGGTTGCAGAGTTTGTTTGCGCGAGCCCGAGATCGCCAGCCCCGGGTAGAACGCCCAGCACCAATGGGGAGGTGAGCGCCTGCCGTCGTGCGGCGTCCCGCATTTCCAAACTTCGGTCTATTATCTCGCGCCGAGTCCTGCTATAACCGCGTTCTAAGGAGGTTTTGCTCCTTAAACCGTCAGTAATGCCAACGCAATTTCTGACATCATTTTGACAGGCATTGGCCCCCGCCAAACCGACCTCACCAGTCGGCTAAGGGGACGGTCTTACCACCCGTCACGCCAATGTCCCGTAGAGCGTGGTGCCGCGAGAGCGGCCCGCCACGTTCGAGAGAGGCTTTTGGAAGTAATCCTTGGCCACCAACCAAGCGTAATCTCCAGATTCTATCTCATGGCCAATGTAGGCCGCGAATGCGGGCGAGCGGGAAACGCCTGGCGCTGCAATGCTCCAGGTCGGTCTTGTTCAAAGCGGGTGCGGAGGACCAAGGACCTCCAAATCCCCCAGCGGGACTCGGACCAAAGCCCTCGGGGGCCAATCGGGTGCAAAGCCCGTCAGGTTCGTTTAACGCATGCTGGCGTCGGGAGCCCGGCTGTGGTGACACAGACCGGCCGGTTGCTGACCGCCTCCGGGGTTCTGCCAAAAATGCAGACCGTGAAAAGCTCAACGATGAGAGGGGCGTCAAGCCCTTGCCAGTAAACGACAGCAGAGACGGAGCCGAATGGGTGAAATCTCGACCAGAACGGGTAAGGGGACGCTTCTGTATTCTTTCCCCTGAAATCGGTCCCGCAGTGGTGGGACTGGAAACTATGGCGAGGGGGGACCTTCGCACATACCTGGTGAGCATGGACGATCGTGTCCAACCAACGTGACTGCTGTGGTGAAGAACAAGAATAACCGCGCAAGAAGTGTGGCTGCCGGAGTGGTATCCGGTGCCGGCGGCGTCCGCCGGTGCTTCAAAAGCCGCACTTTGATGAGAGTGCCCCAAGTAGGACCAGGCGGAGCCTGGACCCATTGCCTTCCGCGCAAAAGCCGAGGGTTGGGTGTCTTTTCAGCAAGGCAGTTGAAGAGACGGGCGCGTGCTAACGGGTGGTGCCGGGCACAATGCGCACACGAAAGGGGTGACGGGATAACCTGTCAAAATGATGTGGCGGGCAGGTGGAAGCGATTCCACTTGCCCGCCCCGATTTCCGGCGGAGGGTTGCGCTCGGAAGCGGCGTCACGGGGACGTGAAGGCGCTTCCGAGGGCGGATGCAACTATTTGGAGGAAACGGATATGAGCAGGTGAGGTAAACGAATACAACACACGCAACCGCTATAGATTGGGCAACTGCTATGCTGGAATACAGCCGCGCCGTTGCGCCTTTCCGGGCAGCCTTTCGTCTGCGCGAGGCGCCGTGTGTTGCGAGGGTTTTTACAAAGGCGAGGTTTTCGCGCCGGGTTTTGCACCCCAAACGGGATGCCAAAGGATTTGCGGCCTTGGGGGGTTGTGCCGCCAAGCAAACAAAACAATTCCCAAACTATTTTCCAGGCACAAGGGGGGCAGTCGTGTATCGATGCGAAGCAACGAGTATCGCCGGGTTCGTTCAGCAACTAGCCGTCGGCTACGTGGCCAACGGCTACTGGTTTTACGTGACCGGGATCATTCCAGACGGGAAGGACCCGGGCACGGTGGACGAGAAGATCATCGGCCAATACGGCATCGACGTGTCCAAATGGACGCGCTGCCGGCGCAAGCGGGCCGGATCGGCCAATGCGCAATACCTGCGTTACGGCCGGCTCTTCGTGATCATCGCGACGCGCGGCGAACACCAGTTGTTCGCCGCGGAGCGCAAGCGGTTGCGAGACGCCCGCGAACACCCGATCCACTTTCGCGGGTATTCCATCGGCTGCCGCCGGGGGCGGGGTGGGGGAAAATACCATCCCTCGGTCCGGATTCAGCGGGAGGATTATCGCCAGCTCAAGGCGCACTTCGCCCAAATCGCCGTGCATCGCACGGCGGAAGATCTCCGCCATGAATTGCGTGCGATCCCTTTCGAGCCGTACGCGCCGGTCCGGAATCAGCTTCGGGGGATTCTGCGTTTGGTCAACCGCCTCCGGAAGGCGGCGGGCCTGGAACTGCTGTCTTGGGATACCCTCCGACTGCGGCGAAGACCCGTGCAGCCTTTCGGAAAGCCCGGATCTGATCGCGGATTACAGGAAATGCCGCGCCTTTGTGCGGCCGAGCCGCCGTCTGGCCGCCTTGATGCTGTCCTTCCATAATCAACCTGTCTGCCGCCCCTGGCGCGACCGGGACGGCGATGGGGTGGAGGGGCGGGTTCCTACTCTGGGGTCTCCGGGGCCGCCGCGTGAAGGAACTCGCTGAACCGCCCTCCGGAGGCTTCAAGGGCATCGTTGAGCGCCTCCATGGCGAAGCCAAGCCTGAAGCGGCGTTGTTGGCCTCCGCCGCGGTTTTCGATTTCAACCAGCACCCCGCGATGAAGGAGAGCCGGGACGGAATCGTGGATGAACACGTTCGCACCGCTTCCGAGCTTCATGCGGATGATGCCCTCGCTGATTTGTGTGTTCCGGAGAAAGGTCCGCAGGATTTTACCAAACTGGATGACCGCCTCCTCTGGCTGCCTCGGCTGTGCCGGCGCGAGCGGTAACTGAATTGCGGCTTGCGGAAATGCCGCTCCCCTCCTGGTCAGCTCCGCCCGACAAGCGTTGGGGTCGTAAAGCGTAAGGGTGCCGTCGTTGA
>Ga0316230_1004060_pt1 | contig 10921 bp, 6 predicted proteins | sample TBH18025metaG_FD_206004 | JGI IMG/M metagenome (GOLD analysis project Ga0316230, IMG submission 206004) | Freshwater microbial communities from Trout Bog Lake, Wisconsin, USA - TBH18025 | ecosystem: Environmental > Aquatic > Freshwater > Lake > Hypolimnion/Profundal zone | place: USA: Wisconsin...
CGGCATAAGTGGGTATCAATTGTGCGCTGGCCTTTTTCCCGATCCAGACAAAAATGCAAAATAAAGGTTCTTGGAATCAATCAGTGGACCTCGTTTGAAGAGGGAACGACATGTTCCTTGAGCACATTAGTTTCAAGCGACATTTTTCCGTTCCAGGCGCCTCCGCGAGCCGATCTGCAGAATAAAGTTAGAGAAGTGTCCGCCTTTTAATGATGAAACAATTATTCAGAAATCAACATGGATGTTCCTTTTTGCATGTGCTACCTGTCTGGCAAGCGGGGACGAAAGTGAACAAAGTGCAAAGCAAGGAGAAACTCGGATGAATGCGATTATGCCCGGCCCATTGGTTATGGATTTGAGCAGCGATTGGAAGTCTAAGATTGATCCCTCCAACTCAGGAGAGCGAGAGGAGTGGTTTGCCGCCTCCGCTTCGGATGAGTCATGGAAACCAGTCTGCCTCGAGCGATACCGAATGACTCACCGCAATGGACGATACAAAGACGCGGTTTGGTATTCCAAGGAGTTTTCTTTATCTCGCGATGACAGTGGTCGGCCACTCTGGTTGGTCTTTTACCTGACTGAGGGGCGCACAACGATTTGGCTGAATGGGAAACCCATTGGCGGGCAGGTCTCTCCACCGGTCGCAGGAATGAGAAACAAGCCTTGGGCATTGAATATCACCGAGCACGTGAAATCCGGAGAAAAACTTCGGTTGGTTGTGCGTTGTGAGCAAATCCAACTTCCAGCACAGGTTGCTGTTGGTAACCGAAATCAAATTGCCGGATTAGCCATCCCGATAGAGCTTCGTCATGAACTTAACGAGAGCGAAGTAAAAAAGCCGAGCGTTGCAGAGGACTCTCCCAAGATTTGCATGAATACCGCAGGATTTCTCTCGAAAAGTCCAAAATATTTTGTCGTTTTGAATGCGCAGGATCAGGACGATGAATTCGAAGTTCGAAATTATTGCCCCTCAGGAACAACGGCTTATCGAGGAAAACTACGCAAGGGATCGGGCGATTTTGGCTCAGGGATGGTTGGCGATTTCAGCGAACTTACCGACGAAGGGGTCTATATTATCGTGTGCAAAAACGCCGTTTCTGAGGCGTTTTTTATCGACGACAACGGGCTGAATTATCCGCTCCGAATGATGATCAATCATTTTACCAGTAAGCGCTGTGGGCATACTGATCGGGGGTATATGGAGCAACCTTGTCATGAGTATGTTTTTCGGGTTGACAACGGCGAGCCTATTGATCTCTCCGGCGGGTGGCATCAGTCCTGCGATTATAATAAAAATCCATTGGGTTGCTCATATGGAATGCTGGGCTTGAGTCAATTGGGACTTTCGAACCCAGTCTGGGTCGACACTGTTGCGGACGAGCTTCGATGGGGTTGTCAATACTTCCAGAAACTGGTGCGTCCCGACGGTGGCGTGATGAATGGCCCCACGGCGATGGACGGGAGGTCTGCTAATGTGGACGATAATTCGCCTGGGGCGATGTACAATACTCTGTGCGGCTTGGCCATGTCTGCTCAGTTTTTCAAGGAAACGGAAGAGGCCTTTTCGCGCCTGTGCCTCGCAAAAGCGGTGAGCATCTGGAATTATATCACCAGGCCTTCGAGAGGGGGGGAAACCTACAAATTCCCATTTGGGATAGATCCGGTCGAAAACGAGATTTGGAATGCACGCAATTTCCAAGGCTCGTCATTTGATATAGGAGATCAATTATTCGCCGCCATGCTTCTATATGATGCCAGCGGCGATAAGCATTTCCTCGAATCCGCTGCTCGTTGTGCTTCTCAACTCGCCGACCTCCAAGTCGGCGGAAACGTACATGAGAACCCTGCCGCGGGCTGCTTTTATGACTCCGCAAAAAAGAAGGAATTCGCCGTGCGCCAGGTTCTCGGAATGGACTGGGGGATGATTGGACTCTGTGCGGCGGTGGAAAAGATGCCGGAACACCCGGACCGCGACCGCTGGCTCAAAACCCTCGAGCGGGTCGCCGATCAGTATGCATTGATGTCTCAGCGAAATCCATGGGGGTTGATTCCATTGTTTTGGTTTTCCAGTCCACATCCTGGAGCGCATCCAGCAGGCAGTGCTTTCTATAGATATTTCTATATGGCCGACGGATTGAATGCAGGAATCCTCCGTGCATCTGTATTTCTTACTCGAGCGTACAAGCTACTGCCCAAGCCGGAATACTTGGTCGCGTCGGCCCGCCAGATAGACTGGGTGCTAGGCGGCAATCCGCAACAAACGAGTTTTGTTGAGGGCGTTGGGCAGAATCAGCCATTGCGTGTTCTGGGTAGGCCATACATGCCGAAGGTTCCAGGCGCGGTGATGACCGGATTTCAGGGCTTACCTGAAGAGGACGTGCCTTGTATCTATGGAACCAGTGTCGAATATGACATTCCAGATACGGGCATGTTGATGTGGGCCCTCTGCGATTGGAAAAAGCAATTTGGATGCGGCCAACGCGTGGAAAGAGATTCTGGAGAGTTAGGCGGGAAGCTTCGTACGGAAAAAGCGGCATCTTCCTTGCCGGAACAATGGACAGTTTTCGCGCCGGTGAATCGCTCTTTCACTCTGGAAAAGTCACAGTTGGCAACGATTCCCTCAGTGATCAATGCCGGGAACGGGACAATCAGTCCTCGTCTTGTGAAAGTCGTGGATGGCCGGCTGGATTTAAATCCGTTCGTTGGTGGGACCGGGGCGCAACGTTGCGCCTATGTATTTATCCCAATCTCGCTGAGCGAGGACAAAAGCCTGGTGTTCGGATTTGGCGCGGATTGGTGGTTTGAGGCGTTTCTTGATGGCGAACATCTTTGTGACACGATGATAAATGGAAATCTGAGTGATGGATACAGCAGCTTCGACCATATGAAGAGGGTGCATTTGACAAAGGGCAATCACTTGCTCGCAATTCGGGTCATCAGCGGCATATGTGGGCATCAATTGTGCGCCGGCCTTTTTCCCGAGTCAGACAAAAATGCAAAATAAAGGTTCTTGGAATCAATCAGTGGGCCTCGTTTGAAGAGGGAACGACATGTTCCTTGAGCACATTAGTTTCAAGCGACATTTTTCCGTTCCAGGCGCCTCCGCGAGCCGATCTGCAGAATAAAGTTAGAGCAATATCCGCCTTTTGCAGCAAATACGGAATTGATTATTATCATTTCCTTCAGGAACCCGGCATTCCGAGATTATTCGGCGATCTGGAAAAATATCCTGCGGATGCCCTTGGGACAGTCAAGCGTCCGCATGGCGGCGACATGGACGGCTTGGACAGGACATTGTGCATCAGCAGTCCGATTGTCCAGGAGCACTACCGGAACATGACGCGGAAATTTGTGCGGGAATATCCTGATGTCAAGGGGATTTGGTTTTACAATCTTGACGGCCGTGGCTGGCTATGTACTCCGGAATTGTGCGAACGCTGCAAAAAGATATGCGCTGATTCTCCGGCTAACAAATATAACCCGTGGGAAACACAGGCGCTACTCATCTCCTTACTGGCGGAGACGGCGCATGAGGTTCGGGCCGATTTCGACTTCCGTTCATTTGCCGCTGTCCACCATAAAGGCGGAGCGGTTGAGAAATTGCTTAGGTCGTCCAGTGGATACAATTCCCTGACGGGCAACTGGAACGGGTCAGACCATGACATAATGGTTCCCGATGTGGCCGAACCTGCACCTGAGTTCGTCGTCGCGCAAAAAGTGTGCGCGGAGCGGTTGATCCCGATGGTTGCATATTTTTCTTTCAACAACCTTGAACAGGTCTCGCGAAGCCTTCCGTTTCCATTCCATGTGTGCGATGCGCTTAATAAATTCAAGGGCTGGGGGATAACCTGTATCAATGAGGTTGTCGGGCCGATCCCGGAGCATAACTCGATCAACGCCCTAGTCATGAGAGAGTTTCAATCAAACCCGGACCAGAGCCCGGAGGTGTTTCTTCCCGCCCTGGCTGGCCGACAGTTTGGGGAAAAGGCCGGGGAATGGATGTTCAAGGCGTGGAGGGAAATTGAAAAGTCCTTTGACGTATGGAACGATATGCCGGACACCCCATTGTCAGGAAGTCATTTTGTGTTGAGTGTAGGAACCATGGACGGCATTCCAATGCCAATCCTTCCCGACATTGCCAAACGGTACAACGATTTCTTTCTGATAACATTAACCAACGTCGAGCCAAACAAGGCGGATCTATTGAGGAAGTTTACGGAAAAACCGTTCGTTGACAAAATGATTCTGATGAAAGCTCATCTATCGCAGGCGGCAGAGCATGCGGAAAAAGCTGTCGCCGCGGCAAGCGGCAAAGAGTTCATCGGCATTTGCTATTATGAAGGGGCAAGCGGTCGTCCAACACAAAAAGAATATGCGGAGCTGAACTATGCCTCTATTGCCATCGCGGATGCGTTATGCCGGCAGCGCTGCAACATGCTCCGCGCCGTCCATCTGCTGACCGAGATGGAAAACGCCCGCGCTGCCGGTGATGACAAACCTGTCAAGGCGAAAGAAAAGCTGTATCGCGAACTGATTCGCGCGGACATCGTCGTGCAGGAAGATTTTTACAGGCTTCTCACAAGTTTTTCCGCAATGCGTCCGTGTTACACGCGTACCAGCATGACTGAACGCGAAATAGCTGACTTGCTCATGACCACAAAGGCGAAGATTGATAAACTGGAGGAGTTTTTGAAAACAAAATGAATGCCGCTGTCATCCCCGCACCTCCATGTGAAACTCTGGTCTATGACTGGTACGCCCGCCATGAAGCGGTCAAAGCGCACATCAGAAATAATCCGGTCGATCTGGCCTTTCTCGGCGATTCCATTACGCATCTTTTCGGTGGTCGGCCGAAATACGATGATCCCACCGCAGCCGATGTATGGGAAAAATACTACGGTCATCGCTGTGCGATCAATCTCGGCTTCGGCTGGGATCGCACCCAACAGATGCTCTGGCGTATTGACCATGGGGAGCTTGACGGCGTCGCACCGAAGGTTGTCGTCGTCATGGCCGGAGGCAACAATCTCCTCGGCGGCAATGTTCGGGTTAATACGCCTGACGAGATCGTTGCGGCGGTCCACTTGTTATGCGATCGCATTCTGGATAAAACGCCAACGTCCCGGATATTGCTGCTGCATGTCTTCCCGCGCGGCCAAACGAAAACCGATCCGTGCCGCATGGGTATAGAAGAAATAAATTCTGGCATGAAGGATAATTTAGCCGACCATGCGAATGTCACGTTACTTGATATCACCGGCTCATTCCTCAATCCCGACAGCATCATATCGCCGGAAATAATGGCCGATTATGTGCATCTTACCGCAAAGGGCTATCGTATCTGGGCGGAACGTATGGAACCGGTTATCTCAGCATTGCTAGAAAATAGAATCGATAATAGTTCCAAAAGAGATAATACATTGAAAACAAAAAACATCAAATCCAACCGTTAATTCGGCACCGCATGCTGTCAAAATCACTGCGGGGACACCTAAATAAAATCCCGCATCAACATTTGATACAGGAGAAAGCTATAATGAACAAATCAATCGAAAAAGCACGCATGGCCAAACATGGCGATATCCAGATGGCCGCGATTCTACATGGCCCATTGGTTCTGGATCTGGGCAACGGCTGGCGGCACAAGCTCGATCCCGGCAACCAGGGCGAGAGCGAACGGTGGTACGCTACGGCCATGGACGACTCCTGGAAGCCGGTCGACCTTGATCGGTGTGCCATGGCGCATCGCAATAGAATGTACAAAGACACCGCCTGGTATGCGCTGGATTTCTTATTGCCACGCACCGAAAGCGGCAGCAGGCTCTGGCTGGTTTTTTATTCCACGGCGGGCCGCGCCACGATTTGGTTGAATGGGAACCCCGTGGGGGAGCATGCGACATGGCCGATCGGTTCATGGAACAAATCTTGGGCGCTGGAAATATCCGGGCATGTTAAAGCCGTGGGGGGCAACCGTTTGGTGTTGCGTTGCGACCTCATCAAAAGGCCCGCGCAAATCCCCGCGCTTGGCAGTTTGACCCAAAAGGCCGGACTATACAGCCCGGTGGAAATCCGCGGTGAACTTGACGAGACTAAAACAAAGAACCTGTCCGTCGCCGAGTTGACTCCGAGGATCTGTATGAACACCGTGGGGTTTCTGGCGAGCGGCCCGAAATATTTTGTCGTCCTGAATGCGCTCGACGATGACGATGAATTTGAGGTTTGCGCTGGTTGGCGGAGCGTGTACCGCGGAAAACTCCGCAAAGTGTCCGGCGACTTCTGCGCGGGGATGGTGGGGGAGTTCAGCGAACTCACAACGGTAGGCAGTTATCGGATTGTCTGCAAAAACGCCGAGTCCACTTATTTCTTCATTGGCGACAACTGCCTGAACTATCCCCTGCGGACGCTGTTCAATTATTTCCCAACAAAACGCTGCGGCGACACCGTGAAAGGCTACATGGAGCAACCCTGCCATACGCAGATGTTCCGAAATGACAACGGCGAACCCATTGATATATCCGGTGGCTGGCACGCCTCCTGCGACTACAATAGAAACCCCTTGCTCATCTCGTATGGGATGCTTGGTTTGAGCCAACTGGGTCTTTTGAAGCCGGTTTGGGGCGACGCGGTCGCCGACGAACTCCGTTGGGGCAGTCAATACTTCCAGAAGTTGGTGCGCCCGGATGGCGGCGTGATGCAGGGTACAGGGGATCACAGATTCGATGTGACCGACAATGCGCTGGTGGCGATGTATACCACGCTCTTCGGCCTGGCCATGTCCGCGCAGTTTTTCAAGGAAACGGACGCCGCCTATTCCGACCAGTGCCTGGCTAAGGCGGTAAGTATCTGGAACTATATCGCCAAGCCTTCGCGGGAGTTTGAATCTTACAAATTTCAAGGCGGAACTCATCCCGCGCAAGCTCTAGTATTTGGGCGTAATTACCATGGTTCGTCTGTGGACATCGGAGACCGTCTGTTCGCGGCCACCCTGCTGTACGACGGCACCCGCGACAAGCGTTTCCTTGAAGAAGCCGCCGGTTGCGCTTCGCAATTGGCCGATCTGCAAGTCGGCGGCAATGTGCGCGAGAACCCGGCGGCCGGTTGTTTTTACGACTTCGCGACGAACAAGGAGTTCGCTTCGCGTCATGTTTATGAGATGTACTGGGGGCCATTGGGACTTTGTGCGGCTGCGGAACAGATGCCGGAACATCCGGAGCGGGCTCGCTGGCTTGCGACATTGGAACGCGTTGCCGATCAGTATGCGTTGATGTCCCAGCGCAATCCCTGGGGGTTGATCCCATTGTTTTGGTTTTCCAGTCCGCATCCCGGCGCACACCCCGCCGGCAGCGCCTTCTACCGTTATTTTTATCTGGAGGACGGGCTGAACTTGGGGCTTTTACGGGCAGCCGTATTTCTTGTGCGGGCGCACAAGCTGCTGGCCAAGCCGGAATATCTGGTGACGGCGGCGCGCCAGATAGACTGGGTGCTGGGCGGCAATCCGCAACAGACGAGTTTTGTGGAGGGTGTCGGAATGAATCAGCCGCAATATGTCATGAGCGAGCCGGACATGCCGATGCCTAAGGTCCCCGGCGGGGTGATGACCGGTTTTCTAGGACTGCCCGAAGAGGACGCCCCCTCCATCTATGCAACCAGCGTCGAGTATGACATGCCGCCGACCGGCATGCTGATGTGGCTGCTTTGTGATTGGAAAAAGCAATTCGGATGCGTCCAACCAGTGAAAAAGCACTTCGGCAAACCGGCGAAACAGGAACCGTGCGGGACGTTCCGCAAGAGCAAAGTGGCGTCTTTGCTGCCTGATCAATGGCAGGTAATCGCGCCGGTAAGCCGTACCTTCACGCTGGAGAAATCTCTGCTGACAAGCCTGCCGACCCATATCGATACCGGGGCGGGAACTATTTCCCTCCGCCCGGCGCAGGCGGCCGAAGGCTATCTGGATTTGGAGCCGTTCGGCAGGGCAGGCGCGGACACTTGCGCCTATGTGTTCATCCCGTTCTCGATGGACGAAGACCGGGGCCTGATTTTCGCCTTTGGCGCGGATTACTGCTTTGAAGCTTTCCTTGACGGTCAGCCGCTTCTTGACACGTTGACAACGGGAAACATCAGTGTCGATTACGATCATGTTAAGGCGGTTCGCTTGTCCAAAGGACGGCATCTCTTGGCTGTCCGCGTCCTGGCTGGCTCGGGGGGATTTCAGTTGTACGCCGGCCTTTTTGCCGATCCGGACACAAGTGCCTCCGGCAATGACGCGGAAAGCCCACATGCTTGAAGTCTTGCGCCATATGAAAGCGTTCCTGGCCACGCCAACAACCCCTCAAGGGAACTCTTGATGAATAAATGCCTCTTTGCCATTCTCGCCGCCTCTGTTGCCGGCGCTCTGTCTGTCGGCTCCATTTACGGGCAGAGGTTGGATAACACGAAACAAACACACAAACTAATGCACACAAACACGGATAAAGAGGTTGCCCTGAAAGTTGGGGATGCCTATGTGAACAGCACGGCCGGCAGGCAGCAGTGGACAGTCGGGACCGCTGGGGTGGAATTGTCGGTTCTTTGCAGCGATGGCCAGCCCCGGCTGGCTGGCTTAAAGAACAAGCTGGTATCCCCGGCCATCGACTATGCGGTCGCGCCATCCGCAGGCCCGTTGTTCACGCTCACGACGAGCCTCAAAGAAGCCCCCGTCTGGACAATCGAGTCGGGTGACGCGCAGGAGGCGGTGGTAGGCGGTCGCCCGGCGGCTCAGTTGAATTTGACGCTCAAGAGCCGCAGCCTCCGTGTCCGGCTGCATTTCACCGCATTTCCCGGGACATCCATCGTCCGGCAATGGATGGAGGTGGAGGACATCGGCTCCGAAGCCGTTGTCCTGAACGCCCCCGAGCAGATGAGGCTGAGTCTGCACGACGATTCGCAAGCGCCCTGCACAAATTATTGGATGACCGGCGGCACCAGCAAACCCGATCAGGGCGTCCTGAAACAGGCGCCCGTCGGCGCGGCATACCAGAACTCGGTGGCCGCCAACAGAACCGAGAAATTCACGCCCTGGATGGCATTGCTGCGTCCCGGTTCCTCTGGGGACGGGCTGTTCGTATCCACCGATTCCCTGAGTGATTGGTCCATTTCGGCTGAACGTGCCGATGGCGGAGCGGTCGGTCTGGCGGTCAGCCTGCCTTCGTTCGCCAACCGGCAGCTCGCTCCGGGCGCGCGGGCGGAACTGCCATTGCTGACCTTCGGCGTTTTTGTAGGGGGGCTCGATGGCATGGGCAAAGAGGTTTATGACAATACCAGTATCTTTGGGACTACACGAACCCGGACTACTACGCCCGCACTCAGTATTCCGTGCCTTGGTTCTATTGTTCGCGCAATCTTCAGGAGCAGTTTGCCGCAAGACTGGGCGGATTGGATATGGCCGGGGCCGACCAATGCCGTGCCGTCGGCTTCGAAATGCTCTGGGACGACGCCGGGTGGGCGAAATACCCCAAGCCGTCGGTCCCAGACGCCTATGCAAACGTTTTCGCTCCCTCCTATGAAGGACCGGACTTTTCGCAGAAAAAGCGCTATCTGGGCAAGATGGGATTGCACTCGATCTTTTGGTTTATGGGCCGGCCGTCGCCTGGAATCATGGATGCCAAAATCAACTCTTGGGGCGACTTCCAATGGCGCACCGACTCGGTCGGTGCGTTCAAACCCGACTCAGAGAAGGTGTTCCGTGACAACATCAGGAGTTTCCTCGACCAGCACCCCAAATCATCCTTCCACACGTGCGACGGCGGCAGCCGCTACGCCCACAACTTTGAAATCCAGCGGTTCGCTGACCTCAACATGCTCTCGGATCTGGGCCGCGGCGACGAAGCAAACTATTATTTTTCCTACCTCGATACCCCCGACAAGTGGATGGACGTCTTGGAGCCATACGCGACCCCCATCCAGCGTTACAAGCCTGCGACTTCCAGGCAAACATTGACCATGATCCCATTCTGGTGTAACGAGCTCGACCCGGCCGACAGCGAATTCCTGCGCCGGGACATTGAGCTTTACCACTACCTTCTCAGCGAGGGCGTGGCAGGACGTTGGAGCTATGTCTTCCATCCGCAGGTCACCGGGGACAAGGAGCATTATTACTTTCAGCGCACCAGCCATGACCTCCGCAAGGCTTGCATCATCTTGAGGCACCAAGCTCCAGGCGAAGTGGTGATCTACCCTCACGGACTGCTGCCAGACGAGCAATACGTGGTCGGCTTCGATTCCACAGCCGCCACCACGACCCGCTCCGGTGCAGACCTGATGGAGAAAGGGATTGCGATCAAAGACCAAAAGCCCGGCGAGCTGGTTTTCCTCAACCTGCCAGGACGTCCTGGAACGACGGCCGACGGGTCGATACCCTCGGAACCCGGCAATCCAAGCAAACACTTCGAGTCCAATCTGGGACATCCCGGCGTCGGCATCTACTGGTCGCCTGGGACGGACAAACGCTCTGTGAGCTACTACGAGGTTCGCAGAGGCAGCAAAATACTGGGCAAGACCAGCATCGGCAACTACTACTTTGACCACGCGCCCGGCTGGGATCCCGCAGCGGACTATGCCGTGCGCACCGTCAATGGAGGAGGCAAGGCGAGCCCATGGAAAACGGCCAGCCTGGTGGAATCTGAGCCGCTGGCATTCTCCGCGTTGGGCGGGCATTTCGCCGAACAAGGCCGGGACGGCTGGGGCGCGGAGAGCACGACTGCCGGGGACGGAGGAGTGAAATTCCATCCCATGTCCTTCGTGCGACCAATTAAAAACCCGGCGGCGGACATTTGGAGCGGCGGCGGCGGCACTCCCAATCAAACAGAAGAGACATGGCTGCGGCAAGAAGGACATGTTTACGGCGGCGGCGGCACCCCCAATCAAACGGGCGGAGCCGAGGGCT
>Ga0316230_1004062_pt1 | contig 10918 bp, 9 predicted proteins | sample TBH18025metaG_FD_206004 | JGI IMG/M metagenome (GOLD analysis project Ga0316230, IMG submission 206004) | Freshwater microbial communities from Trout Bog Lake, Wisconsin, USA - TBH18025 | ecosystem: Environmental > Aquatic > Freshwater > Lake > Hypolimnion/Profundal zone | place: USA: Wisconsin...
ATAACCACCAATAATTCGATGAGCGTAAACGCTCGAGACGAAGACTTGAAATCCGATTGTTGCATCGGTTGGGTATAACATGACCGATGGTGAATCGCCATCCCCATTTTTGGGGAGGAGGGGGGTGGAGGCATCTCCATTTTGCGGGGAAAAACCGCTGAAGCGGTGGACAACGCGGGTCGGCTGGGTAACACCCCGCTGGAGGCGGAGTGTTAATGAGAATGGGAGCTGGTAACACAAAACCCAGGGGGATACCCTGGGTTGGTAGGAAGGGGACGGGAGGCCGGAAGGGCACGCGGGCCATCGAGCAGACCGAGGTCTGCCCTGGTGGCCGCTGCTTAAGGAGCGGCCGGAGGCAGGAGGACCACGAAGTCGCCGCGGCGATTTTCGCGCCACGAGGACTCGTCATGGCCGAGGGCCTTGGGCTTGTCTTTGCCGTTGGTGACGGTGTCGATGCGCTCGGAGTCGATCCCCTGGCCGAGCAATTCGGTCCGGAGCGCCAGGGCCCGACGCTCGCCCAGCGATCGATTGTACTCCTCAGTCCCACGCTCATCGCAGTTGCCGTAGATGCGAATCTTGTGGGTCAGGTTTGACTTGAGGTATTCGGCGACCGGTGCGATTTTATGCTTCTCACTCGCCTTAACGGCCGAGCTGTCGAAGTCGAAATAGACCGCTTGTTTCTCGAGGATCGTCTCGTCTTGGACCATGCCGTCGAAACCGGCGCGAGAGGCCATTTTGATGCCGTCCTTAGAGCCGTCGTCCCGAGGTGTGGTGGGAGTGCCTCCAGGAATCGGGAAACCGGTTCCCGGCCCCGTATTGCGACCGCCCGGGTTGGAGCCGAAGTTGCCGGGCCGGCCGGGGAGTGAGGTCCCGTCGTCGGTAGTTCTGACGGGGGCGTCGTCCACCTTGGCAACTGGCGCGGCGGGGGGCTCTGAGATAATCGGTTTCTCGGGCCCGCGCGGCCGCAAGGTACCGCCGGAGCCGCCGGTGATCTCGGTAGGTTTAATGGGGGTTTTTTTGCAGCCCGCGGCGGCGACCGTGAGGGCGAGGGCGAGGACCAAAAACTTAGCAAACTTGATCGGCATCATATTCTAACTTTCTTCCACGGGCTACTTAGCCCAACTTGGTTGTGATTGGGAGCTGATTCCCGAAATTCGGGAGACATCCTTGACTTGTTTTGTTTTCACGTCAAGCAGAGAGAGCACATAGTTTCCCTTGCCACCGAGGCGGCGGGCGAAGATCAGGGTCCGGGAATTGGGGGACCAGGAGGGGTCTTCACCCTCGACCAATTGGGTGGGGGATGGCTCGTGGTGGCCGGGGGCGGCCATGACGCAGATGCTGAAATGGGAACCGGATTGGGAGGTAAAGGCGATGTAGTTGCCGTCGGGGGACCAGTCGGGCTCGCTGGGATTGGGCATGCCGTGAGTGTCGAGGCGCTGAGGTTTGCCGCCGCCCGCGGGGATGACGGAGAGGGAACGGCGCTCGCTCTCCTTGGAGGCGTAGCAGATAAACTGGCCATCGGGCGACCAGCAGGGGGAGGATTCGTCCTGCGGGGATTTGGTCAGGCGGAGCGGGGTGCTGCCGTCGGAGGTGCCGACATAGAGGTCAATCCAGCCGTCCTTGCTGAGGATCATCGCGACGCGACTGCCGTCGGGGGAGACGGCGGGACTGATGTTGCAACCGCCGTAGCGGGCGAAGACGCGGCGCGCGCCGGTAGCGACGTTCTGGTAGAAGATGTCGGGGTGGTTCTGGAGGTAGGAGGTGTAGTAGAGCCCCATGCGGCCGGGGACCCAACACGGGGCGGCCACGATGACACGGTCGCTGGTGACGGCTTGCCCGCCATGGCCGTCAAAATCCGCGATGTAGATTTCGCTGGCCAGGCCCTTCTCAGCCTTAAAGGCGATTTGAGTGTGGCCGATGCCAATGCGGTTGAGCTTGCGCAAGAAATCATCCACGAAGGCATGGGCCTGACGGCGGGCGGAAGCGCCGGTGTAACTCTGATTGACCAGGATGCTTTTATTGACGGCATCGGTCGCGAGGCCGCGCAGGTTGCCGTCGTTGCTTCCGGAGAGGAGGTACTGGGCCGCCTCGACGTTGGTGTAGGCAAAGCCCTGAACGTAGAGGTCGAAATGAATCACCTCGGCGGCCTCGCCGGTGAAGCCACTCACGGAGACGAAGGTCGGTTTTTCCTCACCGAGAGTGCCTTCGGCAACCCCGGGGACGATGACCTGAGGCTGAGAGAGTACGGGGAGGCAGCCGCTGGCCAGGCAGGCGGCCAGGGCGATTCGGGTAATCCAAGAGGTTGTGTTCATCCGGCTAATCGCTTTGGTTTGACGTTAAACTCGATGGTGATGGATCGCTGGCTTTCCTTGGCCTTCTCGGGCAAGGGGACGGCCTGGCGGACGTTGTTCAGGGTAGCATTGACGGAATCATCCACCTCGCGGTTGCCCGAGGACTGGGTGAGCTTGGCCTCCAAAACGGCGCCGTCCCGCGCGATGGTGACGGTAGCCAGGACGGAGAGCTCGGTGTCGGTGGCGCCATGGGGGATGCGGGGCTGCCAATCACGCTGGTAAACATGCTGGACCCCGAGGAGGAAATTGCCGTAGGGCACGCCTTCGCCTCCCGGTCCTTCCATCTCGAGATGAACGGCGGTGCCGGAGGAAGGCACGCCCTCGCTGAAATGGCTCAGGTCCTTAAGCAAGCCAAGGGCTTTGTCCCGGCGCTCCTTGGCGGCGAGCTGGGCCCGGCGAGCGAGGTCGCGTTCCTGCTGGTCCTCCTCCTCCTGCTGCCGCTTCCACTCTCTAAGTTTCCGGTCGGCCTCCAACTTCTGGTTGCGCTTTTCGATCTCCGAGGCGGTTTCGCGGGTGGTGATTTGGGGATCAATGTTTGGTTTGCGGCGAGCGGGGCGAGCGGGTTCGAGGGAGTCGGTGCTGGGCTTAACCGGTGTGGGCTTCGCATGATCCTCGACGAAATCTTTGAACGGCTCCCTCACCGGGGTCTTAACCACATTCTTGATAGGTTCCTTAATGGGGGTCTTGACGGGCTCGGGATCCTCGACTGGCGGTTTGGGATGGGGCGGCGTCACGGGACGCGGGATGGGCTTCGGAGGCGTCGGAACGGGGATGGGCCGGTCCACGGCGGGGGCGGGGGCCACGACGGGCCGCGCCACCGGTTGCGGGGCCGGGGCGTGAGCGCCGGGTGATCCGCCACCGTGCTGATCGGTGTCGGTGGTGATGATAGGAGTGAAATCGATGGGCGGCAGGTCCAGGGTCTTCGGTTTGGCGGAAAAGAAGGCGGGGCCGGCCAAGAGTACCAGGAGGAACAGCGACAGGTGCAATCCGGTCGAGACGACCACGGATCTCTTCTGAGAGCGGTTCATGGGCGGTTCGGGGGTTCGGTTTTCAGGTCCATGCGGGTAATGCCATGCTTGCGCAGGCCATCGATGACCGCATAGGTGTCTTTGTTCCGGCCATTCTCATCGGCGCGAATGGCGACCACGAGGTTGGAGTTAGAATGGAACTCATCGGCGAGCTTCTGCACGAGGGATCCGAGGAACATGGCCTTCCCGTTGAGGCGCAACTCGCCCGAAGCGCCGATTTCGACGGTCCGGACGTCGTGCAGGTCCACGCGCGGGTTTGGGCCACCCTCGACCTTGGGGAGCCGCAGGGGAAGGCTCTTTTCGATCAACGGGGTGGTGATCACGAAAATGATCAGCAGCACGAACGCCAAGTCCAACAAGGGCGTGATGTTAATCTCGCTGAGTGTGACCAGGGCACTGCGTTGGGAAAACCGGCGCATAGCGGACTAATTAGTTGTCATCCTCAAGGTACTCGGTCTCGATCTTGGAGGCGAGTTCCTGCGCGAAATTGTCCAGTTCGACCGTCAGGACGCGCAGGTTGTGGACGAGCCAATTGTAACCGAACATGGAGGGGATGGCGACGAGCAGGCCGGCGACGGTGGTGATGAGAGCGGCGGCGACACCCGGGGCCATGGCAGTGAGGCTGGCGTTCTGCTGCTGGGCGACGTGGCCGAAGGTGCTCATGACGCCCCAGACGGTGCCGAGCAAACCCAGGAACGGCGCGCCGCTGACGGCAATCGCCAAGAGGATCAGCCCGGACTCAAGCCGCAGTGATTCCTGAGCCACGCAGTTTTCGACGGCGCGTTTCACATGCTCCATGCTCTTGAGGGAGACCCAGCGTTTCCGTCCGGCGCCATCGGGTGTCTTTAAACGGGCGTCCAATTCGACGCTCCCGGCCTGATAGACGACGAACATGGGACAACCCTCGGCGCGGACCCGGCGGTCGTAAATATCGAGGACGGTCTTTTGAGCGCGGAATTCGCCGCTGAAGAGGTTATTGAGCCGTTTGGCGCGGCGCATTTGGAGGGCCTTGTCGATCATCACGGACCAGGCGATGATGGAAAAAACCAGGAGACACCCGATGATGGCCTTGGCCTCGAGGGTGGCCACACTCCAGATGTACATCAGTTCCATCTGGGACCCGCCCGCACTTCCGCCCGGACTCGCGGCCGCTAATAAAATAGGTACGTTCATTCCGACACGATCTCGCTATGACTCCGCAGACTTGGTCGTGAGGAATAGAATCGCCCAAGCGGAATTTGTTCAAAACTCAACCAGCTATGCACCGACAAAAAACAAAACCACCAGTGATCTACCAAGATTCCTGGAAAATGCAACAAAGAAATTTGCACAAAAATGCACACGGGCGGGGCCCAGGACGAGCCTATGACGGGGAAGCGATCAGGGCGAAGGGGGGACCTGGTCCGCGCGGGGAGAACTCCCCTGCCCGGCCGCGAGGGCCACTGCCGGCGAGGCCGGGTGAGCGGCCTGGGCCACCGATTGCTGGAGGCGATCGATGACGGGGGAAGGGAAAACTCCGAGGGCGAGGATGCCGCCGATGAGGAGCAGGCAAAGGGCGCGCGTGGGCCAATTGAGGGGGATGGCGGGTCGGTCGCCGGGGTCGCGGAACCAGGCCTCGCGGACCACCGATAAGTAGTAATAAATGGCGATGGCGGCGTTGATCATGGCGATAATCACCAAGGCCAGCCAACCCTTGGCCAAGGCGGCCTTGAGCAAGCTCAGTTTGCCCATGAAGCCGACGAAGGGAGGGATTCCTGCCAAGGCGAACACGCCCACGGCGAGGGTGACGGCGAGCAAAGGCGAACGGCGATGGAGTCCGGCGAATTCCTCGATGGCGACGTTGGTGCCGTCCTGGGAGACCTTGCAGATGACCACGAAGCAGGCCAGGATCATCAAGAGGTAGCCGATGATGTAATAAAGGGCGGCGGAGTAACCCTCGTCGCTCAGGGCGACAAACCCCACCAGGGCGTAGCCGGCGTGAGCGATGCCGGAAAAGCCCAGCAACCGCTTGAAGTCGGTCTGCATGAGGGCGATGAGGTTGCCGTAGAACATGGAGGCGGCCGCGAGGATGGCCAGCAGGAGGGCGAGGCTGTGGTTATCGGGGGTGGCGAGGGAGACCAAGCGCACGAGGACCGCGACGCCGCCGACTTTGGGGAGGGAGGCGATCATGGCGGCCGTTTCGTTGGCGGCGCCTTGGTAGACATCCGGGGTCCAGAACTGGAAGGGGAAGATGGCCAGCTTGTAGTAGAGGCCGCTGAGGGTCAGGGCCAGGCCGGCGATGGCTACGGGTGAGGTCATCAAGGGTTGGAGCTTGGCCATCATGACCGGCAGCGAGGTGGAACCCGTGAGACCGAAGAGATAGCTGAGGCCGAAGAACATGATGCCGTTGGCGGCGATGCCGAACATCATGTATTTGATGGCGGATTCCATCTGGACGCGATGGCCCTGGCGCTCGCGCCGCATGGGCACCAGGAGGTAGAGCGGGAAGGCGGAGACTTCCAGCGCCACCACGAGGGTGATGACATCCACGGAACTGACCAGCATCATCAGGCCGCTGACGCTGATGGTGAGGAACAAGTAATACTCGGGTTTGACGTCTTCCCGGATATCCTCCAACGCGCCGCTGAGCAGGAGGATGAGGCCGAAACCGGAGGCAAACACCAGCTTGAGGACCTGGGAAAAGAGATCGACGCGATAAGCGCCGTTGAAGAGCGTGGCCTGGTCGCCGAGGCAGAAGATCCCCGCGAGGATGGCGGCGGCGGCGGTGGCCAGTGCGGCCGTCCGAGCCTGGCGGCCGCAGGAATGGCCCAACGTGATCACGAAGAGGACGAGCGCGCCCAGCAGCAGGACCAGTTCGGGAAGAAAAGCGGTAAAGGAGTTCGTCATGAGTTCATTTCATCTCGTGCGAGCCAACGCCAGCCGCCTGCGGACGGTAAACCGTCACCTGGACCTTGGCGCGCCGGGTTTGATCGATCAGATGAGCCACGGTCTTATCCATCACCCGAGTGAAGGGCTCAGGGTGGAGGCCGATCCAGAAGATGAAGATCACCAGCGGGGTGAGGGTGGCCACCTCGCGGAACCCGAGGTCGAGCACCTTGGAATGGTCGGGGTTTTTGGTGCCACCGTAGGCCACCTTTTGCAACATGCGCAGCATGTAGGCCGCCGCCAGCACGACGCCGGGGACGAGGCAGAGGATGAGGATTTTAGAGACCGGAGAGTCGGCCGCCCAGACGCGGCCGAAGCCGCCGGCCATAACAAAGAATTCCCCAATGAAACTGTTCGTGCCAGGAAAGGCGAGCGAAGAAAGGGCGAAGACCCCGGCAAAGGCCGCGAAGATGGGCATGGTCTTACCCATGCCGGCCGTTTGCCCGAGGTCGCGGGTATGGAGCCGCTCGTAAATGATGCCCACGGTGATGAAGAGCGCGCCGGTGGTGATGCCGTGGTTGACCATGACCAGCAAGGCGCCTTTGATGCCGAGGGGGTTGAGGGCAAAAATGCCCAGGGTGGCAAACCCCATGTGGGCGACGCTCGAATAGGCCACGAGTTTCTTGAGGTCCGTCTGCGCCAGAGCGGTCAGGCCGCCGTAGAGGATTGCCGCGACGGAGAGCCAGAGGATATAGGGGGTGAAGAAGGCGGTGGCATCGGGGGTAATGGGGAGGGAAAACCGGAGGAAGCCGTAGGTGCCCATCTTGAGCAGGACGCTGGCCAGGAGCACGCTGCCGGCAGTGGGGGCCTCAACGTGGGCGGCCGGCAACCAGGTGTGGAAGGGGAACATGGGCACCTTGATGGCAAAGGAAATGAAGAACGCCAGGAACACCCAGTATTGGAACATGGCGGGATAGGATTTGCCCATGAGTTCGGGGATGCTGAAGGTGCCTTGGTTGACGCGCAAGGCGATGATGGCGACCAACAGGAAGATCGAGCCGGACATCGTGTAGATGAAGAACTTGAGTGAGGCGTAAATCTTGCGCGGCCCGCCCCAGACACCGATGAGCAAGGCCATCGGGATGAGCATGGCCTCCCAGAAGACAAAGAAGAGCACGAAATCCAGGGCGCAGAAGACGCCAATCATGGCGGTCTCCATGATGAGCAGGCAGATCATGAACTCCTTGACCCGCGTCTGGATATAGCGCCAGGAGCAGAGGACGCAGAGGGGCATGATTAAGGTGGTCAAAAGGACCAGCAGCAGGCTGATACCATCCACGCCCACGTCGTACTGGATGCCCAGGGCGCGGATCCAGGCAGCGGTGGTGCGGAACTGGAAAGCCGCCGAGTCCACGTCAAACAGCCAATAGAGGGGCAGCGAAAACAGGGCCAGGGCGGTAGTGAACCCGAAGGTCCACCAGCGGATGGCGTTCTCACTGCGCAGCAGGGCGGCGATCCCGGCGCCCAGGAGCGGGGCGAAGATGAGCAGGGTCAGGACGGAAGTTTGGTATGAGGTCGTCATGACTTATGCACGAAAAAGACAAACACAATGAGCAGCACGGCGGCAACGGCGAAGGCAAAGGCGAGGTTCTCTTGCACCTGGCCGCGCTGGGCGAGACGCAACCGCCGGCCTACCCCCCGGACAGCGGAGGCCACGCCATCCACCGCGCCGTCGATCACCTCGTTGTCGAAGAGAGCGGCGACCCGGGAAGTGATCATCAACGGGGCCAGCCCGGCCAGACGGTAGAGTTCGCCCACGAAGGTATCCGCAGCCTGGATCGGATGGACGGCCAGCCAGCGAAAGGCCCGCCCGCCCATGCGGTAAAACCAATCGAGATCCAGGCTGATCTTGGCCTCGGGCTCGAGTTTCTTGACGAAAATGAAAAAGCAGACAGCAGTGAACAACAGGATTTGGAGTGTCTCGGAAAGGTGGTAACCGTTGTAGGGGACATACTCCATGGCCTCCTTTTGATAGGGCAACAGTTTGTAGAGGGCCGACGGGCAGCAGCCGATAAAGATGCAGAAGAAGGCGGCGACGGCCATGGCGGCCATCATGTTCCAGGGCGGCTCGGCGGCCCGGTCCAGGGTCTCTTTCCGTGGGCGGTTTTTGCCGAACCAAATGAAGTACGGGACCTTGAGTCCGGTGTGGAGGAAGGTGCCGACCGAGGCCAGCATGAGCAGGAAGCCGACCCAGTATTTCTTTTCCTCGAACCCGGCGGCGACGATCATGGATTTACTGACAAACCCGCTGAACAGCGGGAAGGCGGAGATGGAAAGTCCGCCGATGAGCGTGAAGACGAAGGTCCACGGCATCTTCCGCCAGAGGCCGCCGAGCTCGGTGAACTTGCTTTCGCCGGTCATGTAGAGGACCGAGCCACACCCCATGAAGAGGAGGCCCTTGTAAAGGATGTGGGCGAAGGCGTGGGCGCAGGCGCCGTTGATGGCCATCTGGGTGCCCAGGCCGGCAGCGGCGACCATGTAGCCGACCTGGCTGATGATGTGATAGGCCAAGAGGCGGCGCGAGTCGTTTTCCAAGACGGCATAGACCACGCCGTAGAGGGCCATGATGACGCCAAGCGGGACGAGGATTTCCATCCCGGCGAGCCCGCGGCAGAGGGCATAAACCGCGGTCTTGGTGGTGAAGGCGCACATGAAGACGGAGCCGTTGAAGGTGGCGGCCCCGTAGGCATCGGGCAACCAGCCGTGGAACGGCGGCACGGCGGCGTTCAGGATGAAGCCGATCATGATCAGATAAATCGCCGCGGTGGGGTGCCCGACCGCAAGGTGGTCGAAGGCCCAGCTTCCGGTGGCTTTATAGTTGAGCACCATCCCGGCCAGCAACGCCAACCCGCCGGCGACGTGGACCAGCAAGTAGCGGTAGCCGGCGGCCAGGGATTCGGGACGGCGGCGGAACCAGACCAGGAAGACCGACGAGAAAGCCATCAGTTCCCAAAACAGGAAGAGGGTGATGAAGTCGCCGGCGTAGATGGCGCCGATGGAGCCGCCGACGTAGACCCAGGAAGCGGCGTGTTGGGCGTTTTCCTTGACGTGGAGGCCGTAGAGGGTGCCGATGAGGCACATCAAGCCCATGATGACGCCGAAGACCGAGCTGAGTGGATCCACCCGGCCGAAGCGGAGTTCCCAATCGAGGAAATTCACATGACCGAACTCGCCCGGGTTCGTCAACATGAACAGGATGCGCACGAACAAGAGGGAGGGAACCAGGATGAGGTAACCCTTTTTGAGCGCGGCCGGAACCAGCGGGAGCAGCAGCGCGCCCGCCAGCAGGATGAGGGAGGGATGGAGCCAGAAATTATTCATCGTAGTAATCCTCCCGAGTCATGATGCCGGCATGGCCGAAGGCCTTCGACGCAAAGATGATCAGCGCGCACCCGAGGAAGCCGAAGATCGCCCACAGGATGGGCCACCGTTCGAACACGGCGTAAGCCTGCGCGAGGAAGCCCAGCGGCTCAGTCCCCTCCCCCGGCGGATGCTCGGGTTTGACGAAGAACAGGCTCCAAACCAGGAGCAATCCCAGGACCACCCAGCAAACCCGGAGGACCGCTTGGAGGCGGAGTTGCAAAAACTCGATCAGCTTGACCAGGTTCATAACGCGTGCGGCAGGACCGCTTGGACAAATTGCATGAAGAAGCCGGGGTAAAGGCCAATGACCACGGAGATCACCGCGGTAATGGTGAGCGGGATGACCATGGCCGGATGCGCCTCGGTATAATGGTGGGCGACGTCCTGGTCGGATGGTTTGCCGAAGAACGCCTTGTAAACGACGGGGGCAAAATAGGCGGTGTTGAGCAGGGTGCTGACCAACAGGATGAGGATGATGCCGATGGAACTGGCGGCCATCGCGCCGTTAAGCAGATACCATTTGGTGACGAAGCCCGCGACCGGGGGCGCCCCAATCATGCTTAGCGAGGCCAGGGCGAAGGCGCCGAAGGTGAACGGCATCACCCGTCCGAGGCCGTTCATCTCGGAAATATTCTTTTTGTGAGTGGCGACGTAGATGGCGCCCGCGCAGAAGAACAGGGTGATCTTCGAGAAGGCATGGTTGGCGATGTGGATGATACCGCCCTCGATCCCCTCCGGTTTGAGGAGCGCCACGCCCAGGATGATGTAGGAAAGCTGGCTCACCGTGGAGTAGGCCAACCGCGCCTTGAGGTTGTCTTTGCTCAGCGCGATGATCGAGGCCACCACGATCGTAAAGGAGACGAAATAGGCCGTGGGGATGCCCAGGTTGAAGGCGTCCATCAGGTTCACGCCGAACACATAAAGCATGACGCGGACGGTGGAGAAGACGCCGACCTTGACGACGGCGACGGCATGGAGGAGGGCGCTGACGGGCGTGGGGGCCACCATCGCACTGGGCAGCCAGTTATGGAAGGGCATGATGCCATTCTTGGCGAAACCCAGGATGCAGCAGGCATAAAGCACCGTCACGACCCAGCGGTTGGCGTCGGGAGGCAGGATGCCGGTCGTGATGTTGGCGGCGAAATCGAGGTTGCCGCTCAGCACGTAGATCATCACCATCGCCGGGAGGATGAGCCCCTTGGCGGTGGCGGTGAGGTAAGTCAGGTATTTTTGGCCGCCCGCGTAACTCTC
>Ga0316230_1004077_pt1 | contig 10891 bp, 14 predicted proteins | sample TBH18025metaG_FD_206004 | JGI IMG/M metagenome (GOLD analysis project Ga0316230, IMG submission 206004) | Freshwater microbial communities from Trout Bog Lake, Wisconsin, USA - TBH18025 | ecosystem: Environmental > Aquatic > Freshwater > Lake > Hypolimnion/Profundal zone | place: USA: Wisconsin...
AACCCATCCTGCACCAAGCTATTACCTTATCGAGTATGTCGACTACCGTTCTGCAGATGGTCAGTTTCGCAAATACCGATTGATCAACATTGGCGGTAAACTATTTCCCTACCATTTGGCGATCCACTGTGACTGGTTGGTGCATTACTTCCGAACGGACATGGACAATCAATTGTGGATGCGTGAGGAGGAGGAAAAATTCTTGCGCAGTCCTGAGCAGGTATTTAACGAGATTCAGATGCAGACACTGCGTGATGTTGTGGCCGCGACCCAACTCGATTTCAGTGGAATCGATTGCTCGTTGGACCCGCAAGGGCGGATTTTGATTTTTGAAACCAACGCAACCATGCTCGTACATGACGAAAAAAGCAACCTCTACGCCCATAAGAATCCCTACGTAGAGAGGATCAAGCATGCCTTTAACGAAATGCTTGAAAAGTTGGCACGACAGCCTCACTTGGACCTGAGCTGAATGGTGGACCGCTACCTCCGCTTCAGCTGCGCCCCTTTACCGTCATCCCCACAGGAAAGCACGAAGTTACCACGGACGCCACCGCTGGTGACAAAAGGTGTAAGTAGCCCGGATGGAAATTGCACCGTAGTACCTTCAACACACGTCGCCACGACCTTGTTGACCCTGCCCCGGTAATGCTGGAGGTACTCCAGTGCAGAGAGATTCAAGCTAAAAACAAAGTGCTTCATGGTGACGATGCTAATGCACCGAACTCGTTGAATGACGCCTTTTTGGAAATCCAATCGCCACTAGGGCGAGCCTGCCTTGCCTACCAGCGCCTGGGTGGCCCAACTTTGTGCGCTGCCCATTTCGCATTGCTGCGGGAAGTTCGGGCAAGCAACTTGTTGCTCAACAATGGCATTCATGCGAATTGAACATTTTTTTGGGTTGCTGTGCTTCGCGCACAGCCTTTCGAAATTCTCGACCCGTAGCAGCAGCAAACTGCGGGCGGGCTTGAAGCATCCCGTCAAGCTGTAATAGTAGACCGTCATGTGCCAGCTCGTTGGCATCTTCATCTGCCATCCGACTGCCAGGGGCATAAAATTCAAGCCGATACATGAAATTTTTCCCCAGTCCGTCCACTTTTGAGAGCCTCTCGCTCCTTCATGGCCATCGATTCAAATGGCGTTTACTTCTCGTCGTCGGGGTAGGCACCGTTGCCGGTGTGCTGTCAACATCCAGCTTCAACGTGGCCATCACAGCCTTGAGCCGAGATTTTGGCATCGGGCAAGAATTGGCGCAGTGGACAATGACCGGCTTCATGGTGGCGATGACGCTTTCTATGCTGCCCACGCCGTGGCTGCTAGACCACTTGGGTTTTCGCCGGCTGTTTTTAATGGCCGTGATGACCTTGACACTGACCAGTGTGGCCGGCAGCCTGGCGAGCAGTTTTACCGCTGTGGTATTCATCCGCATACTTCAGGGTGTGGCCACGGGCGTTCTCCAGCCGATGGGCACGCTGCTCGTCATGCGTCTTTTCCTGCCGGCGAGTCAAGGTAGAGCCATCGGAATTCTCACTCTGGGCCTGGTGTTGGCCCCGGCTGTAGCCCCGGCTTTCGGTGGCGTTCTGGTTGACCATTTCGGCTGGCAGGCGATATTTTTGCTCAATCTGCCATTCTGCCTGGTGGCCGGCCTGCTCGGTTTGTATTGGTTGCCTTTGCCACGCGAAGTCGTGCGACGCCGCTTTGACTGGTTGGGGGTCAGTCTTTTGTCGCTGGTCACTCTGACACTCGTCGAAGGTGTTTCCAGCCTTCAGCACAGCGGCTTGAAGGCTTGGTGGACGGTTGCTCAATTTCTCGTGGCACTGGCACTGACAGGAGTATTTTCCTGGCACGCCCGTCGGAGCCCCGCACCCATCATCAACATCGAGCTGTTTGCCCATCGCTCTTTCACGATGGGGAGCTTGGTCTCCTTCGCCTACGGCTTTGGCTTGTTCGGGTCAACCTATTTGATTCCGGTCTTTCTTCAGAAGGCGCTCGGCTACTCCGCAACGGCGGCTGGTTTGGTGCTTTTTCCAGGAGGTATCGCACTGGCCTTTACGACACCTCTTGCCGGCAGAATGGCCGACAGGTACTCGCCCAAATACATCACGATGGGTGGCCTGGTTCTATTCGGTCTGTCGTTTTTGATGTTTGCAGTCTTGGGTGGACACATTGACGGCAAAGAACTGTTCACAGCAACGGTGATGGGACGCATCGGGCTTGGGTTGATTCTGCCGGCGCTCAGCCTGGCGACTTTGCGGCACCTGGATACGCAGCATCTCGCCCAGTCCTCCTCCGTGGTCAGCTACATGCGGCAGCTCGGTGGCGTTCTTGGCATTGCGGTGATTGCGGTATTCGTTCAATGGCGCGAGAGCATCTATGGTTCTGCGACACCTGGCATTTTTTCCGCATATTCACAGGGATTCATGGTGTTGAGCATGGTCGTCCTTCTTGCAGTTCTTGCTGCTGCAAGTATGAAGACAAACAGGGTCGACTGACCTCTGTGGAGCAGAAGCCCTGTGCAACATCATCCAGGCCTTGCAGCAACTGACCTCGCAATGCAGGTCAACGGCCAGCCAATGGTCATTGAGTGCTCCACAAACCTTTACCTTCACTTTATCCAGGACATACACTATCCGGCTATAGTGACTTGGTAGCGAACTGACGCTCACTGCATACCTCCCTGGCAGTGCCATCACTGCATGGCTTCAACCCAGCCTCTGTGCTGGGTTTTTTCTGGCTATTTCACCGCAGGAAAATGCTCTGGCATGTATTCAAGTTCCACCAATCACTTTACCTCGCTAGGGTCTACATCCTTTACGTGTGGTACTTGTCGGGGGTGACTTTAAAATTGAAACAATTGCGTAGGCACTTTTAAACCAAGCCATGAAAGCCGCTCACGTGCACGCTCAGACTCTCATTTTCGCCCTGCTTTCGTTGCTGATTGCAGGGTCTTGCCAAGCGGACACGATTCAGGATGCCATGGCAGCCCGAGCGAGTGGAGACTACGCAAACGCGTTCAACATGTTCAACCAGCTCGCAAGTGCCGGGGACGCTTCGGCCGAATTCCAGCTAGCCATGCTTTACGAAACCGGGCGTGGCACAAAGCAAGACCCAAGGCAAGCAATGCACTGGCTGCGCATGTCGGCAGCTCATGGCAACACGCAGGCCCAGTCCAACCTGGGCGTTGCATATTCCATGGGACTGGGTGTGACACAAGACGCGCTGCGAGCCTACGTCTGGTTTGCGATGTCGGCCGACGCAGGAAATGCCGCAGCGACAAGCAATCGTGATGTAATCACAAGAAAGCTCACCGCCCAACAATTCATCGAGGCCAAGGCGCTTTTGACTGAATGCCAAAGCAAGGGCTTCCAGGCCTGCCTCTGAAAATCTCAACCTTTCAGCACTGGCTAGAGCTGCGCGGTCTAGGGCGGAATCAGTGCAAACTTTGGTAAAGCATCACTGGGGCTGAACCATTCCAGCAGCGCTGAGGCAAACTCGTATTCCTATGCAGCAAGCCACCACCAGCCTTCCACCCCGCACCGTCACCATCGCCATCCAGCTCATCTGGCTGACGATTGCCGCCAACGCTCTGATGATGGCCGTGGACTACGACGATGCTAGCAGTGACGCGATGGTATTCAACAGCATGTTGCTTGTCTTCAATGGGTTTACCACCATCAAAATTGCTGCGTGCAAGAACTGGGCACGCATCGTCTACTCGATTCTCGTTGCCCTGGATGTGGCAATGATTCTGGCTCTTGGATTGGACGAGGCTACTGACTTGGAGGTAGTGCTCACCTACATGTCAGTGGCGCTGGAAACCTGGGCATTGCTGAGGCTATTTGGTGCAGAAGCCGACCAATGGTTCAAGCCAACTCGCCAAAATTGACGGCATGATTTGCCGGTTAACTGGCTTGGTAAAGATACTTCATCTCATCCTCCATGCAGCGCTCCAGCCATGCCGATTTCGCACCACCAATTGGTTGCAATCACCGGCTAACCGTCAACAACTGGAAGCTTCCTGGCCTTAACTTTGGTCGTCCGCCGCCAGCAGCAGGTACTTCGATTTCCGCAGCCACCAGGTACAAAACGTGCTGGGCCGGATCCAAGGTAAAAGTGCGCGCGGTGGCTTGGGTGGATACGAGCTGCTCCACGGCGTAGGAGTCGCCGTTGACCACCGTCATCGTTCCATCACCGCTTGAGGCATAGGCTACTTTCAACACCGGGTCGTAAGCTGTGGCATCACAACCCTTGCCCACGGGAATCGAGGCCAGAATGCTGCCAGCATTTCCGTCTACCACCACCATTTTCTGGTTGCGACATCCCACAAAGAGCCTACTGCTTTGCGCATCAATGGACATCCCAGTGGGCGACTCGCAAGCTTCCGACATGTCGTAGTTGGCAGTGACGGTGAGCTTGGCCGTGTCTACGACAACAAGTGCATTTCTGTCCTCCACATTCACAAACAGGCGCCCTTTTCCGTCAACCGCCTGGAACTCTAGCTTCCCTCCAATGGTGACCGTTCCTACCACCCGATTGGTAAGTGCGTCAATTACGGTCAATGTGCCGGAGTTCCCATTGGCGACAAAAACGCGTCTCGTAGCGGGGTCGAAAATGATGGCGTTCGGCTTCTTTTCTGTCGGCAACGTGCCCAGCACGTGCAGGCTGGAGAGCTCAAACGTGGTGACCGTACTGCTGAGTCCGTTGCTGGTGTAACTGCGGTCCAGCTCAGGTGCCAAAGCGACACCATGAACGCCAAGGGTGTTGGGGATAGCGCCAATCACCTTTTTTTCGAGCGTGTCATACACCTCGACTCGGTCGCCATGGGTGATAAAAAGATGGTGACTGATTGGCTCAAAACTGAGGTAATCCCACTTGGTGTCGCCTTCTATGGGCTGCCAGGTCACCACATGCAGTCAGCGGCCATTACTTAGGATAGGACCACAGAAAGCAGCAAAAGAATGGAAAAGACACGAGCAATATATTGATTTGGCATGGATGCAATCTACCTGAAATCAATTACCGTTCAGTTGAGAAATTCCTATGGCATTCTGCAAAGCAGCTCGTATTGATTTCCCCTCGCGGCCGTCGCATGGACCCGCACCAAGCAGCAGCCTAAAAACTCCCGCATCACGTTCAGGCAGAGGTCACCGGATTTACCGGAAATTTGCAGAAATACCTTCTGGGTATTTGTGTTGATCGTTCAATATGAGCCGCAACCAAGGCAAAACATGAATACGTGCAAATTGCTCCTTCTTTCAGTGGCGGCGTCCGCTTCTTTAGCTGCAATCGCTCAAGACGTGGGACGCGTCATTTCTTCTCAACCCATCATCCAGCAGGTGGCGGCTCCGCGCTAGGTTTGCTCTCAACAACAAGTGGCGGTGCAGCAACAGAAGTCAGGTGCCGGAGTCGTCATGGGCGCACTTGCCGGTGGCGCCATGGGAAATGCGGTGGGCAGGGGTGCGGGCAACGCGGCAGCCACCATGTTGGGAATCGTGGGCGGCGCCATAGTGGGCGAACACATTGAGGGCGCGCCTGCTCCCGAATTACAAACCGTGCAGAACTGCACAACGCAGAATTTCATGGAGAACAGGACCGTTGGCTATAACGTTACCTACGAATTTGGTGGCAAGCAATATTCCGTGCAAATGCCACAAGACCCGGGCCCCACCCTTCAACTCAGCGTCTCGCCCGTGGGAGCGCAGTCCCAGACACAAAGTTACCAGGGCAATGTCGGCTCACTACCACCTGTGTACCAGCAGGCGCCCGTCATTGTTCAAGCTCAACCGGTGTACCAACCCTACTACGTACACCCCTATTACCCACCGATTGGTCTCAATCTCGACTTCGGATTCTGGGGTGGCGGTGGACATCGCTGGAGGTAACGAAAAGTGTGCCGGTCCACGTTGAAATTAACACGACGACAGGCCAGAAGCGATGGTGATCGCCGTAGCTTGATGCCAGGGTCCGAGCCTTGACATCACATGGTCGTGCTTGCTACAGCGCATTTCTACAAGGCTTGTCAGCGCATCCTTCAAACACTGGTATCCAAGCCTCAATTCTTGCGGCTTTGGCAGAACCAGCTGGATGCACAGTAGCATTACGACAGATTCATAAGCGTATGTCGTTTCTGCTTTCTTGAACTTTTTTAAACCGAGCTAACACAATGAAAAAATGGATTTTGGCATGGGGCGTTTTCGCAGTCTCAGCATTTGTATTCGCAGCGTCAGCAGCTATTGCTCTTCCATTGAGTCAGGAGACCTTGGATGACATTGCAAAGCACGAGACGATTGCTGCGGCTCACGCACAGGCCGCGAAATGCCTCAGAGAAGGTAAGGCAGATGAGGTCTGTGAGGGTGCTTTACTGCCAGCGTGCAAGGGTGTTGCAATTGGCAGGTTCTGCGGCATGAAACACTAACCTGCGAATAGGTCACAAAGACGAACAATGTGGGCAAGTAAGATCAAACGCATATGGGCCACCCTGCTGGTTCCCAGCAGGCTGCCGTGAAGACTGCGGTTATCGCCGCAGCTCCTTACAATGCGGACGCCATGGCCTGAGGAAGCTCAAAGGCCTTGTGCCAGACGGTGGCAAGCGCAGGGGTCCAACTTTCCTTCAATAACGGGGAGGATGGCGCTTTTGCACTGCCACCGGTGCTACCGCCTGCGGCAGGATGGGGACGATCTGCACCTGCAAATACGGCCCCGGATCTTGCGGTGACTGTACGGCATACTGTTTGCCCGCGTATTCGTAAACCACGTTGAACGCGACCACCCGGTCCTGGTACACGGTTTGGGTCGTGCACTGTCGCACGTTTTGGACGCTGTCGGCTCCACGCCCTTCTAGCTCATTGCCTAGTACGGCACCACCAATGGCGCCAAGTACCGTGCTGGCACCGCGTTCGCGCCCATGGCCTGCAGCATTGCCCACGGCACCACCGGCAATCGCACCCAGCACCGCCCCGGAACCGGATTTCTGGCCCTGCACCTCGACCTGCTGGTCGGTGCAGACCTGCTGTGGAATGCCAACCTTTTGCAGGATGGGGGTGGCGGAAAGAACCCGTGCACTTTCCTGTGCGAAGCTGCTCTGGGCCAGGCAACTGCATGCCAGCAAGACAGCAGACGCAGTCAATAGGTGAGTGCGTTCGACGTTGCGCGATGCTCGGATCATTTAGTCTTCCTTTCAGTGGTGCTTACAGCGTGTTCGACATTGGATTGGCAGACACAGACTATGCAAGATCCAGGTGTCCAGCCCGTAAAGTGTGCAGGGATATTTGCATACAAGGTGCTGCAGGAGTACGACTTTACGCAGGTCTTTACCGCCACTTCATGGGAGGGAAACACATCCATATATCGTGTGAGCTACATTCAGCCCACAATAAAAAGGATGGGTGTGAATGAGCGCAATGCGACCCGGTAAATTTGCGATTACGGCATGCGACCGGTTTATCGATGTTCTGCGGGCCTTCATCGATTGCGGCTGGCAACCCGTCAAACTCTTCAGCTCTCCCATTACAGAACCTATGGCCAGCAACCGACAGGTCATCGCGTTGGCGCAACAACACAAAATACCGATCCAGCTCAATCGCATGCAAGAGCGCGATCTTGCTGGTCTGCAAGACGATGGCTGTGAGCTTTTGGTGGTGGCAAGCTACCAATGGCGGGTTGGAAATTGGGCGTCCTATTTGCCACGTGCCATCAACTTTCATCCCGCGCCCTTGCCGAACTACCGAGGGCCTTACCCCCTGGTTCAGGGCATATTGGACCGGCGTTCTGTATGGGCCACTACCTGCCACAAGCTAGCAGCTGAATTTGATACCGGCGATATTCTTGCCGCGCGCTATTTCGATATCAATGCCAACGAGTGCCACGAAAGCCTAGATCTCAGGACTCAAATTGAAACCAGGCAGTTAGCGTCTACCGTGGCGCAGGATCTGGATCGTCTATGGGACGCCGCCTCGCCACAGGGCGTTGGGAACTACATCAAGATGTGGACCGACGCCGACCGCGAGATAGATTTCCACTGCAGCGTCCAGGAAATCGATCTGAAACTCAGGGCGTTCGGCAATTTCGAATGTCTGGCACGCGTGAACGACCTGCTTTATTTTGTGCGACGGGCGGTTTGCTGGCCGGTGGTGCACAACTGCGCCCCTGGGGTCTTGGCCCATGTGGATGGAAGCCACTACGTCATTGCCTGCAAAGACGGCTGTGTGGCACTCCTAGATTGGAGCTTGGTGCCAGCAGGCACAAGAATTGAAAGCGCGTCCCGGCAAGGCTGATCGCCGGTTCAGGACAACTGCCAGCGCCCCGCGATATTCGCCGCCTGCACTTAGTAGCTGACCTACTTGGTCATAGTGCTGCTTGCAAGTGGGCAGTATAAGCAGTGCACCGGAACTGGAATGTGAGGCCAGGAACGTTGCGGCCGACGATCTTTTGACCCACGGGTCAAGTTCGTATCGGCACCAACATTGACATCCTCCGCCGCCATGCTGATTGCCTCGGGTGCCTGTATGGCCGAGGATGTGGGTCGCGTGATTTCCAGTACGCCCGTAGTGCAACAGGTAGGTGTGCCGCGCCAGGTCTGCAGTACCGAGCAGGTGGCTGTGCAGGCGCCCAAGTCAGGTGCAGGTGCTGTTATGGGTGCCATTGCCGGAGGCGCCATGGGCAATGCCGCGGGCCGCGGTGCGGGCAATGTAGCCGCGACAATGCTGGGACTTGTTGGTGGCGCCATCGTGGGTGACCGCATGGAAGGCGCACCACCTTCCCAACTGCAGAACGTTCGGCATTGTGCCATCCAGACCTTTTATGAAGACCTTACCGTTGGCTACAAAGTGCAGTACGAATTTGGTGGCAAGCAATATGCAGTGCAGCTGCCTCAGGACCCAGGTCCCACCATCCGACTACAGGTAACGCCGGTGGGTGCAGTGACGCAAAGTCCGATGGTGGCCGCACCGGCTCCCATGGAGTATGCGCAGGCACCCACGCATACCGTGGCAGCACCGGCACAGCCGGTTTACTATGCCCAGCCCTATTACCCGCCGGTCAGTATTGGCCTGGGATTTGGTTACTGGGACCACCGCCGCTGGCGTTAATCCCGCCCATAGCGCCACCCCGTCGGCTGCGCTGCGGCGCCTCACGCCTGTCGCTTCGAGTCTTTGTATCGATCGGCACGCAATTGGCCGTTGAGGCAAACGTAGGGACGGTCGACATCAGCGACTGGTTGGCAATTGTTTGCTGCTCGGCATTAAGTGACGCGTATAGCGTCTTGGCCGCTGCCTCAATATCTTCCAACGCGGCCAGTCGGTTTTGCAAGTTGTCGGTCAGCCGGGCGAATTGGTGGGGCGCTACGTCGGTCGCATAGGCCCCAATGGGCTTTTCTTCGTAGAACAGTTTGCTATAAGCATCCAGCTTGCCCTCGTACTTCACCCAGTAATCCAGCTGTGCTTCCGTAAGTTGCAGCCTATCCTGCACCTGAGCGCGGCTACCGTCGTGGAGCGCTGAAGGTGCGGTTTGGTTTGGCGCAGGCATAACGGGAGTCTGCGCTATGCAGGCCAGCGGCAGCAGCAATGCCGATGCCAGGAAAATTGTTCGCACGATTCATCTTTCATAAATTAGTGAGACACGCAGGCTACACAAACCGCATGAACTTCAGCCGTGCCCCGTGGCAAAGTTGGGTGAAGTTTTGATTTGCCACACGTCAGGCGACGAGATCACACCGCAGTGAGGCACTCAAGGACTCAATGGATCCACCGGCACTGTAGGTAAATCGGACCTCGCTGGTGCTTCCATCTGTGACGCCCAGGGGGCTCTGCAGTGGCAATACCAGATGCTGGGGGTTGTTCCATTCAATCCGATCGCGCCCCGGAGGGACAGGAGCTTGTTGGTAACGGAGAGAAATTTGGGCATGGACGATGGCTATAAGCCGATAGGTTGAAAACTCGTTAGCCTACACAGCGAAAAGTCAAATTCAGCCGGCGCCGCCCAAGCAGGGCATGAGAACCATCGGCCAGCGGCGCCACGCCATGGTATGCCAAGCGCGAAGGTCCTCCCCACACCACCACATCGCCATGCGCTAGCCGATAGCGCTGCGGACGGTCCTTTCTGCTCTGCGTACCGAACAGAAACACCGCAGCAAGACCCAGAGATAGCGACACAATCGGCGCTGAAAAATTGAGTTCGTCCTTATCCTGGTGCAGAGAAAGCTTGGCGCCGGGCACGTATTCGTTGACGAGGCAGGCGTTGGGCTGGAACTGCGAATAGCCGGCCTGCGCTGCAGCACGCTGTGCCAAATCGAGGCAGCAACCTGGCATTGCCGGCCAGTGCTGGCCCGAGCTAGGGTCGTGCGTACTGTAGCGGTAGCCACTGGCGTCAGACACCCAGCCCAGTGCGCCGCAATTGCTCATGGCCACCGACATTTTGTGGCCGCCTGGTGTGACCAGGTGGCGCAGTGGCGCCTGGGTCAGCACTGCCTCGATGGCCTGCAAAATCTGTGCATCCAATGTCTGACCAAACGCGTGCAGCAACATGGCGCCAGGCGCGAGGGTGCTTGGCCCTGTTTCCTCGGTTGGCGGCAGGTCATCAAAGAGGTCAAGGCTGCTCATAGTGCTGCAACTGTACGCCCTGCGTGGGCCACCGTTGCGCTGGTGAAAGTGCCAGGTTTCGCGGCACACCTGAACCCTGTGCAGGACTTAATGCAGTCATCTTGCTTTGACAAGTTTCTGGTTTATTCAGATTGGTCTAGTGCGTCGAACCGACTTACACGAAATCAGGGATAACTCAAAGCCCCGATGGCCACCCAAATTCCCCCGGGTATGGCCACTTCAAACTCCTCCACCTGAATTGATCGGGAACGGGGAGTAAAGCCGGCGTCGTCGGCACCTGTTTGGCGGGACATAAC
>Ga0316230_1004089_pt1 | contig 10868 bp, 11 predicted proteins | sample TBH18025metaG_FD_206004 | JGI IMG/M metagenome (GOLD analysis project Ga0316230, IMG submission 206004) | Freshwater microbial communities from Trout Bog Lake, Wisconsin, USA - TBH18025 | ecosystem: Environmental > Aquatic > Freshwater > Lake > Hypolimnion/Profundal zone | place: USA: Wisconsin...
TTGGCGCTGGCTCGGCTGTCGGGCGTGGCAGGCTTGGTGCCCTCGGTGGATTGGCTGCTCTACAGTGCTATCCGCAAAGAGGCTCTGCTGACTTCGCAGATTGAAGGCACGCAGGCCGATGAGCATGGAGTCAGCAATTGTTTACGCACAGGCGCTTGGCGTCACTCTGCGAGAGATCAGCCCAAGACTTGCAGCGGTCTTGGAGGGCTCGTTAGAAAAAGGCCTAATATTAGGGCCGAAGCTAGACCTCAACTGGAGCAGATTAGGATTCTGATTGAACGGGCAAAAAAGCGAGATGCAGCCTTACTTCTTGCGACTGAGGCTTTGACTCGATACCTGATACAAGAGTGATATCTTCAGGTAGCTACAAGACGTTCAGTCCTTCCTTGCACGCGTTTGATATGTGCCATTGAATTTGACTGATTGGAACGTACCTGATGGCTGGATCTGACATTTTTTGCCCTGATGTGCTGTCTATTCCTACAGTGTTTTAAGGGTTTATCCTCACTCTTTTGGATAGATTTTTGGGTTTTTTGCGTAAGGTCTTATCAGTTTTATCAGATAAAAGGAGAGCCGAACACCGGCCAGTTTGATCGTTGGAACCGATCAATAACAGGGACTGAATATGAATTTATACAGTAAAGTCACAGCGGCAATTTGCTTGTCTGCGCCGCTATTGGCAACAGCAAAGCCCCTGATGGAGTGCTACAAAGAAATTGGCCCGCTTATTGGTGAGGAAAAGCAAGCTGCCATGAGGGAGTGCCTGACGGATGGTGTTTCTGAAACGCCAGATGCGCCCAAAGACCCGAAAATCTACGTTGTTGACTTCGGCATTACAAGCATCAACAGCGCTGACAGCGATGCTCAAAAAGTGTTCACGGTGTCGTTCGCTTTTGATGTAGTCCAGGCTGACCACGACGATCGGGTAATGGTCAAAAAGACCCACTCCATGGGGCAAATCGCGCTCCACACGGCTGGCACTGGCAGACGTCAGCGCAATGGCCTGCATGTTGAAGCGGCTGAGCAATTCCGCCTGCCACTGTTCCACCAAATGTGGGGGGCACAGCACAGCCAGGCGGCTGACTTCGCCACGGTCCATCAGTTCGCGCGCGATCAGGCCGGCCTCCACGGTCTTGCCGACGCCAACGTCATCGGCGATCAGCAGGCGCACGGTACTCAGACGCAAAGCCATCAGCAAAGGCACCAACTGGTAGGCGCGGGGCTCGACGGCAATGTTGCCGAACGAGCGGAATGGCCCACCCCCAGCGCGCAGCTTCAGGCGCAAGGCATCACGCAAGAGCAAGGCGGCGGCATGGTTGCCAGCTTGATCGGGGTTGGGCCACGCAAAGGTGGCCGGCTCAACAGGGGCAAACTCCAGCTCAGGAATCAGGGTGATGATGTCTTCATCCGCTCCACCCAAGGGGCGCAAGCGGAGCACGTTGGCGCCATCGTTTTGTCGACTGTCTGATGCTTGCACCACCCATTCACGGTTGCGGGCACGCACCAGGTTGCCGGGGTGGAAGTCGTGGGCGGCTGTGGTCATTGGATCGTGATGTAGGTGAGTTGTCGGTGGTGCTTGATGGAAAGCAGAACGACCTCGGTGTCTGAGTGGGCGTAAAGCACAACGTGCGATCCGATCACGAATTCGCGCAGGTTGGGCAAGTTGGCCGACTGTGCCAACCGCTGCACAGCTGCCAGACGCAAGCTGGCCTGTGCCGAGTTCGGCCTGAGGAAACGTGCGGGGCGCCCGGCGGCGGGGGACCACGCCAGCAGCGTTTTCATCTCACGCAAGTCGCGCTTGAGCTGGGAAAGCCGCGCTGGTGCACTGGCAGCATCTTGCTCCACCATGAAAGCATGCACTGCCAGCAGGCAGTCGGCGAAGTGAGAGGCAGCGCCGACATGAGCGCTGACTCGCCTTTTATCGGACCGCGGCATCAGTCTGCAAGCAGCTTGTCGAGCTCAGACGAAGACATGCGTTTGCCTGCGATCACCTGGCCAAGAGCGGTTTCGGCCTCAGTCAGCAGAATCAGGCCAGCATGTTCCAGCTCCAACGCGTGGTAGTAATCGAGCTTTTTGGCATCCACCAGAGCGACGTAACTGGAGCCGTTTTTGGTGAGCACCTTCTCGGCACCGCTGCCCACCACGTCTTCGGCCAATTCGGTGAGGCGTGCTCGCGCCTCGCTGATGGGGATGATGTCACTGGCGCGCAAAGTCATACTGCGATCCTTAACGTGTTTGTTAACGTTTATTGTATTCCTCGGAGACGATTTTCAGGTCACGCCACCGAAAATTTGCGGGTACTGGCCAAACTGGACAGTCCATTGGAAAGGGTCAGACATGTCAACCACCGTGTAGCCTTTATCCAGCAGCGCTGCCGCCTGCGCCGAGCTGGGTGAAGTGAGAACCACAGCAGTGCGCGTTGACTTGTACAAGCCAGCCACGGTGAGAGCCCCGCCCAAAGCGGGCGCTTGGTACTGGTCCGGGGGCTGAAAACCACCTGCCAGCAGGGCTTTGCGCCAGTTTTCAAACATCTCATCAGCCTGGTCCTGAGAGGCCTTGGCAGGCACAAAAGGACTGTATCTCAGGGTCACCGCACTAGGCAACGTGACCTGGGCATTAGCCAAGGCGACGAGCATTTCAATGGCCTGGGCGTTTCGGCGGTTGATGTGGTCGTGGTCTGGCTGGTTGAAATACGACAGCAAGCACTGGTAGCAACCGGCTTCGCAAATGCTGTGCCCGTCGGCGGTTTTTTGCTCAAGACCCGGCAAGTCATCCAATGCCCAAGGACCAACAGGGTCCTTGTAGTGCATGACTCGCAGGGCAGCAGCAGCCACCTGAGCCATGGCCTGCGGCTCAGTTGCCAAGCGCGTCAAAACGCCTGCACCACCCTCAGCCGCTTCGTAAAACAACAGGGCCTGGCGTTCATCCTGCTTTGGCAGGGGCTCTGCCACCAGCTCAGACTCTTCGATTTGGAAGGTCATTTCAATGCCGCGCTTGAGGGCTGCTTGCAGAGTGGCCATGGCTGGGTATTCCGGTCGACCGTGACCACCCTTTCCGGTTTATCGTGACCACCCATTCTGGCCGACCGTGACCGGGCATTCTGGTTTGTCGTGACCGGCTGGTGGCGGCCCTTTTTGCCCCGTCACGTCGCCGCCGGTGGCACCGGCCACGGCGCCATCCGAATCGATATGCAGCGTGAGGAGCTGCGCATATTTGTCCCAACCCGATCGGGCTAGTCTCACCAGCTTTTGCTGGAGCTGACTTGCCCGACATCCGAAGGATCACTATGCGTCAGATCAAAGACGTCCTGCGTCTCACACTCGAACTCCACCACTCCCAACGGCACATCGCCGCCTCGCTTGGCCTCTCCAAGGGGGTGGTCGCCAAGTACGTCAAACTCGCCAGCGACGCGGGCCTGCACTGGCCCCAGATCGCGGTCATGAGCGAGACCGAACTGCAGCACCGTTTGCTCGGCACGGTGGCGCGCGCCAGTAGCTTTGTCACCCCCGACTTTGCCCGGATGCACCAGGAGCTACACCGCAAGGGCATGACGCTGATGCTGCTGTGGCAGGAGCACAGCGAGCGCCACCCGGATGCGACCATCCACAGCTATTCGCAGTTCTGCGAGAACTACCGCCGATACGCTAAAACCCTCAAGCGCTCCATGCGCCAGGTCCACCGCGCAGGCGAGAAGCTCTTCATCGACTACGCCGGCTCCACGGTGGCTCTGGTGGATGGCAATCGGGCCCACATCTTTGTCGCCGCGCTGGGAGCATCTGGCTACACATTCGCCTACGCCACACCCCGCGAGACCATGGCCGACTGGCTGGGGGCGACAGCCCAGGCCTTGCGCTTTTATGGCGGCTGCACCGAGCTCATCGTGCCCGACAACCCCAAGGCGCTGATCGCCAACCCTGACCGGTACGAGCCCAGAGCCAACGACACAGTGCTGGGATTCGCACGGCACTACAACACCTCGGTGCTGCCCGCACGTCCACGTCGGCCGCAGGATAAAGCCAAGGCGGAGTCGGCCGTGCAAGTCGTTGAACGCTGGATCCTGATGCGTCTTCGCCACCACCGGTTTGAGACGGTAGACGAGGTCAACGACGCTATCGCTCCGCTGCTACAGCAACTCAACAACAAGCCGTTTCAGAAGCTCCCCGGAAGCCGTGCCAGTGTCTTTGCCCAGATCGATGCCCCGGCCCTGCGGGCCCTGCCCATGCAGGCCTGGGAACTCGCCGTGTTCAAGACGGTCAAGGCGCACATCGACTCGCACGTCGAGTTCGATGAGCACTACTACAGCGTGCCCCACCCGCTGATCGGGCAGCACATGGAGGTACGCGCCACACAGCGTTGCGTAGAAGTTCTACACCGCGGCCAGCGTGTGGCCAGCCACGCACGCAGTGCCCACAAGGGCAAGTTCACCACGGTGCCCGAGCACTTGCCAGAAGGCTACCGGGCGCACCTGCAATGGAGCCCTGAGCGCCTGATCCATTGGGGCCAAGACATCGGCGTGGCCACGGGCAGCCTGGTCAGACGGATGCTGGAGGCGCGCCAACATCCGGAGCACGGCTACCGTGCCTGCCTGGCCTTGCTGTCACTGGCCAAGCGCTATAGCAAGCCCAGGCTGGAGGCTGCCTGCCTGATCGCCCTGGAGCTGGGCACCACAAAGGCCAGCCACGTGCGCGAGATCCTGGCCAATGGGCGTGACCTGGTGAAGCCCAGCACCACCAAGCCGTGGGTCAGTCCAGCGCACGCCAATGTGCGCGGCGCAGGCTACTACCGATGACGGCGGTGGCCGCCGTGTGCGAGCACCCAAACAACAACAACCCAAACCCCAATACCAAGGAATACACCATGATGATGAACACGACACTGGAGCAACTGCGCGAGCTCAAACTGGCCGGCATGGCCACCGGCTTGCAGGAGCAACTCACCCAAGCGGGCATGACCGCCATGAGCTTTGAGGAGAGGTTTGGCCTGCTGGTGGACCGGGAGGTCCACTGGCGCAGCGACAAGCGCCGGGCACGCTTGCTCAAGGAGGCTAACCTCAAGTTCTCCCAGGCGTGCATTGAAGATATCGACACCCGGCCCGGACGCGGCGTGGAGCGCAGCGCCGTGATGAGCCTGGCCCTGGGCAACTGGATCAAGAATGGCCACAGCGTGCTCATCACCGGGCTGACTGGCACGGGCAAGACCTGGCTGGCCTGCGCCTTGGCGCAGTACGCCTGCAGGCGCGGGCACACAGCGCTGTACCAGCGGGTGCCACGCCTGGGCGAGGACCTACGCATTCGCCACGGCAATGGGACGTTTGGCAAATGGCTGATTGCCCTGGCCAAGACAGACGTGCTGCTGCTTGACTCATGTTGAGCGGTTGGTTATGTGGAGCGTCGACGCGCGAAGTCGGCGTCTTTGGGTGAATGACAAGATGAACTCAACATAACTTCTGCGCTGGCGTACTGTGGCCGTCCCTTTAACAGCCATGGAGCTCAGCATGTTTGAACAACTTTTTCCGAGGTTTCACCAGCGCTACGAAGCATTCCCTTTTCGGGAGTTGCTTGCGCAGTTCGCGCAGTGGCTCATTGACACGGGATATGGGCCGGATCGGACGCGCGAACACGTTCGCAGATTGCGGCAGGCTCTGGAACTTGCCGGGCATCCCATCGTCGCAACCTTCTGTTTCGCCGATATGGAGCAGCTATTCGCCACATCGCCTCGAAACGCCCATTTCGCGGCCACACGAGGTGCACTCATTCGGTTCCTGACGGATCGCGGCCAGTGGCAACACGATGTTGACGTCCAACTACACGCCAGCATTCTTGATGCCTACCGTGATCACCTGTGTACCGTTCGCGGCTTGAGCCCTCCGACGGTGGCACAACACATCTCAACAGTTGGAGCCTTCCTAGCAGAGACGCTGCCGGTGCCAGGCATGAAGGTCATAGATCTGACCCGCGAACAGATCGAGCGTCATGTGGTTGCAACTGGCAAGCGCATGACTCGCCAGAGCCTGCAACACTGGGTCGCCCGCTTGCGCTCGTTTCTTCGCTTTTGTCATATGCAGGGACTTTTAGCGGCGCGTCTGGATGCCATCGATACGCCGCGTGTATATCGCGACGAGTTGCCACCGAGGGCGATTCCGTGGGTGACAGTGCAGGAATTACTGCAATCCGTCGATCGTGGGCAGTCGACTGGCTCGCGCGACTACGCGATCCTGTATCTGATGGCGCACTACGGTCTGCGTCCGTGCGAGGTCGCCTCACTTCGCCTGGACTCCATCGACTGGCAGGCCAACACCTTGCGTGTTGATCAGCGTAAGACCCGCTCTGTCCTGCTGCTGCCACTGGCTGATCAGACCCTATGCGTTCTCAAACGCTACCTGGATTCCGGCAGACCTGCCAGCACGCGACCGGAACTATTCTTGCGAGCCCGCGCCCCCTCTGGCGCGATCAAGCACACGGCCGTCTGCGGTCTCTACCAATCACGTGCCGCTCGCAGTGGATTGGCGGCACTTCAAGGCACATCGGCGTACTGCCTGCGACACAGCTTCGCGATGCGATTGCTGGAACGAGGCGTTGGCATCAAGGCCATTGGAGATGTGCTGGGGCACCGTGGACTGGAAAGCACCTGCGTCTATCTGCGGCTGCAGTTGGATGCATTGCGTGATGTAGCCCTGCCGGTTCCTCAAGCCGAAGCGGTATAGGGGGTAACAATGTCAACAACAATCACCACCACCGAATTTGACGGCAGCATTGCCGACTATCTGGAGCGCCAGCGGGCTCTGGGACGAGCCTATGTCGCCGAAGAGCACACCCTGCGCTCGCTGCGTGATTTCATTTGTTCGGCCGACAAACGCGATGTCGATCTCGCGTCGTTTGAGCGCTGGTGCGCGTCACACGCCTCGTTGTCAGGCAATGTGCGGCGAAACCGGCAACGCATCGTACGTAATTGGTGCCTCTATCGCCAGCGTGCCGAACCTCTGTGCTTCGTCCCTGACCCAAATCGGTTCCCGAAACCCAATCCCCACATAGCACCCGTCATCATCGCCCCCGTTGCAGTTAGCCGCATGCTGACAGCGGCGCGGTCGGTGAAGCCGACCCCCGACTCGGCATTACGTCCCGACGTGCTGCGGTTAGCCACGGTACTGTTGTACACCGCTGGACTGCGCCGTGGTGAATTGCTGCGTCTGCAACTCGGTGACGTCAATGCGCAGGATGCGGTGCTTCGGGTTCGGGAATCCAAGTTCCACAAGTCCCGCTGGGTGCCACTATCGAAAGAGGCCGGAGCAGAACTGCGCGAGTACATCAGTCGTCGCCAACAACAATGGGGCATGGCTGCAACGGCGCAGCCGCTGCTATGCCATGGAACTCGGCATTGCCACGGGTACACAGGTACCGGCCTGAGCACCGGTTTGCAGGAATTGATCGAGGCGGCGAACGTTCGGGGGTGGGACGGGCGGCGACCACGAGTGCACGACTTTCGTCACTATCCCGTGTCCAGGAATATTCCGAGTAATGTTGGCGGCACCCTTGCTGCGGGGGGAATCCGATGCAACATGACGGATTTGTTGTCGGCATATTCCATGGCATCAGAGCTCCTTGAGAAAGGCGAGCAGTTGGTCATCGGGTCGAAAGCGGCCGACCCGCCCACGCTGCGGTTCAACCTTATCCAGAGCGGCTTGCTTCATCTCCAGATTTGCATCAAGATAAATTTGTGTCGTCTCAATTGACTCGTGTCCAAGCCACAGGGCAATCACGCTACGTTCCACACCAGCCTGCAGCAATTCCATTGCCGTCGTGTGCCTCAAAACGTGTGGAGTGACATGCTTCTCTCCCAATGAAGGGCAGGTTTTAATGGCCTGTGCAACGTGCTTTGCAAGCAGGTACTGCACACCATCGGCGCTCAGGCGAGCACCACGAGCGCTGGGAAAGACGATGGCGTCATCGCCGCCCTCAATCTCACGCAACCAGGCACGCAGGACATTTGCCGTCGCCTTGGTCAGTGGTGTTGATCGTTCCTTTCGCCCCTTGCCAACAACACGCACATGGGCACCCGTGCCCAGAAAAATGCCTGCGCGGCACAAACCAGTGATCTCCGACAGACGTAAACCCGTCTGAATGGCCAGCAGCATGAGCGCGTGGTCGCGCCGGCCCGATTGAGAGCCAAGGTCTGGGGTGCGCAAAAGTGCATCGGCCTCCTCGCGTGTAAGAAATCCGATCTGCGCCCTTGTGCAGCGCTTGTTCGGGATGGCCAAAACGCGCTGAATTTGTGCCGCGTGGGTTGGCATCTCGAAAGACGCATACCGAAAGAACGAGCGAATGGCGGTCAGTCGCAGGTTACGGCTTGCGGCACTGATGCCACGGCTGGTCTGCATGGCTTCAAGAAAGGCAGCGATCAGCGGTGCATCGATTTGCTCGAAGGTCAATTTCTGCGGCGCAACACCGAGTCGCTTTTGCGCGAACTGCAAGAGCAGCCGAAAGCTGTCCCGGTAGGAAGCGATGGTGTGGGGACTGGCCTGGCGTTGCTGCATCAGCCGATTTGTGAAGAAGCCTTGCAGGAGCGATGAAAAGCTGAACGTCGTCATTGGCGACCCTCCCAGCGTTTCTCCAGACGGGTCATCGCCAAGTTCATAAGCGCCGGGTGGGCGCTGAGGTACCAGTAGGTATCGCTGACATGCACATGACCGAGATAGGTCGACAGCACCGGCAAGCGGCGCTCGACATCCTCACCGGATCGATACCAACCCAGCAGGGTCTCGACGGCAAATCGATGGCGAAAGTCGTGCAAGCGTGGTCCGTGGCTGTCATTCATCCCGCGCAGTCCGACTTGGCGCGACAAACGGTAGAAAGTGCGGCGCACGTCACCACCGTCGAGCTGGTGGCCTGTTCCGGTCACAAAGAAATGGGCCGCATCGCAGTTATCCAGCAGGCGGGCGCGTCGCGTCTGATAGCTTGCCAAGACATCTTGGGTTGAGGCGTGGATCGGAACCAGCCGGGATTTGCCGAACTTGGTGCCACGTACCGTGAGCACACCATTGTCGAGATCAACATCGTCGAGCCTCAAACGCAGCGCCTCACCGACGCGCAAGCCTGTCACACTTAAAAGACCCAGCAACGCATGGAATGTCCAGCGTCGTAACTCCATGCCGGGAGAGAGTTGCAACGCAGCTTCGAGCAGGCGCTGGACCTCTTCGTCCGAATAGAGGTAGGGATGGGCACGTGCCGGGCGAAATGGCAGCAAGCCGGGCGGCGGGATCTCGGTCTTCGGATCACTGCCAATGTGATGGCGTGCGAAACATCGCACGTAGCTCAAGCGTTGAGCCCACAGTGCACGTTGTGCATTGCTTGGTTGCTGTGCCCACTCCAGTGCAAGTTGCGTGGTGATGCATTGGGCATTCCGCTGTTCCATGAAGGATGCGAACTTGGCGAGGACCATGCCGGCATCGCGAAGCTTGAACCCCAGGTTTCTTCGTAACGCCAGATAGTCTTGGATCGCTTTGGTCAGTGGCTTCATTGCACACCGCCTGGCCAGGCAAGGGCCAATGTATGCAGCGACACAAGGTCGACCTTGGCGTAGATGGTGGTTGTTTGGGGACTGCGATGGCGCAGAATCTCTGCGATTTCTCCGAGTGAAGCGCCACCGCCGAGCATCTGGGTCGCCAGCGAATGGCGCAATAGGTGGGCTCCTTTGGTTGGCGACTCAATGCCAGAGCGTTTAAGGGCGCGACGAACAATACAACTGACTGCGCTCGGACCTCGCAATGCGCGCCGCGGTGCATGGATTTGGATAAACACGTTGCGTGAATCGCAAGCCGGGCGTCCATAACGCAAGTAGTCAACCAAAGCGGCCCCGACATCGGCGGGCAGCGGCAGACGATCTACACGTTGTGCTGGGCCTCGGATGCGAATAGCCCCTTCGGCCCAATCAAGATCATCCAAAGTCAGTTGGACTACTTCGCTGGCACGCAGCCCGAGACGTGAAATCAGAACCAGCATCGCGTAGTCCCGGCGACCGGTAACACTTTGTCGGTCGCACCCACCAAGCAACCTCTGTACTTGAGCGGGTGATATTGTTCTGGGAATCCCGGCTAACGACCAGCTCGCCACCGTCGGCACGCAGGTATGCAAGTCGACGATGATCTCGCCGCAGTAGCGCCCATACTGCAGAAACGAGCGCAATGCCGTGGTCATGACTTGAGCGCGCTTTGGATGGTGCAACCGCTCCGCTTCAGCCTGCACGAAGCGAATAAGGTCAGGCGCTGTGATCTGATCAAGCCGAACTTCTTCCACGCCGAAGACACTGTCAAGAAAACGTCCGATTGCATTGCCGTACAAGAGGATCGAGGCAGCGGCGAGTCCGCGCTCACACAACAGATATTGCTCGAATTCTTGTCTGACGCGACGAGCCGGTGAAATTACAGCCTCTTGCTCGGAACACGCCTTGTACCCATCGGGCGCAACAAATTGGCCGAACGCATGAAGTGTGAAGGAGTCGCCACATCGGCGGCGATGTGTAAGCCTGCGATCCTTCAGGTACTCGGTTACATGCTTTGCCAACATGCTGTGCCCCTCGATCTCATGCTGATCGAGCCAGGCTGCAAAGTCTTTGACTAGCCGGGTCGATTCCTTCACCGAAGCCGCTGCGTATCCTTGGGCCTGCATATGTTCAACAAACACCTGAACGGTTGCCGAAAGTGAGCCCTGCGGCGCTAGGTGGCACGGGTTCCCAAATGTCTGATTCATCATCATCTCCAGTCGCACCACAAAGCGTGGCAGGAGATCAAACTATGCCGAGCGAAAGTCGTCAACGACCCCCGCAGCAAGGGTGCCGCCAACATTACTCGGAATATTCCTGGACACGGGATAGTG
>Ga0316230_1004092_pt1 | contig 10866 bp, 9 predicted proteins | sample TBH18025metaG_FD_206004 | JGI IMG/M metagenome (GOLD analysis project Ga0316230, IMG submission 206004) | Freshwater microbial communities from Trout Bog Lake, Wisconsin, USA - TBH18025 | ecosystem: Environmental > Aquatic > Freshwater > Lake > Hypolimnion/Profundal zone | place: USA: Wisconsin...
GCCCGGCTCGCTACGCCGCCAAACTATATCCATCCCTGGCTACGGTCAGGCCCGCCGAGCCGGGCCTTCCCTCCGCCAGGGATGGACAACCAGCGTCAGCTGTATCAACATCAACATATCCAGACCGACTCAAAAGGTGACTCGAAAAGGTGGATCCGCTCACATCTGGACCGACGACCGGAATGCCGCGCTGGACACGCTGAAGCTGGGCCAGTTTCTCTTCGCGCCTTGAGCCTGAGCGTGCGTTGCCCGATGCCGTCCAGCGGCCGCCAGGTCTGCTGACGTTCAGATGCGCCTCCGCCACCACCCCACCAACTGCGCCCACGCCCGGCCGCGGTGACTGAGTTCGTTCTTGGCGGCTTCGGGCATCTCGGCAAATGTCTGGGACCAGCCGGTCGGCACGAACAGGGGATCGTAGCCAAAACCTGCTCCCCCCGCCGGCTCCTCGCGGAGGCGACCTTCGCACAGGCCTTCAAACACCTGCTCATAGCCGGCTGCGCCGAGCAGGAAGAGCACACAGACAAAGTGCGCCCCGCGCCGCTCCGGCGGTACGCCTCGCATCGTCTGCACGAGCTTGCGGAGATTGGCCGCCCCGTCGCCCTGCGGACCGGCATAGTACGCGGACTCCACGCCCGGTCCGCCTTCCAGCGCATCTACGCACAGTCCGCTGTCATCAGCCAGAATCCAGGATCCGGCGGGCAGCTTGGCCTGCAGCGCCTGCGCTTTTTTCCGGGCATTGCCCGTGAAGGTTCCGGTATCTTCGACGACTGCGGGCATCCCCCCCGCGTCCCGGGCAGAGACGATTTGCAGCGGCAGCCCCGCCTGCGCGGCCAAGGCGGCGAATTCCTCCGCCTTGTGCGCGTTACCCGAGGCTAAATGTAGTCTCATCGATGAACATCTGCGCCGGGTAGCTTACCCGGCCGCGGGTCAGGATATCCTCGCCGAAAACCTCATGCCGTACCTCCGCCAGCCGGACCGCGTTCGCCAGTTTCTCCGAGCGCAACCCGCTCAGCACGGGCTTCGCCCGGTCGTCCGCCAGCAGCAGCGGTGCCCGGTACACAAAGAGGTAGTCCAGCTGCCGGTCCTGCAGGATCTGACTCACGAGCTGCGCGCCGCCTTCGAAATAGACCCCGGTGATTTTCTCCTCCGCGCAGCGCTTGCGGAATTCCATCATCGGCACGCGCTGGGTCGCCGAGGGCAGCGTCCACACCTGCACGCCCAGCTCCTTAAGTTTCCGCACATAACCCATGCCGCCGTGCGGCGTGGTCACCACGATCGTGCGTTCATGGAATTCGTCCGTGTAGACCGCCGGCATCGCCCGGTCCGCCACACTGCGCAGGAGTCCGTCGAAGACGAAGCGGAGCGGACACCACTCCTTCTCACCCGCCATGCGTGCGGTGAGCCGGGGGTTGTCGGTCATCACCGTGCCCGCCCCGACGGCGATGGAGGGAAAGAGCCGTCGCCAGCGCATCACATCGGCGCGGGCCGGCTCGCCGGTAATCCACCGCGAGTCCCCGGATCGGCAGGCGATGCGCCCATCCAGGGTCACCGCCGACTTGGCCGCGACCAAGGGCGTGCCCCGCACGATCCAGTGGTTGAAAATCAAATTGAGGTCCGTGCATTCCTGGCCGAGCACTCCGGTCACCACCTCGACGCCCGCGGCGCGCAGCATTTCAAATCCGCGCCCGGCATGCTCTGGGTTGGGATCCGTCGCACCCGCCACCACATGCTTGATCCCGGCCGCGATGATCGCGTCCGTACAGGCCCCGGTGCGGCCCGGCGTGCAGCAGGGCTCCATGGTAACGTAGAGGGTTGCGCCCGGCCGCGGCTTGTGACCCAGCGCCAGCAGGGCCAGACGTTCGGCATGCGGGCCGCCGTCCTGGGCATGGGAGCCCTCGGCCATCACGCGGCCGTCCTCCACGATCAGGGCGCCCACCATCGGATTGGGGTGCGTCGCGCCCCAGCCTTGCCGTGCCACCTCGAGAGCCCGGCGCATGAAGGTTTGATGGTCAGCCTCTGACATAGGGGTTGTGCTGTTTTTCCTCGCCCACAGTCGTAGCACGTCCGTGCCCGGGGTAAACGACGGTTTCATCCGGCAGCGGGTAAATCTGCCGGCGGATCGAGTCCGCCAGCACATCCATGCTGCCGCCGGGAAAATCCGTCCGCCCCACGCTGCCGGCAAACAGGGCGTCGCCCACGAAGGCCGCGTGGCCGGCGGCCTGGTAAAACAGCACGTTGCCCGGGCAGTGCCCCGGGACATGGCGCACTTCCGTCGTCACACCCAGGGTTGTGAAGGTGTCGCCCTGCTTGATCCAGATGTCGGGGAAGACCGGCTCGAGCGTGATCGCCGAATCCAGGAACACGCTCATCACCTCGGGCGTTTCATACAGCACGCAGTCGTCCGCGTGGGCCCGCACTTTCGCCTGCGTGGCCCGGACCACTTCCGCGGCCCCCTGCATGTGGTCCCAATGCCCGTGCGTCAGCCAGAGCTCGACCAGCCGGCATTTTTCCTTGGTCAGGATCCGGCCCACCTTCGCCCAGACGTCACCCGGGGCGTCGATCAACACCGCTTCCCCCCGCTCCGGCGCAGTCAGCAGGTACGCATTGGTCTGGATCGGGCCGGCCGGCAAGACGTGCAGGTTCATTCGCCCGCCACTGCATGCGCTTTTCCCCGTCGCGCAACCGTGAAAAATCCCTTTCCCTTTTCCCGCCCGCCCGCTAGCTCATTGCCCCTTATGCCGTCGCTCAAGTTCGCCGTCCTCGCCGGAGACTACATCGGGCCCGAAGTCATGTCCGAGGCGCTCCGCGTGCTGGCCGCCGTCGCCCGCCAGGAAAATTTGGCGCTGGAGCACACCGCGGCGGACGTGGGCGGCGCCGCCATTGACCGGCACGGCAGCGCGCTGCCCGAGACCACGATCGCCACCTGTGCCGCCGCCGATGCTATCCTCTTCGGCTCCGTCGGCGGTCCGAAATGGGAAAAACTCCCGCCCGCCCAGCAGCCCGAGCGTGCCGCGCTGCTCCCGCTGCGCAAGCACTTCACGCTCTTCGCCAACATCCGGCCCGGCCTGCTCTACCGCGAACTCACGGACGCCTCGCCCCTCAAGACCGCGCGGATTCCCGACGGCATCGACATTGTCTGCATTCGTGAGCTCACCGGCGGTGTCTATTTCGGCCAGCCCAAGGCCACCACCGCGCTGCCCGACGGCGACATCCAGGCCGTTGACACCATGGTCTACCGGAAAAGCGAGATCGAGCGCATCACCGCCACCGCCATCACCGCGGCCCGCGCCCGCAAGGGAAAGCTTTGCTCCATTGACAAGGCCAACGTGCTCGAGACCTCCGTCCTCTGGCGCAAGACCGTCACCGCCTACGTCGCCCAGCACGCCCCCGAGCTCGTCCTCAGCCACATGTACGTGGACAACGCCGCGATGCAGCTGGCGCGCGATCCCAACCAGTTCGACGTCTTCGTGACCGAGAACATGTTCGGCGACATCCTCTCCGACGAGATGGCCGTCATCTGCGGCTCCCTCGGCATGCTCTCCTCCGCCTCTTTGGGTGCCGCCAAGAACCGCCACGGCCTGCCATTCGGCCTCTACGAGCCCGCCGGCGGCACCGCGCCCGACATAGCCGGCAAGGACCTGGCCAATCCCTGTGCGCAAATCCTCTCCGCCGCACTCATGCTGCGCTACAGCTTCGGCCTGGAAAAGCCCGCCGCGCGCATCGAGGCCGCGGTAAAACAGGCCGTGGTCTCCGGCACCCGGACCGCCGACATCGCGTTCGGCGCCAAAGCCGTCGGCACCCGCGCCATGGCCGATGCCGTGATCGCGAACCTCTGAACCATCCTCTTCATGACCTCCGCCGAGATCCGCCAGTCGTTCCTCGATTTCTTTGCCGCGCACGGCCACACGATCGTGCCCTCGGCCCCGCTCCTGCCGACGGCGCCCAACCTGCTTTTCACCAACGCCGGCATGAACCAGTTCGTGCCCTATTTCCTCGGCGACCAGGCCGCCCCGTGGAGGCGCGTCGCCGACACCCAGAAATGCATCCGCGCCGGCGGCAAGCACAACGACCTCGAGGACGTCGGCTACGACACCTACCACCACACGCTGTTCGAGATGCTCGGCAACTGGTCGTTCGGCGACTACTTCAAGCGCGACTCGCTCACCTGGGGCTGGGAACTGCTCACCAAGGTCTGGGGCATCCCGCCCAAGCGCCTCTTCGCCACCGTCTACTCGCCCGACAAGGCCAAGGGCGACCCGTCCGAGTTCGACCAGGAAGCCTATGACATCTGGGCCAAGATCTTCACCGACGCCGGCCTCGAACCCAAGGTCCATATCGTCAACGGCAACAAGAAGGACAATTTCTGGATGATGGGCGACACCGGCCCGTGCGGCCCGTGCTCCGAGATCCATTTCAATCTCCTGCCGGACAACGACGAAGCCGCCGGCCGCGCACTCGTGAACTCAAGTTCACCGCGCTGCATCGAGATCTGGAACCACGTCTTCATCCAGTTCAATGCCAACGCCGACGGCACCTTCTCCCCGCTCGCCGCCAAGCACGTCGACACCGGCATGGGGTTCGAGCGTGTGGCGGGCATTTACGCCAGCACGGACGGATTCAAGGATTTCACCAAGGATCCGTCCAACTACGCCGCCGACGTTTTCGCGCCGTTGTTCCGGAAAATCGCCGAGCTCTCCGGCAAGACCTACACCGCCACGGTCCCCACCAGGCGCGAAGGCCTGAGCGGACAGGAGCAGACGGATATCGCCTTCCGCGTCCTTGCCGATCACGCCCGCACCATCTCCTGCGCCATCGCTGACAACATCCTTCCGGGCAACGAAGGCCGCAACTACGTCATCCGCCGCATTCTTCGCCGCGGTATTCTCTACGGAAAGAAGCTCGGTCTGCAGACGGGATTCTTCGAGCAACTTGTGGCACCGGTTATCGAATCACTTGGTCCGGTCTTTCCTGAGCTTAAGGAGCGTCAGGATACCATCCGCCGCGTCATCCGGAGCGAGGAAGAATCATTCGGACGTACGCTTGATCGTGGACTGATACTTTTTGAAGCCGCTGTCGCTCCTAGTCGGGTTACAGGCCCGGTAAAAATCGTTTATGGAGCCACTGCATTTGAACTCTACGATACTTATGGTTTTCCGCTGGACATGACCCAATTGTTAGCGGCCGAAAGAGGTCTTGCGGTCGAGACAAAGGAATTTGAGGGACTGATGGAGCGTCAGCGTGAGCGTGCACGTGCCGCCCAAAAAAAGGAAGTCATCGTCGCCGCGACCGAAGGCGGCGCGGTCACCGACCAGAAGCCCACCAAGTTTGTCGGCTACACCCTGTCTGGCACGGCTGGTGTTCACGCGAAGCTGATCGACATCGTCAAGACCGAGAAAGCCGCCTTCCTCGTCTTCGATCAGACTCCCTTCTACGCTGAACTGGGCGGCCAGGCCGGCGACTCGGGCACCGCCCTCGTGGACGGCCAGCTCGTCCACATCGTGGACTGCGTGAAGGACAAGTCGGGCCGGCACCTCCACAAGGCAGCCGAGGGTTCTCCTTCCCTCGCCATCGGCGGAAAAGCGGAGCTGTCCGTCGATTCGGTCCGCCGCCGCGCCATCAGCCGCCACCATTCCGCCGCCCACCTGATTCACTGGGCGCTGCGCAAGACCCTGGGCACCCACATCCGCCAGGCCGGCACCTCCAAGACCGCCGACCGCATGCGCTTCGATTTTTCCCACTTCGAGGCTGTCACGCACGCCCAGCTGCTCGAGGTCGAAAGACTGGTGAACGAGAAGATCATCGATAACGCCGGGGTGCAGATCTACGAAACCGAGTTCGACAAGAAGCCCGCCGACACTCTCGCCTTCTTCGGCGACAAATACGGCAGGATCGTGCGCGTCGTCGACATTGGCGGCTACTCCAAGGAGCTCTGCGGCGGCACCCACGTCGCCACCACCGGCGAAATCGGCCTCATCAAGCTCACCGCCGAGATGGCCATCGCCGCTGGTGTCCGCCGCGTCGAGGCCGTCGCTGGCCAGGCCGCCTATGACTTCGTCGCGCACCGCGAAGCTGCTCTCGCCGCCGTCAGCGCCCACCTTTCCGCCGGTCCGCTCGATGTTGCCAAAAAGCTCGAATCGCTCCTCACGCATCAGAAGGAACTCGAGAAGAAGCTGAAGGCCTTCGAGTCCAAGGCCTCCGCCGGCCTCGCCGACGAACTTGCCGCCGGCGCAGTGTCCAAGGACGGCCTGAAATGGGTCTCCGCCGTGGTGACCGCCGACACGCCCGATGCCCTCCGCTCCCTCGGCAGCCAGGTCCTCCATAAGCTCGGCGAGGGGGCCGTGCAACTCGGCACCGTGTTCGACGGCAAGGTCAGCCTCGTGGCCTATTGCTCGCCCGGTGCGATCAAGGCCGGCCACCAGGCCGGCAAGCTCATCGGCGGCCTCACCGCCAAACTCGGCGGCAAGGGCGGCGGCAAGCCCGACTTCGCCATGGGCGGTGGCGGCGACGTCACTAAGCTGGCCGAGGCCTTGAAGCTGTAAGCCGGCTGATCGCCAGCAACTCTGTCCTGGCTCCGCCGGCCTGCGGCGGCGTCCTGTGCGTGAGTCACTCTCGGGTGCCATATGGCATCATGAGTTACGCCATTTGGCAGATAGTGCTTGCGGGAGCGAATGGGAGCGTTACGGTGGCAGCCATGAAAGCCCGCAAGCCCAAGATCGCGACCTACGATCAAATCCAGGATAACCACGCCACGGCACAGCGGGTCGAGGAAGGCCTGCCCGTCATGGAGGTCGTGCAGTTCGCGAAGGAAGCCGGCTTCACCAACGAGGAGCTGGCGCGGCTCATCCATATCCCTTCCCGCACCTATGCCCGGCGCATTGCTGGAAAGTCCCGGCTCAAGGTGGCCGAGGGCGAGCGGGCCACCCGGCTGATGCGCCTCTTTGATCGCGCCAAGGAGGTCTTTGGCAGCGATGAGAACACCCGCGGCTGGTTCAATGCGAAGATCCTGGCGCTGGGCTGGAAAACCCCGCTGGAGTACGCTCAGACCGAGCCCGGCGCCCGCGAGGTCGAGAATATCATCGGGCGCATCGAGCACGGCGTGGTTTCGTGAGCACGCAACCGGTCTGGCGGCTCTGTGCGGCCAAGTACGGGGCCTCCGCCTATTCCGGCGAGGGGGCTGAACTCTACGGCGGACGGTGGTCCCCGCCCGGCATTCGGCTCGCCTATGGGGCGGAATCCCGTGCCCTGGCCGTCGTGGAAGTGCTGGTCAATGCGGATGAACCGGATCGGTTGTTCTCCGTGAAATGGGTGCTCGTCCCCGCGGAAATTCCCGCCGAGCTGATCGAAAAGCCATCCCGGTTTCCCGACAGCTGGCGGCAGTATCCGCATCCTCCGGCGACGCAGGCCTTCGGCGGGGCCTGGGCCAGGACGGCGCGCAGCCCGGTCCTGAGGGTACCCAGTGCGGTCGTGCCGGGTGAATTCAACTACCTGCTCAATCCGGGGCATCCGCTCTTTCCCCGAATCACGATCGGCAGGCCAGAGCCCTTCGCCTTCGATCCCCGGCTCAAGGCCTAGGAAGGTCACAACGACTGGGCCATGTCCGGCTCCCGCAGCCGTGGATTGCCTACCTCCTTGCCCTTGCCGTCCTTCGTCACTGCCGCCATCTTTTGGGCTGATGCCCCCGGTCGCAGCCGAACTTTCCTCGCTTGTCACCATCCTCGCGTTCAACGCGGGCAACCAGCTGGCCGTGCGCCGGCAGGGCAACCGGTTCGACCTCGCCTTTACGGATGACACGCTCGCGGCCGCCACCGCGCGGCTGGAGGCCGCCTTTGCCGAGCATCTTGCGCCCGCCGAATATTTTTCGACGCCGGATGACGGCCGGACCTGCACGGTCTACTTCGCCCAGGTCAACGGTGCTCCCGCCGATCCGGCCGTGGAGTTCCACGCCCTCGACGCCCTCGACGCCCGCGCGGCCGACCTCCTGCCGGCCCTCGCCGCACTCCTCGGCCGGCTTGATCCCTATCTCGTCGAGATCCCCTACCTGCACCTCGGGGAAAACGATTTCATCTACAAGTTCCGTCCCGCCCAGGAGCGCAACACGGCGATTTACGCCCAGGACACCATCGCCGGCGCACTCTATCAGTCGCAGCTTTGCTCCGCGATCAAGGCCATCGCCCGCCAGCATGAGCGCTCGGCCGCGGCGCCGGTCATCCTCGACTTCGGCGCGGTCCGCTACGTGATCCCAAGCCATTTCGGCTTCTGCCTCGGCGTGAAGAACGCCATCGAGCGGGCCTACGAGACCCTCGCGGAAAATCCCGGCCGCCGCGTCTTCATGCTCTCGGAGCTGATCCACAATCCCTTCGTCAACGAGGATCTGCTTCGGCGCGGGCTGCGCTACCTGCAGACCGACAAGGGCGAAGCCTACGCCACCGACGGCCGCCAGGCCTCCGCCGCGCCGGGTGTCCCCCTGCTCTGGGATACGCTCACGCCCGAGGATATCGTGATCATCCCGGCCTTCGGCGCCACGGACGACGACAAGCGCCGCCTCGTGCGCAAGGGCATTGCCGTCTGCCACTACGACGCGACCTGCATGCTGGTCGAAAAGGTCTGGAAGGCGGCGCGGGCCTACGGTCGCGAGGGCTACACCGTCATCATCCACGGCAAACGGGAGCACGAGGAGACCAAGGCGACATTCTCCAACACGCGCCGCTACGCGCATGCGGTCATTGTCCGCAATCTGGAGGAAGCCCGGCAACTCGGTGAAATCATCTCCAGCGACGACCCGACGGTGCGCCGCACGTTCTACGAACTTTTCTCCGGCCGCCATACCCCGGGATTCGACGTGGACCGGCACCTCGCGCGGGTGGCGGTGGTGAACCAAACCACCCTGCTCATGAACGAGACCCTTGGCATCCTTGAGCATCTGCGGGACGTCTATCGCGCCAAGTTCGGCGACGATACCTGCGTCGGCGGCAGCGGCCGGCGGGATACGCTCTGCTATGCCACCCAGGTAAACCAGGATGCGCTCAGCCGCGCCCTGGGCGAGCCGTTGGACGCCGCGCTCGTCATCGGAGGCAAGAACTCCTCCAACACCTACCAACTCTACCGGCTGTGCGAGCTGCAGGTGGGCGCCCAGGCCTTTTTCATCCAGTCCGAGGCCAGCATCCACTCCCGGGAGGCGGTGGACCACTATGTCTACGCGGGCGGAGGTGGCGGCCACATCGAGTCGCGCCCGCTCTGGCGCGATGACCGCCGGCCCAAGCGCGTGCTGATCACCGGCGGAGCCAGTTGCCCGGATGGGATCATCCAGCAGGTCATTACCCGGATCAACGGGTTCTTTCCGCCGGAAGCCCTGCGGAGCGTGGCGGACGTGCTGCGCGATCTCGCTTCATGAGGCGAAGCCGCGCCGGCCGCGGACACAAAAAAGGCCGGAGGTCATCCGGCCTCGAACCGCCGCAGGGCGGGCGTCAGAAACGGAAATTCATGCCCAGCCGGAAGCCCGACAAGGTGGACATGTCAACTTTCGTGGCGTAGCTGGCATCCGGGGTCGTGATGTTTTGGTCGTAGCTGCCGTTGCTCTGGTACACCGCACCGGCATAGGCCCCGGCCCGGTCCGTGAAATAATACTCCAGCGTCGCGTCCGCGTAGTAGCCGGGCAGCAGTTTCTCGGTCGTGTCCTCGACGGTTGAGATGATGCCGTCACCCACCGCCGGTGTGTAAATCTGGTCCACACTGTAGGTCGATCCGGCGAACACCAGGGCCGCCCCGGCGCTGAGCGTGGCCTTCAGTTTCTCCGTGATGTCATACTGCAGCGAGGGACCCGCGCGGAGGGTGAAATAGCCACCCTTGACGCGCCAGTGATCCGACACCAGGCCGCTGGTCACCGTCGTGGTCCGGGCCAAGGGATGGTTGCCCAGCAGTGTCGTGTTATCGACGCTCGAATTGGTGGTCGTGCCATCGCTGTTCGTGATGGCGACCGTGGACGAAGAAGGGCCCGCGTACGGCGCCATGGGCGCGTTCTGACCGTTGAGCGAATAATAGTCGGTGATCGTGGTGATCGTGGAGGCGAGATTCTCCGTCCGGTTGGTGTTGATTTCGTTGAGGCTGAGCCCGGCGAAAAGCTTCCAGGAGATCTTCTTGGTCAGATTACCCATGTCGCGGGAGACGACGACCTCTACGCCCTCGTTCTGGTCCAGCTTTTCCTGCCGCAGGCCGGGATCGGCAATGTTCCCGGTGTAGGAGTGAAACGCTAGGTTGCCATCCGACTGCACCTGTCCGGCGTAGTTGTAGCTCCAGGAATTGGTGTACCCATCCGGACTGATCGGCGAGGAATTGCCATCCACATCAATGATGGTCCGGGTGTCCCCGGCGACGATGCCATCGCTGTAGGTCCGGAGGAGATTCGGCGTGGTGATGTCGTTGTAGGGCTGCGCAGAGATGATCGAGCCATGGCCCGTAAACGAGGCCTTGGCGCCCGAGATGCCACGGATACCCAGGTTCAGCGTGAATTTTGGGGTATAGATGTACTCATCGAGGCCGAAATCCGTGATGATTTCCTCCTGTTGCGGCGGGCCATCCTGGGCACGGAGCACGGCAAACCCGGCAGTGAGGAGGAAGGCGCCGAACGCCAGGCGGAGGTATTTCATGAAAGGGTGATGAGCGATGGCTCTTGGACGGACAAATCGTGGAAAAGTTTCAAAAAGCTTCAAGGGCGCCTCCGGTCAGGTCAATCACGCGATTGGCCACCGGCCAAGCCGGCCCCGGCAGCCGGATGTGAGCGGATCCACCTTTTCGAGTCACCTTTTGAGTCGGTCTGGATATGTTGATGTTGATACAGCTGACGCTGGTTGTCCATCCCTGGCGGAGGGA
>Ga0316230_1004095_pt1 | contig 10864 bp, 8 predicted proteins | sample TBH18025metaG_FD_206004 | JGI IMG/M metagenome (GOLD analysis project Ga0316230, IMG submission 206004) | Freshwater microbial communities from Trout Bog Lake, Wisconsin, USA - TBH18025 | ecosystem: Environmental > Aquatic > Freshwater > Lake > Hypolimnion/Profundal zone | place: USA: Wisconsin...
CCGGCCCAGGTCGTGCAGCAGGCCCGCCGAGTAGCAGGCCTCGGCCTCCTTGGCCCCGCTCCCGAAGCGCTGGGCCAGGAAGCGGGCCGCGGTGGCCACTTCCTGGGAATGGCGCCAGAGGAAGGCCAGATCCAGGCCCGAGGGCATCACCGACTCGGCGCTCCCCGAGATGCCGTGGCGCAGCACCGCGGCCTTGAGCAGGTCCAGGCTCAGGTACTCCGTGGCCCGGGTGAGGTCCGTGAGCTTCTCCTCCTTGGCCAGGTAGGGCGAGTTCACCAGCTTGAGGACCTTGGACGCCAGGCCCATGTCCTGCCGGATGATCGCGGCCACCTCGTCGAAGGAGGCGTTCTCGCGCTGGAGTTGCGCCTCCATGGCGTCGTGCCAGCAGGGCAGGCTGGGCAGGCGCTCCAGCCCGGCCACCCAGCGCCTGGCCTGGACCGCCTCCGGCGGCCTCTGGTCCTGGTCCAGGGCGTCCAGCATGGCCTGGAGGGCCCCCGGGGTGACGGGCTTGGCCAGGAACTGGTGGAAGGCGCCCTCGCTGGCCAGGATCCGGTCCCGGCCCGCATGCCCGGAAAGCAGGATCCGGGCGGTGCCCGGGGCGATCCTGCGCGCTTCCCGCAGCACCGTGGCCCCGTCCATGGCCGGCATCTGCATGTCGGTGACCAGGACGTCGTAGGCGATCCCGCCCAGGCAGCGCAGCGCCTCCTGGCCGGAGTCGGCCGTCGTGACCTCCCACTCCGGCCGCGCCACCCGCAGGGACCGCCTGAAGCTGTCCAGCAGTCTGACCTCATCGTCCACCAGCAGGATCCTCATGCGACCTCCGTCCAGGGTGAGCCTTTCCGGGGCGCGGGCGCCCGCAGCGGGATCCGGACCACGAAGGTGGTGCCCTCCCCGGGCCGGGTCTCGAAGGTGATCCCCCCGCCGTGCTGCACGACCACGGTCTGGTAGCACACCATCAGCCCCTGGCCCGTGCCGACGCCGACCTCCTTGGTGGTGAAGAAGGGGTCGAACACCTTGGCCTGGTGCTCGGGGGCGATGCCGGTGCCGGTGTCCCGGACCCGGATGACCACGCCTTCGGCATCCGGGGCCGTGCTGACGTGGATCTCCCCCTTGGCGCCCTCGCCCCTGGGCTTGCCCCCGATGGCCTGGGCGGCGTTGACGATGAGGTTCAGGAAGACCTGGTTCAGCTCGGCGGGGAAGCCCTGGATCATCGGCAGGCCGGGGGCGAGGTCCAGGGTGACGTCGGCCACGTACTTCCACTCGTTTCTCGAGACGGTGACGGCGGACTCCAGGCAGGCGTTGAGGTTCACGGGCATCGGGTCGGGGCTGCCCGGATGGCTGAACTCCTTCATGGCGCGCACGAGCCTGACCACCTGGTCGATGCCCGCGGTGGAATCGGCGATCACCTTCGAGGTCTCGGCCATGACCCAGTCCAGCTCCTGGGGACGGGCCGCGGCGGCGGCGCCGAGGGCCTCGGCCACCGTCCCATAGGTCTCCTTCAGGAAGGCCATGTTCAGGCTCAGATACTGGAGCGGGGTGTTGATCTCGTGGGCGATGCCAGCGGCCAGGCGTCCCACGGACTCGAGTTTGCTCTGCTGGTAGGTCAGCATCTGCGCCCGGGCCCGGTTCTCCTCGGCGCGCCAGCGGCGCCGCTCGATCCCGGCGGCGGCGGCCAGGATGCCCACCACGGTCATGTCCTCGGCGGACCAGACGCCGCGGGGAGCCTGGAAAGCCGCCACCGCGCACAGCACCTGCTGTTCGACGCCGACGGCCTGGATCAGCGCGGAGGCCGCCGGCCTGTCCCCCGCCGCCGGCACCTCGATGAAGACGGCGCGGTCCAGGGGCAGGGTCTGCGCATCGAGGCCGGCGATGGCGTCGGGCAGCTGCGCCTTGCCGTCGGGGTTCGCGCAGACCAGCCGGAAGCCGGGGCCTTCCCGCTCCAGGAAGAGCACGTCGTCGGCGGCGGTCAGGTCCCGGATGAGCGCGACCAGGGCGAGGATGTTGCCCCCCATGTCCGGGCCCAGACGGACCAGGCCCTGGGTGATCCGGGACAGGTGGTCCTCCGTGCGCTCCCGGGTGACGACTTCGTCCCGGAGGCCCCGGTTGGCGGCGGACAGTTCCTGCGTCCGGGAGGCCACCCGCCGCTCCAGCTCCTGCCGGGCCTCCTCGATCTCGGAATAGGCCTGCTCGCGTTCCAGGGCGGCGCCCACGGCCTGCGCCGAGAGGCGCAGGATGTCCAGTTCGGCCTGGGACCAGGCGCGCTCGAAGCCGCACTCGTCGAAGCCGATCACGCCCAGCAGGCGTCCCTGGACGAAGATGGGCACCGCGAGCAGGGACCGGGTGCCCTCGAGGCCCAGGAACGCCCGCTCCGCCTCGGGAAAGCCGCTGACCGGGCCGGACAGGACCTGGCCCTGCCGGAAGGCTTCCAGCCAGGGGCCGATACCCATGGCCTCGAGGGCGGTGGCGTGGAAGGTCAGCGCCGAGACCTTGGGCGGGATGCCGGGGGCGCACCACTCGTGGCAGCGGGCCTCGTAGTCGTCCTCCGCCTCGGGCATGGGGAGCAGGCCCCTGATGATGAACGCGCGGCTGGCGCCGGCGCCTTCGCCCAGGGTGTCCAGGAAGCCGGTGAAGGCGTGGTCCAGGTCGGAGGCGTCCAGCAGCTCGACCAGGGCGCGGCAGACCGCGTCCAGGAGGTGGTCCTTGGCCTTGAGGTCGGCCTCCATGTCCTTGCTCGCGTTGATGTCGATGATCGTGCCGATGATGCGGTCGGGCGTGCCTTCGGCGTTGCGCCGGGCCGCCATGCCCCGGGCCAGGACCCATTTCCAGCGGCCGTCCTTGCAGCGCAGCCGGTATTCGCAGCGGTACTTGGCCGTCTGGCCCTGCACGTAGGCCCGCATCACCTGGTCCACCGTCTCCCGGTCCTCGGGGTGGATGCGGGTGAGCCACTCCTGCCGGTCGGAGGAGAGCTCCGCCTCGGCGTAGCCGAGGATGCCCTTCCAGCGGGGCGAGAAGTGGGTGGTCCCATGGACCAGATCCCAGTCCCAGACGCCGTCCCCGGCGGCGTCGAGGGCCTCCTTCCAGCGCTCCTCGGCGGTGCGCAGCTCGACCTGCGCCGTGACCCGTTCGGTGATGTCGATGAAGGTCACCGCGGCTCCGATGAGCACGCCGTCCCGGAACTGGGGAAAGGCCCAGTATTCCGCGGGGAAGCAGGTGCCGTCGGCGCGCCAGAGCACCTCGTCGTCCACGTGGGTGCCGACGCCGCCCCGGATCGCCTGGAAGATGCGGCAGTCGTTGACGTCGAAGGGGGCGCCGCCGGCGTGGGAGTGGTGGATGAGGTCGTGCATGTTCAGCCCCAGGATCTCCTCGGGACGCGTGTAGCCCGTCATCCGCAGGCAGGCCGGATTGCAGAAGGTGCACAGGCCCTCGAGGTCGATGCCGTAGATGGCCTCGCCCATGGATTCCAGAAGGAGCTGCAGCTGCTCCAGGCGCGCGTCGGCGACGCCCGTGGCCAGGCGCTCGGCCTTGGCGAGGGTCCTGAGCAGCAGGAAGATCAGGGCCGTGCCCAGGAGCCCGGCGACCAGGACCAGCCGGTGGCCTCCGCCCCTGAGCATGGCCGTGTACTGGGGGCCGGGCGTGGTGCGGAGGGTCCAGGTCCGGCCGGAGATCGCCAGGCGGTCCTCGCTCACCGGGAAGGGGCGGGCCCCCGTCCGGATCCGGCCGCACAGCAGGTTGTCACCATGGTCCGCGGGGCCGTCGAACAGCTGCACCTCCACGCCCGGCGCGGAGCTCCCCACGATGCCGTCCAGGAGGTTCTGCATCCGGAAGGCCATGTAGGTCCAGCCCAGGAAGGCCGCCCGCCGCTGGGCCCCCGTGCCGATGGGGGCACCCCGGCGGTAGACGGGGGCGTAGAGCAGGGTGCCCATCTGCACCTGCGTGGCGGTCTCCTGGTAGAGCTTGACCCGGCCGGTCAGGGCGGGCTCCCCGGTGTCCCGGGCGCGGGCCATGGCGGCCCGGCGGGTGGCCTCCGCATACATGTCGTGGGAGAAGGCCCGCTGGTTCCGGGCATCCATGGGTTCCAGGTAGATGATGGCACTCACCCCCCCTTCCGGGGGCAGGGGGCCGCCCGGGACCACCTGGTAGTCCTTGAAGCCTTCGGCGCGCAGCCGGCGCACATGGGCGTCCACCGCCGGGTCCGGGATCCACTCCGCGAAGCCCAGCCCCTGGATGCCCGGATCCAGGTGCTCCAGGTCCAGGGCCTTGGCATAGTCGTGCCATTGCGCGCGGGTGGGCCGGGGCGGATGCTGGGCGGCGAATTCCGCAGCGCCCCGGAGCGACTGCTCCTTGGCGGCCATCCGGCCCGTGACCAGTTCGCGCAGGAGGACCGTATCCGCCTGAAAACGATCGTGAATGCGTCGTTGTTCGGTGCGCCATGCCAGGAACCAGGTGGTCATGGTCATGATCGCGCAAATGACCATGCCAAACCATGGCAGCCAAGCTTTTGAAATCAGTTTATTGAGCGACATGATGCACCGTCATGGTGAGCAGGCTAGGTGATGCTATTTATATATTTTGTTCTACTGTTTTTAAACTAAGTAATTTGTATTAGCTTCTTTTGCAAGGTTAGGGCCTTGGTAAAATTATGACTTTGCACGATGAAAGAACAATACGCTCCAATGACTAGGGCATGGCGACCGGGTGGCCATGGATCCTCAATCGGCACCTACGCCATGGCACCTGGGGGGCCCTCCGTCCTTCGTCCTTCTTCGATTAGGGCCCTGGCCGCCGTCCTGACCAGGGCCCTGAGTCTGTTGGTCGGCACCGGCCCCCTGGGCCAGCTCATGGGGGGCCAGGAGGCCCTGGGGGCCTTCGCGCGGATGGAGCCTTCGGCACAAGGTCCTAAGCCGCAGGCCGTGGGGCCTTGAAGGCGAAGGCGAAGAATGCCGCCAACCCGAGACAGGCGAAGGCCGCCAGGTGGTTCCAGGCGACCTTCTCCCGCAGGAACACGCTGGCGAAGGCCACGAAGACGACCAGCGTGATGACTTCCTGGATGATCTTCAGCTGGAAACCGGAGAAGGTGCCGTAACCCAGCCGGTTGGCGGGCACCGCCAGGCAGTATTCCAGCAGCGCGATGGCCCAGGAGACCAGGACGACCTTCCAAAGCGGCCAGCTGTTCGGGCTCACGCTCTTTCAGAGCGTTTCGCCCGACTTCGTATGAACTGAGCCGGACCTCAGCCTGGATTTGATCCAACGCACGGCTGTTGCGCCGGCCCAGGGGCAGCGCCCGCAGCGGAGGCCGTAGGCCGAAGCGGAGGGTGCTGCCCCTGGGCCGGCGGCCGGTCTCGGGGGCTGCGGATTTGGCCTTCCCCTGCCGGGCGGACGGAGCTACAAAGGGAGCCTCTAGGTCCAGAACGGTCAATGGTTTCGCTGGCCAACACACCGTCCTGGCTTGCCCGAGGCTCGCCATGGATTTTCGTCCTTCCGGCGGCAGATGCAAGGAGGAATCGCAGGATTCCGCGTGCCCATTTTGCGGACGGCCGGCACACCGGAAGGCCCTCCGGATCGTGAAGTCACAGGTGGTGCTGGACTACGACGGAAAGCCGGTCCGGAGCGAGGGCCTCCTGCGGGTCCGCCGGCAGTGCCGGCCCTGCCGCCGATCCTGGACGATCTACGAGCCGGGAGGGTATCCGCACCTGACCTTCACCCTCGCCGTGGCCGTTGCCGCCACCGCCGAACTGGCCATGAATCCGGGGGCAACCCGCGCTTCGGTGGCCCGGAGCTTTCTCTGCGACCGCCGCACCGTGGGGCGATGGGCGGCTCGTATCGCCGGGATTGCCGAGCCGGAGCAGCTTTCCCGCGCCTGCGCCCGGCTCGATCCCTCCGGGCTTCCCGCACCGCGCCTGTATTCCGGCCTGGGCCAATTGGCGTTGGCCGGGCTGCTGCTCCTGCTCCTCGATCACCTGGCCCGGCTGCTCCGAGACCGCGGCATCCCACTGGCGCCAGGGCCCGGCTTCGCCACCATCCTCCGCTGGCAATTCGACCGCTACCGGACCGTCTGCCACCTCACCCGGGCTTCCCCGCCGTTGCGCGTTGAGTTGTCCTCGGCCCTGGCGTAGACCGTCAGGCATGAAACCTTCCGAGGACCGATCCCTCGATATCGCCGCTTTCCGGCACTGCCTCATCGCCGCCGCCCTGGAGGCGGAGGGCGAGGGCGTTGCCGCCGCCCTGCGGGAGTCCGCCGCCGAGCCGCACCGGAATCCCGCCGGCCGGGAGGTGCGCGTCAGCATGGCCACCCTCTGGACCTGGCTGGCCGCCTACCGCCAGGGCGGCCTTCTGGCCCTGCGGCCGAAGACGAGGAAGGACAAAGGCCAGCTCCGCGGCTTTCCCGCCGCCGTCCTGGCTGCCGCCCTGCGGCTGCGCCAGGAGAACAGCCACCGCTCCACCCGGACCGTCATCGACATCCTGGTCCGCAAGCACATCGTGGCGCGCGGCCAGGTGGCCCGCTCCACCCTCGACCGCCACCTCGACCGGGCCGGCTTTTCCCGCAAACGCCAGGGCACCCTGGCCCAGGCCACCTTCCGGAGGATCCAGACCATGCGCCCATTTGAATTGCTGGTGGGGGACTTCCACCACGGCCCCTACGTCCGGGTCGGGCCCGACGATCAGGCCAAGCGGGCCCTGTTTGGTGGGTTCATCGACCATTTCAGCCGTTTCATCGTCGAGGGCCGCTATTACCTCACCGAGGACTTCGCCGCCCTGCGCTTCGGTTTCCGCCGTCTGCTCGCTGTGCACGGGCTGCCGGAGATCCTCTACCTCGACAACGGCTCGGCCTTCCACGGCAACCGCTTCCATGCCGCCTGCGATGCCCTGGGCCTGCGGCTGGTTCATTCCAAGCCCTACGTGGCCGAGGGCCGCGGCGTCATCGAGCGCTTCAACCGCACGCTCAAGGAAGGCTTCGAGAGCGAGGTCCGGGTCCGCGACACCCTGCCCACCCTGGACGAACTGAACGCCTGGTTCGATGCCTGGCTGGCGGAACGCTACCACCGGGACGTGCACTCCGAGACCGGCCAGGCCCCGGAGGAGCGGTTCGGGCGGGAGGCTGCTGGGCGGCCGGCCCCGGCCATGGAACTGGTGGAGGAGTTCCTGCGCCTGCGCGAGCCCCGGGTCGTGCATCGGAAGTGGTCCACCGTGGAGGTGGCGGGGCGGCGCTATGCCGTCAACGCCGCCCTGCGCGGGCGCACGGTCCAGGTGCTCTATGACCCTTCCGACCCGGCCTACGTGCTGATCGCCTACGACGGCCGGATCGTTGAACGGGCCGAACCGCAGAAGCCCGGAGTGGCGCCGCTGCTGCCTGAGCCATCTCCGGCCCCGGCAGGGGAGCGGACCGATTATCTGGCCCAGCTGCGCAGCGACTACGAGCGGCGGATGCGGACGGAGCTCTCCGGCCTGCGGCTCAGCCCGCCACCGGCGGCGGAACTGGACCTGCCGGGGCTGGTGGTCCTGCTGGAAAACTGCCGGGAGGCCCTGCTGTCCGATGCCGAGCGCAGCGAGGCGGCCCGCTTCTGGCGCAAGCTGCGCCCGCTGGAACCGGTCCAGGCCCGCGCCTTCCTCGACGGCGCCCGGCGCCGCCTCGGCCTCGGCCTGCACCTGGACGTCTACCTGCAGGCGCTGGAAACCCAACTGGTGCGCACCCGCTCCGCCATCAAAGCCAAAGGAGGCAAGCCGTGACCACACTGCAGCAGCATTTCGGGTTCAGCCGCCCGCCCTTTCCCAGGGTGGCCCCGGAGGAGGCGATCCTCCATCACAAGGGCCTGGACGAGGTCCTGGCCAAGCTGCACTTCGCCCTGGAGCGGGATACCATCGCCCTGCTGGTGGCCGAGAGCGGCTGTGGCAAGTCCACTGCCCTGTCCCTGTTCGCCAAAGCCCTGGACGCCTCCAGCCACCAGCTGGTCGCCCTCTCCCTTACCACCCTGGCGCCGTTCAGCCTGCTCGCCAACATCGCCACCGCCCTGGGCATCAAACCCCGGCGGTTCAAGGGCGACACCGCGGCGGCCCTGATCGGCCATCTGCGCAGCCTGCCGCGGAAAATCGTCCTGCTCATCGACGAGGCCCACCTGCTCCCGGATGATTCCCTGGAGGACCTGCGCCTGCTCAGCGCCGATGACTTCGACCGCCGCAGCCCGTTCGCCCTGGTGCTCTGCGGCCAGCCGTTGCTGCGGGACCGGCTCGCCGAGCCACGCCTCTGGGCCCTCAGCCAGCGCATTGGCGTCCGCATCCGCCTCCGGCCGCTCACCGAGGCCGAGGTCGGCCAGTTCCTGACCCAGCACCTCAAGGCCGCCGGCCTGCCCAAGGCGATATTCGAACCCCAGGCCATCTCGGCCATTTTCCAGAACACCAAGGGGACACCGCGGCTGATCCAGAACCTCGCCCTGGCCTCAGCGCTCACCGCCATGGCCGGTGGTTCCAAGGTGATCGACTCGACCGCGGTACAGCAGGCGGTGGTTGACCAGGAGGGACTGTGAACCACGCGAAGCCGGACCGGATGCCACTGCCGCCGCACTGGGGCCGACGCCAACCCGGCGCGGCGATCCGGCTGAAGGCTCTGACGGCCGAGGAAGCCTGGGTGGTGGCGGCGATTCTGCAGGATCTCCTGGATGCCATCTGGTGCTTCCATGGCCCGGCCATGGCGGATTACCAGGGCGCGCGCTTTCCGGATTGGGACCCTGACCCGGATGACTTGCATTGTCCCGTCCATCCTCAGCCCTGGAACGCCGACAACGATGCGTTCTGATCTGGCCGGGGCTGTCGCCCGGGGGAGGTCGTTAGGCGCCGCTCCGGTTGAACGTGAGCAGATCACTCCAGGAAAGCGTGGGCGCTAACAGTATACCCGGAAATGGCGCAGAAGGGATCACTGACCGCGGTGAAGGCCCCGGTCAGGTCGGTGGCGGCCATGATGACGGAATGGTTGACGGCCGCGAAGAGGGTCTCCGTGCGGGACCTGTTCAAGGGTGCAACCTCCTGGACCAGCTTTTCGTGCTCGCCCCAGGGACAGGGGCGCAACTGGAATGGGTGCCAAGCCATCACCCCCCTTCCTTTGCGAAGGGGCGGACCGCTCAAAAGCCAGGATCAACAGGGTCCCTCGATGGGGTAGGACTGCCGGTCTCCTGGCTATCATAGCCCAATCGCCGCAGGATGCTGATTTATTAATAGTAACCGTTCAGCCGGGTTCCAACGATCGCATCGGATTGCTTTCCTCCGCGGGGCGGAGGAAAGCGGAACTGCTTGAACCACGGACTTGGCGACTGGGTCAGGCCAATGCCGGCGGAGGAGCCCCATCCAGTTCAGCCTGGATGGCTTCGGTGAGCCAGCCGAGAAGGTCGATGCCACGCCTGCGAGTGGTTCCGGCCAGGGTGAGGATGCGCTCCGCGAACCTGGCACCGGCCTCGCTGTTGATGCCGAAGCTTCCTTTGCGCCAGAGGACGGCCTTGCGCAGCGCCGACTCCGCTTCGTTGTTGGTAGGGAAGGCCGCGTCCTCCTTGACGAAGGCCCCACTGCCGAAGGAGGTCCTTGGCGATGCCACGGGCCTTCTTCTGCACCGTAGGATCGTCCCGCAGGATCGTCAGGCGGCGATGGGTCTCTTTCTGGATTGGGGCCATCCTCCGGACCAGTTCGGCCCGGTCGATCTCACCTCGTTCGAAGGCATGCCACCAATGGAAGGTCTTGTCGCTCGCCAGCTTCAACATGGCACCCTGGGTCGCTGTTTCGCCGCTGCTTTCCAGCATGGCTTGGAAATGCCGTCGAAGGTGCGCATGGTCGATGTATTCGTTGATGAGGGTCTGCGAACGCCGATGCCGGGGGAGCGCCTGGTTCTCCACGACCAAGCGACAGGTCAGAAGCGGGAGTTGATCGCTGGTACCTTCGGCATGGCAGGGTTGGGCAGTCATCGTTGTCTACATGTTCGCCCTCATCGGTGCTGCGACGTTCCTGGACGGCGTGTCCAGGTCAGTTGGCATGGGCATTCTTACGATCCTGTTGATTGGGGTCTGCTGGTGGAAGGGCGAACCTCCGCGCTGGCGCCGGGGTAGGTAGCAAGGTCGTTGTAAGGTGAGGTTTCCTGAGAACCCAGCATCAATGCCCACCAGCCTATCGTCCCTGCCACAGCCGACCCGCCGTGAGGTCCGGCAATAAAAGGAGGATTATTCAATCAAATAAATGATTACACTTAATAATACTTCAACTGGCTTCGGCTCAAGGATACAGAATTGCCCCAAAAAAACGCTTCCCATCATTTAACTCTTACTACTAGTATCTGATTGGAACCGTAATCTGCGATCCTGGTCGTTAATTTATCTCTTTAACTGTAAGCAAGTTGCGGGTGGATGCATGGAATCATTGACTCCAGATGCCCTTGAGAATAAGAGGGGAGTATTTTTCAGAGATACTCTTCTACAGCCAGAAATTCTATCCATGTATCAAGTTGGGATGATTTTCAGAGAACCCACATTTTGCGATGCGACCTATAAATTTGGTGGTTTTGCAGCTCCTCATCGATATCTTATCATTTCTGAAAATGCAAAATGTCTTGATTCCTATTCTGAACATCCAGAATGGGGACTATGCATCTGGCAACGTGACAGTATCTTTAAGGTAATTGCTATCCAATCGACCGATTTTCATTCACAGATAACCCTCCTTGAAATACCCAAATCAAACATCATCGATTACCAAACAAAAACTCTATCTGATGGTGAGCTTAACTTGGCTGAGCAATCAGTGATTAGCTTCGAAAGAGCCGAACAGACACCGCCACGGTTAGAGCATATAACCGATGATTGGCTGGATCGTTTAACATGCCCAATTGGTATCA
>Ga0316230_1004107_pt1 | contig 10851 bp, 10 predicted proteins | sample TBH18025metaG_FD_206004 | JGI IMG/M metagenome (GOLD analysis project Ga0316230, IMG submission 206004) | Freshwater microbial communities from Trout Bog Lake, Wisconsin, USA - TBH18025 | ecosystem: Environmental > Aquatic > Freshwater > Lake > Hypolimnion/Profundal zone | place: USA: Wisconsin...
GCGGTCATGGGCGATACCTTGAATGGAGCGGGTTGCCGTGGCCCATGGGCCGGGATGGCCCAGGGGCAAGCCCGGCCAGTATAAACCAAGCGGTTCAAGGCGGTTGGGGCCGGGTTCGCCGGATCCAAGAAGCTCGCCCGGCTTGGGCCGGTAAGTTCAGCTATCTTGGATATGAGGCTTCCATGGATATGCCCTTTCCCAGCATCGAAGCGTCGCCGCTGACCAGTTCCATCCCTGAAGTCGCCTTCGTGCTGGAACTGGGGCGCACCATGCAGGCATTCGGCGTCAGCGCCTCGACCCTGGAGAACGCCCTGGGCCGGGTGGCCCAGCACCTGGGGCTGGAGGGCGCGGTGTTCGCCACGCCCACGGGTTTCCTCGCCTCGCTGCGCAAGGAGGGGCACCACAGCAAGACCTACCTCATGCGGGTGGATGCCGGCCGGTCCAGCCTGGAGAAGCTGGCCGAGGCCGAGTCCATGGTGGACCTGGTGCTGGCGGACCGGCTGGACGTCGAGGCGGCCCGGCAACGCCTGGCCGCCCTGACTTCCCGGCCTGCCCGGTTCGGCTTCTGGCTCAAGGTGGGCGCCCACGGGCTGGCCGCCATGGGCATGGCCGACATCTTCGGCGGCGGCTGGCGCGAGGTGCTGCTGGGGGCGGCGGTGGGCCTGATGGTGGGGTTCGTCGTGCACCTGGTGCTGGAAAGGCCCCACCTGGCGCGGCTGGCCCCGCTCCTGGGCGGCCTGTTGAGTTCCCTGGCGGGCGGTCTGATCGGCTGGTGTCTGCCCTCCGCCTCCTATCCCATCCTGGTGCTCAGCGGGATCATCGGTCTGTTGCCGGGGCTCGGGCTGCTGGTGGCCATGCAGGAGCTGGGCACCGGCAACCTGGTCTCCGGCACGGCGCGCATGGCCGGCACCGGACTGGTTTTCGTCCTGCTGGCCTTCGGTGTGGGCCTGGGGCAGCAGATCGGCGTTTCCTGGCTGCATGGCAACCCGGTGGTTCCCCTGGCCATGCCCGCCTGGACGGTGGTTCCGGCCATCGCCGTGGTGGCCCTGGGCTTCCTGATCATCTTCCAGGGGCGCCCGGCGGACTACGGCTGGACCCTGGCGGCCAGCGCCCTGGCCTGGACCTCCGCGCATCTGGCCGCGCTCCTCCTGGGGCCGGTGGCCGGCGCCGGCATCGCCGCCCTGGTGCTGGGGGCCGGCTGCAACCATTACGCCCGGCGCACCCGGCGCCCCGGCGCGGTGCTGCTGCTGCCCTCGCTGATGCTGATCCTGCCCGGGAGCCTGGGCGTGCGCAGCCTCACCATGATGATGCAGCGCCAGACCCTGGAAGGGCTGCAGGCCGGGTTCCAGTCCCTGGCGGTGACCGTCGCGCTGATGCTGGGCCTGCTGATGGCCAATGCGCTGGTGTCGCGCAGGACCTTCTAGACGGCTTCACCCGAATCGTACGCTGCCCGTTAAGATGGAAAGCAACCCCCGGAAAGGCGGATCATGGACGACCCCAGCGGCCACGTGGCCGATGGCCACGGCAGAGGCAGGATCAGGGCCGGCATCTTTTACGCGCTGGCCTCCGGCGCCTGCTTCGGCACCATGCCCATCTTCGCCCGGCTGGCGTACCGGTCCGGGGTGGACGTGTCCACCCTCCTGCTGCTGCGCTTCAGCTTCGGCGCGGCCTGTCTGTGGCTGATGCTGCTGCGCCGGGGCCTGGCGGCGCCCCGGGGCAGGGCGCTCGCCCTGCTGGCGCTGATGGGGGTGGGCTACGCGGCCCAGGCCTTCTGCTACCTGACCGCCATCACCATGGCCTCCGCGGGGCTGGTCTCGCTCCTGCTCTACCTGTATCCGGCCATGGTGGCGGTGCTCGCGCGCCTGGTTTTCCAGACACGGCTCTCGGCATGGCAATGGTCCGCGGTGGCCGTGGCCCTGGCCGGAAGCGCCCTGACCATCGGCAAGGCCGGCGACGGCAGGCCGCTGGGGATCGCCCTGGGCGTGCTGGCCGCGGCGGTCTATTCCTGCTACATCCTGATCGGCAGCCGGATTCCCGCGGCCGTCACGCCGGTGGCCTCCACGGCGGTGATCCTCACCGGCGCCGCCGCGGTCTATGCCGTCGCCGGCGCGGCGCGCGGGTTGCGCCTGCCCACCGGCGCGGCCGGATGGGGGGCGGTGCTGGGGGTGGCCGTGGTCTGCACGGTCATGGCCATCACCTTCTTCTTCGAAGGGATGGAGCGGGTGGGACCGGTGCGTGCCTCGGTCTACTCCACGGTCGAACTGCTGGTCACCCTGACCCTGGCCGCCCTGGTGCTGGGCGAACCGGTCTCCCTGACCCGGGGCCTGGGCGGGATCCTCATCGTCACCGCGGTGATCGTGCTGGCCCGGGAGGAACTGCGCGCCGCCCGGGCCGCCGCCTGATCAGACGCCGCTCGCGGTCCGCTTGGCCATCCTGGAATCCAGGTACCAGATGCCGCCGCCCTGGTCTCCCACCGCGCGCAGATGGTCCACCAGCTGGCCGACGTTGGATTCCTCCTCCACCTGTTCGGACACGTACCACTGCAGGGTGATTTCGCTGGCGTAGTCCTTCTCCGATCGGGCCAGTTCGAACAGGGCGTTGATCTTCTGGGTGACGCCGACCTCGTGCTCCAGGGTCTGCTCGAACACCTGGATGACCCCGCCGAACTCCCGGGGCGGTTCCGCGATGGCCTTCAGTTCCAGGATGCCCTTGCGGTCCAGCAGGAAATCGATGAGCTTGACCGCGTGGGCGGTCTCCTCCCCGGCCTGGATCCGCAGCCAGTGGGCGAAGCCCCTGAAGCCGAGGTTCTCGCAGTGGGCGCCCATGGCCAGGTACAACTGGGCTGAGAACTGCTCCAGGTTGATCTGGCTGTTCAAGGCGTTCTGCATGGTTTGGCTGATCATGAGCCCCTCCTGGGTGTGTGCGTGCACCCCATTCTGCCCCAAGCCCTCAGGATTGAAATGGGAAAATCACGGTTTCGGCACCCGGCGCCATTGGTTATTCCCGGGATGGGGCAGGGGCCCGGCGTTTGCGCTTGCCGCAGGCGCCGCCGCCGCCCTCGCAGCAGCACCCGGCGCCTTCGCCCTTCCGGCCCAGGTTGCGCAGCGCTTTCCGGCCGAAGAACAGCACCGCCGCGAGCGCGGCCGCCAACACGAGGATGCCTTGCATGGTCATGGGATTCCTTTACACGAAACCGATCATGCGGCCGATCATCACCGTGCCCCAGGCCATGAACCAGGCCAGGGCGAGCCCGTAGGCCACCGAGAAGCCGGTCCAGGCCACGCTGCGGGTCTCCTTCAGGATCATCCCCACCAGGCCCAGGCAGGGGGTGTAGAGCAGGATGAAGACCATGAAGGCGAACGCGGTCAGCGGGGTGAAGCCGGAGCGCTGCTTGAGGGTCTCCTGCAGCGGGCTCATGCCGGGGCTGGCGTCATCCTTCTCGGCCTTGGCCTGGTTGAGCACGCCCATGGTGCCCACGACGATCTCCTTGGCGACGAAGCCCGCGGTGAGGGCCACGACGTCCTTCCAGGCTTCCGGCCGCTTGTGGTCGGGGTCGAGGATGGGGGCCAGGGCCGGCTGCAGCACGTGGCCGAAACGCGCGGCCAGGCTCGAGTTCATGATCCGGCTTTCGGAGACCAGGTCGAGCTCCTCCAGCTTGTCCTTCTCGGCCGCCGGCGCCAGCCGCTGGGCGTGGATGGCCACTTCCTGGGCCTCGCGCTCGGCGACCCAGGTCTTGTTGGTGATCCCGGGGTAGTGGGAGAGGAACCAGACCAGGGTGGCGCCGGCCAGGATGACCGTGCCCGCCCGGGTGAGGAACAGCCGGCCCTTCTCCCACATGTGGATGGCGGTGGCCTTCAGCACCGGCATCCGGTAGGGCGGCAGCTCCATGACGAAGGGCGTGGTCTCGCCCCGGAACAGGGTCAGGCGCAGCACCTTGCCGACGACCATGGCCAGGCCGAAACCGAGGATGTGCAGGGCGATGATGGCCAGGGCCGCCTGCACCGGCCGGAAGAAGGTCCCGGCGATCAGGATGTAGACCTGGAGCCGGGCCGAGCAGGACACCAGCGGCGCCACCAGGATGGTGATGAACCGGTCGGTCCTGGACTCGATGGTGCGGGTGGCCTGCACCGCCGGGACGTTGCAGCCGGTGCCCATGATGAGCGGGATGAAGCTCTTGCCGTGCAGGCCCATGAGGTGCATCAGCCGGTCCATCATGAACGCGCCCCGGGACATGTAGCCGGTGTCCTCCAGGAAGGAGATGCAGCCCATGAGGATCATGATCACCGGTACGAACACCACCACCGCGCCCACCCCGGGGATGATGCCGTCCACCAGCAGGCTGGTGAGCTCGCCGGTGGGCAGGTGCGCCGCCGCCAGGTCGTGGAGGGCGGCGAAACCCGCGGTGATCCAGTCCTGGGGGTAGTGGCCGAGGGTGAAGGTGAGGGCGTACATGGCCGCCATGATGGCGATGAAGATCGGCAGGCCCAGCCAGCGGTTGGTGAGGATCTCGTCCAGCCGGGTGGTCCAGCCGTGCTGGGCCTCGTGGGAATGCCTGAGCACCTCGGCGACCAGGCCGTGGGTGAAGCCGTAGCGTCGTTCGGCGATCAGGGTGGCGGGGTCGGCCCCCAGGTGCTCCTCCAGAAACTGGGCGCTGCGCCCGCGCTGGGCCTCGATGGCCTTGCGGGCGTGACTGGCCTCGGCCAGGGCCATGGCGTCCGGGGCGCGTTCCAGCAGGCCCAGGGCGACCCAGCGCGGCAGGTGCTGATGGGCCAGCTGCTCGTCCCGGTCGATCTCCGTTTCCAGTTTGGCCAGCTCGCCTTCGATATCGGCCCCGAACGAGGCGCGCACCGGCCAGACCCGCGAGTCTTCGCCCCGGGCCACGCCGAGGATGGCCGCCTTGAGCTCGGCCACGCCTTCGCCGCGGTTGCCCACGGTGGGGATCACCGGGCCGCCCAGCAGGGTCTGCAGCCCGGCGATGTCCAGGGTCACGCCCTGCCGTTCGGCGTCGTCCATCATGTTCAGGACGAACACCATCGGCTTCTTCAGCTCCAGCACCTGGGTGGTGAGGTAGAGGTTGCGCTCCAGGTTGGAGGCGTCCAGCACGTTGACGATCACGTCCACCACCGGCTCGGCCAGGAAGGAGGCGGCGATCCGTTCATCCTCGCTCTGGGCCGACAGGGAGTAGGTCCCCGGCAGGTCCACCACCTGGATCTCCACCCCGGTCTCTTCGAAATGGCCGAAGCGCTTCTCCACGGTCACCCCGGGCCAGTTGGCCACGTGGTGCCGGGACCCGGTCAGCGCATTGAAGATCGAGGTCTTGCCGCAGTTGGGATTCCCGGCGATGGCCACGGTGGGCATCCGCTCCCCGGGGGTGCGGGCGGGCCGGTGCTCCTGCTCCTCGGCCTGGGTGGGTTGGGGGGGAAGGACTGGGCTCATGAACGGACCTTCACGCTGGGGGGAATTGAAGAGGTAGGAGTCATTTTTGCTCTGGGTCTATGCTAATTGAGACACCGTCTCTTTCTCAAGCGGAAACTGCCTCTCATTCGCAGCATGGTGACCGAAATCACCAGGGCTGCAAATATTTCCTGCTGAGATCTGGACTCAATCTTTGCTAGTATGCTCCATGCATAAGCAAGCCGAGGATGCTCCTGAGGTCGAGAGCGGGTCTTCCCGTCCGGCATATACCGGCGAGCGGCGGGAGGCCGAGCTCCGCGCGGCGGCGGCCCTGGCCGAGCTGCAGGAATTCAAGCAGGCCCTGGATGCGCACGCCATCGTCGCGGTGACCGACCTCCAGGGCCGGATCACCTACGCCAACGACATGTTCTGCACGATCTCCCGCTACTCCCGGGAGGAACTGCTGGGACAGGACCACCGCATCATCAACAGCGGGCACCATCCCAAGGCGTTCTTCACCGATCTGTGGCAGACCGTCATGGCGGGGGGCACCTGGAAGGGGGAGATCCAGAACCGGGCCAAGGACGGCACCTGCTACTGGGTGGACACCACCATCGTCCCGCTGCTGGACGGCCAGGGGAAACCCAGGCAGTTCGTGGCCATCCGGGCCGACATCACCCAGCGCAAGCTGGGCGAGGAGGCCCTGCGCCAGTCCCAGCGGCTGGAAAGCCTGGGGGTGCTGGCGGGCGGGGTGGCCCACGATTTCAACAACCTGCTCACCAGCATCCTGGGCAATTGCAACCTGGCCGCCATGGGCCTGCCGGAGCAGAGCGCGGTCCAGCCTTACCTCGCCCAGATCGAGAAGGCCTCGCTGCGCGCGGCCGATCTGGTCCGGCAGATGCTGGCCTACGCCGGGAAATCCCGGCTGGCCATGGCCAACGTGGACCTCAACTGGCTGCTGCTGGGGATGAAGCCGCTGATGGAGGCTTCGGTGATCCAGAGCGCCGATATCCGCTTCGAGCTGGCGCCGGAACTGCCCGAAATCCTGGGCGATCCGACCCAGCTGCAGCAGATCGTCATGAACCTGCTGACCAACGCCTGGGAGGCCATCGGCGAAGGCGGCCACGGCACCATCACCGTGCGCACCGGGGAGGAGGTGGTGGACAGGGAGATCCTGAACCCCGCCGCGCCCGCCATCCCGGTCCGGGCCGGGCGGCACGTGGTCCTGGAGGTGGCCGACACCGGCTGCGGCATGGCTCCGGACGTCCTCAACCGGATCTTCGATCCGTTCTTTTCCACCAAGTTCATGGGGCGGGGCCTGGGTTTGTCAGCGCTCATGGGCATCCTGCGGGGGCACGGCGGCAGCATGCTGGTCAGCAGCGAACCTGGGCGGGGCTCCAGCTTCCGCCTGTTCCTGCCGGTGCCGTGACGGCCGCGTGTGACATGTGTGTGAAACCGTCTTGCGGACGCTGGATTCCTGGCCGCCGGATGGGTAAGATCCAGCCATGACCTCCAAGAAACGCCTTGAGCAACCCCTCACTCTGGCTGAAGCGCGGGCCACCAGGTTCATGGCGGCCCGGTTGCGGGAGGATGACGCCCGCTACCAGGCCTTCCTGGCCACCCTGGATCCGCGCCAGCGGGAAGATCTGGATTTCGCGGCCGGGGAGGAATGAGGCGATGATCCACATCGCGCCCGGGTCCATCGCCGGACGCCTGCGGGCGCCCGCCTCCAAGAGCCACCTGCAGCGGCTGATCCTGGCCGCCTCCCTATCGGACGGCGAAAGCCGGATCCACGATCCGGGCCGGTCCGCGGACGGCGCGGCCTGCCTCCGGGTGATCCGCGCCATGGGCGCCCAGGTGGCGCAGGAGGGCAATCTGCTGCGGATCCGCGGCGGCGGCGCCGTGCGTTCGCGCATCCTGCACTGCGGCGAATCCGGGTTCTGCCTGCGGGCCGCCGCGGCGGTGGCCGCGCTCGGCGAGGTGGGCTTCACCCTGATGGGGGACGGTTCCCTGGCCACCCGGCCCATGGCCATGGTGCTGGATCCGCTGCGCCAGCTGGGGGCCCGCTGCGAGGCCCGGGACGGCCGCGCCCCCCTCTCCGTGCGCGGGCCGCTGGCCGGCGGCCGGGCCCTGGTGGACGGCACGGCCAGCAGCCAGTCGCTCAGCGGGCTGCTGCTGGCGCTGCCCCGGGCCGCGGGCGACAGCGAGCTGGAAGTCCAGGGGCTGCGCAGCGGCCCCTACGTGCGCATGACCCTGGACGTGCTGGCCGGGTTCGGGGTCGAAGTGGACCATGAGCCGGATTTCAGCCGGTTCCGCGTCCGCGGCGGGCAGACCTACCAGCCGGTGGATCTGGCCGTGGAAGGCGACTGGTCCGGGGCGGCGTTCCTGCTGGTGGCGGGGGCCCTGGCCGGGGAAGTCGCGGTGGATGGGCTGGACCCGGCGTCGGCCCAGGCGGACCGGGCCATCCTGGCGGCCCTGGCGGCGGCCGGAGCGCGGATCGAGTGGCAGGGCCCGGCGCTCCGGGTGGGCATGGCGGCGCTGCGGGCCTTCGAGTTCGACGCCACCGACTGCCCCGACCTGTTCCCGCCCCTGGCGGCCCTGGCCTGCCATGCCAATGGCACCAGCCGGGTCAAAGGGGTCGCCCGGCTCGGCCACAAGGAGAGCGACCGGGGCGCGGCCCTGGTCTCGGAGCTGTCCGCGCTGGGCGCGCGGCTGCGGGTGAACGGCGACAGCCTGGAGATCACCGGCGGGCCCCTGGCGGGCGGCACGGTGGACCCGCACAACGACCACCGCATGGCCATGGCCTGCGCGGTGGCGGGGCTGAAATCCCGCTATGGTGTGAACATGGAAGGCGAGGCCTGCGTGGCCAAGTCCTACCCTGACTTCTTCCAAGCGCTGGATTCCATCCGAGGCTGACATGAACTCCTTTGGCCACAGTTTCCGCCTCGCCATCCTCGGGGAATCGCATGGGCCCTGCGTCGGGATCCTGCTGGACGGCTGCCCGGCGGGGCTGGCCCTGGAGGCGGCTGATTTCGCCGTCGACATGGAGCGCCGGCGCGGCGGCGGCGTCCCCGGCACCACCCCGCGCCGGGAGGACGACCTGCCCATCTTCCAGACCGGGGTGCACCAGGGCCGGACCACCGGGGCGCCGATCCTGATCAGCTTCGAGAACAAGCAGGTGGATTCCAGCGCCTACGAGGCGATCAAGCACACCCCCAGGCCCGGCCACGCGGACTGGGTCGCCCTGCGCAAGTACGGCGGGTTCGCCGACATGCGCGGCAGCGGCCATTTCTCCGGGCGGCTCACGGCGGCGCTGGTGGCGGCCGGCGTGGTGGCCAAGAAACTGCTGGGGCCGGTGCGGGTCGAGGCCCGGCTGCTGGAGGCCGGCGGCAGTGCCGACATCGAGGCGGCGGTGCGCGAGGCCATGGCGGCCCAGGACTCGGTGGGCGGGCTGGTGGAGTGCCGGGTGGCGGGTCTTCCCGCCGGGCTGGGCGAGCCCTTCTTCGATTCGGTAGAGTCGCTGATCGCCCACGCGGTGTTCGCCATTCCCGCGATCAAGGGCATCGAGTTCGGCGACGGCTTCCAGGCCGCCAGGCTGCGCGGCAGCCAGGTGAACGACCTGCTGGAGGACGCGGACGGGCGCACCGGAACCAACCACGCCGGCGGCATCAACGGCGGCATCAGCAACGGCAACGAGCTGGTGTTCCGGGTGGCGGTGAAGCCCACCTCGAGCATCCGCGCGCCGCAACGCACGCTGGACCTGCAGACCAACCAGCCCGCCGTGCTCTCCATGGGCGGCCGGCACGACGCCTGCATCGCCCTGCGCGCGCCGGTGGTGGTGGAGGCGGTGACGGCGGCGGTGCTGGCCGACCTGATGCTGCAGGAAGGGCTGCTGCCGCGGATCGTCACGCCATGAAGGATCTCCAGGCCATCGACCGGGTCATCGGCGATTTCATGGGCACATTCTGCAACAAGAATGGCGCCAAGCCCCAGCTGGCCTTGATTCACGATCTTTTCATTAAAGACGGCCTGATCATCAAGAACACCGGCCCGGTCCCCGAAATCTTCAACCTGGAGCAGTTCATCCTGCCCCGGGAGCGGATCCTGAACGACGGGACCCTGGCCGAATTCGAAGAAGCGGAGGTCCAGTCCCGGACCCTGATCTTCGGCAACATCGCCCAGCGCGTCGCCATCTACCGCAAGTCGGGCATCCTGTCCGGGCAGCCGTTCCAGGCCCGGGGCATCAAGACCACCCAACTGGTGCGCACGCCCGGCGGCTGGCGGATCAGCGCGCTGGCCTGGGATGACGAACGGGAGGGTTTCGTCGTTCCGGAGAACCTTTAGAGCATCCGGTTGAACTCGTGCTGCGCCCGCCCGGCGCAGTCTTCGATGGACAGCCCGGACAGGTAGTTGCCCACCAGCATCAGGCCGGTCGCCGCCAGGCTGCGGTCCAGGGCGGCGAGCCACTGGTCGTGGCCCATGGCCAGGGACGGCATGGTGTGGTCCCGGCGGAAGCTGGCTTCCACCAGGGCCGGGTCGGCGCCCAGCACCTGGCAGGCGTGGCTGAGCATCCGGTCAGGATCGGCCTTGCCGTCGAAATGGAAGGTCCAGGCCCGCTTGCCGGGGACCGGGAAGGCGTCGGCCGACACCGCGGAGTAGCACGGGCTGTCGGGCAGGATCAGGCCGGCCAGCCGGGGCAGGTGGGGCAGGGGGTCGCGCAGCACCAGCCCGAGGGATTTCACGGTGCGGGTTTCCATCCGCCCCAGCAGCCTGGCGAGGTCCGGGAACCCCGGCGCGAGCAGCGTCCGGGCCGCGTCGGCGGGCGCCGCGACGGCCACCAGGCCGGCCTGGACGGTTTCCCCCAGGCTGGTGCGCACCTGGAAGCCCTCCGCGGTCCTGGCCAGTTCCACCGCCTCCCGGCCCAGGGCGCAGTGGATGTCCGGCAGGCCCGCCAGGGCCTGGACCGCCGGGCCCAGCCCGCCGCGCACGGCGAAGCTGCGCGCCACGTCCTTGCGCCGCGAATTCCGCTTCTTGAACAGGGCGTCGGCCGGGAATCCGGCGGTCTCCTGGGACGCCACGGCGTTGAACGCGGGGTGCAGCACCCGGGCCCAGTTCTTCGGTCCCAGGATCCGCGAGTAGTAGGCCGCGGCGGTGTGGCCCGCCTTGGCCGCGCCGATCAGCTTCGGCAGGCTCAGGGCCGCTTCCACGAAGTTCAGGCAGGACGGGATCGAGCGCAGCGCGCCGTGCTCGATCATGCGGAACCCCAGGCCCTTGCGCGGGGTGACCCGGGAAAGGAAATCGGTGCTGCCCATCACTTCCAGGAACCGGGCATAGGAGTTGTAGCAGGTGTGGGCGCCCAGTTCCAGCCAGCCGGCGGGTTCCGGCGCGCCCACCGGGGCCGTGCAGAGGCAGCCGCCGGCCTCGCTGTGCTTCTCCAGGACCAGCACCTTCAGGTGC
>Ga0316230_1004110_pt1 | contig 10850 bp, 10 predicted proteins | sample TBH18025metaG_FD_206004 | JGI IMG/M metagenome (GOLD analysis project Ga0316230, IMG submission 206004) | Freshwater microbial communities from Trout Bog Lake, Wisconsin, USA - TBH18025 | ecosystem: Environmental > Aquatic > Freshwater > Lake > Hypolimnion/Profundal zone | place: USA: Wisconsin...
AACTATAAGTGGAAACACTCTTTTTGCAGGGAGTTATGGTGGAGGTGTGTATTTTTCTTCAAATAATGGTAATAGTTGGTCTACATGGAGTGGATTTTCAGCAAACACCGATATTTTATCATTAGTTATAAATAGTAACAATGTTTTTGCAGGAACTACTAGTGGAGTGTATACGTCTTCAATCTTTGGTGGTAGTTGGTCTGCTGTGAATACAGGTATACAAACTGGTACTAGTGGAATAAACGCATTAGCAATAAGCGGGAACAACATTTTTGCAGGAACTACAAGCGGAATGTATATATCTTCAAACAATGGAACAAGTTGGACTAGTGTGAATACAGGTTTAACAAATACAAATGTACAAACATTAGCAATAAGCGGGAACAACATTTTTGCAGGAACAATTGATGGTGTATTTTTGTCTTCAAACAATGGTAGCAGTTGGGATATATTGGGTACAGGTTTAGGAAATGGTATCTATACATATGTCGTCTCATTAGCCATAAATAACAGTAATATTTATGCAGGTACAGGGAATGGACTTTGGAAACTATCACTTTTAGACACAATAACAACTTTTGCAAATCCTACTAATGGTGGGACTGCTTCAGGTGGTGGGACATTTACTCTTAATCAACCCTGTACTGTTAAAGCTACACCATTAACAGGTTATTCATTTGTAGATTGGACTGAGAATGGTAATATTGTAAGTATTGATACAAGTTATTTTTTTACTGTTACTGCAAACAGGAATTTGGTCGCTAACTTCATGCTAATAACAACACAATATACAATAACAACATCTGCAAATCCAACAATAGGTGGCACTACATCCGGTGGTGGAACTTTTTCTATTAATCAATCCTGTACTATTAAAGCAACAGCATTAACAGGATATACTTTTGCAAATTGGACTGAAAATAGTAATATTGTAAGTACTGATACAAGCTATACTTTTTATGTAACAGCAAATAGAAATCTGGTTGCTAATTTTGCTCAAAATGCAACACAATACACAATAACAACTTCTACAAATCCAACTAATGGTGGTACTGCCTCGGGTGGTGGAACATTTACACTTAATCAATCCTGTACTGTTAAAGCAACAACATTAACCGGATATACTTTTGTTGACTGGACAGAAAATAGTAATATTTTAAGTGTTGATACAAGTTATACTTTTACTGTTACTGCTAACAGGAATTTAGTTGCTAATTTCTTCTTAATACCTGGTATAGATAGTTATTCATTTAATAAATCTGTTAATAATTATCCTAATCCTGTTATTAATGAACTCACTATAGAAACAAATTCAAATATAAAACAAGAATTTGAGATTGTGAATATTATTGGACAGACAGTATATATATCTTCTATTAATAAGAAAGCAACTGTTAATACGTCAGCCTTTCCAAGTGGTGTTTATATTTTAAAGCTTTATACAGATAAAGAAATAATAGTTAAGAAGTTTATAAAACAATAATAAATTATGTGTGGTAATTCGTTAGCATTAATACCTATAGCTGCAATTGTAATATCAATAATAGCATTTAACTTTAAAAGAAATGTAAGAATTAATGATATCCGGCCATTATTTGAATACTCAGATATATATCCACGTTATCATGACATAAAATCTAAAAATCGAATTTCTTATATTGAGCTAACAATAATAAACAGAGGAGGTAAAGCATTTATATGTAGGATTGAAGATAAAACTGCTAATATTATTTATACTGAACAATTAAATAAATATATTAACACTAATGAATTTATGTCTTTAACTATTAATCCAAATAAAACAATTAAACATGAAGATATTAATTACGATATAGATTTATTTATAAAGGATATTGAAAATAGAGAGTATTTACAAACAATTAAAGGACCAGGCATATATCCAAAAATTTCACAACCTAATCTAAGAAAAAAGTCATTATTTAAAGTTAGTAAATAGTATTTAAATAAAATGTTTGATTAATAAAAAAAACATGGAACAATTAATTAATCTTAAAATGGTAAAAGTAGAAGGTGGTACTTTTGAGATGAGTAGAAACGATGCAAATACATTTCATAGTGTAATTGTTAATGATTTCTATATTGGGATGTATCAAATAACTCAAAAACAATGGCATGAAATTATGGGAAACAATCCTAGTTTTTCTAAAGGAAGTGACGAATTCCCTGTTATAAACGTTGGATGGGATGACATACAGAAATTTATTAAAAATTTGAATCAGAATACCAATAAAGATTATCGTTTACCTACTAATACTGAATGGGAATATGCAGCACGTGGTGGTAATAAAAGTAAAGGATATAAATATGCAGGAAGTGATGAATTCGATAAAGTAGGGTGGAATAAAGAAAATTCAGTAAAAAATATAAATCCAGTAGGAGGCAAAATGCCAAATGAATTAGGTTTATATGATATGAGTGGTAATGTTTGGGAATTATGTAATGATTGGTATAATAATGAGCGACCGACCACTTACAATCGTATAGAAAATTCATATATTTATGACAAAGTAATGCGAGGTGGTTGTTGGAATAGTCCACTATTTGAATGCCCAATTGTCTATCATAAATACATTCCTTTTGCTGAAATCTGTAGTCACAATATTGGTTTTAGGGTAGCTATTACCTATATTTAAATAATCTAAAAATAGTTTGCAACTTTGCATTAACTTAATATTATATTTTATCTAACAATAATTTGTCTTTCTTCTTTTTTATTTTATTTAAACCCGAGCTTTGGTTATAAGACCTCTCCCCAGCCCTCTCCAAAGGAGAGGGAGTAATACAGAGCAATTTATAAAGATTCGTTTTATCTAAAATAAGTTTTCTTTCTTATTTATATACCTGACAGGATGGGAAACCTGTCAGGAAAGTAATTGCACATTCGTTTCTTCATTTATATTTAAACCCGAGCTTTGGAAGAACCCCACCTAACCTCCCCTGAGAGGGGAGGAATTTGAGTTCAGGTATTTATAGAGATTTATTTTATCTAAAGATAAATTGTCTTTCTTTTTCTTTTATATTTAAACCCGAGCTTTGGTTATAAATAAAAATCAATTACGAATTAAAAATTACGAATTACGAATTGTAATACATTTTATTGGTATCTTTGTAAAAAAAATACATCAAAAATAAATTAGCGGTATGGATTTACAAGCAAAGAAAATAAACTTTATACAAGAATTTCTGAGGATTAATAGTGAAGAACTGATTAATAAACTTGACAACTTGCTCCATAGCGAAAAACGAAGGATTTACGAACAAAACTTAAAACCAATGTCAATTGAAAGTTTCAATGCAGCTATTGATCAATCTGAAGAAGATGTAGAGAATGGCAGAGTAGTAAATGCCAGAGAACTCCGAAAAGATATTGAAGAATGGAAGTAAAAGTGACATCGCAATGACGGCTTGGTTAATTGCAATGACATGATGGTATTGAGATTTATCCGATAAGCGGTTTAAAACCGCTAACCGGAAAGAGAAAAAAATAAAGAAGGGCTGCCAAATCAATGACAGCCCTTCTTTTATTATAAAACTTCAAGTACTTTAAGTATTTCAAGTACTTCAAGTACTTTCTTTCTTTAGTTTCTTGGAGGACGAGGTAACAATACTTTTCTGGAAAGCTTAAGTTTACCTGTCTTTTTATCTAGTTCAACTAATTTCACCTGGATTTTATCACCTACTTTTATACCGGAGTCTTCCATACTTTCAATGCGTCTCCAATCTATTTCCGAGATATGTAATAAACCATCTTTACCAGGAATAATTTCTACAAAAGCACCAAAAGGTTGTATGCTTTTGACAACTCCATCATAAATCTGTCCAATCTCAGGAACAGCAGTGATATTCTTAATTTTTTCAAGAACTAAATCGATAGAATCTTTATCAGCAGAAGCTATATCGATAATACCAAATTCACCTTCTTCAACAATAGAGATAGTAGTTCCTGTTTCGCGTTGCATTTCCTGAATAACTTTACCACCGGTACCAATAATAGCACCAATAAATTCCTTAGGAATTTTAATCTGTACGATACGAGGTACGAATGGTTTATAATCTTCGCGTGGTTCGGTAATAGCTTTAGCCATTTCGCCAAGTATATGAGCTCTGCCTTCTTTAGCTTGAGCTAATGCTTCAGCAAGTACTTGATATGACAAACCATCTACTTTAATATCCATCTGGCAAGCTGTAATACCATCCTTTGTTCCGGTAACTTTAAAGTCCATATCACCTAAATGATCTTCATCACCTAATATGTCAGATAAAACAGCATACTTACCTGTTTTGCTATCACTAATCAAACCCATTGCAATTCCTGACACAGGCTTTGGAATCTTAACACCAGCATCCATAAGAGCTAATGTACCTGCACAGACAGTTGCCATTGATGACGAACCGTTTGATTCAAGAATATCAGAAACAATTCTTATAGTATATGGATTGTCTTCACCTTGAGGTATAACAAATTTCAAAGCTCTCATTGCTAAGTTGCCATGACCAACTTCTCTTCTGCCTGTTCCTCTATTCATTCTAACTTCACCAGTTGAAAAAGGAGGGAAATTATAATGTAGTATAAAGTCATTAGTGCCTTCATATATTGCACCATCAATCATTTGTTCATTTAATCTTGTACCAAGAGTAACTGTTGTCAATGATTGAGTTTCACCTCTTGTAAACAAAGCTGAACCATGTGCTGAAGGCAAATAATCAGTTTCGCACCAGATAGGACGAATCTCATTTAGTTTACGACCATCAAGACGTATTCTTTCATTCAATACAACTTCTCTAACAGCTTCTTTATGGATATCATGGAAGTAATGTTTGATAAGAAAAGCTTTTTCTTTCTTTTCTTCATCACTCATTGGTTCAATAAAAGCTTCTAATACCTTTTCAAAGCTCTCTTTACGCACTTTCTTATTAGCAATACCTTGTTTAGCTATTTCATAAAGATCAGCATAAACAGCAGCTTTCATTTTTTCTTTAAATTCAAGATCGTTTGTTTCGTGACAATAAACTTTTTTTACTGTCGAACCAACCATCTCTGCAAGTTCTAATTGAGCTTTACATTGTATTTTAATAGCTTCATGACCTACTTTTAAAGCTTCGATCATAGCATCTTCAGATACTTCTTTCAATTCGCCTTCAACCATCATGATATTATCAATAGATGCAGCTATCATTAAGTCAAGATCTGCTGTTGGGATATCATTAATAGGTGGGTTTACAACATATTCTCCATTAATACGTGCTACACGTACTTCCGAAATAGGACCATTAAATGGGATATCAGAAACAGCAAGAGCAGCAGATGCAGCCAAAGCAGCCAATGAATCAGGAGCAGTATTTCTATCGCCTGAAATTAAAGTAATAATTACTTGTACTTCCGCATGAAAATCATCTGGGAATAAAGGTCTCAAAGCTCTATCAACTAATCTTGATATTAATATTTCATATTCAGATGGACGAGCTTCTCTTTTAAAAAAGCCTCCTGGAAATCTTCCTACAGCTGCATATTTTTCTTGATAATCTACAGAAAGGGGCATGAAGTCAACATTCTCTGCTGCTTCATGTTTTGCTACAACAGTAGCTAATAACATTGTGTTTCCCATTCTAACCACAGCTGCACCATCAGCTTGACGTGCTAATTTTCCGGTTTCAATAGTTATTGTTCTACCGTCGCCAAGTTCTATGACTTTTGAAATTGCTTGCATATTTAGTTTTTTTAAATACAAAAAAAGGCAATTATAAGTCTAATTGCCTTTTTACTTTTTTTAGTTCTATTAAAATTATTTTCTTAAGTTAAGCTTCTTTATGATAGCTCTGTATCTTTCGATATCAACATCTTTCAGATAAGAAAGTAATTTACGTCTTCTACCAACCATTCTAACTAAAGAACGTTCTGTTGATTTATCTTTTCTGTTCACTTTTAAATGTTCAGTAAGATGTTTTATTCTAAATGTGAATAAAGCTACCTGAGATTCAGTTGTTCCGCTGTCGAATTCAGATTTTCCGTATTCTTTGAAAATGTCTTGTTTTGTTCCTGTTGTTAATTGCATACCTAAGAAATTATGTTCCGTCCTTAAAATGAGTTTGCAAAAGTAATAATTATTTTGAAACTTTTAGTATATTTATTGAATATTTTTTACTTTTAAATATATATTCTTTTTTTATGTGATAATATTAGTTCAAATACAAGTTATTATGTTTTAATAATAAAAACATTTTTTTATTAATTATGTTTACAATGATATATTATTTTACTTTGCATAAAAATTAGAATGATAAATAAAAACTCATAAATATGAACATAATCATTACAGGGGCAGGGAAAGGGATTGGTTTTGAGACTGCAAAAGCTTTCAGCAAAGATCCGAATAATAATATAATTGCCTTTTCACGTAATATTGAACAATTAAAAAACTTAGAAATATCAGGAGAGAATACTTTTCATTTTCCTATTTCTTATGATTTATCAGATATTAATATTGATTTAAAAGAAAGAATCGGTTCTCATTTTGATAAAATTGATATTTTTATTAATAATGCAGGATTACTTATCAACAAACCGTTTGAAGATTTAACTGATAATGATTTTGATCAGATGTTTAATATAAATGTTAAAAGCGTTTTTAAACTGATAAATCTTTTGCTGCCATTTTTTCAACCAGAGTCTCATATTGTAAATATAAGTAGTATGGGAGGATTTCAAGGAAGTGCTAAGTTTAAAGGATTGTCGTTATACAGTGCAACTAAAGGTGCATTAAACATACTTACAGAATGTTTGGCTGAAGAATTTAATGAATTAGGGATAAAAGTTAATTCGCTTGCCTTAGGCTCAGTGAATACAGAGATGCTTCAACAGGCATTCCCAGGTTATAAAGCTGCTGTACAACCACAAGAAATGGCTTTATATATTAAAAACTTTGCTGAAACAGCACATCATTACCTAAGTGGTAAAATAATTCCAGTTTCTTTAACAACACCATAATTTAACCTTATCATAAGGACTATAAAATAAAAAAGGGAGCTTATAAGCTCCCTTTTTTATTTTATAGTTGATTTTACTATTTATTTAACACCTAATAATTCAACTTCAAAAACTAGAGGTGCGTAAGGAGGTATAACTCCACCAGCTCCATTTTCACCGTATCCTAATTTAGAAGGAATGATAAATTTAGCTTTTCCACCAACTTTCATCATACTTAAACCCTCTTCCCAACCAGGAATAACTTCTCTTTTTCCTAATTCAAATTCAAAAGCTTCATAAGGACGTTTATCATTATATACATTAGCCTTTTTAGCTTCTTCTTTAATATTTGTGTCAAAAACTTTTCCGCTTAAAAGTTTTCCAATATAATTAACTTTAACTTTTTTACCGGTTTCTGCTTTAGCACCATTACCTTTTTTTACTTCTATATAATACAAACCGCTTTCAGTAGCTTTAACTTTGATTTTGTTATCTGAAAGATATTTTTCCATATCAGTAGCTTCTTTAGCTTTAGCTTCTTCCATCACCTTTTGTTTTTGAGCACCCATTTCTTTTCTTTCTTTTTCAAAAGATTCTTTAGTAACTATTTCTTTTAGTTTGATGTCAAAATAAAGAACTGCACCCGGTTTAACAAACTCAGGTAAATTCATGTGATGACTTTTCATTGAATCAGCACTAACGATAAAGGTTGCGCTATCACCAATATGTAGCATAGCAAGACCTTCATTAATATCACCTGCAAACATAACAGAATCAAGTGCTGTAAAACGACCTGGATTTCCTGCATTTGTTGCAATAGTTGAATCAGCTGTTCTTACTTTAAATTCACCTACTAAGATATCTCCAATAGATGGTTGTTTTGCATCTTTATTTTGAGTATAAAACTTATAATAAAGTCCTTTTTTTGTTTTTTTGAAGCCTGGATATTTTGAATTACCACAAGCTGAAAATAAAATTGCTATTACTGCAATTAATAAAATACTAATTTGATGTGTTTTTTTCATTTTTCTATTAATTATTTATTATTCTGTGTAAATTATTCTAAAATTATTTTAATTGTTTCCTTATTTCAACTAATTCTACATCATATATTAAGGTCGCTTTTGATGGGATATTTTTCTCATCTCCCAACAGTCCAAAACCAAGGTGCGAAGGTATAATAAATTTTGCTTTGTCACCAACTTTTAGTAATAAAATTCCTTCTTCAAGACCTTTTTCTACTTCTCCCTTTCCTATATTAAACACTTTTGGTCCTTCAATGTCAGATGAATAAATCATCTTTCCGTTTATTAAATTTGTTTTAAAATTTATCTTAACCCTTGATTTTTTATCAACACCTTTACCTTTACCTTTTTTATAAATAAAATATCTTAAGCCCGAACTAGTCTTAGTCATATCCCATTTATACCTTGAAATATATTCTTCTATTAATTCATCTTCAGTATGCGTTAAATGCACATTTGCATTAATGAGCTTTTGATCATAATCAGCCGGTTTAGATTTGTGAACTTGATTATTCTTTTCATTACTATTACAACTAAATAATAGAATACTTATTATTAGGATGCAAAATAAATGAATAATTCTTTTTAAAAACATGATTTTAACTTATGTTTAGTTCACTTTTATAATCGTTTTTCAATATGCTCTCAAATCTATTTAAGGTCTCTTCTAAGGAAATATAAGAGTTAGCTCCAGCCGCATTCTTATGTCCTCCTCCTTCATAATGATTTCTTGCAAAAATGTTAACATTAAAATTACCTTTTGATCTAAAAGATATTCTAATCTTATTCTCACGTTCAGTAAATAATGCTGCTAATTGTATTCCTTTTATTGATAAAGCATAATTTACTACACCCTCTGTATCGCCAACCTGGTAATTAAATTTCTTTAAGTCTTCTTTAGTAAGATAAATATAAGCCATTGATAATTCAGGTAGCACAACTAATCTTTCACTTAAAGAATGACCTAACAAACGCATTCTATTTTCAGAATAAGTGTCATAGACTAATCTATGAACATGTTCAGCATCTAAACCCACCCCAATTAATTTTGAAGTTATTTCAAAAGTACGAACATAATTACAAGAAAAGCTAAAACTACCGGTGTCAGTCATTATTCCTACAAAGATACATTCAGAAATTTCTTTATTTATATAGTTTTCATCACCTAACTCTGTTATAAATTCATATATTAACTCGGAGGTGGAAGATACTTTTATTATAGAGATACAATAATCAAAAGATTCAGTTTCTGGTTGAAGATGATGGTCTATTAAAATTCTTTTTGCTGAAGAATGCCTAATATATTCTTCAACTTTATCTATACGATTAAGTGCATTAAAATCCAAACAAAAGATAATATCTGCATTTGATATTACTTCTTTACATTCTTTGTTTTTTCTACTATTTATTAATATTTTGTCAGCATTTGGCATCCATGCTAGAAATTCAGGAAAGTCGTTTGGGACAATTACATCAACTTTATTTCCTTTAGCTTTAAAAGCCTAGTGATGAGCCTATAGCATCCCCATCAGGATTAGTGTGAGTTATAATCGAGATATTCTTTGGAATATTAAGTAATTCCTTTAAGTTTTCTATTTCAGGTAATTTCAAAACGTATTTCTATGTGATTATTTTTTTTGCAAAAATACTAAAATTATTAACACCAATATAATCAATTATTATTAATTTTGCCAATTAATTAATAATTCAAAATTATGAGTACAAACATAACCTTTACAATGATCAAGCCAACAGCTGTAATTAATGGCAATACAGGAGAGATTACAGATATGATTCTGAAAGCAGGTTTCAAGATAAAAGCAATGAAATTTTTAAAACTTTCAACTCAAAATGCAGAAGAATTTTATGCAGTTCATAAAGAAAGACCTTTTTTCTCGGATTTAGTTAAGTATATGACTTCCGGACCAATTTTTGCAATAATGCTTGAAAAAGAAAATGCTGTAGAAGATTATCGTAAATTTATTGGAGCTACTGATCCTTCAAAGGCTGAAGCAGGAACTATTAGAAGTAAATTTGGAGTGTCGTTACAACAAAATGCAGTTCACGGTTCAGATAGTGATGCAAATGCAGAAATTGAATGTAATTTCTTCTTTTCAACACTCGAACGTTTTTAATTTCCAATAACAATTTTTAAGCAAAAGGGGCTTACTGTTCAAGTAAGCCCCTTTTGTTTTTATAAAGCTAATCATCTCTGATTAGTCTATTTTAAACCCTATTTATGACAAAAAAAAGAGGGCTTGATAAATCAAACCCTCTTTTGGCGGTCCGGACGGGACTCGAACCCGCGACCCCGTGCGTGACAGGCACGTATTCTAACCAACTGAACTACCGAACCAGACTTTTTATGTTTTTTCTTCCCATAAAAGTTCTGCAAAAGTAATACTTTTTTACGAACTACAAAATAAATAATGAAAAAAAATAATCTTTTTTTATTTAAAGTTGTTTATCACTGGCACAGAAATTGCTTATGTTGTTAAAAAATTGTAATATTTCGGGATATTGAGAAATAATTATTAATTTTGTATCGTTAATAAGTTGAATTTTTTATAAGCATTAATAATAATAAAAATGAAAAAGATTGTTCTAACATTTTGTCTGTTCTTTATAGCATTAGCTTCAATCTATGCTCAAGAAATAAAACAAAATACAGATGCCCCTGAAATAAAATTTAAATCAACTACTCACGATTATGGTACAATAATTCAAGGTGCTGATGGAAATTGTGAATTTACTTTTACAAATATCGGAAAGGAGCCTTTAGTTTTATCAAATGTAGCTGCTTCTTGTGGATGTACTATTCCTACCTGGTCAAGAGAACC